>OGJJ01001326.1_pt1 | contig 18981 bp, 14 predicted proteins | sample 1572081 | NCBI WGS metagenome assembly OGJJ01 (sample SAMEA2582122, study PRJEB24529) | metagenome | biome: Human gut stool | place: China | collected 2011
CAGGCGCCCGCCACCATCCGACCAACAGACCAGACGGCCGAGCGCCGCACCGACCAAAAGGAGAATCAAGTTATGTGGGATCGTCTTCTCAGGAATGCCCGTGTCGTGGACCCCGTCAACGGCCGCGACGGCGTCATGGACGTGGCCGTCAAGGACGGCCGCATTGCAGCCGTCGGACCGAACCTCCAGGGCGAAGCTTCCGAAGTCGAGGACCTCACGGGCCTCGTCGTCATGCCCGGCCTCATCGATCCCCATCTGCATCTCGGCAGCATGTTCGGCTCTGCTTACGGCACGCGCATGGCGGCTGCCGCCGGCGTGACGACCTGCCTCGACATGGCGGGTCCCGTCGACGAAATCCTCGAGACGTCCAAGACCTGCGGTGCAGGCATCAACGTCGCGATGCTCGAAGGCTTCTCGCCCATGAAGCACTGCGGCACGATGACGCCCACGCGCGAGCAGCTCGAGAAGTTTGTCCGTGAAAGCCTCGAAAAGGGCGCCGTCGGCGTCAAGATCATGGGCGGCCACTGGCCGCTGCCGCTTGAAACGAGCCGCGAACTCGTCAAGACCGCCAACGACATGAACGCCTACGTCGCCTGGCACGCCGGTTCTCACACTGCGGGCTCCAACATCCTCGGCATGCGCGAGGTCATCGAGGCCGCCAAGGGCCAGCGCCTGCACCTCGCCCACATCAACGCTTACTGCCGCGGCCGCGTCAATCCCGTCGACGAAGAGTCGAAGGAAGCCATCGAGATGCTGCGCGCCAACCCGAACCTCTGGTGCGAAGCCTACGTGAGCCCCAACAACGGCACCGTGCTTGACTGCGACGAGGACGGCCAGATCATCGACCACGTCACCCGCACCTGCCTCGAGACGTTCGGCCTCACGCCCGACGCCGCCGGCATGCGCGAAGCCTTCCTCACACACCGCTGCTTCGCGATCGCCGACACGGGCTTCATGTCCGAACTCGTCGAGGGCGAGGCCGCGCTCGAACTCTGGGAAAAGCAGGGCATGAAGGGCGCAGGCAGCTTCCCCGTCAACCCCGCACTCTCCCGCTTCATGGTCGCCACGGCCAAGCGCGAGGACGGTAGCTTCGTGGTCGACGCCATCTCCACCGACGGCGGCTGCATTCCGCGCAACGTCGCCATCTCGGTCGGCCTCTCGCTCGTCAAGTTCGGCGCCCTGACGCTCCCCGAGTTCGTCGTCAAGACCTCCGTCAACCCAGCACGCCACCTGCGCCTGCATGACCGCGGCCACCTCTCCGAAGGCGCCGCCGCCGACATCACCGTCTTCGACTACGACCGCCAGCAGGCCGTCGAGACGATCGTCGCCGGCAAGTCCGTCATGAAGAACGGCGAGATCACGGGCACCGGCATCACCCTCGTCACGACGAAGGCGGGCATCCCGGCTGCCGAACGCAACGGCTTCAAGTGGATCGAAACCGAGTTCGAAAGCCCCGAACCCGAACGCTACATCCCCTAAGCCGCATTCGACTCCATGAGCCGAAGACCGCCGCAGGCCCGCCCTGCGGCGTTTTTTTTGGCTTTTACTCCCATTCACGCCCGCAGCATTCCTTCCTTTGGCGCGAATCACCTCTCCCGCAGGCACCTCCGTGAGCCGGCGTACGCCCCGCATCACGTGCGGTTAGAATGACCTTCTGAACCTTTCATTTTCCGGAGGGCACCATGCGCGCCGCCGTTCTTTCCGCTCTGCTCGTTCCAGTCTTCCTCACGGGCTGTTCTACCTACGTCACGGTCGTCTCCGAACCCGAGGGCGCCGTCATCACCGACGCATCGGGAAGCATCGTCTACGGCCGCGCGCCCCTCGACGTCGAGTACGACACCAACGAGCTCAGGCACGGTGCCCATCCCGGACAGTGTGCGCAGATTCCCGGCTTTACGGCAAGGTGGCCGAGCGGCGCCTCCGCCTCGACCGACGCAGCGCTGCCGTTGTGCGACCTGCGACACGGCATGACCGTGAGAATCAACCGTCCCAAGTCCGCACCAGGCCTCGAGCAGGACCTCCAGTGGGCGCTCGAGCGCGCCCAGAAGCGTGCGCGCGACGCAGAAATCGAACGAGACCGCATGATGCTCTACATGGACCACGGCTGGTTCTGGGGACCGGGCTGGGGCCCTTGGCCGCGCACGGCGCCCCCGCCGCCGAGGCCCGTGAGATAATTTCACTTTTGCGCAACACGATCGGGACACATCATGCTCAAAGGCAAAAAGGCGGTCATCTTCGACCTTGACGGCACCCTCATTGACTCTCTCGGCATCTGGAGCGCAGTCGACGAGCTTCTCGCCACGAGCCTCGGCCGTCCCGATCTCGCCGCCGACCCCGTGACGCTCGCCCGCCTTCGTGAGGATGCGCTCGTGCGGCATGCCCTCGAACCCAATCCTTATGTCGGCTTCTGCGCGGATCTGGCCGCCTTCTGCGGGAGCCCGCTTCCCGGCGAGGAGGTCCATCGCGAGCGCTACCACATCTCGCGCGCTCTTCTCAAGTCCGACGTGCGCCTCAAGCCGGGCGCGGCCGCCTTCGTGAAGACGCTCTCGGAGCGCGGCTTCAAACTCGCCGTCGCCACCACGACCAAGCGCGCCAACATCGACATCTACGAGACGGTCAACCCGCACATCGCGCCCGAGCTTGCATTCAGCAGCGTCTTCGACGCCATTCTCACGCGCGAGAACGTGAGCCGCATCAAGCCAGACCCCGAGGTCTACCACCTCGCGCTCGAGACCCTCGGCGTGCGCGCCGATGAGGCGCTCGTCTTCGAGGACTCGCTTCCCGGCCTGCGTGCCGCGCACGCCGCAGGCATTCAGACCGTCGTCGTCAGGGATCCGTGGTCCGAAGCCGACAGGGCACGACTCCTCGAGGAGGCGGACGCCCATGTTGATAGCCTTTGCGACGCACCCGAAATCTGCGGTTTTACCCGCTCCTAGCCACCCTTCGGGCGAACATCCTGCGCTAGAATGGATTTAGGCCAATGGCCTTCAAACAAACAGGAGGTATCCTTCATGCGCATTCTTCTTCCCGTCGACGGCAGCGAACACTGCCGCAACGCACTCCGCTTCATTGCCTCCCGCCAGGCGCTCTCGCCTGAAAAGGAGGCGACCGTTGAGCTTCTCAATGTTCAGCACTCCATCCCCGAAGCCGTGATCAACGCGCTCGGCCTCGATTCCGTCCGCAAGGCCAGCCAGGACGAAGGCATGAAGGTCATCGACGCCATGCGCGAAGACGCCGGCGACCTTGACGTCCGCGCCAAGGTCGAGGGCGGCGAGTTCGCGCCCGTCATCGTCCGCGAGGCCGACCACATGGACGCCGACCTCATCGTCATGGGCTGCCGCGGCCTCTCCGCCATGGAAGGCTTCTTCGTGGGCAGCGTCTCCGCCAAGGTGATCAGCCTCACGAAGCGTCCGCTTCTGCTCGTTCGCGACAAGATCCCCGCAGGCGCCATGCGCGTCGGCATCTGCGTCGACCACTCCGACTACGCCCACGCCGCCGCCGAATTCGTCGTCAACCAGCGCGAGTTCTTCGGCAAGGACGCCGTCTTTGAAGTGATCAACGTCTCCGAAACCGAAGAGACCTTCCATCAGGCCGTCGAACCCGTCATGACCGTCTTCGAGGACGCCGGCGTTCCCGCCGAACGCGTGCACCTCAAGGGCAAGGTGGGTGATGCGATCTGCAACTACGCGGGCGAAGGCAAGCTCGACATGCTCGTCATCGGCTCCCACGGCTACGGCAACTTCCGGGCCGCCTTCATGGGCTCCACCGCCATGCGCATCACCGCCGGCTGCGAAGTGCCCCTGCTCGTCCTCAAGGCCTGAAAGATCTCTGCGCGCCTGAATCACGACGCGCGCAGCATCTCAAAGCCAATGTGCCGGCTCCCTCGGGAGAGCCGGCACTTTTTTGTCTCATCCGCACGAAAAGGCCCGCCGCCCTGTCCCGCCTGTACTCGGCGTTGAGGATGCCCGCATCGTATTCGGCATGTCCGGTGAAGAAGATCTGCCTGCCGCCTTCGGTCGAGAGGGCGAAGATCCCCGCCTCGTCGGATTCAGCGAGCACCTTGAGCTCGGGATGTGCGCGCACGGCCTCTTCGTCGATCGTCGTGTGCCTCGAGTGCGGAATCCTGAAGACGTCGTCGCAGCCCCTGAAGAGCATGGAGCTTCGCCTCACGACGCGGTGCTCGAAGACACCCGAGAGCTTGCGCTCGAGAAGCGTCTTCCCTATCCCGATGAGCTGGCAGGGCTCGCCGTTCTTCGGGCGCCAACCGCCCTGCACGCAGACGGTGCCCAGTTCGTGGCGTGTCACACAAACTCCTCTGTGTCAGGCGTTTTGAAGAAAACATCCTGTCAGACTATCAGAGCGAAAGGGGTGGTTTCGAAAAACCGCCCCTGTCTTGGGGGTATAACCCGCGCCTCTAGTGCATGATCCCGAGACGCGGCCCTGACGATGCCGTCTTTGTGCGACGGACTTACATCTTGCGGCCCCAGAAGAAGTAGACGCCCCAGCCTTCGTCCATCGTGCGGCCGGCCATCAGGTAGAGGGGGCCGATGATGCTGTCGACGCCCACGTAGCCGCCCACGGCGCGGTGCCAGTCGCGGTTGCCCGACTCGCCTTCCTCGTCGCGGTTGTAGGCGCGGCCCGCTTCGGCCGATGCGCCGAGCCAGACCGTGCGCTCGCCTGCGCCCAACCAGTCGGAGATGTTGCGCGAGATGCGCACGGAGCCGAGCTGGATGTCGGAGCCCGTCCAGCGACCGTAGGGACTGCCGGTGAGCTCGAAAGCGCCGCCCAGCGAGAAGACGCTCGGCACGGCGGAGCGGCCCAGCTTGCCCGAGAAGAGCGTCGTCCAGCGGCCGTAGGTGATCGGCACGTAGACGTTGGCCTCATAGATGTTCTTGTAGCCGGGACCGTCCGTGTCGAAGATGCGCTGGCCCTGCAGGGCGAAGCGGTAGCCCTTGGTCGGAAAGTTGACGCTGTCGAGCGTGTCGAGCAGAAGCTCGGCGCTCACGAACGGAGACTCGACCTCGGGCGTGCTGAGGTCGGTCACGCCGATCGTGCGGGTCGAGGCCTGGGAGAAGTAGCCCGCTGCCACGCGCGCATAGCCCAGGCGCTCGATCGAGTAGCCGAGCCCGATCTGGGCCGTGCTGGTCTCGTTCTTGTAGCGCGCGATGGCCTCACCGTTTTCGTAGACGTTGAAGGGCGAGACCGAGTACTCGAAGCTCGGATTGACGAACCAGTCGGAGCCCGGGCCGAGGGGCTGGTAGAACTCGACGCCGGCCCTGCGGTTCTTGCCCGCCTGGATCTCGGAGCGCAGCTCGGCGCCCCAGGGATTGAGCCAGCCCCAGGTGTGCGCAAGGAGCACCGTGAACGTGTGTTCGTCGCGGAAGTCGGTCTCAAGCGAGCCGCCAATGCGGATGCTCGAGTAGCCGGGCTTCTTCTCCTTGGGCTCGAAGACGAGCACTTCGGTGCCCTCGGGGCCCGGTTCGAAGCGGTAGCGCACCGAGCTGTAGGCGCCGTCGGCCCAGACGCGGCGGCTCGCCGCGTCGATTTCGGCATTGGAGACCGGACGCGAGGTGTCGATGTCGAGCTCGTTGAGGATGGCCTCGGGATTGGCGACCTTGAGGCCCTCGACCTTCACGGTGGAGATCTCGTGGATGTCGCGGCGCGTGTGCGGCATGACGGCGCCCTTGCGGGTCTCGTCCCAGGCGATCCACTGGGCGCGGTCGGGCGAAGCGAGGCGCTCGAGGCGATCGCGGACCTTCTGCGCGGCATCGTAGCCGCGGGTGATGATCTTGTCGCTCTTCTTGAGGTCGGCGCTCGAGAAGTCGTCAAGGTCGGGCGTGATCAGGATGTCCTCGGGGCCGAGGTCGGCAAGCGACTGCCTGACGTTCTGCTCGGTGAGGAGGTTCACCATCTGCGCCATCACGGTGACGACGTTGCCGAGCTCCTCGCGCTTGAGAAGCGGCGTGCCCACGTTCACCGCAATGATGACGTCGGCGCCCATTTCGCGGGCGAGTGACACGGGCAGGTTGTCGAGAAGGCCGCCGTCGACGAGCATGCGGTCGTGGATCACGACGGGCGCGAAGACGCCGGGCAGCGACATTGAGGCGCGCATCGCCATGCCGAGGCTCACGTCCTTCTGCAGCACCACGCGTTCGCCCGAGACCAGGTCGGTCGCGATGGCGCCGAACGGAATGGCCAGCTCGGTGAGGTCATTCACGTAGTTGGCGGGCCCCGTCTTGTCATTGAGGAAGAGGTCGAGCTCCTCGGACGGGATGACGCTGTCGGGGAGCTTCACGCGGCCGTCCTTGCCGAACTCGATGCCCGAGACGGCCAGATTCTTGTAGTCGTCCACCTTGAGGCGCCAGGGCAGCTCCTCGCGGTCGGCGCGGGGCGCCATCATGCGATCCCAGTCGACGCCGAGCACGATGTCGCGGATTTCGGCGGCCGAATAGCCCGCCGCATAGGCGCCGCCAACCATGGAGCCCATGGACGTGCCCGTCACAACGTCGATCTTGATGCCGAGCTCCTCGATCACGTCCAGCACGCCCGTATGGGCGAAGCCTCGGGCGCCGCCGCCCGAGAGCACGAGGCCCACGCAGGGACGGTGCTCGGCGCGGCATCGCGCGCGGATCTCGTCCGCCGTCTTGGCAAGGGGCTGCGTGCAGGTTGCGGCAAGGCCGAAGGCCGCAAGCGTCAATATCGCAATCTTCTTCAATTGCATGGGCTTGTCGTCGATGTCGGGGAAAAAATTGGGACGAGTCCGGAATGCAGACCTGCGGCACAAAGAAAGACGGCCGCAGGCTCCTTGGGTCGGAGTGCGGCCGTCCGTTCTCCGAGAATGCATCGGGCCGCTCCATACGCTTGATGATAGCGCGTGAAGCGGCTCGCTGACGCTTTCGGACGACGTCGAAATGAGAAAAATGCAGGCTTTTCGCCCGTCAGGCCTTCGGGCAGCGGTTGAGGAGTCCTTCCTCGATCATGGCGGGATTCGGGCGCGGGGCCTCGATCATGCGCATCGTGTTGGCATCCGTGTGCTCGAATTCGCCCTTGACGCCGGGAATCTCGAGCTTCGTGACCTGCTCGTAGCTGAAGCGTCCGTCCTCATGGAACTTGAAGACAACGTCCCAGGACTTCGTGAGGAAGGCCTCCTCGAGGAAGGGATTCGAGCAGATGCCGTTGACCATCTGACCGCGCTCGGCATGCAGACGGATCTCGCGGTCGCCGGGCATGGCCGTGCCCTCGGCCATCGCGATCTGGCCGCGCGGAATGGCGAGCGTCATGTAGATCTTGTGCGTCTCGGGCTCGTAGAGCAGATAGCCCACCTGGTCATGGAAGGCGGCGAGCTCGCCCGGCTTAGTGATGTGCACGTGGTAGCGCAGGCCGTAGAGGACCTGCGGGCCGTTGTTCTGCGGATCCATCACCTCGAAGTCCCACGTCTCGACGTAGGGCTCCGTTTCGGGGCCGCCCGCCTGCGGATGGGTGTCGACGCCGTCGTCGCCGAACCACTTGCCGGCCAGAGGAGCAATGGGCCCGAGCATCGAAAGCGTATCGGGATTGGCGGGCGCTTCCGTATAGATGTCCTTGTACTTCATTTCAGCCTCCTTTGAAGGGACCGCATGCAGCGCACCATGCGCTCCGGCGGTCCGAACAAGCTCGGTTCATGGTAACACCGCGCAGGGCCCCGTGCTCCCGCCGTTACGAAACGTACGAAAAAACATTCCCTGCATTTCGCCAGAGGCTCCGCTCCTTCCGTCGGGCGCAGTACTTGGTGTTACCATTACAGATTCCGTTTTCAAACGAGATTCCTGAACATGCTCCGTCCTAGTCCCACAGCCGCGGTCTTACTCGGCCTTATGGCCGCCCTCGCCGCAGGCGCCTCGTCTGCCGCACCGTCGACCACCGCCCCCATGGGCTTCGGCGACGCCCGAGTCCTGCTGCACGAGCGCGCCGACATCATGGCCGCCGACCGCGCCGAAATCGCCCGCGCCGAGTCCGAGGCCGAGGCCGCCAAGTCGCTCTCGGGCCCGAAGGTCGAGATGGACGTCAAGCAGGTCTGGGGCACCAAGACCGTCGACCTGGGCATCGACACGGGGCTTGGACAGCTCTCCGGCCTCGGCGGCCCGATCGGCGGCGTGCCCGGACAGATCATCTCGAGTCTGGCGCAGAAGTACAACCACATCGACATCCACTTCAAGGAAGACATCGGCGGGCCGCGTGCGGCCGTGACGGCCACGCTTCCCATCTACACGGGCGGTCTCATCACCGCGCAGCAGAACGCGCTCAACCACAAGGTGAGCGAGACGCGCGCCGACCGCGACATGCGCGAGAACACGCTTGACGCCGAACTTGCGGCCCGCTACTGGGGCGTGCAGCTCGCGCGCAGCGTCGCAGCCCTGCACAGGAGCGTGCTCGAGGATCAGAACGAGGAGCTTCGCCGCGCGAAGCGCTTCGAGCAGAAGGGCCTCATCGCCAAAGTCGAGCGCCTCGCCGTCGAGGTGGCCCGCGACAACGCGAAGCGCACGCTCGTCTCGGCCGAGTCCGACGTCGGCGTGGCCGAAGCGGAGCTGATGCGCCAGCTGCGAGAAACCTCGCTCCCCGAGCTCTCCTCGCCGCTCTTCGTCCTCACGGGCGATCTGGGCACGCTCGACCAGTGGCAGAACCGCGCCGACACACAGTCGCCCGCCATCAGGAAGATGAACGCGCTGCGCGCTCAGGCGGGCGAAGGCATCTCCGCCGCCGAGGCGAGCTTCAAGCCCAAGGTCTACGCCTTCGGCACCAAGAACCTCATCAAGCACTATCTGACGCTGCCCGAGCCCGACTGGATGGCCGGCGTGGGCGTCACCTTCACACTCTGGGACAACCACGACCGCTTCGACAAGCTCAACGCCGCCCGAAGCGTGGTCACGAAGGCCGAAGCCGCGCGCAGCGAGGCGAAGAACCAGGTGGCCACAGCCGTCGAGGTCGCCTTCCTGCGCGTGATGCAGGCCCGCGAGGAGTTCGAGCTCACGTGCTCGACCGTCGAACTTGCGCGCGAAAACCTCAGACTGCGCGAGGCGAGCTTCGCGGAAGGACTCTCCAACGCCGTCGACGTCGACACGGCCCGCACGAAGCTCACGGGCGCCGAAGTCGCCCGACGCGCGGCCGCCTACAAGTTCGTCGTGAGCTGGGCCATGCTCCATGCGTCCGCAGGCGCCATGCCCGACTTCGTCAACTCCCTTACTCGCAGCGACCTCGTGGTCGTGAAGTGACTCAGAACAACGCTTTTCCACCGGCTGGAACAAAATGATCGAACAGACTCAAGCTCAGCAGACTCAGGCGCAGGCACCCAAGCGCCCCGCCTCCTCCGTCCCGCTTCTCGTGGGAGGCGCCTTCTTCGCAGGCATCGCGGCTTTTCTCGGATGGGGTGTCTGGGAGGCCACTCATCCCGCGCCCGTGCCCCTGCAGGGCATGGTCGACGCCCGCACGATCTCCGTCTCCGCCAAGGTGCCGGGACGCCTTGCCGAACTCAAGGTCCGCGAGGGCGACGTGCTCAAGGCGGGCGACACCGTCGCCGTGATCGCCATTCCTGAAATCGAGGCCAAGCTCGTACAGGTGAAGGCACAGGAACGCGCCGCCCAGGCGAGGGAGGACCTCGCCAACACGGGTGCCCGCGTTCAGGAAAAGGATGCGGCCCGCGCAGACTGGGAGCGCGCCAAGGCAGCTCTCACCCTTGCGTCCAAGACCTACGAACGCGTCGACGCCCTCTACAGGGAGGGCCTCATCCCCGCCCAGCGCCATGACGAGGCGACCGCCCAGCTTGCAGCCGCACGCAAGGTGACCGAGGCCGCTGCCGCCAAACTCTCCGCCGTGGACGAAGGTGCCCGCGTCGAGGACAAAACCGCCGCGAAGGCCCTCGTCGACCAGGCAAGAGGCGGCGTCTCCGAAGTCTCGAGCCTCGCCTCCGAAAGCATCGTGAAGGCGCCCGCCGCGGGCGAAGTCACCCGCATCGTGATGGAGGAAGGCGAAGTGGCACCCGCGGGCTTCCCGCTCGTGCTCGTCACCGACCTCAGCGACAAGTGGGTCGTCTTCAACATCCGCGAGGACGAGCTTCCGGGCGTCGAGGTGGGCACGATTCTCAAGGGCTTCATCCCCGCCGTCAACCGCACGGTCGACCTCAAGGTCAACTGGATCAATCCTCGCGGCGAGTACGCAGTCTGGCGCGCGACGCGTCAGTCGACGGGCTACGACCTGCGCACGTTCGAGGTGCGCGCTCGTCCCGTCGAAGAGCTTCCCGCCCTGCGTCCTGGCATGACCGTCATCGTCGAGCGCTGAGCGGCACGCCATGAAGCACTGGTTTGAGGGCCTCGTCAACACAGCCCGCATCGAATGTCGCTACACCCGCAGGCACCCGCAGCAGTGGGTGATCTGCGCACTCCTGCCCGTCATGTGGCTGCTCTTCGTGGCAAACACCTTCGGCACCGGCCTCATGACGAAGCTCCCTGTGGGTCTCGTCAACGAGGACGGCGGCCCGCTCGCGCGTGAGCTCGTCATGGTCCTCGATGCCGTACCGAGCCTCGGCCTCAGGGGCTTTGAAACCGCGACCGAAGCCGAAGCCGCGCTCTCGCGCGCCGAAACCTACGGCACGATCGTCATTCCAAGGGACTTCACGAAGGACAGCCTGAACGGACGCGGCAGCACGCTCGAGCTCATCATCAACAAAAGCTACTACGCCGTCGGCACCATTCTGGAAGTGGACGTGAAGACGGCGCTCGCCGCCGTCATGAAGAGCGCGGGCACGATCAGGATGACCGCCGCGCGCGGCGGCTCGCTCAAGGCCGAGTCGAACAACCTGCGCATCGCCTCGCCCGAGGTCTACTTCCTCGGCAACACAGGCTTCAACTTCAGCGCCTACCTGCTGCCGACGCTCATTCCCGGCCTCATCGCGCTTGCCGCAGGACTCACCTTCTCGGGCGTGCTCGTGCGCGAGTGGCGCGACGGAGGTGCGACGCGCCTTCTTGCGGCCGCAAACGACTTCGCGTCCGCCGCAATCCTAGGCAAACTCCTGCCCTGGTTCGTCTTCTACGTCGTGCTCGGCCTGTGCTGGGTGTTCGGCCTCACGGGCGTGCTCGGCTGGACGGCCGCAGGCTCCGTCGGCGTCTGGATCGGCGCCACGGTGATGCTCATCGCGGCCATGGCCGCGATCGCCATCCTCTTCACGGCCGTCTCGCTCAGCTGGCCGATCGCCGTCTCGGCGCTCATCTGCTTTGCCGCGCCGTCCTTTCCGTTCACGGGCTTTTCCTATCCGCTCGAGTCGATGACGCCGGGCGCCGCCTTCTTCGGGCAGCTCCTGCCGCTTACGCACTACCTCGCCGTCCAGGGCGAGTGCTGGATCCTGAATTCGCCCCTCGACCACGTCTTCACGCGCCTCGCGCCCCTTGCGCTCCTCATCGTCGTGCCCATGGCCGCTGGCCTTCCGATCCTCGGCGTGCGCCTGCGCGCCTGGAGTTCGAAGGACCCCGAGAAGGACCGCATCCGCACACTCCTCGTCAAGGAGAGCCTCATCACCGACGAAACGCAGGGAGGCGCACGATGAACAGGAACAATCAGGCTGAGCAGATGAAGGCGCCCGGCTTCTGGTACACCTTCCTACACACGATCAAGGCCTCCTTTCTCTCCCGCGACACGATCCTCATCTTCGCGGGCGCGATCGCCTTCTACCTGATCTTCTACGCCTGGCCCTACGGCAACCAGCAGATCCAGCACGTCCCGTCGGCCGTGCTCGACCTTGACCGCTCGGCCGCCGCCCGCCATCTCGTCACGGCCATGGACGCCTCGCCCGCCATCAGCGTCGTGCGCATCACGCAGGACGAAGGCGAGGCGATGGAGGCCTTCAGGCGCGAGGAGTTCTCGGTTCTCATCACGATTCCGAAGGACTTCGAGAAGTCCCTCACCCGAGGCGAGAACGTCACCGTGCACGTGCTCGGCAACGGCGCCTTCCCCGTGAAGGCCCGAGCCGTTCAGGCCGCGTTGGGCGGCGTCGTGACCGACAAGACGAAGCTCCTCGACGATGCGGCCGTCTATGCGACGGGGCTCCCCGGCACGAGCGTGCACTCGCACCATCAGGCCGCGCCCGGCCTTCGCGTGCAGTACATGTACAACGAGATCGGCGGCTACGGCAACTACACCGTGCCCGTCGTGGGTCCCGTGATCATTCAGGCCGTGATGCTCATGGCCATCACGATGGCGCTCGGCGGCTGGCTCGTCGCCGCAAGGCGCGAGCCCTTCGTGGAGGCCGCGCTCGACCGTCCGCTCCACAGGGGCGCGGCCGTCTGGCTCGCCTTCACGCTCATCACCTTCCTCTGGTTCGTCTACATGCAGGGGTTCGACTTCTGGTGGCACGAGTACGGCTCCATGCGCAGCGTCGCCGCGACGCTGGGCACCGGCCTGCTCTTCTCGGCCTCGGTCGCCTCCTTCGGCATGGCGGTCACGATCCTTCTGGGCTCGAACCGCTGGTCGAGCCAGGCCGTCGTGATGATCTCGGCCCCCGCCGTATTCATCTCGGGCGGCATCTGGCCCATGACGAACGTGCTGAGCGAGCCCGTCTTCGCGCTCTCGCTCTTCATTCCGACCTCGCCCGCAGTGCCCGCGCTCCTTGCGGCCTCGCAGGACGGGGCCCTCACCGAGTCCATCCTTCCCTATTGGGGAATCCTCGGCATTCAGACGCTCTTCTATCTCTCGACGGCGCTCCATCTCGTGCACCGCCGCGACTGGCGCGAGGACGCCGTACAGGCCTACAGCCGCGGCGCCCTCAGGCGCGAGCCCTTCGTCAAGACCGACCGGCCCTCCGACTGGGACTATTGAGGCAACAGCACATGCAGTTCATCGATTCACACAGCCATCTCAACAGCGACGCCTTCGACGAGGACCGCGACGAGGTCATCGCGCGCATGAAGGCGGCGGGCATGGCGGCCGCCATGGTCATCGCCTGCGAGGACGACGAGCTCCCGAAGCTCGAGGCGCTCCTCGCGGAGCATCCGGGCTGGCTCTTCGGCGCCTGGGCGCTTCATCCCGAATTTCCCGACAAGCCCGAGCCCACCGTCGAGCGGATCGCCGAGATCTGTTCGCGCCCGGGGTTCGCCGCCGTGGGCGAGACGGGGCTCGACTTCTACTGGTGCAAGGAGCCGCTTGACTGGCAGCGCGCACGTTTTCGCCGCCACATCGAGGCCGCGAAGGCCATCGGCAAGCCCCTCATCATCCACGCGCGCGACAGCGAGCGCGAGGCCCTCGAAATCCTCCGCGACATGCATGCGGGCGACGTCGGCTTCGTGATGCACTGCTTCTGCGGCGACACGGACACGGCGCTCGCCGTCGTGGACGCGGGCGGCCACGTAAGCTTCACGGGCAACCTCACCTTCAAGCGAAACGAGGCGCTGCGCGAGACCGCGAGGGCGCTTCCGCTCGAAAGCCTCCTGCTCGAGACCGACTGTCCCTACATGGCGCCTGTGCCCAAGCGCGGCAAGCGATGCGAGCCTCAGTACGTCGAATATGTCGCAGAATGTCTCGCAGGACTTTTCGGCGTTGACAAAGCGCACGTCGCCCGACAAACTACGGCCAACGCCGTCAGGCTCTTCCGCCTGCCCATCCGTCTTGAGGAAGCATAATCAGTCTATGAAAAAGCTCGCCGTTCTTCTTGCCGCCGCCCCGCTTCTTCTCTGCGCGCCCCTCGCATCGTCCGCCGACGCGTCGTCCGCAGGCGACCCGGGCGCCTTCGTCCTCTCCGAGGCCGAGGTCGATCAGATGGCCCGCAACACGCACGACTTCAATCAGGCGATCGCCGCCGGCAACGCCGCCGACGTCAGGCGCCTTCTCTCCACGGGCATCACGCCCAACATCGTGCTCGAAAACGGCGACACGCCGCTCACCTGGGCCCTGCGCAGCGAGTCGTGGGATCTCGCCCGCGTGCTGCTCGACGCCCAGGGCATTGACGTCAACATGGAGAACCGCCACGGCGAGACGCCGCTCATGCTTGCGGTGATCAAGGGCCGCGAGGCTGAATTCGACAGGCTGCTCAAGCTCGGTGCGAAGGTCAACAAGACCCGCGGTTGGACGCCGCTCCACTACGCCGCCACCGAAGGCCGCACCTCCATGATGAAGCGCCTCATCGAACTCGGCGCCGACGTCAACGCCCAGACGAAGGCGGGCATCACCGCGCTCGACATGGCCGCAAGGAAACCGAGCCGCGAGGCCGTCATGATGCTCCTTCGCGCAGGCGCCTACCGCGACTACTGCACCGACAGGGGCATGTCCGCCGCAGACTTCGCCAAAAAGGCGGGCGACGAGGAGCTCGCCAAGTACCTCGCCGTCAAGACCTGCGCCGTCACGGGCCCCGCCAGACCCGAGCTCTACAGGCAACCCGCCGGCATCACGCTCCGTCACTGACGCTCGTCCTCTCATGCACAGGCCACCGGACGCACGCCCGCGCGGCCTTTCCACGACAATCCCGAGGATTTCTTCGTGTCCCACACGCCTCTTCCCCTCACCGCTCTTGAACTTCTCGCCCCCGCCCGCGACGCCGACACCGGCATCGCCGCGATCGATCACGGCGCCGACGCCGTCTACATCGGCGGCCCTGCCTTCGGCGCCCGCCAGTCCGCGGGCAACACGATGGACGACATCGCGAGTCTCGCCGAGTACGCGCACCGCTACAACGCCCGCGTCTTCATGGCGCTCAACACGCTCTTCACGAACGAGGAGCTTCCGCGCGCCCGCTCGCTTGCCTTCGACGCCGCCAAGGCCGGAGTCGACGTCCTGATCGTTCAGGACATGGGCCTCATGGCGGGCCCGCTGCCCGACATCGAGCTCCATGCCTCGACGCAGTGCGACATCCGCACGCCCGAAAAGGCCGCGTTCCTCGAGAAGGCGGGCTTCTCGCAGATGGTGCTCGCGCGCGAGCTCTCGCTCGCCGAGGTCGCCGCCTGCCGAGCCGCGCTCCATTCGGCGCGCATCGAGTACTTCATCCACGGCGCGCTCTGCGTGAGCTATTCGGGCCAGTGCTACATCAGCGAGGCGATCACGGGACGAAGCGCCAACAGGGGCGCCTGCGCGCAGCTCTGCCGCCTACCCTACGACGTCTACACGGAGTCGGGCGAGCAGATCGCCCGCCGCAGCCACGTGCTTTCGCTGCGCGACAACAACCAGACCGACAATCTCGAGGCCCTGATCGACGCGGGCGTCTCGTCCTTCAAGATCGAGGGCCGCCTCAAGGACCTCGTCTACGTGAAGAACATCACGGCCTGGTACCGTCAGCAGCTCGATGCCATCATCGCGCGACGCCCCGAACTCTCCCGCACCTCCGACGGCGTCTCGACCTTCAGCTTCACGCCCGATCCCGAGAAGAGCTTCCAGAGGAGCCGAACCGACTACTTCGTGCACGGCCGTCAGTTTGCAAAGCCCTACGAGCTCGCCCAGCTCGAGAGCCCCAAGAACACGGGCAGCCCCGTCGGCTGCTGCGAGCGCGTCGAGCCGGGCGAAATCCTCGTGCGTCCCGCTGCGGGCGTCTCGCTTGCCAACGGCGACGGCCTCACCTATCTCGGCGACGACGAGGAGATCCACGGCCTTGCCGTCAACCGTGCCGATCCCGCCGACAGGGGCCTCGTCAGGCTCACGCTGCGCAACCGCCGCGAACTCCCCGAGGGGCTTCGCCGCGGCATGACGCTCATGCGCAACCTCGACCGCTCCTTCGTGCGCGAGCTCTCGGGCGAGTCCGCCGTGCGCCGCATTCCGATCGTCATGACCTTCCTCGTCGAGGACGACGCGCTCACGCTCATCGTGACCGACGGCCGCGAATGCGCCGAAGCTCATGTGGCGATGGATCTCGACGCCCCCTCGAACCCCGAGCGCAACAGGGAGACGCTCATCAGGAACCTCGGCAGGCTCGGCGACACGCTCTACACGGCCTCCGACATCTTCGTGCCCGAGGACCTCGACGTCTTCGTGCCCGCCTCGGTTGTCAACATGATGCGCCGCGAAGCCGTCGACGCGCTCACGAAGATGCGCGAGGAAGCCCGGGTCCGTCCCGGCCGCGCCCCCGTCGACGACGAGGCGCCCTATCCCGACCGCATCCTCGGCTTCGCCGCCAACGTCGCCAACGATGCCGCGCGCGAGTTCTACGAGCGCCACGGCGCCCGCGTGACCGCGCCCGCCTTCGAGATCAAGCCCGTGGAGAAGGCGGATCTCATGACCTGCCGCCACTGCATCCGCGCCGCGCTCAAGCGCTGTCCGAAGATGCTCAAGGCCTTCCCCGAACTGCTCGAGAAGACGCCGCGCGAAGCCTTCAGGCCCGAGCCGCTCGTCCTCGTCAACTCGTCGGGCGAGCGCTTCGAGGCGATTTTCCACTGCAAGGCCGATCCCTGCTTCATGACGATCACGCACGCCGACGACGCGAGCGGCTCCCGCTCAGCGGGATAAAATGAAGGGTCGCCCCATCCTCCGGCTCCCAAACCCATGACGAACGACGAAGAACCGATCGAGCTCCTGATGCCATCCGCCGCCATGCAGCCCGTCCTTTCGGACCTGCGTGCCGCGCTCGTGCGCCTCGGCGACGTGAAGACCAGATCCGCGCCTCGCGTCTGGGACAACATTGACTTCGAGAGCACGGCTGCGAACATCGCGCGCTTCACGCTCTGGACGGAGGGATGGGACGAAGGCGTGATCCCCGCAGGCGACGTCAACGCCGCAAGCGACATCGGACACCGCCTCTCGGCCGAGCTTGAGATCATGTCGCCCGACGACCTCGAAGAACGCTTCCGCGTGATCGTCGACGGCGCACCCGTCACCAGGCTCTACCGCCGCATCTCCGACGCCCAGACCGTCAGCCGCCTGATGAAGGACACCATGGCGCTCGGCTGGTCGGGCTTCGACATGCTCGCGCTCTCGCCCGCCGAGCAGGAGACGATGCGCCGCAGGCGCATGTTCGTCGACGCCTTCCGCAACGACTTCGACTGGACGCGCCTGCGCGCCCTCGAGCTCTCCCAGGGCGCCGCGCTTCTCGAGGCCGCGCTCTACGTCGAGATGGTCCAGCCCGCCGACATCGAACGCCTGAGACGCCGCATCGCGGGCGAGGCGATCGCGCGCTGCGCGAGCTGGACCGCATTCGCCCGTGCGCTTCTGTGCGCGCGCACCTTCTGCAGCCTCAGGGACGGGGCGCTCAGCACCCGAAGCAGGATCGCGGAGGACGAGGCGAGGCTCACGGCGCTCCTCTCGGGCCCCTGGCAGGTCGCCTGGCCGCGCATTGCATCCTGATCCGATTTTTTACAAGCCTTCAAGGGTACTCCATTCCCTCGAGGGCTTTTCTTTGACAACGCTCAGCTTATTGATGTAGGTCAAACATTTATAAGCGATGATGAGGAGTACAGCGTGCAAAGCGAGCGGCAAATCCCTTAAAGATCCTTAAAGTCGTCTAAAGCCCCCACGAATTACTTCACGCCCAACATCTTGAGAAAGAGCTGGTCGCGTCTCGTCGTTTCCGTTGTCCATTTGGATGCACTGGCATTCCCCGTTGCGGCGACGTAGTCGACACAACGGAACCAGTCCAAAATTTGAATGAGCGAGTGCTGATTGAGCCAAGCGAGCAGCTTTGCTTCGAGACTCAACTCCTCCTTCGTCTTTCCCTCGGTTTCTTTTTCGGAGAGCGCCTTCTTCACATCAAGGATTCTCTTCGCAAGGAAGCAGTGGTAGCCCAGACCAACGAATTGGGCAAATTGCCTGCCGTACAGATTCTCGGGATACCACGTCCTCGGCTTTCGCCCATCAAAACTGTCCTTGTACGTAGCGAAAAGCTCTTCGATCTTTTCACGGGAACGGTATGCCTTCAGCGCGTCGAAGGGATCCTTGATTTCATTGCTCACAAGGACGAAATACCCCCAATAGCGCTTTGCTTCCTCGATCCCGTCCATTTTGAAGTCGACCTTGACGCCTTTGGCCGTACGTTTCACCGTGAGGTAGCTGTCGATTTGTTTCTGGGCAGCCGGCCGAAATTCCTCGACGCCGTCCTCCAGATCCTTCTTGAGTGAGAAAAGGCTCTCGCGAAGCCTGCGCTCCTGAATCGGAGCAGCCTCCGGTTTGTGAAATACATGGACGTACAGGCGTCGCGTAAACGATTCCGTCTCCCCGGCTTCGAAATTCCCGCGCGTGCGTTTTCGCACGATGCTGAACCCGTGCTGCCTGCGGCGCATGACGCCGCTGACATCGACGTCAAACGGGCAGACGTTCCTGAAGTGCCCGAGCTCTTCGCGTGCGGCGTCGATTTCCGAGCGAACCCACTTGTCGGTACTGTTGGCGAGCATCAAGAACTTCGTGTGCTCGCGGGCAAAATGCGTCATGTTGTCCTGACTGTAGAACCCGTTGTCGGCCACGATGACCGGCGACGCCAGATCGAGCATGTCAAGCTGCCGAAGCGCATTGGCGAGCGAGATCTTGTCAGGGATGTTCCCGGGCTGCTTGCTGAAAGCGACGGGCTGACGATTTTCCACAGAGTACAGCACGAGAAGCTTGATCGTATCAAGCCCGTCCCCATCCTTGTTGAATCCCTGACGCGCTTCAATTTGATTCTTCGAATACGTCGAGAAAGTCGTGGTGTCCAGCGCCAGATTCAAACCCGTCGACGAGACTCTTTGTCCACGGCACTGAAAATACGACTGCACTCCAGATTCATTTCGACCAACCGAGGCGAACAGCTTGCCGTAAACATCCTGAGTGATGGGGTGTCCGTACGGTAGCGGATTCATTACTTGCCATGATTCCATGCGCGGCAACGTGTCACCGTCAGTCGCGACCCAGTACCGAGCGATCGAACTCAACTTGAGGGCGTCGCCGATCTCGAAGCTCCTCTGGAGATCCGCATCAATACCGGATTCATGACCTGCCCACTCGAGGATTTTTTGAAGTCCGACATGGGTGCGGACGGCCTGGACGGGTGCCTCGATAACTTCGGAACGCTTCTTT
>OGJJ01001338.1_pt1 | contig 18877 bp, 20 predicted proteins | sample 1572081 | NCBI WGS metagenome assembly OGJJ01 (sample SAMEA2582122, study PRJEB24529) | metagenome | biome: Human gut stool | place: China | collected 2011
AATGATTGACAAACATATGTTCTGATGATATAGTATGAATATAAAAAGAACAAATCCCGTCTTTAGGATTTAGCACTATTACTTTTGGGAGTAATAAAATCCCCCTTTTATTATAAACCGGCATATTTGCTGGTTTTTTTGTTGCTAAAAATATTTGACAAAGTTTGTTTTTACCCTTTGCATATATAGTGCTGTAGTGTTATAATGGAGAAGGGTGATTTATATGTCTTATTTCTTAAAGAAAACAAACAATAAAAAGGGTACTTATTTACAGATCTACGAAAGTTATTATGATCCTACTCGAAAATGCGGTGCTCATCGTTCTTACAAACCTCTGGGGTATGTACACGAACTTCAGGCTACCGGCATTGAGGATCCGATTGCTGTTTTTACCAAAGAGGTCCAGAAACTTAATCAGAAATGCAAACAGAAAAAACAGGCAGAAAAAGAACAACATATCTCCGATGTGTCTCCCGAAAAACATCTGGGGTATTTTCCTTTAAAAAATATCAATGACTCTCTCGGCTGTAAGCGGTTTATTGATCTCATGCAGACGGCAACTAATTTCAGATTTAACATTTTTGATATGATGTCTGCTTTAATTTATGCAAGAACAGTCCATCCCTGTTCGAAATCAAAAACTTATGATGAGGTTATCCCAAATCTCTTTGAAAACCACGATTTTTCACTGGACCAGCTGTATTCCGGTCTGGAGTACATTGGCTCCGAATACGAAAAGGTGATCGAGATCTATAACCACCAGATCAATCAGACATATCCGCTTGATACGGTCCACACATACTTTGATTGTACAAACTTTTACTTTGAGATTGATAAAGAAGATGATTTCCGACTGAAAGGCCCCTCAAAAGAAAACCGCAGGGAACCGATCGTCGGTATGGGCCTGCTCCTGGATGCCAACCAGATCCCTATCGGTATGAAAATGTATCCTGGGAATGAAAGTGAAAAACCCGTTATACGCAACATCATTGATGATCTTAAAAAACGCAGTCACATATCCGGCAGAACGATTCAGATCGCGGATAAGGGACTTAACTGCTTTAATAACATCGCACACGCATTGAAAGCTGGCGATGGATACATCTTCTCCAAATCTGTAAAAACTCTTCCTGAGACGGAAAAAACATGGGTCCTGCTTGAAAATGACTATGCAGACGTTAAGAACAAAAGAGGAGAGATACTGTACCGTATCAAGGAATGCGTAGATGATTTTTCTTATTCCTACACAGATACCGCTGGACATAAAAAAACAGTAAAACTTACAGAAAAACGGATCGTAACATTCAATCCAAAACTTGCCGCAAAACAGAAATATGAAATAAACCGGCAGGTCGAGAAAGCAAAGAAGCTCAAAGCCAGTCAGGCAAAAAGATCCGAATATGGCGATAGTTCTAAATATGTTTCTTTTATTCCCACTAATAAAAAGGGAGAAGAAACAGAGGGTGCTGTAAAAGTTGAAATAAACGAAAAATCCATTGAGAATGCCCGCAAATTTGCAGGTTATAACATGATCGTTACTTCAGAGATCCACATGGCTGCGTCCAAGGTGTATGCTGCCTACCATAATCTCTGGCGCATTGAAGAATCTTTCCGTGTCATGAAATCCCAGCTTGATGCAAGACCTGTATATTTACAAAAACAGGAAACGATCACCGGACATTTCCTCATTTGTTACCTTGCGGTACTGCTGACCAGGATCTTACAGATACACATCTTAAAAAACCAGTATGGTACCGAAGAGATATTTGATTTCATACGTGACTTCAGAGTTGCAAAAATATCTGACCGAAAATATATAAACTTATCACGGAATTCTTCTTTTATAAAGTTTTTTTCCGATCATACCGGACTTCCATTAACCTCTTATTTTATGGGTAATACCGATATTAAAAAAGTGCTGAGCCATAGATTTTAGTCCATGGCTTAGCACTATTTCTTCAGTTCAACTCCGAAAGACAGGTACTATAGTAACATATGTTCGATAAAAATGCAAACCTTTGTTCGGTTTTTGCGTACTAAATGATTGACAAACATATGTTCTGATGATATAGTATGAATATAAAAAGAACAAATGTTCGCATCTGCTTTAGATGAATGAGGAGGAAACGTTATGAGGAGAAGAAGATTAGTAAGAAGACGGTTTTTGACAGGATGCTTTATCATGCTGCTTTTTGTTACCATTCTCACAGGACGGAGTATGCTCACGACTATGGCAGAAGAGGAACCTGTGACAGTAAGCCCATATTACCGGAGTGTGGAGATCAAAGAGGGAGACAGTCTGTGGAATATAGCCCGTCAGTACAAGAAGGGGAGCCATATGTCTACAGAAGAATACGTTAAGGAATTAAAACGAATGAATTCCCTTCGCTCTGATACGATCCATAAGGGCCAGTTCCTTACGGTAGTTTATTATAAGTAGTTATTTTTAGAAAAATGAACGGATTAGGAATATCATCATATTAAAAGGCACATTGAAAAATTCATATTTAGGAAAACTGTGCTTATTGAGAAATGTTTCTAATGAGAAAAGTTACCTGTAACCCTACTTGTTTTTTCGTGTTTTATCTGATAGGATATATAAAGAAGTTAGCCAACACTAACTATATTTTAACAGTAGTAAATGAGGTATCCTATGAGTAAAGAAACACTTGATCTGATGCTTAGCTTAAACAAGCAGGAACTGGAAATCCAGATCGCACTTCAGTGTGCGCCCCTTCTTACTGGACGTAAGATATCCAATCTTCTGACAGTAGACAGGAGTTTTCGCAGTGCAGTATTGGGGCTGTTCCGTTCCAGTGCCGTTTCCTGTTATGTTCTTTATGAGTCGGCTGACCGTATTACCTTTCTTTTGTATGTACGGGAAAAGCTGGAAGCTTATTTAAGAACAGAAAAGGTTAAGAAGCTGATGCTGGAGTTTGGATGCAGTGGGTGCACGCTTTCTAAGATCCTTTATAGCGTATCAGGACGTTACCGTGAGCATATGGAAGGAAATGGTGATTTTCCTCATGAGATTGGATTGCTTCTCGGATATCCGCCGGAAGATGTAATAGGTTTTATTGAAAACCGGGGACAGAATCCGCTATATATCGGATACTGGAAAGTATATTCCAATTTGGAAGAATGCCGGAAAGTATTTGCTGGATATGATCAGGCAAGAGAAAAAGTGATCCACATGGTATCTTCAGGAATGACTGTTAAAAACATTATGGAGCTGTATGATTTGCATTCATGCAAATTAATGGCAGTATAGGAGGAAGAATAAATGGACGAAATCATGGTAGTTTACTGGTCACAGACAGGAAACACAGAAGCTATGGCACAGGCAGTAGCACAGGGAATCGAAGAAGCTGGAAAGAAAGCAAAACTGGCAGAAGTATCTGCTGTATCTGCCGCTGACCTGAAGGATGTAAAGGCATTTGCGTTAGGATGCCCTGCAATGGGAGCTGAGGTTCTGGAAGAAGATGAGATGGAACCATTTGTAGCAGAGGTAGAAGGATTTGCAGCAGGTAAAACTGTTGGTCTGTTTGGCTCCTATGGCTGGGGTGATGGACAGTGGATGCGTGACTGGGAAGAACGTATGAAAGCAGCAGGTGCTGAAGTTGCATGTGGCGAAGGTGTTATTACCCAGGAAACTCCAGATGATGATGCATTAGCTAAGTGTAAGGAATTAGGAAAGACACTGGCAGCAGTTTAATCTTATTTTAAAGTAAATAACCGCATATAAATCTATTTACCGCAAAGCAGGCAGTAAAATGTTTCCTGTTTTGCGGTATTTTTGTTTGTTGATACCATGGTCATTTACAGAATTAGAAAAAACATTTATAATACCATTCAGTGTAAAAAATGCAAAAGAGGAGAAGCAGTTATATGGATATCAAAAAGCAGTTTATCCGCTATGTATCCCAGAATATGTTAGGCATGCTGGGTATGTCTTTGTATATTCTCGCAGATACTTATTTTATATCAAAAGCAGTAGGAGCAGATGGTATTACAGCATTGAATCTGGTACTTCCTGTATATAATCTGATCTTCGCCATTGGAGCTATGATCGGTGTAGGTTCTGCTATCCGTTTTGTGATAGAGAGAAATAAGGAAAATCCAGAGGCAGAAAGCTATTTCTTTCATGCTCTGTTCTGGGCCGGGATCATCAGCCTTGTATTCATTGCAGCCGGGATCTTCTACCCGGATCAGGTGATCAGGCTTATGGGTGGAGATGAACAGATCATAGCAACAGGAAAAAGCTATACCCGTATTTTTATGACATTTGCCCCATTATTTATGTGGAATCATATTTGTAATGCTTTTGTACGAAATGATGGAAGCCCTATGATCGCTATGATGGCTACACTGTTTAGCAGTCTGTTTAATATTGTATTCGATTATATTCTTATGTTCCCTTTTAGTATGGGTATGCCGGGAGCAGCCCTTGCAACAGCTCTTTCACCAGTAGTAGGTATATTGATCTGTCAGCTGCATTTTCGTTCAAAAAAGTGTACCGTATCTTTTTTGCCGGTGATGCCATCGTTAAAAAGGCTCATTTTTTCCTGTCAGGTGGGAGTTTCTGCCTTTGTAGGAGAGATATCTTCCGGTGTGATCACTACAGCTTTCAATTTGATCATATTGCGGCTGGCTGGAAATACCGGTGTTGCAGCCTATGGTGTAGTAGCCAATATCTCTCTGGTGGCAGTAGCACTGTTTAACGGTATATCCCAGGGTTCCCAGCCTCTGCTTAGCAGTTTCTATGGAAAGGCAGATAAAAAGGCTTTAGAGAAAGTAATAGGTCTTAGTTTAAGGACAGCAGCAGTTACGGCTGTATGTATATATGCAGTGATCTATTTGTGGTCGGAACCAATTGCTGGTATTTTTAACCAGGAACATAACGAAGAACTGGCGGCTATGGCCAGATTTGGTCTGAAATTGTATTTTATTGGTTTCTTTTTTGCCGGTATCAATATAGTAGGAACAGGTATATTAAGTGCGGTGGAGTCAGTTAAATGGGCATTCACAGCTTCCGTTTCCCGTGGATTTGTTATGATCCTTCTTTCGGCCTTTACTATGTCTGCAGTTTGGGGGATGACAGGTATATGGCTGGCTTTTCCGGCAGCAGAATTTATTACTATGGGAATGACTCTTGCAGGTGTTTGGGGATTTTTTTCTAAAGTAAATTTTGTTGGGAAATCCCTATAAGAAGGCTATAGGAAGTCTTGTTGAGAAATCGTTAAAATTGACTTTCTGCGTATTATAACTTATAATAAGGAAGGAGAAAGTCAAAAGAAGTGGTTAGGGGTAGGGAAGTTACAAAAATTCAAATGTAATTTACAAGTCCAGAAAAATCTTCTGGACCTTTTTTTGCCTTTTAGCCAGTTCTTATATCGGTATTATAAAATGTTTTCCCGGAGTCTCTTCTCACAAAATCGGGAACAGGGAGATTCCGGCAGAACATAAAAAGGAGAAGGAGGGGAAATTAAATTATAACCGGTTATTTTGACTTGCTTCTAAGAGAAAAACAGGCTGTCGCAAAATGACAGCAGAATGGGAGTTTACAAATGATTCATGACGGGTTTATCTATCTTGGCACTTTGATGCTGCTAGCAGCGATTTTAGTCAATCTTCCTGTATATCTGAAGGGAAAAGGCGCACAGAAATTTTTTAAGTTTGCACCGCCTATTGTTTTGCTCTACTTAGGTATGATGCTTTTATGTACTATGAAAATATGGAACCTGGAAGATACAGCTGCAACTTATAAGGCAGTAAAAAACCCACTGCTGTATGCAATGTTGTTTTTAATGCTGCTGCGCTGTGATCTTAAGAAGATCATCAAATTAGGACCGAAAATGCTGATTGGTTTCTTTGCAGCCAGCCTTTCTATCTGTACTGGTTTTATAGTAAGTTATGCTATTTTCCATAAAATGTTAGGCCCAGACAGCTGGAAAGCACTGGGGGCATTGTGTGGAAGCTGGTTAGGCGGAAGTGGAAATATGCTGGCTGTACAGGCGGTTTTAGATGTAAGTGAGGAAAGCATGGCATATTCACTGGTAATGGATTCTGTTTGTGCGGTAATGTATGTTATGTTCCTTCTGTGGGCCATTAACTTTTCAAAGGAATTTAACGCATGGACCAAAGCAGATGTACGTCTGATCAATGAAGTTGGCGCTTCTCTGGAAGAGGAGGCAAAAGCAAACACCAAACCTCTTACATGGAAGAGCATGCTTCTTTTAATTGGTGTATCATTCTTCATTTCTGCTATTTCCAAGGATGTAGGAAGTATGGTTGCAAATGCACTGCCTGTTTTTGACAGTGCAACCTGGACTGTTCTTCTGGTAACTGCTGTTGGACTGCTGGTGGCTATGACTCCATTTGGAAAATTAAAAGGAACAGAAGAGGTATCTAATATCATCCTTTATGTTGAGATTGCCCTGATCGCTTCCAGAGCAGATATTTCTGCTATGGGTAATGCACCTGTATGGCTGGCAGCTGGCTTCCTGATCCTTCTGATCCATGTAGCTGTTATGGTCATTCTTGCAAAGGTGATCAAAATGGATATCTTTACCTGTGCCGTTGCATCTTTAGCAAACGTTGGTGGAACTGCTACTGCACCTGTACTTGCAGGCGCATACAGTAGTGCTTTAGTTCCGGTAGGTATTCTTATGGCACTTCTGGGTAATATTATTGGTACACCAGGAGGTGCATTTGTGGGACATTTAATGAGTCTGATCGGATAGTAGTTTCTGTCAGATAAGTCAGATAAGTCAGATAAGTAAAAAGGTATTCCGGGATCATGAAAAAATGATCTGCGGAATACCTTTTTTAGATCCACGCTTTGAAGATTTTTTCTGTTTTTTTGCTTAAAAAGTGTCATATGGCAATTAGTTTGATATAATAGGTGCTGCAAATAAATGTCAGGAAATGAAAGATATACAGTCATTAAAGAGGAAATGATATGAAACATGAAGAATTACTTTTAAAATTAACACTGGAGGAAAAAGCGGCACTTTTGAGCGGCAAAACAGTATGGCAGACACGGGATATCCCACGCTTTAAGATACCGTCTGTTTTTCTTTCTGACGGCCCACATGGGATCCGCAGGCAGGCGGGATCAGGGGATCATCTGGGTTTAAATGCCTCTTTAAAGGCAACCTGTTTTCCGACAGCGGCAGCTATTGCAAACAGCTGGGATCCGGAGCTTGGAGAAGAGATTGGCAAAGCGCTGGGAGAAGAAGCAGCTGCCCAGAATGTAAATATTGTACTAGGTCCAGGGCTTAACATGAAAAGAAGTCCTCTTTGCGGAAGAAATTTTGAGTATTTTGCGGAAGATCCTTATCTGGCAGGAAAAATGGCAGCTGCTTATATACGGGGTATCCAGAGTCAGGGCGTATATGCCTGTCCAAAGCATTTTGCAGTAAACAGCCAGGAAGAACGGCGCATGGTTATGAATGCAGTGGTAGATGAGAGGACTCTTCGAGAAATCTATCTGACAGGTTTTGAGATTGCAGTCAGAGAAGGCAATGCCAAAGCTATTATGACCAGCTACAATGAGGTAAATGGGGAATATGCCAATGAGAATAAAAAGCTGCTGCTAGATATTTTAAGAAAAGACTGGGGCTTTGACGGGCTGGTGGTTACAGACTGGGGCGGTTCTAATGATCATGTAAAAGGAGTGATGTGTCAGTCAGACCTGGAAATGCCGGCACCTGGGCTTGACTCAGCCAGAGAGCTGGTTACAGCTGTAAATGAAGGGCGTCTTTCCATGAAAGATATAGATCTTTGTGTGGATCATGTTTTAGATGCAGTATTGGATCTGAAACAAAAGGCAGAGGAAAAAAAGTCAGTTTTTGATGAGAAAGCCCATCACGCATTAGCCAGAAAAGCAGCTGCAGAAAGTGCTGTTCTTTTAAAGAATGAAGATAATATACTTCCGTTAAAGCCGGGAACCAGGATCGCGCTCATTGGTGATTTCGCTTTTGTACCACGCTATCAGGGCGCAGGATCTTCTATGGTAAATCCTTTTAATGTGGAATCCATGGACCAGCTGATTGATGAGTATGATCTTAAGGTAATTGGAAAAGCTCATGGATATACACGCAATGGAGAACCAGATGCAGATTTAGAAAAAGAAGCATTAGAGGCAGCTGTCGGAGCAGATGTGGTCCTTTACTGTTTTGGACTGGACGAGGTTAGTGAATCAGAAGGGAAAGACCGGGAACACATGCGTCTGCCTCAGAACCAGCTCCGGTTGTTAAATGAACTGGTAAAAGTAAATGAAAATATTGTGGGTATTTTAAGTGCAGGTTCTTCCATTGAGATGTCCTGGCAGTATGATTTAAAGGCAATCCTTCACAGTTACCTAGGCGGAGAGGCAGGTGCCGGGGCAATCCTGGATATCTTGACCGGAAAGATAAATCCTTCCGGCCGTCTGGCGGAGACTTATCCGCTGCGGTATGAAGATACGCCTGCATTTCAGTATTATCCTGCTTCTGAGCGTACATCAGAGTATCGTGAAGGACCTTTTATGGGCTATCGCTATTATGATACAAGTGTGGTACTTTTCCGGTATCCGTTTGGATATGGCCTTTCCTATACAGAGTTTGCCTATTTAGCTTTGGAAGTGGATGAAAAAGGGGTACAATTGACTGTCACAAATGTAGGAGAGCGGGATGGGGCAGAGGTTGTCCAGCTTTATGTCGGCTTTCCGGACTCCGTTGTATTCCGCCCTCAGAAGGAATTAAAAGGCTTTCAGAAGGTCTTTTTAAAAGCGGGGGAAAGTAAAAGGGTGCATATTCCATTTGACGATAAAACTTTTCGCTACTGGAATGTAAAAACAGGACAATGGGAGATAGAAGAAGGAGAATATCTGCTTATGGTGGGAGCCAGTGTGTCAGATATCCGGTTGTCCGGAAAATTATGGGTAGCGGGAACCACAAAAGAAATACCCTATGAAAAGAAAACATTGCCTTCTTATTACAGCGGACGGATCAGTAATGTGGGAGCAGAGGAATTTGAAGTTCTTTTGGGACATCCTGTTCCTGATGGGAAATGGAAGGGCGAACTGGGGATTAATGATGCTATCTGCCAGATGTATTATGCCAAAAGCCGTCTGGCTCGTCTGGTTTACCGCATATTGACAGATAAAATAAAAAAGAGTGAAGGAAAAGGCAAACCGGATTTAAACTTATTGTTTATCTATAACATGCCATTTCGCGGAATCGCAAAGATGACAGGTGGTGCTGCAAGCATGGAAATGGCAAGAGGAATCGTTGATATGGTTAATGGAAAGTGGCTTTCTGGCACCAAAAGGGTAATTAAAGGATATTTCCGTAATAATAAAGAGAACAAAAAATATGAAAAACAGTTGGAAGGTAAGGAGAAGAGAGAATGAAATCAGGAAAAAGAAGGATTAAGAGCTGGATCGACAAACATCCAGCCGCCTGGGAATTTATTCTATTTAATGTGCTGTCTAATGTGGCTACATTTGTGAATTTTATAGCAATGTGGATCTGTACAGCTTTCCTGTTTACCTCTTTAGAGGAAATCCCATTTTGTTTTTTCGTTTTCCATTATACTCAGGTAGAAAATGACCTGGGATTGGGTGGATTTTTAAGCTTTCTTGTAGCAACAGCAGCTGCCCAGACCGTTAATTTCTATGTACAGAAAAACTTTGTATTCCGCTCCAATGCAGCATTTACAAGAGCCGTACCAAGATACATCTGTCTTGCAGTGGTACTGGTTATTGTATCTGCAGCACTTCCTGCCTACAGCCAGGCATTTTTCAAAAATCTAGGGCTTCCACAGGCGTTGGTTCCTACGCTGGCTAATGGAGTGAATATTGTGGTACAGGTAGTGCTCAGTTATCCGGCAATGAAGTTCTGGATCATGCCGGAAAAATTGCCTGACAAGGATAGTTTCTAATTAGTTGGCTTTTTAATCTAATCATTTTCCATCTTCTCCCTTAATTTTACTGCATTACGGGCGCTGCGGCGGCGCTCGTCCTCAAGGGCAGCGTAGTGCTTTTTGGTGGTATTTACGTCTGAGTGTCCTAGAACATCAGCAACCAGATAAATATCACCGGTTTCACGGTAAAGATTAGTTCCGTAGGTGCTTCGAAGTTTATGTGGGGTGATCTTTTTTAATGGGGTAACGATCCTGGCATATTTTTTAACTAAGTTTTCCACACTGCGTACATTCATACGTTTCTTCTGAAGAGAAAGGAAGAGAGCGTTTTCACTGCCTTCCTCAGGGATAATGCTGTTTCGTTCATCCAGGTAATCCTGAAGCGCAGTTTCTACTTCTGTGCCAAAATAAACAGTAACCTCTTTTCCGCCTTTTCGATGGATATGGATTCCGCCATTTTTAAAATCAATATCGTTTAAATCTAATCCTACACATTCAGAAACACGGATGCCGGTTCCAAGAAGAAGGGTTAGAAGAGCAAGGTCGCGCAGTTTAGTCCGGTTGTGGAAAGCTTTCTGTTTATCCGTCAGACCATCCCCTTGTTCCACAGCATCCAAAAGGAGAGCAACTTCGTCAATATCAAGACGGATGATCTCTTTTTCATGTAGTTTTGGAAGCTGGACCAGGGCAGCAGGATTTGTTTTCAGCTTTTCTGTACGGAAAAAATAGTTGTAAAAGCTTTTTAAAGAAGAAATTTTGCGCATTATTCCACGTTCTTTGTTAATGATTTCCTGATTATGCTCATTAAAACGGTATTTTAAATACTCCATATATTCTTCTAAATCTGTTACCGAGATCTGATCTAAATAATCTAAAGTAAGATCCATTCTCTCCATTTTGGAAAATACGGGATTTTCTTTTTTAAGGAAATCGAAAAATACAGAGAGATCGTATGCATAGGCAATACGAGTCCTGGTAGAAGTTCTTGGTTCGATCCCACGAAAAAATTCAGTGCAGAAGGGTGGGAGAGTCGTCATCATTTCCCTGAGTTTTTTAATATTTTCAATATCTTTTTGCTCGTAATAAGGTAAAGTTGTTGCCATAATTAATGTATGCCTCGTTCATAGATTTTTATTATTTGGAAAGCTTGGGCCAATCTTCAAAATTCCCGTTAATGACTGCGTGAAATAAACGTTCCCGTACACCGGGAGAGTCCGTATTCAGAGTCCGAATCAGATTTTTGACGTATTCCCGGTGCGTGTGTCCATCCATGGGACATGGATTTTTACAAACGGGAAGCTGGTATTTATTTTTGAAGCCTTTTACATCAGCTTCAGAAACCAGCATCAGAGGCCGGATCACAGTTAAATCTGTACGGTCAAGATGAGTGACTGGCGGAAATGCATAAAAACGCCCCTCGTATAAAAGTGACATTAATGCAGTTTCAATCAGATCATCCTTATGGTGTGCGTAGGCAATCTTGTTGCAGCCAAGTTCCAGAGCTTTCTGGTTTAGGGCGCCTTTTCGCATTTTTGCACAAAGAGAACATGGATTAGCCTCATTACGGGCCTCAAAAAGGATTTTTCCAATCTCAGTGGAGATAATTTCATAAGGAACGTTAAAATCCGCACAGAGAGTCTTTACAGGCTCTAAATTCATGGTATCAAGTCCCATGTCTACAGTAATGGCAGATAAGGTAAAATGTTTGGGATAAAATTTCTGAAGTTGTGACAGCCCATACAGCAAAGTAAGGCTGTCTTTACCGCCGGAAATACCAATGGTAATATGGTCGCCGTGTTCAATCATCTGGTATTGGTCGATAGCCTGACGAAGAAGGCTTAAGAGACGTTGGAGTTTCATCTGGAAAAGAGGATCCTTTCTGTAATTTGTAATATGCAAGCAGTGAATAGTTTACATAATTAATTTATGTAAACTGACAAAGGCTTATAAGTGAATGAATAAAATAAGAGAAAAGTATACGCAACTATTCGTTAAACTATTCTTTCGCGAATAGTTGCATGTCACTCTTCATTCGGTATCTGCCTGTTCTTTTGGCTGATATAAAAAATATTATAGGAGGTTTTTGTATGGATGTCAAAGAAACTGTAAAAAAGTCTTTTCTTCCTGTGGCTACTGGTCTTGCTTCTGCTGGTCTGGCCGTCCCGGCTTTTGCGGAAGGGCCTACCACAACGATAGTAACTGCATCCGATTGGTCTAGTGTGATCTCTGCGTTGACTGCCCAGATCTCTGTGAGTACGATTATCGCAGCTCTTGCAACGTTTGTGGCTGCTGGTATCGGTATCGTGTTCATGTGGTGGGGTCTCCGCAAGGGCATCCGCTCTCTTATGGCAGCATTCCGTAAGGGTCGTATGTCTATCTAGTCTTTGTCTCTTCTCCTGTGAGGGCTTGCCGGTTGGTAAGTCCTCTTTTTGTTTAAGGGGGTCTTTATGGAACTTAACTTACTTGATGGCTCATTAAATCCGGTTAATGTGGGCCGTGTTATTAAGCATAATCATGATTTTTACAGATCTCATCCTGGTTACTTTCGTCCGGAGGGGCTGTTAGTGTTCTGCGGTGAACAGGGGTCTGGTAAAACATTATCGGCGGTGCAATATGTTAAAAAACTTTGTAATGAATATCCTGATGCAATACTGTGTACTAATGTTCAGATTAATGGGCTTGATCCTCGAACGCATGTAGTTGAATATGACGGTTTGGATTGTCTGAAAAATCTTGAAAATGGTTACTTTGGTGTGATTTATCTGATTGACGAGATCCATTTAGAGTTTAATTCTTTGGAATCAAAAAATATTGATATTGAGGTCATGATTGAAGTCAGCCAGCAACGTAAACAGCGTAAACATATCATTGGTACCAGTCAGGTGTATGGCCGTCTTGCTAAACCGTTCAGGGAGCAGATCAGGAACGTTGTGTTGTGTTCCAACTTCTGCAAGATCCTACAGATCAATACTCTCATTGATGGCAGTAAGTCGGTTGAGAAAGACGGCAAACTGATCACGGAATCGGTCAAGCGTTTCTACTGGTTTCATGATCCGGCTCTGTATGACAGCTATGATACTTATGCAAAAATGAAACGATATAAGAAAGAATGGCAAGGTAGGAGGTTAAGTTAATGGTACAGGAAGCTATCAATCTGTTTGCTGATGTTGTCACTGCAGCGATTCCATATGCTGTGGTCTTTGCTCTCGGTCAGCGCCTGGTTACAATGTTCCTGGGCATGGCATTTAAGGGGCATGTTGAATTATGATGAGGTGGAAAAATGTTGTATTATGCAGTTTGTTTCTTTGCGTTATGGGGGCTGTGCCGGTGTATGCGGATGAGTACACGCTTACTGCGGAAAGCTATGCGTCTGATCCGCAGAACTCTTCTGCTCCGTCACTTGATGTAAATTCCTGGCTTGCTACTGTTCCGGATGATATGGATTTTGATGCATATCAGGAGATCATGGCTCTCATGCATCCGGAACTGGCTGATGATTATGAGGAAGAAGAATTACCTGATGAGGATGTTGATGTTGCTTCCTCATCCACGGCCAGGCGTTCCCGTACGAATGTGACTTATAATAATGTGTCTGTGGCATCTAACTATGTCCCAGATAATGACCAGATCAGTACGTCCGTATTGCAGTATTTCAAGGATATGGTGGTCAAGCTCCCGTATGGTACTGATTACGTCTTTTTCAGGGTCAATGACTATGAATATCGTCTTGTGTATGGTAAAGAGCTTGGTTACTCCAATGGTGTGTTCAGTGGGTCTGATATGAGCTATGTCCGGTACTATCGTCAGGGTTCTGGGAATTATTATTATGACTGGCTGCTAGCAGATGGTTCAGAGGGTGATTTCAAGCTAACACCGAATGGCTATATGGTATATACGAATGTTCCTGAAGCTGATCTTTATCCTACAATGTCAGGGGGTGTGTATTCTTATGAAACGTATGCGGTTGTATTTGTCCTTGTGCTTACTCTTGTTTAACATTGTCCATGCCTTTTTCTTCGTTGGCAAGTACCGCATCTAGTTCCAATGCCATGCGTGTTCCTCGTGCTTCCTGGTCTAATGCTTCTAAAGCATGGGATGACTTTAAGGATAGTTTTGACCGGATCAATGATGTTGGTACTGTGTCTGGTGATGATATTACTGTAGCTGCTTCTGGGCCTGATGAGAATTATGGTAAAACTTGGTGGCTTATGGTTTGGTTCTCTAATAACACCGGTGCTAAACTTGTATGGAATGATACATATGGTTATTATCGTTTGCCTGATGAATATATAGGTAAAGGTTATAAGATTTATAATGTGCGCTTGTGTATTGCTCGGGATCGTTTGCCTTCGTCTGGTACATATCTTTTTAAGTATGATCTGGTTCAGGGTTCTGTTGTTAATAAGATAAAAACAGCTGATTTACAATTTGATTTGGTGCAAAAAAATACAATGGATATTTTTCCAAAATATCAAAATGTAACTTTTTCTCAGTCTGGTTCACATATATCTGGTAGTTATAATGTTACAATTCCTAGCCGTTGTGTAAGATTAAGTTTACTTTTATATCCTACTAATAATGATTCAGCTTTTAACTTTTCTGGTGTATCATTTTCATTTGGTCAGATTCCTGATTCCTCTGTAGGTACTGCTGATTCCGGTGTTAAATCTGATCCGTCGAAGGATACGGCTGATAATACTGCTACTATTGCAGAAAACTCTAACCGTCAAGTTGAGCAGGGTGATTCTATCATTGAGCTGATTAAGAACACGATCCAGACCATATCCAGCCAGCTGGAAAGCTTCTGGAATCAGCTCGCTGGTGAGTTCACGAACCTTTACAACAAAATGAACCAGCAGCATGCGGAGAAGCTTCAATCTGATCAGGACACAAGGGACACGATCACGGAAGAATCGGAGAAGTCAAGGAACTTCATAGTTGACGGTATCATCAATGGTCTTAAATCGCTGTTCATTCCGTCTGATGACTATTTCAAGGCTTGGTTTGATGATATGTATACGTTCTTCAATGACCGCTTTGGTTTCCTCATGTTCCCGGTGGATCTGCTTGTCCAGATGGTCAATCTTTACCTGAATGCCGATTCTTCCTTTGCTGGTGTTCCGTTCCCTGAATTTAAATGGATTGATGGTACTGTGGTGATCCCGGCGCAGAATGTCCAGTTTACTTTTCTTGAAACTGATTGGGGTCAGGGCATCCAGCAGAAACTTTACTTTGTTGGTAATATCATTATGATTGGTGCGCTTCTCTCCCTCATGCACCGTAAATTTGAGGAGGTGTTAAGGAATTGATTCTTCAAGCTGTATTCGATTTGGTCAGGAATGTAATCAAGGTAGTCTTTGGCTGGATCAATCTTCCGGCCATGCCTGAAGCTGTGACATCTGTTATTGATGAGTTGTTTGCTCTGCTCCGTGGATCCGTGGGGATGCTGGGTGTGTTCGTGGATTTGTCAATGCTCAAGATCCTGTTGCCTGTGCTTCTGATCGTGATCAACTTTGAGCATGTATGGAAGTTTACAATGTTCATCTTACGCAAGATCCCGTTTCTTGGGATTGAGTGAGTGCAAGACAAGCCCCCAAGGCGCTGCCGGGGGCTTGTTGTCTGTCTAATTGTATATACAAATGTTTTGCTGCAGCGTTTAATTGTGTACACAAAATCAATGCTGCAGCACTTAATTGTCTGTCTACTCTTCTATTTTGATTTCTCCGTGTATTTCTTCATAGTCATCTATGAATTTTTCTACAATGTACTTTGTCATATCACTGGCACTTTTTCTTTTTAGCTTTTTAGATAAGCTATTGAATTTTTGATAATATGTGTCATCCAGTAGATATTGCATTTTGTTTTTATTGGTTGGCATTTTTCTTCCTTTCTTCAAAAAAAGTGATTGACTTTTATTCACCCATTTGCTATATTGGAAGTGGATAGAAGTGATTCACTTTTATTCACTGATTTATTCAATTTAATTGTACCAGATTTCCTAGTCTGGTACAAGGTTCAAGCAGTTTGTTAGCCAGTATTCTATTGAGAAATCTGGTGGCTGTCGATTGTGGAAAATCCACACGCTGCGTTGATGTAAACTCCGCAGTTGCGAACTTTGACAACAAAATAAAAAAGGATGGTGACAAAATGAAAGTCAAGGTTACAGGTTTTAGAAAAGTCAACTTTACTGATCAGAATACAGGCCGTACTGTTAATGGTACATCTTTATATGTGGTGTATCCTGATCCTGATGTTGTTGGTGAACGGTCTGATAAGTTTTTCATTGATGATAACTTGAATTTGGATCTTTCTCAGGTTCTTCCAGGTGTTGCGCTCAACCTGATGTTTAATCGCCGGGGCAAGGTATCCAGCTTTGACATTGTTAAAAACTAAAAATCTGCTTTTCATACTGGCGGTCGGGGGTCTGTCCGCCCCTGTCCGCACTCTCTCCCCGGAGATGCCCGCGTTTCCTTGTTCGCTCCCAGTGCCAAGGCTCGTAGTGGGTTTAGTTCGTCATGGTAGGCCGTCAGGCCGTGCGGATTCTGCGTTGCGCTCCCCTACGCGCGCGTATTATTAGACTTAGTTAAGAAGTTCCTGGTATAGTATTACCCAGGAACTTCTGTCGCAAGGTCCAACAAACCTTTTAAAACCTAGGCTTTCCAGTCTGCGACAACTTATGTCGCAATCGTCGCTGTCGCAATTACAAACTTTGGAGGTCGCATATGGGAAAGGATTCGCAATCGCGTAAATGGCAGCTAACAATTAATAATCCTGTTGAAAAGGGTTATACACATGAGGTTATTAAGTCTATCTTGATTGACATGAAATCACTTGTTTACTGGTGTATGGCAGATGAGATAGGTGAACAGGGAACTTATCATACACATATATATCTTCAAGGCCGTGGCGCTATTCGGTTCAGTACGTTGAAAAGTCGTTTTGAGCCTGCTCATTTTGAGATGGGTAAAGGTACAGCGCTCCAGAATTATGAGTATATCACAAAAACAGGCAAGTGGGAAGCTGATAAGAAGCATGAGACTTGCGTGGATGGTACTTTTGAGGAGTGGGGTGAAATGCCTGTAGAACGTCAAGGTGCCAGGAATGATCTAGCCGACTTGGTTTCTATGATCGCTTCGGGCATGTCTGATTATCAGATCATTCAAGAAATGCCGGAAGCAATGCTACAGCTTGATAAAATTAGTCAAACTCGTCAAGTTCTTATATCGGAGACTGCTCGCAAAGTATGGCGCGACATATCTGCTTATTATGTGTGGGGTGACACGGGCACAGGTAAAACAAGGTCTATCATGGAAAAATATGGATATGATGATGTTTTCCGTGTGACTGATTATATGCATCCCTTTGATAACTATCATGGTCAAAACACCATTGTTTTTGAAGAGTTCCGTTCAGGGTTTCGTATCTCTGACATGCTCAACTATCTTGATGGCTATCCTCTCGAGCTTCCTTGCCGGTACGCTAATAAATGGGCTTGCTACCATAATGTTTACATAGTCTCTAATATTCCTCTTTCTGAACAGTACCGCAATCAGCCTATAGAATCTTTTAATGCGTTTTTACGTAGGTTAAAAGGTGCGATTCATTTTAGTAAGAAAGGGATTATATATAATGATATTGAGATCCATGCAGATGGGTTTCAACTTGTATTATCTGGTGAAAAAATACCATTTGATAACTAGTTCGCGAAAGAACTGTTTAACAAATAGTAGATAAACGAGCGCCGTCCAGATCAAGGATAATGATGTCCGGCGCTATCGACTATTCGTTAAACATTTGTACACTTTCACGAATAGTTACATGTCGCTCTCATCATCAACATATAACTAGTATTTTTAAGTGTCAATATAGGTAATTATGGTACAAAAATTTAGGTAATTACGGTACAAAGATCTATTCTGTCATTTTGTGCCACAGTTTTTTCATTTGTGTTAAAATGTTTTTAGGTTATATATGGTACAAACATGCTATTTTTAGGAATTTATTGTACAAAGTCACTTGGTGATGCGGGTCAGCTCCTGATATACGATGCGGCCGGCACCCATGTTTAAGTGACCTACCTCAGAGTTTCCCATCTGGCCGTCCGGCAGTCCTACTGCCAGGCCGCTGGCCTGTCCCTTTACAAACGGGCACTGGCTCATAAGCTGGTCCATGATCGGGGTCTTGCCCTCGCAGACTGCGTTGGCCTCGCAATTGTCATTCAGTCCATATCCATCCAGGATCATTAATACCACTGGTCTTTTTTCCATGATCGCTTCTCCTTCTATATTAACGACCGGGATTCCGGTCCGATCATTGCGGCATCCACATCCTGCAGAGCGCAATGTCTGGTCCCTGCATTCCCAACAGGGTTTGTTTAAAAATTGACGAATCAAATATATTGTACTTCACACAGAACAATTTTTCAAGGTGCAATTCCGCTTCTGCGAAGCTTTCTCGCTAAGTTTCCCTGCAACATTTTTTGTTCATGCCTTCTTTTCTTCTGTCCCGGTCCTTTTTCCAAACTGTTCCTCAAAGATCTGTTCCGACGGGGCCGGAATCTTTCCTAACCGCACCTGTTCCAGATACTCTGCCAGTTCCTGTTCCACTCCCGCAAACAGATAATTCTTCCCCGGCTTCACCAGATTGCCCCGGTCCTCCTCAATCTGACGGCTGACACGCTCCATGTCTTCCTCCAGGTCATTTGCCGACATCAGGAGGCAGCCCTGACTCCTTATGATGACCTGCTCCAGACCATCCGAGGTAGCCACCGTCATCCGGTGTTTCTTTCCCATATCATGGGCGAATTTTTCAATGTACTGATCCGCGGTCTCCGCTTCTTTGGTGTAGACCACATGGATATTATGGTAATCCTGCGCGCTTCCTACTCCTCCGGCAACCTTGTAGGCATCAAACACCACGATCAGGTTGTATTTGCGGTAGCCCTGGTAATTGCAGAGCATGTCCATCA
>OGJJ01001340.1_pt1 | contig 18864 bp, 14 predicted proteins | sample 1572081 | NCBI WGS metagenome assembly OGJJ01 (sample SAMEA2582122, study PRJEB24529) | metagenome | biome: Human gut stool | place: China | collected 2011
CTACACAGGCGCGCTGCGGATCTTAAAAGTGATGTTAAGCTATGATTATCTCTGGATCAACATCCGCGTGAAAGGCGGCGCATACGGCTGCATGAGCGGTTCTTACAGAAACGGTGACATGTATATGGTTTCTTACAGAGACCCTAACTTAAGAAAGACTAACGATATATATGAAAATGCAGCAGACTATCTTGAGCATTTCAATGTAAGCGACAGGGATATGGTCAAGTTCATAATAGGAACAATCGGTGATATAGATACACCTATGAATCCGGCAGCAAAGGGACTTTATTCTCTCTGCGGTTATATGACCAACTGGACGGAAGCGGATGTGCAGAGAGAACGTGATGAGCTCCTGTCAGTATCCATCGAAGACATCCGGCGCTGTGCGGACTATATTGATGCCTTTATGGAAGATCAATGCCTGTGCGTAGTTGGAAATGAAGGCAAAATCGTGGATGCGGAAAAGCTGTTTAAACATACAGAAAATTTATTTTAAAAAATTGCAACATTTTTCCAGACTGGATTGTATCTATAGTACAAGGAAAACAAGGAGGATTTTATTATGCAGAAAAAGTATGGAAAAATTTTGGGTGTTGTGTTTTTGTGCGGTACACTATTGGCAGGGTGTGGAAGTACATCTACCACAATGGCGGTGGATATGCCCCAGGAGGCTTACGAAGAGGCTGCTTACGAGGATAATGCCTATGACATGGATGCATCTTATACGATGGATTCCGTTGAATCGGCTGCGTTTTCCGATGCAACCATGGGAAAACGTATGGAGGTATCAGCGGATGCCGGCGCGATGGAGAATACAGAAAGTAAGGAAGAACTTCCCCAGGAGGCTTCAGACCGTAAGTTGATTCGTACCGTTAATTTAACGGTGGAGACGGAAAGCTTTGATGCCTTGATGGATTCCATCCAGAACAAAGTCACAGAATTGGGCGGTTATGTGGAGCGCATGGATCAGAATAACGGCAGCGTCTACTATAAGACCAATAACTACCGGAGCGCATCCGTCACCGCAAGAATTCCGGCTGATCAGCTGGATGCCTTCCTGGATGTGATGGCAGAAAACACGAATATCACTTATCGCAGCGAAAGTGTAGAAGATGTGACTTTGCAGTACGTGGATGTACAGAGCCATCTGGAAGCCCTTCGTGCACAGCAGGAGCGCTTACTTGAACTGGTGGAGCAGGCAGAAACCGTAGAGGAACTGGTTTATCTGGAAGACCAGTTGACCGATGTGCGTTATCAGATTCAGAGCCTGGAAAGCCAGATGCGCACCATGAACAACCAGATCAGTTATGCCACCGTTTACATCGATGTGGAGGAAGTGACCACCTACACACCTGTGACGGAAAAGGAGAAGAGTGCATGGGAGCGCATGCAGGAAGGCTTTCTACATAACTGCAGAAATTTAGGAAGAGATGCAGCAGAATTTTTCATCGGACTGGTAATCCGGCTGCCCTATATCCTGGTATGGGCGGTTATTATTCTTGTTGCAGCCTTGATAACCCGCAAAATCACGAAAAGAAGGAAAGCAAAAAAACAGGAAAGAAAGCAACCGGACATGACATCCTCTGAGACAGCAGTACAGGAGGAAACAGGAAAGGAAGCTTAAGGGAGACAAACAAAGCATGAACGAACAGTTTAAATCAGGTTTTGCCACACTGATCGGCAGACCCAATGTGGGAAAATCCACCTTGATGAACACCCTGATCGGGCAGAAAATTGCCATCACATCCAATAAACCACAGACTACCCGAAACCGTATCCAGACGGTATATACCTGTGAACAGGGACAAATCGTATTTCTGGACACACCGGGCATCCATAAGTCCAAAAACAAGCTGGGCGATTATATGGTAAATGTGGCACGGAAGACATTGAGTGAAGTGGATGTAGTGCTGTGGCTTGTGGAGCCCTCTACTTATATCGGAGCCGGTGAGCAGCATATTCTGGAGCAGCTGAAAAAGGGGAACACACCGGTCATTCTGGTGATCAATAAGATTGATACCGTGAAAAAAGAAGATCTTCTGGCAGTCATTGATACGTATCGCAAGGAAATGGATTTTGCCGAGATCATACCGGTGTCTGCCCTGAAGGACAAGAACACAGAAGACCTGATTCAGACGATTTTCAAGTATCTCCCCTATGGACCGGCATTCTATGATGAAGACACCATTACCGACCAGCCGGAGCGTCAGATCGTGGCAGAGATGATCCGGGAAAAGGCACTGCGCTGCCTGGACGACGAAGTGCCCCATGGTATTGCCGTGTGCATTGACAGCATGAAATACACCAAATCCATTGTCAACATTGATGCTACGATTATCTGCGAACGGGATTCCCACAAAGGAATTATTATCGGAAAACAGGGCGCCATGTTAAAGAAGATCGGCATCCAGGCGAGACGGGATATTGAGAATCTGCTGGAGATGCCGGTGAATTTAAAGCTTTGGGTGAAGGTAAAAAAAGACTGGCGTGACAGTGATTTCCTCATCAAAAACTTTGGCTATAATGGAAAAGATTTGCAGGAGTAAACCGGAATAAATCGGACAAATGTGCAGAACCTAACGGTATCAGACAAAAGGGGGCAGCACATGGAAAATACCTGGAAGAATTTCTTGAAAAGCGGAAGTGTGGAAGATTACTTAAAATATCGGGCAAAGGTGAAACAGGAAGATACTTCGCCGGAAAGCCGGGAAAGAGCAGAAGAACACAATGCAGGATTGCGTAGTGGTTACGGGGATGATTATAAAGACATTGCCTATCGGGGAATATGATAGGCGGGTTGTGATACTCACCAAGGAGAGAGGCAAAATAGCCGCCTTTGCAAAGGGCGCCAGAAGACAGAATTCCCGTTTCATGGCAGCAACCGATTGTTTTTGCTTCGGTGTGTACAGACTTTATCCGGGACGGGATTCCTACAATATGATGGAAGCCAATATCAGTAACTATTTTGAAGAACTGCGCATGGATTTTGAAAGTGCCTATTACGGTATGTATTTCCTGGAAATTGCCGATTATTATTCCAGAGAAAACAACGATGAACGGGACATGCTGAAACTCCTTTATCAGTCCATGCGCGCACTTTGTGCAAAAAGTCTGGATAATCGTCTGGTGCGTTACATATTTGAATGTAAGGCCGTGGCAGTGAATGGAGAATTCCCCGGTGTGGAACAACCGGAAAAGTATTCCCCGGCACTATTGTATACGGTGGATTTCATCGCCGGACAATCCATCGAGAAGCTGTACACCTTTAAAGTATCAGACAGTGTCTTAATGGAACTGGCGGATTTTACATTCGGGATCCGCCAGCGTTTTTTGCGTACAAAATTCAAAAGTCTTGAAATTTTGGAAACGCTTGTTGAAAATCCCGGTTAAGTAATCTATAATAGAAAAGCATGTAACTACAGAAACGAGGAAAATTATGAGAAAATGGATGACAGGAACCATCGCTTTGGTCACTGTTTGTATGTTGTTTAGTCTGTCTGCCTGCGGAACAGGCGGAGGAAAGACAGCTTTTGACCGTTCCACGATTCAGATACACAAGGACGGAAGCGTCCGTGCCACAGAGGTGGATATACTGGATAAGGATATTTACAGCTTTGATGAGCTGAAGGAAATGGCACAGGAAACCGTAGATGATTATAACAGCAAGGGAAACGGAAAAGTAACCCTGGAATCCGTGGAAATGCTGGACGAAGCAGCCGGCAGTGTGCGGATGGTGCTGGACTATGAAAGCACAGCGGATTATGTATCCTTTAACACACCCATCAGTAACGCAACGGTACTGTTTTTCGGAACGGTTTCCGATGCAATGGCTGCGGGATATCAGATGGTGGATATGTGGGAGGCGGATCCCTCCAAAGCAGATCCGGAACTGGTGACCCGGCAGGAAATCGAAGCCATGGGAGATAAGCACATCCTGATTACCTCCGAAAAGGATCAGGTGTGCGTACCTGAGAAGATCGTCTATATCGGCGATAATGCGGCTCTTACAGTAGATGAGAAGCAAAAGCAGGCAATTCTGGTGGATTCCTCCACGGGATTGTTTTATCTGCTGTTAAAATAAAAGAATAAGGAGTTTATCAAAATGGAAAAGACAATGGACAAAATCGTAGCATTGGCAAAGGCGAGAGGATTCGTATATCCCGGTTCCGAGATCTACGGTGGACTTGCCAATACCTGGGACTACGGTAACCTGGGAGTCGAACTGAAGAACAATGTGAAAAAAGCATGGTGGCAGAAATTCGTACAGGAATCCCCCTACAATGTAGGTGTAGACTGTGCAATTCTGATGAATCCGCAGACATGGGTTGCTTCCGGACATCTGGGTGGATTTTCTGATCCGCTGATGGACTGCAAGGAGTGCCACGAACGTTTCCGCGCTGATAAACTGATTGAGGACTTTGCAGAGGCAAATGGCGTTGCCTTGGAAAAGCCCATTGATGCCTATTCCCAGGAGGAAATGAAAAATTTCATCGAGGAACACAATGTTCCCTGCCCTTCCTGCGGAAAGCACAATTTCACAGACATCCGTCAGTTTAATCTGATGTTCAAAACCTTCCAGGGTGTAACAGAGGATGCGAAGAATACAGTATACTTAAGACCGGAAACAGCACAAGGTATCTTTGTAAACTTTAAAAATGTACAGCGTACCTCCCGTAAAAAGGTACCTTTCGGTATCGGACAGATTGGTAAGAGCTTCCGGAATGAGATTACTCCCGGTAACTTTACCTTCCGTACCAGAGAGTTTGAGCAGATGGAGTTGGAGTTTTTCTGCAAACCGGGAACAGATCTGGAATGGTTCCAGTATTGGAGAGGCTTCTGCCGTGACTGGTTACTGACCCTTGGTATTAAAGAAGATGAGATGCGTCTCCGCGATCATGATCCGGAAGAACTTTGCTTCTACTCCAAGGGAACCACCGATATCGAGTTTAAATTCCCCTTCGGATGGGGAGAACTGTGGGGGATTGCAGACCGTACCGATTACGATCTGACCCAGCATCAGAACACCTCCGGTGAGGATATGAGTTACTTTGATGATGAGTCCAAGGAGAAATACATTCCTTATGTTATCGAGCCTTCTCTGGGAGCAGACCGTGTTGTTCTGGCTTTCCTGTGTGCGGCTTATGATGAGGAAGAGCTGGAGGGCGGCGATATGCGTACCGTACTTCGTTTCCATCCGGCACTGGCACCTGTTAAGATTGGTATTCTGCCTCTTTCCAAGAAACTCAATGAGGGAGCAGAGAAGATTTATGCACAGTTGTCCAAAAAGTATAATTGCGAATTTGATGATAGAGGTAATATCGGTAAGCGTTATCGCCGTCAGGATGAAATCGGAACCCCGTTCTGCGTGACCTACGATTTCGAGTCTGAGAATGATGGCTGTGTGACTGTACGTTTCCGTGATTCCATGGAGCAGGAGCGTATTGCCATTGACCAGTTAGATGCTTATTTTGCAGACAAATTCACATTTTAAATGTAAGTAAAGTTGACGGCTGCCGTGTGAAAACATGACAGCCGTTTTGGAGATTAAAAGGGGAGTAGATTTCTATGGATTGCTTTCGAATTTTGGGAATGGAACAGACAAGGGATGAAAAGGCAATGAAACTGGCATATCTTCAGAAGCTGAAGGTGACCAATCCGGAGGATGACCCGGAGGGGTTTAAGCGGCTGCGGAAGGCTTATGAAGAAGCAGTTGCCTTTGCCAGACGACCGGAGGAAGAAGAACCGGAGGAGAAGGAAGACGAGATTGACACCACACCTTCCGGACAATGGGTGGCAAAAGCCGGGGAAATTTACAGGAAGCTTTCTACCCGTACGGATTTAAACCAATGGAAAGAATTGTTTGGGGATACAATTTTTCTGTCATTGGACGGAGAGGATGAATGCAGAGAGAAGCTGCTGGTGTTTCTCATGAATCATATTTATTTTCCTACAGCGATATGGAAATTGTTTGATGAAAAGCTACATATCAGCAGTAACCAGAATCAATTGAAGGAAAAGTTCCCACCGGAATTCATCCGTTATATTTTTTATAAGTGCCATAATGGAGAAAATATTGACTTTACCCTGTTTCAGGGAGCTGATGATGCACAATATGACGAATTTCTGAACCTGTATAATCAGGGATGGCGTATGCTGGACGCAGAGGATATAAACGGCGCAGAAGATGCGGTAAAGCGCGGGGAAGAACTGCAAATCAGGCATCCTGCCATGCAGTTACTGTTAGCTAATATCCGCCTGAAACAGGAACGAAAGGAAGAAGCGTTACAGCTGATCGAGCAGCTAAAGGAGTCTTATCCCGGGGAAATGATCGTCAGTTATCAGGCGGCAGAACTCTATTTTCAGATCGGAGAGAAGGAACAGGCGAAAGCTCTCTATGAAAAACTGAAGGAACAGGACAATAAGCACTATATGGCAAATTTCCGTCTGACCCGGATTTATGCGGAAGAGGGACAGTATAAAAAGGCAAAAAAATGTGCGGAATGTGTCCTGCAGATGGGAGCCGACGATGACTTCATCGGTCAATTACAGAGAATCAATGAGGTATTAGAGCAGGAATACAAAGAGAAAAAAGACATGGATTCCGATGCTGCTATGGAATATGGCTGGTGTCTGATTCAGGATGAGAAATATTTTGAGGGAATTAGACTGGCTGAATCCCTGGAAGGAAAAGTGAGACCGGAACGGGATGCGGAACGAAAAGGCTTACTTGCCAAGCTGTATCTCCAGGAGGCAATGTTTCAGGAAGCCCTGGAACAGGCACTGATCTGGCGAGAGGCTTTGAAGAGAAGAATTGATGCAGAAACCGAAGAATGCGAAGATTACACAGATGACCGTCGCAGACTGCGGGATTCCTATCTGGTGCGGGTTGAGGCTTTTCATGGTCTGGCATTGGGCAAAAAGAAGTATTACGAGGATGCATTAAAGGAGTTAGATGCCTTTGAACAGTTCCTGGACGAAAAGAAAGATGCAGAGGAACTATTAAACAGCCGGATCCGTATTCTGATGAAGCGGGCTGAAATTTATCTGGAGCAGGATGAAGATGAACAGGCAGAACGGATTGCCATGCAGCTGGTCAATGACTATCATCTGGATGCTGCCTACACCCTGTTGGTTCGACTTTTTGCCAAAAGAAGGGATGCCGGTGGTGTCATCCATTTCGGACAGCTGGCGGTAAAGAGTTTCCCGCAGTACGCCAGAGCATACGAGGAAATGGCATTGGTTTACCTGTGCCTCAAGCGAGGAGAGGATCTGGAAGCAGTACTGGAGGATGCCGGAAAGGCAGGTGTGAAATCCGTTTATCTGGATGCCTATGAGTACCAGTATCACCATCCGGTCAGTCAGGAAGAACGGAAATCCCTGCGGGAAAGACTGCAGGAGTTTGAAGAAAAATATAAAAAGCCCATTGTAGAGTGGGGACGGATTTCCTGCTACGAAGAGGGAATCCGGGAACTGATGAAGATTTTCTACCAGGCACCTTCCACCTATATGCTTAATGAAGTGGGGAGATTCCAGATGGACAGTCTCCATTTTGAGGAAGCAGAAGAATCCTTCAAGAAAATCCTGGAGGAGGAGCCTGGTGACCAGTTTGCCCTGAATAATCTGGGCTGTGTATACAAATATACAGAGCAGTATGAGAAAGCCCTTGTGGTGCTGCGGAAAGCCATACTGTATATGGATGGGGAACCCAATGTTTATCCCTATGGAAATCTGGGGCACACTTATGAGCGTATGGGGGAATATGAGATTGCCTACCAGACCTATGTGGCACTGGATAAGAGATTTCCCGACCGGGCAAGTACTCCCGAGGATTTAATGCATACCCTGACCCGAAGCGGAAAGGTGGAGCAGGCAATCGAAATCTGCGAGAAGGAATGGCCGCCTACAGAACCGGTTCTAGCCCTGAGACGGCTGTGCCATGAATTTGACAATTACATGGAAACCGGTGATATGGCACATTGCGGGGAAATTATGGAGCAAATCGCACAGGTTTATGACCGGAAATCCATCGAACAGTTTTCCAATTTCGGAGAGCGGAAAGTTCAGTATCTGATTCTTAGTGGAAAGTACCTGGAAGGAATGTCTTTACTGAAAAAGGTGGTATTTAAAGTCCATGCTGCCTGCCCGGAAGGCGTGCGCAATGGAAAAGAGACCAGTATGGGAAGACTGATTTCCCAATATCTGTTTTTGCTCACCCTCTATGATGATGCGGTGAAGGAAGAAGAAAAACCGGTGCGGAAGGGACTTTTCCAGAAAATCAAAGACCTCCAGAAAAAAGAGGCAAGAGAAGAGGAATCGACACCTGCAGAGCGCAGAGCACGATTTTTTAAGAGCGGTGAAACCTACCGCCAGTGGCTGGATGATTTCTTAAAGAAAAACGAAGAAATGTACCAGGATTTGTTTTTCTACCAGAAATCCTATCTGGCATATTTTAAGTTTATGAGTGCCTATTTTAATCCGGATGCTGATTTACAGGAGGCGTTCCAGGCTATGAATCACAGCATTATCTGTAGGATGTGCCGGGATAATGGCTGTGTGGAGCGTATGGTGGCAAATGCTTTGATGTTAGAACGACAGGGAAGCCGTCAGGAAGCCATTGAGGCGTACCGCAGAATGGATGAAATCAATCCCTTCCACCTGTATGCCAGAGTAAAATTATTATACATGCAATAAGGAGTTCAATTTATGATAGTAGGAATTGACTTGGGTACAACCAATAGTCTGGTGGCGTTCTTTTCACCGGAAGGACCCCGAATTATTCCCAACAGACTGGGAAAACATCTGACCCCTTCTGTGGTCAGCGTGGACGAGGAAGGAAATGTCTTCGTGGGGGAAACCGCAAAAGAGCGGATGAGCCTGTACCCGGACAGCGTAGCAGCTACCTTTAAACGAAGTATGGGAAGTGACAGAGAATATGTCCTTTCCGGCAAAAAATACCGGGCAGAGGAACTTTCCAGCCTGGTATTAAAAAGTTTAAAAGAAGATGCGGAAGCTTTTCTGGGAGAGCCGGTAACAGAGGCGGTAATCAGTGTGCCGGCCTATTTTGACGATCAGCGCAGAAAAGCCACCAAGCGAGCAGGAGAACTGGCGGGACTTGTGGTGGAACGGATTATTTCTGAGCCTACTGCAGCTGCCATTGCCCACGGCTTATATGACCAGGAAGGAGACTGTCGGTTTCTGGTGTTTGACTTAGGCGGCGGCACTTTCGATGTGTCCATTCTGGAATTATTTGAAAACATTCTGGAAGTAAGAGCTGTGGCAGGAGACAATTATCTGGGTGGTGAGGACTTCACCCGGGTATTGGAAAAGCTGTTCTTAAAAGACCAGAAGCTGGATAAACAGGACATGACCCTGAAGGAACAGGCACGACTTTATCGGAGTGCTGAAAAGGCAAAATGTGATTTTAAGGATGATACAGAGGTGACTTTTCACTTTGTATACAGGGATGAGGAAAGGACAAGTGTGATTACCAAGCGGGCTTACGAGGAAGCCTGTGAAGAATTGTTTACCCGGATCCGGGAACCGGTGAAGCGTTCCTTAAGTGATGCAGGACTGTCCTTAAAAGACATCGATAAGGTAGTTCTGGTGGGAGGAGCCACCAGACTTTCCATTGTGAAGGAATTTCTGATTAAACTGTTTCGTAAATTCCCGGATACCTCTACCAATCCCGATGAAGCGGTGGCATTAGGTGCTGCCATTGAAGGAGCCATGAAGGAACGCCATGCCGATGTGAGGGAAGTCATCCTTACCGATGTCTGTTCCTTTACGCTTGGTACGGAAGTTGTGGTGGAATACGAGGACGGACGGGTTGAAGATGGACATTTCTGTCCCATCATTGAACGAAACACCGTTATTCCGGTCAGCCATACCGAACGCCTTTATACAGTAAGAGATAACCAGGAACAGGTACGGGTGAGAGTCTTACAAGGGGAAAGCCGCTTTGCCAGAAACAATTTGTATCTGGGGGAATTGAATATTAAAGTTCCCAAGGCTCCCAAGGGACAGGAAGCCATTGATGTGACTTACACCTACGACATCAACTCCCTTCTGGAAGTACAGGTGGAGGTGGTTTCCACCGGAGAGAAGCAGAAGATGATCATTAAGGGCAGCCAGAATACCATGTCCGATGAGGAAATTGAAAAGAGGATGGAGGATTTGTCTTATCTGAAAATCCAGCCCAGAGATCAGGAAGAAAATAAAGTGGTACTGCTGCGGGCAGAACGGATGTATGAAGAATGCCTGGGTGACCGGAGAAAACTCATCGAAAGATATTTACAGCAATTCGAAGAGGCGCTTCATAAAGGAGACAGGGAAGAAATCCGTGAGGCAAGAGAAGCTTTGGAAGATTATCTGAACGAGGATGATTGACAAGCCCTCTAATTAAAAATATAATATTGTGGATAAAAGTCTGGAAGGAGACAAAGAACGAACATGAAACCCTATGGAGTAAACGAACTTCGTAAAATGTATCTTGATTTTTTTGAAAGCAAGGGACATCTGAAAATGAACAGCTTTTCGCTGGTTCCCCATAATGATAATTCCCTGCTGTTGATTAACGCTGGTATGGCGCCCTTAAAGCCCTACTTTACCGGACAGGAAATTCCGCCCAGAAGACGTGTGACCACCTGTCAGAAATGTGTGCGTACCGGTGATATCGATAATGTAGGTAAGACAGCAAGACATCTTACTTTCTTTGAAATGCTTGGAAACTTCTCTTTTGGTGATTATTTCAAGCATGAAGCAATCGCATGGAGCTGGGAATTCCTGACCCAGATAATCGGTATGGATCCGGATCGCCTTTATCCTTCCATCTATGGTGAGGATGAGGAAGCTTTCCATATCTGGACGAAGGAAATCGGGGTACCGGCTGAGAAGATTACCCGTTTTTACCGTGATCCCGAAACAGGAGAGTGTGATAACTTCTGGGAGCATGGCGCAGGTCCCTGCGGCCCCTGTTCCGAGATTTACTATGACCGTGGAGAGAAATACGGCTGTGGTAAACCTGACTGTAAAGTAGGCTGTGACTGCGACCGTTTCATGGAAGTATGGAATAACGTATTTACCCAGTTTAACGGCGATGGCAAGGGCGGCTATGAAGAACTTGCCAATAAAAATATCGATACCGGTATGGGTCTGGAGCGTCTGGCTGTAGTGGTACAGGATGTGGATTCTGTCTTTGATATTGATACCATGAAAGCAATCCGTGACCATATCTGCGAGATGTCCGGCAAGACTTACGAGACAGACGCCATGGATGATGTTTCCATCCGTCTGATTACGGATCACATTCGTTCTTCAACTTTCCTCATTTCCGATGGTGTTATGCCTTCCAATGAGGGACGCGGCTATGTACTCCGCCGTCTGATTCGTCGTGCAGCACGTCACGGTAAGCTGTTAGGCATCCAGGGAACCTTCCTGGCAGATCTGGCGAAGACCGTTATCAGAGAATCCAAGGACGGTTATCCGGAACTGGAAGAGAAGAAAGAATTTATCTTAAATGTACTGACCCAGGAAGAAAATAAATTCGGCAATACCATTGATCAAGGTCTTTCCATTCTCAACGAGATGGAAGAGAATATGAAGGCAAAGGGTGTTAAGATCCTTTCCGGTGAGGATGCATTCAAACTGTATGATACCTATGGATTCCCTATGGATCTGACGGAAGAGATTCTGGACGAGAAAGGCTTCTCCATTGATGAGGCCGGCTTCCAGGAGTGCATGAAGCAGCAGAAAGAGAAAGCTCGTAAGGCTCGTAAAGTGACCAACTACATGGGTGCGGATGTTACCGTATACGAATCCATTGACCCGGCGATTACCACCGAGTTTGTAGGCTATGACAGCCTGACCCATGATGCTCCGATTCTGGCACTGACCACAGAAAATGATGTGGTACAGGCACTGACCGATGGCGATGTGGGAACCATTATCGTAGGCGAGACACCTTTCTATGCTACCATGGGTGGACAGGTTGGCGATACCGGTGTGATTACCACTGAGCAGGGTGAGTTTGTTGTAGAGGATACCGTGAAACTGGTTGGAAATAAAGTGGGACATATCGGCCGTGTGACCAAGGGTATGTTTACCGTTGGAGATGTGGTTACCTTAAAGGTAGATGAGAATCGCAGAATGGCAACCTGTAAGAACCACAGTGCAACCCACTTATTACAGAAAGCCCTGCGTATTGTTTTGGGAAACCACGTAGAACAGTCCGGTTCTTACAATGATGCAGAGCGTCTCCGCTTCGATTTCATCCATTTCCAGGCAATGACTGCGGAGGAAATTGCAAGGGTTGAGGCCATTGTCAATGAGGAAATCGCAGCGAATCTGCCGGTAGTAACCGAAGTACTTACCATTGAGGAAGCAAAGAAAACCGGAGCGATGGCTCTGTTTGGTGAGAAATACGGTGAGAAGGTTCGTGTCGTTGAGATGGGCGACTTCTCCAAAGAGTTCTGTGGCGGTACCCATGTAAAAAATACCGGAGCTGTCGGAAGCTTTAAGATTATTTCCGAGAACGGTGTAGCGGCAGGCGTACGCCGTATCGAAGCACTGACCGGTGCAGGTGTAACCAAATATTATGCAGAACTGGAAGCGCGTCTGAATGACGCTGCCAAAGTAGTGAAAGCAACTCCTGCTACCTTAGTAGAGAAGTGTGAACACTTAATGGCAGAATTGAAGGCTCTTCAAAGTGAAAATGAATCCTTAAAGAGCAAGGCTGCCAAGGATGCTTTAGGTGATGTTATGAACCAGGTAGTGGATGTTAAGGGCGTAAAGCTTCTGGCAACCAGTGTACCCGGTGTAGATATGAACGGACTCCGTGATCTGGGCGACCAGTTAAAGAACAAACTGGGTGATGGTGTGGTTGTTCTTGCTTCTGAACTGGATGGCAAGGTAAACCTCATTGCCATGGCTACAGACGGTGCGCAGGCAAAGGGTGCCCATGCAGGTAACCTGATCAAAGGAATTGCTGCCCTGGTAGGCGGTGGCGGCGGCGGACGCCCCAACATGGCACAGGCAGGAGGCAAAAACCCTGCCGGCATTGCAAATGCCATTGCAGAAGCAGCCAAGGTTCTGGAGGCTCAGATTAAGTAGGATACCCTTTCAAAATAAAATTAAAAAAGGTATTGACGGATGCGTGGATTATGCTATAATATTTGATGTGCAAAAGGCATATTGTGTCTTTGTATAGAAAAAACCCGATCAGTCGATTAAAGGCAGGGACTGAAGGGAGGTCAGGTGAAGCATGTCAAACGTAATCGTTAAAGAGAACGAGACTTTAGATAGCGCTTTACGTCGCTTTAAAAGAAGCTGCGCTAAAGCTGGTATCCAGCAGGAGATTCGTAAACGTGAGCATTACGAGAAGCCCAGTGTAAGACGTAAAAAGAAATCTGAAGCTGCTAGAAAAAGAAAATATAACTAAGCAAAACGTGAAAAGAACTGCACAGAATAAGTGCAGTTCTTTTTTTGCAACCAGGGTTGTATTTTCACTCTATATCGGATATAATAAAACTAACCTGAAATGTTCGATAATTCCTATGTTTTTGAACCTACAGTTACTTTAAACGGGATTCCTATATTGCCGTATGGATGTCAGGCCTCCGGAGGGAAACCTCCTAATGCAGTGGAAGACAGAAATACCGGTTGCGGTCGCCCACCTGGCAGAAAATGCTAGGAGTCAAAAAATAGGAACCGGCATTTTGGGGGATACATACAAATGAAAAAGCAGCCCTGAAAACGGGCTGCTTTTGTGTAGAAAGGAACTATTTATGAAAACAACCTTAAAACAGCACTTGAAATGGTTTAGCGTCTGTCTGCTGATTGGTATTTTCCTGATGGGAACCCAGGCTGATGCAGCGCTTCCTCTCAGCGAAGCTTTTGCAACATCAGCACAGAGCATTCTGTTGGATAAGCATACGATTTCCTATACGGCGGTCTTGCCGGAAATTCCTGTCAGTGATGACGGTCTGCTTTATCTGTTCGATATGCAGCCCTTTGAATATACGATTGCTCCGGATGCCGTAGCTGCAATTGCGGTGCCTGCAACCTTAAATCCCATTTTTACGGTGGAATATAACAACAGCCGCCTTTATAAGAAACTGGGACTGGCAGTGAAAGTGAATGGACAGAATGTGTTGATTGCTTATCCCCAATACATATCCAACCCGGAACTCCTGGCAACCCATACCCGTGCCAGAAAAGGGAGAAATTTCGTATCGGTACAGGGAAAACAATTTAATAACCTGTTCCTTTCCACCAATATGAATGTGGGTTATCCGGGCCCCTTTTCCACGCTACAGATTTTGAACAACGGAAGTAATCAATCCATAACCAATCCTTACGCGAGAACCGGGATCATGCCGATGGATACCCATCCTGTTATTGCGCCCAATTACTATATGCTCAATGCCTCTGAGCCGGGAGCAATCAATACCCTGACCACGTATTTATCCAAATACGCAGCAGCCTCACCGGCGGAGAATTATATTATCGGAAATGAGGTCAATAACCGTAAGTGGAACTATATGATGTGGACAGACTGGGATCATTATATGCGGGAGTATACCCAGGCCTTTCGCGTCTGCTATAATGCAATCAAGAGCCAGAATGCCAACGCCCGGGTTTTTGTGTGCCTGGATCAGAACTGGGACAGAAGCCGGGCGGCAACCCATGCAGAGTACTACGAGTATATTGACGGAAAGGATTTCCTGGACAAGTTTAACGCACAGATTTCCAGAGAGGGAAATATTGACTGGTGCGTAGCACAACATCCCTATCCGGTACCCCTTACCTATGCGAAATTCTGGGATCTGTCCGGATGCCAGGACGGCAGCTATATGGCAGCCCAGGTGGCAAAAGACAGGATGATTACGTTCCAGAACTTATCCGTACTCACCAATTATCTGCAGCGTCCGGAAATGATCAGCCCTACCGGAGCAGTGCGGCATGTCATCTTAAGTGAGATCGGTATTACCAATGCCCAGGGCGCCGAAGTACAGGCGGCAGCGATGCAGGCATCCTATGTGGCAGCCAAATCCAATCCCTACATTAACGAAATCATTTACTTACTGGCGTATAGTGAGCCAATGATCGATACCCGTTTGTCAGGACAGGCAAAGCTGGTATTCGATAGCTTCGGAACTGCAAAAGAAGCGGAATTAGATGCCTGGGCAAGAGCATATATTGGTATTACCGACTGGTCACAGGTTCTGCGATGACCGAAAAACAGGAGTAAATGTTTGAAAAGAATCAGTAAGAAAAATGCTTCCGGAAATAGCATATACATGAAAATTGCAGTGGTTGTTTTGGGAAGCCTGTTCTTACTGGCAAATCATAATCAGGCATCAAATCGTCAGGTCAGTGCAGAGAACATACCTTTGAAGGAAACTTTAGAGGCAGATTTCACAGAAACAGATGCTGTAGAAAAGAAATCTGCAGAAACAGAAAATACAGTGGATAATATCACTGAAACGAAACCGTTCAAATTCTCCGGGAAAATTCAGATTCATATTCAATCAGATGGCTACCGGGGACTTTTCCATGACCGGTTGATCGTGGGAACCGAGGAACGAAAGGAATATTATCAGGCCGGGGATGGCACAAATGTTGTGTTGTCCCCGGAAGCGTTTTACACGGAGGCATTGACGGTGTATTCCCTGAACAGAAGCTGTGGAAATCCAAGGTATCACGGAACCCTTCATATTACAGACAGGCCGGAAGGACTGCTATTGACCAATGAGGTTGAACTGGAGGATTATCTGCAGGGAGTGTTACCCAGTGAAATGCCGGCGGGCTATCCGGAGGAAGCGTTGAAGGCACAGGCAGTCTGTGCCAGAACCTATGCGCTTTATCAGCAGATGCAAGGGGCGGTTTTAGACGACAGTACCAATTTCCAGGTCTATAACAACGTGGCATCGGATGAACGGTGTAATGCGGCGATAGCAGCCACTGCAGGAGAAGTACTGGTCGATGGAAAAGAAAATCCCGCAGAAATCTATTATTATTCCACCAGTGCATTGGATGAAGCAGAAAGGTCAGAAAACTGGTATCGCTGGGAATATGCCAATGAGCAGATGAGTGCCGTAAACCTGGCGACTCGAATCAATAACTGCCAACCGGGAACAATCAGAGAACCTTCCAAGTGCAAGTTTTACGGCATGGAAATTACCGGTCACCGGGGGGACGGCAGAGCCCAGGAACTGGAGCTTTCCACCACAGAAGGAACAGTATGCGTAGTGGGAGAATATGCGATCCGTCTGGTACTGTGTGACGGTGTATCGAAGGCTGTTTTACAGGATGGAACGGAAGTGACGATGGAGAAGCTGATACCCAGTGGATTTTTTTCCATGGAAACTATTCAGAAAGGAAAATTTATGATAGGATATAGATTATCCGGCGGCGGATTCGGCCACGGAAACGGCATGTCACAGAACGGTGCAAAAGCCTATGCAAATCAAGGAGAGTCTTACGAAGAGATCCTTGCCAGATATTACCCGGATTTAAAATTGGAGAGTCGATAGTATGTGGAAAAAACTCTTGGCGATTGCCATGGATTTCAGCCAGGAATTTAATAAAAAGAACATTGCGGCGTATGCTTCCAGCATCGCTTTTTTCCTGTTTCTGTCCTTAATCCCCATTGCCATGGTGCTGGTTTCCATTTTGCCCTTTACCGTGCTGTCAGAGTCGGACCTGATATCCACCATGGACACGGTGATGCCGGAATTCATGGTGCCTTTGCTTGACACCATTATTTCAGATGTTTATGAGCGCTCCACGGGCATTTTATCCCTGGCGATTCTGGTGGCGATCTGGTCTGCGGGAAAAGGAATGCTTGCCATGATTCGTGGCTTAAATGAAATCAATGAGGTAAAAGAACGACGTAATTATTTTATTCTCAGAATTGAAGCCAGCGGATACACCCTGATTATGCTCAGTGCCGTACTTGTGGCACTGATACTGATGGTTTTCGGTAATACCCTGTTGGATGTGGTGCTTTCTTATTATCCCAGGCTGGCGCAGCCTCTGGAGCTGATTCGTAACTTGCGTTTTCTGGTATCCTGGGGTGTTTTGACTTTACTGTTTGCAGTGATTTATACCTATGTGCCCAGTATCCACCAGAAATTCCTGTATCAGCTGCCGGGAGCAACTTTTTCAGCAGTGGTATGGAGTGTGTTTTCTTTCTTTTTCTCTATCTACATTAAATACTTTGATGGATTCAGCACCTATGGAAGTCTGACAACGATCATCATTATTCTGCTTTGGATGTATTTCTGCTTTTACATTATCATGATTGGTGCCTTTTTAAATCGCTATTTCGCACCTGCCTATCAGGTGATTTTCTTTAAAAACCGAAAGAGTAAATCAAAGAAAAGCGCACCGATAGAGGAAATGGCAAGCTCCGCCAGATAAAAGAGCAGGGAAGGGATATGCCCACCCGGAAAAAGCTGGAAAGCCAGACGCTGAAAGAACTCTGCGGTATCGGCATAGACACAGATGTGAAGCAGCCACAGCCACAGGGAAAGCTGTCCGAACCGGGCGAATAGCCGGGAAAGGAAAGGACAGTAGTTTAAAAGCTGTAACATACCGAAACAAAATAACGGCACAAGAAGGAAATCCAAAGCAGCGAAAGAAGCATCCTTCGTGAGAAGAACGCGGATGGCTGCGGAACCGGCAAGCATAAGGAAAGAAACGGAGAGCAGACAGCCCTTTCCTTTTGCAAGCAGCTGCTTTTGCGTATAAGAAAAAATATCAAATCGGGCAATGAGATACCCGACAACAAACACAGCCAGAAAAGCCGGGCGAAGCTCAGCCTTGATGGCACCGAGGATCGCAAGCGGCTGGGAACTGCATATAAAAATCAAAACAACGATACACATCACAACAATAGCCAACAGGGCGAAAGTGATGTGTTTTTTCTTTTGTTCGGAGGGAGAGGAAAAACGGGTAAAGAATAAATCCAATAAGGGAAGGAATAACAGCATCTCTACATATTGCAAAAGAAACCACCAGGTGCCGTTGTAGGTGACATGGATGCCGGTGAAATTCCCGAGAAATTCCCGGAATTTCAGCTGTTCTCCAAAGAAAAGTACATCAAGACCTTTGCATATTACCAGAACACACCAGAATTTACTGTAAAGCTGCAGAATCCGTAACAACATATCACGGTAACTTTCTTTCAGAAAAAGGACTGCCTGATCGTGGGAAAGACGGGAAAGGGTATGGAACAAGCCGTAGCCGGAGACAAAACAAAATAATCCGACACAGATTTTGCCAAACCAGGCGAAATGTCGGACGATTTCTATATTCCCATAGGAAACCCAGGAGGAAAGCTGTTCCGGGTTTAAGAAAAAATGATGATAAACCATGAGAAGAATGGCGATTCCCTGAATGATCTGTGATTGTCTTTTTGTCATGTTCCGTTCCTAACCATTTCTAATTTGTCTTTAAAATTACCATCATGCAGTGACCTATAACATAACATTTTCAGTATAGCATAGGTAGAAAGTCCTTGACAAGGAGACCAAAAGTCATTACTATAGATGTTGATAAAAATAGCGATGATTGTGATAGTAGCATATATTTTTCTTCCAGAGAGAGGGAGTCACCGGCTGCAAGCTTCCTTATGTTCAGAATATATGACGAAGTTCCCACAGGAGCTGCTTTTTGGAAACTGGATGACAGGAGTAGAGAAAGCCGTGTCGCGCACGTTACGCGTATGAGAAGTGCCTGGAGACAGGAAACAGGGTGGTACCGCGGAGTTTATTCGTCCCTTGAAACGTTCGTTTCAACGGGACTTTTTTATTTGATAGGAAATTGCGAAGTAATAAAAAGTCCCGCAACACACTTACA
>OGJJ01001341.1_pt1 | contig 18856 bp, 26 predicted proteins | sample 1572081 | NCBI WGS metagenome assembly OGJJ01 (sample SAMEA2582122, study PRJEB24529) | metagenome | biome: Human gut stool | place: China | collected 2011
AAAAATGCAACGCATCTATTTCCTGTTTCATACGCTCTACCACATTTTCAGGTGCTAATATCTTTACACCAGTTCCGAGTGCAAACACCCAGCCGAAGAACTGACTGCTGATTGCAACATTCACATTTACTTCTTCCCCTCCGAACATCCCAAAGTTCTTTTTTGCATAGGAGGCAAGGTTAAACTGTTTGAAATGCTCTCTGCCCTCTCTTTTTTCTTCCATTATCGACAATTTCCGCATTTTATCGACACGATAATGCTTGATTTTCTCTGCCTGTGCATCATATCCAACCAGATAATGATTTTCATCATCCCATGTCAATGCCCATGGATTGATTTTATAAAACTGTCCGTTATGACGCATTTCCATTTTCTTCTTGGTATTCCATTGGAAATATTGAAACTGTATCATCCGATTGTTGGCGATTGCTGAATGTATCGCATCCACATTGTAGTAAATACACTCATTCATAGGTCGAACTTTTTTAATTTGCTCATCTTTTTCGTATTTCTCAACACTCATTATCTAAGTTCAAGGGAACTGGAAATATAAAAATGGAAATCCTGCTCCTTGCAGTATTCTTTTATTTTTTGAATCAGTTTTTGATTAGTTGTATATTCCAACAGATACACTTCCACCCCATCCGCCTTGCACGTTTCCAAATATTTGCAGAAATAATCTCTCGTCTCGCTCGTTTGTTCACGAAAAGTTCCGCTATCAAAATCAATACTGCTCCATACTGATTCCTGATTTACACCTGTCATAATCTGATCAATCGCCCCATAGCGTTCCCTATATTCCGCCACATAAGTATCTCCACCGTTGATGATGACCGCTTTTCCAAACGTCATCATGTTTTGTAGAATCGCTGTAATGCCTTCAAAAATACTCTCGTGCGGATCGTAATCATATACATCACAATTATCTATAAAGAATCCGTCAACACCTTTTTCATATAGTTCCTGAGAAAGCTGTCCTATAAACTTCTGCCAGTCTGGGTTTGCTACATCTACCCATTCTTCTTCCTCCCAGTGCTCATACTCACCGATTGCCAGTTCCGCATAGGTTGTATAGTACTCCCTGAAGTTTTCAATCGACCCAATATTTAGATATGTATATACGACTGTTCCATTTTGATGGAGCAATTCAATATCCCTTTTTGTAAAATACTGTGCATCAATTACAATCGTTTCATACATTTTAAATCGTTCCAAAGATGAGGCGTCCGCATTTAAAAACACCCCATAATCGTTTTTCTCAAATTCCTTTGCTTGATTGGCTTTCACAAAAAAACATCCACCAATAAACATTAGAACAAATAATACAGCCAAGGCTACTGGTTGTTTGGTCCTCTTCCCGCACAATGCCTCCCACACCCTTTCGGTAATTCTCGTTTTTTCCTCATGACTATCACATTTTACACATTGATGATTATGTTTTCCCAGATTTGTTGCTCAATTTGCATTCAAATTATATCATAAAACTTGTGAACAGTTCTATCGTCATTTTGGAATATATGAGAAAAGTCCGAACGGTTTTCGGCTTTCAGTTGCTCGGTCACGCCGTTTTGCTCTGCCAGTGACCGCATGATCAGCTCCATGCGATTTCGTGCCACTTCGTCAATCTCGGCGCAATGCTCAAAGAGCTTGTCGGATAGCACCAGCTCATTGAACAGTATAAAGACTTTCAGCGCATGATGCTGGATGCAGAAATTTATATTGACCGCACTTCGGACATGCGGATCACCAACATGAATGCCGCCATGGAAGCTGTCCGGCAATCTGTGATTAAGAAAAAAGGAAACGATGAGGAGGACTTGTATCTGCACACATTGGAACTGGCACAGGTGCAGGAAGATAAGTATTTCGGTCATGTAGTCTCCAAGGATTTGACCGGAATCCTCAGCGATATTCGTGATACACATCGCAAGGACGCAACTACAGCTGACGAGAGCTGCACCGCTCTGGAAGTGCAGAAACAATTACAGGATGCCATGGACTACAAGGGCAGTGCCGAAGAAAAGAAGGCCCGACTGTTCCTTGCCAACCTCGGCATTGACTATGATTCACTTACCATGGAGCAGTTTGCAAATCTGATCGAAGTGCTAAAACTGTCCAAGCTCATGAACAGCCCGATCAGTCAGCGTGGTAAAGGCAGTATGACACACGGCAGGGGAAAAAGAAAACGGAAATAATTTCATCGCTATATCATCGAGGGTACGCTTCCACTCAATATGGATTCGTACCCTCTTTTTATTTTTTCTAATCACCACACGAATATGAATTGACAAGAATGACTACAATAACTACAATGACTATAATGGTGATTAGGAAAACTACAGGAGGTGCCTTATGACATTTATTGAGAGCGAAACTATCGAACTCAAGTCTTCGGTTGTTGCAGACCTTTGCAAAGAGGTGATTGCCTTTGCTAACACAAAAGGCGGCACTCTTTACATTGGTGTTGAGGACAATGGTACGGTGATTGGTGTGGATAGTGCCGACCATGTTACCTTGCAAATAAATAACATGGTTCGGGATTCCATCAAACCTGATATTACGATGTTTGTCCACTACGAGACACAGGTGATAGATGATAAACAAATTATCGCCGTGATCGTTCAGGAGGGTACAGACCGTCCCTATTATCTGGGCAGCAAGGGATTAAAGCCCAGCGGCGTGTATGTCCGCAATGGTACATCTACAGATCCTGCCTCTGATACCGCCATCCGAAAAATGATTAAAGAAACCGATGGCGACAGTTTTGAAACCATGCGCTCTTTGGAGCAGAATTTGTCATTTCAGGCAGCTGAAGCACAGTTTGCCAAGAGGAAGGTTCCCTATGATGCTACTAAGATGCAGACTTTGGGAATGGTTGCCTCGGACGGCATTTACTCCAATGTAGCGTTGCTTCTGTCTGAACAATGTCCGAATACCATCAAGGCTGCAACCTTTGCCGGTGTTGATCAGAGCGTATTTCAAGATAGACGTGAGTTTACTGGTTCGCTGTTTCAGCAGATGGAAGATTTGTATGCCTATCTTGATCTTCACAATCAAACCAAGGCCACATTTGAAGGACTATACCGAACTGATACCAGAGATTACCCAGAGGACGCTTTGAGAGAAACATTGATGAATTCTCTGGTGCATAGAGATTACTCCTTTAGTGCCAGCACCCTTGTCAGTATCTATGATGATCGAATCGAATTTGTATCCGTGGGCGGTCTGCCTACCGGAATCACTTTGGATGACATTATGCTCGGACTCTCCGTTTGCAGAAATCCGAAATTAGCAGCTATCTTCTATCGCTTACAGCTGATTGAAGCTTACGGAACCGGTATGCCCAAAATCATGAAAGCATACGCAGACACAGGGTTGGAACCTAAAATTGAAGTAACAAACAACGCTTTCAAAATTACACTCCCCAATAGAAATGCCGTTAAGGCAACTGATAGCGTGCCTAATGAACGTAAATCCAATGAAGAAAAGATTCTGGACTTGATTGCCCAAAACGGCTATGTAGTGCGTAGAGATGTGGATCAACTGTTGGATGTCAGCCAAACAACGGCCAGCCGTATTCTAAAACGCATGGTTACAGACGGCTTGATCTATCAGGACGGAAGAGGCAGAAAAACAAAGTACAGAAAAGGTTAACCGTTTGCAACGAATGGCTCATTAAGAAAGCCTTGGAATAAAAACAAGGAACCGGTCAAATTACAACCTTTAATCAATTGGGATTTAAGGGCGTTATCGACAAGCCTGATGGTTGGTATCTCCCGGAGGATAAAGGGATTCCTGCAATCATTCTGGAAACCAAGTCTGAAGCAGAGGATATTTCTTTGCAAAAATGGGTAAAAGAACTGAAGAAAAACTGCAATATCGTCTTGAAGCAGTATAAGCATGTTGTTGGTATTTTGTATAATGGGCAAACAAAATATTTCTGTACAAATTCTCGTGCCAGTGCGATGTTCTCCTCTAAAGAAATTTCATTTTGCAGCGCCATATCAAAGCTGTAGGCAAGCTGTGCCTTGTAATGCTTTTCAATTTGCTCTACTTCATTTCAGAGGGTGTACCTGTCAGAAAATCTTTCAGGAGCATATGCACGATAGGCAGCACTGGCAACAGCCGTGCGCCCCTCGCTACGTTTGATCTGCTCTACATGGAAGTGATACAACGCCATTAGCAATCACCTCCCGCCTTGTGGTTCTGCACAGCGGTGTCCACCAATTTCTGCACCGCAGGCAGCGCAAAAACCTGTTCCATCAGAGAGTAAAACTCTACTCTTGTCAGGGAGTCTGCCTCTTTGGAAATGCTTTGGATGGCGCCGCCATATTGCAAAGATGGTGCGTGCCTCTCCATACTCCAGTCCTTCTTCCTCACGCAGTCTTCTACAATGCTCTCAAAGACAGACTCATCGATAATCATTGGACAACTCTACATGATGTTCCAGAAAATAGATTGCCAGAGAGTCCCGGATTCGATTTCTTGGAATGCGGTAGCTGATCTCTCTTTCATATTCTTTGTAAATCAACTGGATGCAATCCGCATAAATTCTTTGATTACTACCACTTGCCAGGTTATTAAAGAACCCCGCCGGAACCATCTTAAAAACACGATACATTTATTTTTGCCTCTGCTCTTTTCTTTGCCTGTTTGATTCATTCCAGTGAACTCATCTGGCTCATCTGGCTCTTATATTACTCTTTTATATGTCCGATATTTCGTACTTGTATTCAATTTCTCCAATATCTCATATCATCCAGACAGGTACAATATAATTCTCTCTATCGATTGCAGATAATTCCGGTTTCATACACATTACTGCTCCTTTTGACCGGGGTGTGGATGACTTGTCCAGTAAAGAAAAAACCTTTACCAGTTCCGGTCCCGGATTCGCCGATTTTTTATTTCGATTGGATTGAGCACTCCATCATGCTCCAGGACGATATCAATTTCTTTTGCATCCTTATCCCGATAATAGTACATAAATGGTTCTTTTCCACTATTCAAATATGTTTTCCGTATTTCGGCAACAACATAATTTTCTAAAATTGCACCATTCATGGCTCCACTTTCTAAGGTATCCGCGCTGCTCCACTTGGTCAGATAACAAATCAATCCCGTATCATAAAAATATAATTTCGATGTCTTAACCAGGCGTTTCAATAAATTGTTAGAATAAGGATGCAAATAAAATATAATGCCCATGGTCTCCAGTATACCCAGCCAGTCCTTTGCCTGTTTCTGATTAATGTCTGCATCTCTTGCAATGTCAGCAACATTCAACATCTGTCCACATCTTGCAGCCACTGCTGTAATAAACTGTAAAAACTTTAAGGAATCTAGTATTAAAAAAACAAGTACATTTCGGCTATTATGAATTGTAAATCCAAATCAGCCGAAAATATACTTGCCTTTATTTTTTATCTCTTCTTATAAAGCACCAGCTCCGGGTTGGCTCCGCCTGCCTCATAGGTGCAAATCATAATAAAATCCATGTTTGCAAGCACGCCAAAACATCGGTCTCCGCCAAACTCGGATTCCAACTGGCTGCCTAAATATGTGGTCTCATCATCCAAAAACTTCACATTTCTGCCATTGGGCAGCGGATACTCAAGGTTCACATACTTCCCGACAAGCGCATTTAACTTCTCGACTTTAGGCAGACCTTCTATATGAAGGTCATTGATTTCCGTCAAAAGCTGTTTCTTAAAGGCCTCAAACTGCCCATTGTCACTCAGTTCTTCATACCTTTTCCAATAATCCAGTTTCGGAAGAAGCTCCTTCATATATAACCGCGCCTGTTCCTCGGTGAATTTTTCGTTGACCATGTGTTTGACACAGACATCAATCAAATCATCCATATCACTGTAGGTGTAAGTCCCATCGGCGTAGCACCATTTACAATAGTCCTCATTCAGTGTGCCATCGCTGTTATGGCTTATCATCCCATCATCCTCAAGGGGCATTCCACAGCACTGACAAATAAGCTGCCTCGGGGCACCCAGAAGTGTATTGATTGAAACAGCAAATTCCTTTGATAAAAGTTTTAACGTTTCCGTATTGGGAACTGTTTCACCATTTTCCCACCGGGATACTGCCTGCCTTGTAACCATAACTTTTTCCGCTAATTCGTCCTGGGATAACCCCTTTTTCGTACGAAGTTCCAAAATAACATTCCTTGTTTCCATCGCATCTACCTCCATTATTGCTATCATAACAGAAAAGTATCGGGTGAAAAAGCAACTTGCTGTTTCCTCAGGATAGACCGTCACGAGGCTTACTTATTTTTTAATTTTTCTTCCGGTATCGAAAAACTTTTTAAGTGGGAGTCCACTTCTCTGGTGCCATACTTTCAGTTCCTCTACGGTAGGGTTCTGCTCCTTAATCGATCTCTCCGTGTACTCAGTTCCATTCGCATCCAGCCACTTTTTCGCCTTCTGGCAAGTGGTGCATTTTGCATAACATAAAAATTCCATCTATGATTCCTACTCTTTCTTCTAAATTACCACACCATTGCAGTGGTCTATCTCATGTTGGATAATCTGTGCTGTCCAGCCGGAATATTTTCCATGCTGTGGTTTAAAATTCTGGTCCAGGTAAGCCACTTCAATCTCCCGGTATCTTGTGCACGGCCGCATGCCTGTCAGAGAAAGACATCCTTCCTCTGTGGGAAACGCCCCGGATTTCTTTGTAATAACCGGATTAATCATGGCAAATTGAAACAATTCTGCTGCCACCACGATAACGTTCTTTCTTACCCCAATCATGTTTGCCGCCATTCCTACACAGCAGTCCAAATTTGCCCGTAGTGTATCCAGCAAATCAATGACGACCTGTCTGTCCGCCTCCGTTGCATCCACTGATTTCTGCGCCAGAAACAGTGGGTCACGCACGATCTTTTTTATCATTAGCTCCACCCCTTCCAGATTTCCGGTTGATAGCCGAGGGTGGACTGCTTTCCATTTCTGACCACCGGTGTCTTAATTACCTGGGGATTTTCCAGAATTTTTTCAATTTTATCCTCGTCTACTATATACTGGATGAGGGCAAGCGTATCTTTATCCCTGCCTTCCCAGTTAACCATATTTTCGATACCACCATTTGCCTGGGCAACAGAAGTAAATTCGCCCTTGCTCATGCCCTTTTCTTTCATGTCAATAAACTGGTACTTAATTCCCCGTTCCTTAAAAAACCGCTCCGCTTTTTTGGTGTCATTGCACTTCTTTGTGCCAAATATCTGTATGTTCATGTCCGTATTCCTTTATGATTCTCCACGCTAAAACATTGCAAAGCTATCGTCACAATGTGGGCAATGTTCTTGTCTCCTGCATATTTCCCAGAGTCTGCAAAATCCTCCGTAAGTGGCATCCATGTCAGCGGATTCTTTTCCTCAATTAACTCTACTTCATCCTGAAGTTGTCCCACATATAGTTCCAGGACAAATTTCCGCTGATAATAAGTGATATCCATCAGTGGGAAAAGTGTGATCTGATTTCTACTGATTCCCGTTTCTTCGTGCAATTCCCTGTATGCCGCATGAATACTGTTCTCACCAGGTTCAACCTTCCCACCCACAAAATTATATAGCCCTTCGTATGGCGGTTTCATTCTTTTACAGAAAAGAATTCTGTCCCTGTTTTTATTAAAAACAACGATGCAATTATAATGTTTGAAATTTTCCATTTCGGTCTCTTCTATAAGTTTAATTATGCTATTTTAAAATTTAAACTCGGTCCACAATGTAGTAATCTGTAACATCCTTGGCACAGACAAACAATATTTACATAGAGGCATTAAACAACTATTTTACATTTTTACAATTACTCCACATATTCAAGAAATATACGCTCCTCAAATCCACCTCTTTCAGCAGCTTTTTTTGCTCTCAACTGTTCCAATTCCTCTAATGTATATCCTCTCGCAATGCAAATTGCCCGAAGTACCTCTAGAACATCTGCCATTTCCTCTAAATTTTTATCTGCCTGATATTCCGCAACTTCTTCATCCAGTTTTGTTTCCAACGCTGCTATGTACTCTTTCTCAGATAAGATATGTGTTACACATTTCCTTCCATCTGATTCAATAAGTTCCGGTATCTTATCTCGTACTAATTTATTATATATTTTCATTTATTCCCCCTGATATTTCCAGTTACTAAATCCGCAATTTTGTGCTGACTGGTATACTGGCAAGATAACGGATTCTAGTTCTTTGGCGAATTGTGCAAAATCAAGCCCTTCTCTGTATACGCGGTAACGAATATCTTCATTATTGATATGTTCCCTTGCACATTTTTCAAATTCCCGATGAACCGCATCATACTTCCATAACAACTGATAAGATTGGTATTCCTGTTTGGCAAGCCTGTCAAAATAAGTTTTCCAATCCGGCAAATTATTACTTTTTGAACTGTTAATCCTTTTGGTTGTAGGATTGAGATTCCACATTTCGTCATGGGCCACATACGACCATGGAACAAAATGGTCGATAGAAATATCTTTTTCTGTCAAAATCTGTTCACCATATATTTCTCGCACCGGTTCCAAAGTCAGAATCAGTTTCCAATACTTTTTAATTTTCTCCAGTTTACGTTCCTGGGGTGGGTACAGTTTATCTGCGATTCCAGGGACACTGGGATTGCGTTTTTGAATATACAAAATCATGTTATATTCAAGCCATCCTTTGATAATCTCCTGGTTCTTTGTAATATATTTCACCCAGTCTTCCTGAATCATGATTCGGGTAGAAAGACCATTCAGTGCTGTAAAATAATACATCAAACGATTCTCTTGATTGATCTTCGCAATCAATTCATTTTCCCCAACATTCCACGCCTTCCCCTTTAGTTTTTCCATAAAGGGAGCTTGCAAACGATAAGGAACATGATAAGTCAGAATCCTTTTCTTGCTGAGGATTTCCTTGTCATCGGTATTTTTTAGAAAATCTATAATTGTATCTTTCTTTTCACTGGACTTCATTGTTGGATTTTTAAGTTTAATTAAATCCACCAGGCTCTCCAATGTGTCTTTCGGTCCGAGATTCAAATGATACTCTGTTACCATATACCAGGCATCCGCAATCATTTCGTCCACTAGTTCTTCATAGCTGAGTTCGCACTTTCCATGAATCACTTTTGTGATAATTGCCTTGAACCAGAAAAATTTGTAACATTCACTGGTATTGTCAAACAGGCGACCCAGGTGTTCAATGTTTAGGTCTTCTGAATACGGTAATTGCATGTTATCTTCCCCTCTAATATCCACAGTCATATAGATTTTCTGACTATATTATCATTCGCCATTTACCTTCTTTCAGTATATTATAAATACCGTACAGTTCCAACAATTTTTATTCTTTTTACTGACAGTTTTCTCACTTCTTCGTTTCCACCTACTTTTCCTCACTCCCCACATAAGTAACCCTGCAAATGGCTCCTCCATCAATCACGAATACAATCTTCCCCTTGGCCTTTCACCTTTACCTGTATCGCCTCTTTGTCATACACATTATCCGGCTCTTTCTCCAGTTTGACCTTCATTCCTTTTTCCATAAATCCATTGCCAAAATAATGATTACATCCTGTTATCGTAAAATACATCTCGTCCATCACGAATTCCTCCTCTTTCCTCTTTAATCAAACAAATCATGAAACAACATGCACCACCCTAAGGTGGAAACAAAATCTCCCTTTTCTTTTTTCTTTGAATGAAAAGGAAGAAACAGGATTTTAAATGGCAGTGTAATCAGCCAGCATACAACATATACGGGTAATAGCATTAACTTCAGTAAAAATGTAATCATAAATTTTTCCACCTTTCTTTTCCGCTAAATAAATAGAGCCATCCCAAGAACCTTTGCTGCCTTCCCAGGATGACTCTATCATACATAATTACAAGTCCATGAATCTTCACTTGTGTTTCGAATCTTTGTTCTGCTATTTCGTATATTGTGCAGACAGTCTCTGTATTTCCTCTTTTACCTCTTTCACTAAGTTCTCCGGTGCCGTAATTTTTGCACCACTTCCCAGTGCCATCACCCAATGGATAAAATGGCTGCTTGCCGCAACCTTGGTAACCACTTTGAAATGTTCTTCATCCACTTTGAGCATGGGCACATCTTTACCGAAGCGGTCAATCATCACTCCTGCCAGTCCGTTTTCACACAGGATCTCCACGTTCTGTTCTTCGCCGTCAAACATGCCAAACATCTTTTTGGCGTAAGCCGCCATGTCTATCTTCTCAAATTTATTTCTCCCCTCGCGTCTGGCTGACTCCACCTTGATTTTCAGCATCTTGTCCACCCGGTAATGCTTGATCATGTCTGCCTGGGAGTCATAACCCACCAGGTAGTAATTTTCATCATCCCAGGACAGTCCCCAGGGGCTGATGATATACCGTTCTCCATTTCTCCGCAGTTCCGGCTCCTTTTTCCTATTCCACTGGAAATACTGGAAAGAAATTTTGAGGTTCTGGGCGATGGCATTATGGATGGCATCCACATTTTCCATGATGTCCTTGTTCATGGATTTTACCCGGCCAGACACATAAACCTGGCGCTGTAACATTGATGCCTCCTGTTTACTTGCCAGGTGTTCGATTTTCTTGATGAGCTGGTTGGATTTTTCCTCTGTAATAAATTTGGCGGATGCCACGGAATCCACGAGAAGTTTCAGTTCTGCCAGTTCAAAGTCCCGGTTGCTCACCTGGTAGTGATAGGTTTTGCCATATTGTGTCTTCTTTATTTGAATGCCAAAGGCATCCAACTGGGCAAGATCATCATACAGGCTTTTCCGCTCTGCAGTCACATCATAGGCTGCCAGTTGGTCAATGATTTCCTGCAAAGTCATATCGTGGTTGACATCCGTATTTTCCAGAAGAATTTTTGCCAGATACAAAATCTTCAGTTTCTGGTTTTTTCGCGGGCCACGGTTTTGTTTTTCGGGTTGTGTTGATATCATAGTTATCTCCAAATTATTTCCTATGAATTCTTTTGTCTCTTTGCTCTCGCTGCCTTTCTTTTCATAAATGGCCTCGATAAAATTTTGAGAATTTTGTGGGATATTCTCATAAGTATCCTATAAACAGATAATAGTCTCTTTTAACATCAATAATATTATATTCCATATCTAAAACACAAACTACAGTATCTCCCCTCATCCTTCCATTAAATCCTCCATTCGGCATCCCAGGATCTGCGCCAACGCCGCCAGATTGGCACCAGAGGCTTTATTGATATCCTTTGCCCGCTGTTCATACTGCTGAATCATCCGCAATGTCACACCGGATTTATCTGCTAACATCTTCTGGGAATACCCTATCGCCCTCCGCAGCATTTGCAGTTGCGTCGGCAAGTCGTCTCTGCTGATTCGTTTTGCCATTACATCCAGAAATTTTTCCTCCGATGCCTCATGGAGCGTTGGATACAAACCAGAAATTTCATCCATGGAAATATGCTGCTTAATCTTTTTAAAATCATTACCGGTATACCATTGATAATATGCCAGAATCCAGCCACACCAGTACTCCGGTGTTCTCTCATAAGTTATCTCCACATCCGGCATTTCCATGTCTTTTCCAGAATTTTCCAGCACCTTCCATGCCAGTTCCACACCTGACATTCCTGACACATATTTAGGAGCACCCGCGCCAAATTGTTTTGCAATTCCGCCGGCAATAAATAAGTTCAGAAATTCATCCATATCCATTTTGCAAGCATTTGCCACATAATCAAAGGCCTCTCCCAGATTTCTCATGGCATCATCCAAATATTGCTTATTGTACGCGTGCATCATGGATTTCCACCTCCCCTCGAATCAAATCCCGGATATAAATCCCGGTCAAATCTCCCTTTTCCAATTCTGCAAAAAAATCTTTTCGCGCCACCTCATCTCTTGCTTTCCTCCTTGCATAATAAATGCCACAGTCAACCACCTCATAACTCACGAATTTTATCATTTGAAAGGCTTTGGGAGATTTTAATACAAATTGCTCCCCCAATTTTCCAAGCCGCATAGCATAATTCAACTGTTCCAGGGATATTTCATTGTTGGCAAAAGACCGGGCAAAAGAAAAATAGGAATCGTCCGCACGATAGCCAATAATTACATCATATTCATCGATATTTATCAAAAAATTTTCTCTTAACCATTCTGCACTCCGTTTCATTAAAGGTGTAGACAATCGAATTTTTCGATATTCCATCAACAAAGCCAGCCAGTGCAAAATCGAATATTTTTCCGAGGACAGTTCCAAAATGTTCAAGGGACTTCTGTCCAGCTCATACTGATTCACATACCCGGCAATTTCCTCCGTACATGCCCATTCTTTTGCCAAATCCAGATTTTCCGTACAGTAAAATCCTCTGCCATAGTCATTATAAATCTTTCCTTTTCCGTAAATCGGTTTTTCTACAATCTCTGAAGAACCATGATATAAAAATACCGTTTCCATCCGTTCCCCCCCCCTTCTATCTCTATAGAGTTACTTTTATTATATCTCTATAGAGTTACTCCCGTCAATCGTTCTCTTTTTGACTATCCCCATCCCAAGTGCTATCATTACTATAAAAAATAAAGGCAAGGTACATACTATGAAATTTCTCATTTTATTTGTAGTGGCGATGGTGATCAGTGCCATCGGTTTCAAAAAGTTTGTATGGTTCATTTCCCTGGGATATGGATTTTCCATCGCAGGAATCGGCGTGGCGATGTTACTTTTATTCCATAGTAATCTGACACCGATCACCGTCATTCTTTCCCTGCTGTGCATCGTCTATGGATGCCGCCTGGGTGGATATCTGATGGTGCGTGAGCGCAGAAGTGCTTCCTATCAAAAGACCATGAAAAACGATATCAAGGACGGCTCCGGCATGAATTTCTTCTTAAAAATCGTCATCTGGGTCAGCTGTGCATTACTCTATGTGTGTGAGGTTTCCCCCATTCTTTTCCGGCTGGAAAATGGTGCAGGAACAGACGCGGCTGCGATTATCGGCACTGTCATTATGGCACTTGGCATCCTGTTGGAATCGGCTTCCGATTTGACAAAGAATAAATACAAAAAAGATCATCCCGACCGTTTCTGTGATGTGGGACTGTTCAAACTGGTTCGCTGTCCCAATTACCTTGGTGAAGTGTTAATCTGGACGGGTGTTTTCGTGTCCGGTGTCACCGCCTTAAGCGGCGTGCTGCAATGGTGTGCCGCAATTCTCGGCTGGGTCTGCATTGTATACATCATGTTTGGCGGTGCCAGAAGATTGGAGTTGCGCCAGAATAAAAACTACGGCAGCAATCCGGAATATCAGAAGTATGTGAAAACCACCCCTATTTTACTTCCCTTTATTCCCCTCTACAGTGTAGCCAAATATAAATGGCTGATAGGGTAACAGACCATTTACAGAATGGAGATTACGATGCAGAAGAAAAACTACGAGGATTTCCCCTTATCACTGGCACTGTTTGATGCATTACCGGTCATCTTTTTCAGTGTTGCCATGGTATTGATTGCAATGAGTTTCCGAAATGTGTTTTTCATCAAGGGAGCAATACTATGTGCCGTCTCAGGACTTAGCAAAGTCATCTGGAAAATCATTATTGCCGGAACCCAAAAGGATATCTCTGTTTTAAACAAACAGATGCGTATTCTCATGCCCATCGGTTTTCTGTTAATGCTTGTGGGAATTATCATGGGAATCAGCCTGGGAACGCTAAGCATAAATGCACTCTGGCACAGTATTTGTACCTTTCCTTCCGTCCTGTTTTTCGCTATTACCGTGCTTGGAATGGTCGGCATGAGCGTGTTTGCTTTCAAATTAGATGGAACCAGACTCTGTTCTAACTGGATAGAGCAGATTACCAATGCCATCGCTCAGGGATGCTTTCTTCTGGGTGTATTGTTTCTCGTCTTCTAAACCATATATAATGTATAAAATCCTGCCGTGCTCCATAAGATATAATATCTTAATAAGAGCAGGCAGGATTCTTTTATGAAAATTCAATGGAAAACGTTATTTATTTGTCTCTTGATTCCCCTGGCAGTGGGCGGTCTCTCTGCATGGATTACCAAAGACGGTATGGAAGCCTTTAACGCTGCCAACAAACCGCCGCTCACACCCCCCAACTGGCTTTTTCCGGTGGTGTGGACCATTCTGTTTATCCTCATGGGGATTGCCTCTTATCTGGTTGTTACCTCAGGCAAATCCAACCAGGCAGCACTTACGATCTACGGCCTACAGCTGGTATTTAACTTCTTCTGGTCTATCTTTTTCTTCAACATGCAGTGGTATCTTTTTGCTTTTGTATGGCTGCTGGTGCTATGGTTTCTGATTCTGATAACCACACTGGCCTTTAAGCAGATTTCCCTGGCCGCCGGCTATCTGATGGTTCCCTATTTATTGTGGGTAACCTTTGCCGGGTATCTGAATTTCGGAGTTTATCTGGTGAACCGCTAGGTAATGTAAAAGACTGCACTAGTGTAGTCTTTTTTGATTACGTAAAAACCCACTACCCATTTCCGGCAAACTGTGCTATGATATTGCAATTAAAAGCACAAAAGAATGGAGGAAATCATGTACGAATTTACAGAAGATTGCTTGATACATATTGATGCGATTGACGACGAGCATCGCCGTCTGTTCCAGATGCTGAATGAGGCGATTACCCTCTCCCAGGATGCCGCAGATGTGACTCCCATTGCCAATAATCTGCTGGCAAGCTTAAAAGATTATGCGGCAACCCACTTCACCCATGAGGAGGCTTATATGGAGAGTATCCATGATCCGGAGCTTTCCCTGCAGAAGGCTGAACATGCCGCTTTTACTACCAAGATGAACGAATTCCGGTTGGACACCACCTCTCCGGCGACTGCCAAGGCATCTCTTCAGGGACTTTTATCCTATCTGGTGCGCTGGCTGTACCATCACATTTTAAGCAATGATATGATGATCGGCAAAATCCAGACAGAAACCACCGCTGATCCTTTTGCCTTTACCGATGCTTATAAGACAGGCATCGAACTGGTGGATGATGAGCATTGTCGTCTGTTTGAGATTATCAAAGAAACCAATGATTTGATTCACGAAGAGCTGCTGCACGACAAGTACGATGAAATCGTGCGCCTGCTCACAGAGTTAAAAAATTACACGGAATTCCACTTCCACGATGAGGAAGTTCTGATGGAGCGCATCCAGTATCCGGGACTTGCCGCCCAGAAGCGCGCTCATTCCGCTTTTGTGGATAAGCTGGTGGACATCGACTTATCGGATTTGGATGATATAGACAACAATCAGCAGACCTACTTAAATGATCTGGTCCAGTTTCTGTTGACCTGGTTGGTCAACCATATCAAGGGAATGGATAAAAAGATTGCTGTCTATATGCAAGAAAATCATATCGAGGAGTAGGCTTACAGGCTGTTCAGCAGACCGCTGATGCCCTCCCGCTCATAAATATCCTTGTAATAGGCAACCTCGTCCTGGATCAGCTGGTCGATGACCTGCATGCCCAACAGTTCTACCGGGGCTTTGTCATCGGTCATGAGATAATTGCCTGCATGGTAAGCCTGGCTTTGGGCCGATACGGTTTCCATCATATTCTGCAAGTCCTGGTTTTCCAGGGTGGTAACATTTTGCTGAAAGATTTCCAGCATGTCTGCGTTGTCTGAGGCAAAAAGTTCCCGGTTGGTAGAGCCTTTTACATCCGCCGTATAGACAGTGGAAAATACGGAGGCAATGGTATCGGAAAGATACTGATTGATATTGCCCTCTCCGCTTCCCCGCATATTCATATTCACTACCATGACACCATTCTCCGTCAGATGCTCCTTCACCAGAGTGAAAAACTCAATGGAGGACATCTGGAAGGGGATGGTGATATCCTGGTAAGCATCCACCATAATCACATCGTATTTTTCATCCACCGCATTTAAAAAAGCCCGTCCGTCATAGGTGGTAACCTTTACCTCCTCCGGCAGGGAAAAATATTTCCGGGAAAGTTCCGTGATTTTCTCGTCAATCTCCACGCCCTCTAAATTCATATCCCCGTAATACTTTTTGCACTGGGTGGCATAGGTTCCGGTTCCCATGCCCAGAATCAACACATTCATGTCCTCCGGCTTTTTATCTGAAACCATGAGAGGTGCTGCCATGGCATAGTCATAATACATACCGGTCAGTCCGCCCTCTTTCATATAGACGGACTGCACGCCGAACAGCACGTTGGTGGAAAGTACCACCCGGCTGTCATTTTCGGATACCTGTAAATAGTTGTAGACCGACTCCCCTTCATAGGTTAAATCTTTCTGCCAGAAGGCAAAGGAATCAGAGTAGCCCAACCCACAGCAGAGGACAAAAATCAGGGCAGAGGCAATCACCTTTTTCTTTCCGGTGTGGCTGCTGATAAAGTAAAGAGCAGACAGCACCATGAGGATTCCTGCAAAAATCAGGAAGGTGATGGAGGTTCCCACTGCAGGGATAGTGATGAAGGTGGGGACGAAAGTTCCAATGATACTTCCGATGGTGTTAAAGGCACCCAGAGTTCCCACCACCCGTCCGCTGTCGTCCAGGCTGTCCACAGTGTACTTCACCAGGGAGGGAGTCACCGTGCCCAGCAGAAATAAGGGAAACACGAAGATAATCATGCAGGCACAGAATGCCGCTATAATTAAGAAGTTATTGCTCACGGTAAAAATAAGCAGGGCGGAGATTCCCAGAATGAGGTATTTGCCCACCACGGGAATCAGGGCGATCCAGCAGGCGGCAATGAGAATCCGTCCGTAAAGTTTGTCCGGGTTAGGGGACTTGTCCGCGCTTTTTCCTCCGTAAATGTTTCCCAGTGCCATGGCAATCATGATGGTTCCGATGATAATCGTCCACACAATCTGGGAAGAACTGAAATAAGGGGCAAGCAGTCTGCTGGCACCAAGTTCCACTGCCATCACAGACATGCCGGCGAAAAATTCCGTCAGATACAGAAACAGCTTATTTTTTAAAATTCCGGCTCGTTCCATTCGTTCATCTTTCCTTTCTGTAATTCCTATTGATTTACCTGACTATCATAGCATGATTTCCCCGGTTTACCTACTATTTTTTACCGGTTCTTGCTAATAATTTAACGAATTTTTTATTGATTTTATGCCTTAACTATGTATAATGGGGATAGGAGAAGTTGGAATGTCCAGTTTCTCATAAATATCGTAAGGTCCGCATTTGCGGCTATTGCATATTACTTATTGCAGAAAGGAAAGGTTTATAAGATGGCAACAATCGATTTAAGCAAGTACGGTATTACCGGAACCACAGAAGTTGTGCACAATCCTTCTTATGAGATGTTATTCGAGGAGGAAACCAAACCCACATTAGAGGGTTATGAAAAAGGACAGGTCAGCGAGCTTGGCGCTGTTAACGTAATGACCGGTATCTACACAGGTCGTTCCCCTAAAGACAAATTCATCGTTGAAGATGAGAACTCCAAAGACACCGTTTGGTGGACTTCCGATGAGTACAAAAACGACAACCATCGTATGTCTCAGGAAACTTGGGCTGCAGTGAAAGAAATCGCTAAGAAAGAGCTTTCCAACAAGAGACTGTTCGTTGTTGATGCATTCTGCGGTGCAAACAAAGATACCCGTATGGCTATCCGTTTCATCGTTGAGGTAGCTTGGCAGGCACACTTCGTAACCAACATGTTCATCCGTCCTACCGAGGATGAGTTAAAGAACTTCGAGCCTGACTTCGTTGTTTACAACGCTTCCAAGGCAAAAGTTGAGAATTACAAAGAGCTGGGTCTGAACTCTGAGACCTGTGTTGCTTTCAATATTACCAGCCGTGAGCAGGTTATCGTAAACACCTGGTACGGTGGTGAGATGAAGAAAGGTATGTTCTCCATGATGAACTACTATCTGCCATTAAAGGGCATCGCTTCCATGCACTGCTCCGCAAATACAGATATGAACGGTGAAAACACCGCAATCTTCTTCGGTCTGTCTGGTACAGGTAAGACCACTCTGTCTACAGATCCTAAGCGTCTGCTGATCGGTGATGATGAGCACGGCTGGGATGACAACGGCGTATTCAACTTCGAAGGTGGATGCTACGCTAAGGTTATCAACCTGGACAAGGATTCCGAGCCCGACATCTACAACGCAATCAAGAGAGATGCTCTGCTTGAGAACGTAACCGTTGATGCTGACGGCAAGATTGATTTCAACGATAAGAGCGTTACCGAGAATACTCGTGTATCTTATCCTATCAACCATATTAAGAATATTGTACGTCCTATTTCTTCCGCACCCGCAGCTAAGAACGTAATCTTCCTGTCTGCTGATGCATTCGGCGTACTGCCTCCCGTATCTATTCTGACTCCGGAGCAGACCCAGTACTACTTCCTGTCCGGTTTCACAGCTAAGTTAGCTGGTACCGAGCGTGGTATTACCGAGCCTACCCCTACCTTCTCTGCTTGCTTCGGCCAGGCATTCCTGGAGCTGCATCCTACCAAGTATGCAGAAGAGCTGGTGAAGAAGATGGAGAAGAACGGTGCTAAGGCATACCTTGTAAATACCGGATGGAACGGAACCGGCAAGCGTATCTCCATTAAGGATACACGTGGTATCATCGATGCTATTCTGAATGGTGCGATCAAGACCGCTCCTACCAAGAAGATTCCTTACTTCGATTTTGAGGTTCCTACCGAGTTGACCGGTGTTGATACCGGAATTCTGGATCCCAGAGATACCTACGCTGATCCTTCCCAGTGGGAAGAGAAGGCAAAGGATCTGGCTCAGAGATTCATCAAGAACTTCGCTAAATACGAAGGAAATGATGCTGGTAAGGCTCTGGTTGCTGCTGGTCCTCAGCTGTAATC
>OGJJ01001345.1_pt1 | contig 18826 bp, 16 predicted proteins | sample 1572081 | NCBI WGS metagenome assembly OGJJ01 (sample SAMEA2582122, study PRJEB24529) | metagenome | biome: Human gut stool | place: China | collected 2011
TAATCCTTCGTGCTTGGGAAATTAGAGATTTAGATGATTTTTTTGAATATGCTTCTATAAATGGTGTAGGTGAAAAAGCAGGTTGGGAACATCATAAAAGTAAAGATGAAAGTTTAGAAATGAGAAGTAAGTTGTTAACTAAGGATGTCATCTCTCTACTTTCCTTTAGCAAGACTCTATAGTAATCTTTTTTTATTTTTTCATCAGTAATAGTTCCATTGAGTAATGCTTGTGCATGAGTATTTATAACTGTGATTGGAGTTTTTAATTCATGGGATGCATTAGAAACAAAACTGTTTAGATTATCAATAGAGGAGGAAATACTTTTAGACATAATATTTATATTTTTTCCTAGCTCATTTAATTCGTCAGTAGTATTAATATTTACATCTTCAGAAAAATCTAAATTGGTAATTTGTTTAGCCACTCTATTTAACTCAAAAATATTTTTAGTAATTTTTTTAGCAAAAAATCTGCACAGAAAAATACTTAAAATCATTGTTAGAAAAAATGTTATTAAATGTAATGAATATACCTCATGTCTATGACTACTCATAACAGATAGAGAGGTTGTAACAAAAAGTAGCTCTCCATTAGGGAGTTCTTCTTTATAAACAAGCAACATTATATTAGAAAAAGGTAATTTTTTTATATGAAATCCATCTTCAAGTTGAGTAAAGTATTTATCTTCATAGTTATAATAAGTATCATCTTTATCATAGATATCAGTGTCATTTTCTGAGAGAATATACAGATTAATACCCTCTTTGTTTTTTAGTTCAGAAGCATAATCTTTAAAAATATATTCATCTATTGAAAGCTTTTTAGCGTTATTTACAATTTCTAATATCTCACTTTTTTTTCTATCAATATAGAAAGAATCAGCTAAGAAAGTACTGAAAAGATAGCTTACTGTAACAGTGAAAATAATTAAAAATATAGAGAAAATAAATATTTTTTGAAAAAGATTAATTTTTATTTTCATCAAAACTATACCCCATTCCTCTTATTGTTTTAAGTAAGAAACTATAATCTCCTAGTTTTTTACGTATTCTTTTGACTAGAGTATCCACTACTCTATCATCTCCTTCAAAATCAAATCCCCAAATTTCGTTTAAAAGGTAATCTCTTGAAAATATGATTCCTTTATTTTTTATCATATATTCTAAAAATTGTATCTCTCTTCTAGTAAGCTCGCTATTTTCTCCATTGATAGTAATCTCACCCTTTTTTATATCAAAAGAAAAATTTTCAAACTTGTAGATATTATTATCATCTAACTTTAAAAGTTTTTTTACTTTTAGTAATAAAATTTTAAGGTTAAAAGGTTTAGTAATATAATCATCAGCTCCAATACTTAAACCATTGTATTCATCACTGTCAGAATCCCTAGCTGTCATCATAATTATTGGGATATTAGAAGTTTCACGTATCTCTTTGCATACTTCCCAACCTAATTTTTTAGGTAGATTTATATCAAGTAGTATTAAATCAGGTTTTTCATTATAAAATTTATCTACACCATTCTCACCATCAAATGCTTTAATTATTTCAAATTCCTCTTGTGAAAAAGTATCTTCAAGAACTTGAGCAAGAGGTTTTTCATCTTCTATAATTAAAATTTTTCTCTTCATATTTTAATCACATCCGTTAATAAAAGTTTATAGTTAATATTATAACATAAAATTTTTTAAGGTATATATGTTTTAAAATAGATTATTAAAAACAATAAAAAAACTTTTTTTAAAAAAATAAATCATAACAAATAAAAAATATTGACAATTGTGAGAAAATGTTGTATTCTTATGTTAGTAAATGTTGATAAATGTGATAAAATGTTGAAAGATGTGGTTAAGATGTTAGCAGAAGGAAGATTAAAAGAAATAGAAAGAATTTTAAATGAAAAAGGCAGTGTAATCATAAGTAATTTAAGTAAAATATTTAAGGTTTCAGAAGAGACAATAAGAAGAGATTTAGAAAAATTAGAAAAGAAGAATATTTTAAAAAGAGTAAGAGGAGGAGCATATTTATTATCTGATAATGATAAACAAGTTCCACTAGAAATAAGAGAACAAATTTTTTTAGAAGAAAAACATGAGATAGCTCAAGAATGTGTAAACCATATAGAAGATGGGGAAACGCTTATGATAGATAGCAGTACAACAGCTATATGTGTAGCACAGGAAATAGAAAAAAAGGGATTGAAGTTGAAAGTTATAACTAATTCAATAAAAGTGGTAGAAATTTTTGAAAATTCTAAATGGGTTGATGTTGTTTGTATAGGAGGTGTTTTAAGAAAAAGGACAAAATCTTTTGTTGGAAACAAAGCGGTTGAACAATTGAAGGACTTGAGGGCTACAAAAGCACTAATAAGCTGTACAGCTATAGATAAAGTTTTTGGAATAACAGATGATAGTGAAAGAGAAGCAGAAATAAGAAAAATAATGATAAAAAATTCATTAAAAGTATTTTTACTTGCTGATAGAACAAAATTTGATAATTTAGAAGCTCATTTGATATCAGAACTAGAAAATATTGATGTAGTTATTACTGATAAAAAGATATCAGAAGAATGGCAAAAAAAAGCAAAAGAAAATAAAGTTGAAATAATTTATACTCATACAGAAAATTGATAATATTATAGATAATTAGGAGGGAAAATGGAAAATTTTATTTTTACTAATCCAACAAAAATATTATTTGGAAGAGGGTACTATGAAAAAGTAGGGAGTTATGTTGAAAAATATAGTAAAAAAATAATGTTGCATTATGAAGGAAATGGAGAAATTATAAAAAAATTAGGTATTTATGAAAAAATAGTTGAATCTTTAAGAAAATATGGAATAGAGTTTATAGAATTAGGAGGAGTAGTACCAAATCCAAAACTTTCATTAGTATATGAAAGAATAAAAATCTGTAAAGAAAATAAAATAGGATTTATACTAGCAGTAGGAGGAGGTAGTGTTATAGATTCAGCTAAAGCTATATCTTTAGGGACAGTATATGAAGGGGATGTTTGGGATTTTTTTAATGGAAAAGCTGAACCAAATAAAACTTTAGGAGTGGGGGTAGTTTTAACGATTCCTGGAGCTGGATCAGAAATGTCTGAAAGCTCCATAATAAGTAATGAAGAGTTAAAATTAAAGAGTGTGTGTGATAGTGAATACAATTTTCCTAAGTTTTCAATTTTAAATCCAGAAGTTTGCTATACTATTCCTAAACATTTAATGGCTTGTGGAGTTGCGGATATAATGTCCCATCTTATGGAGAGATACTTTTCTAAAAGTAAAGGAACGCAATTGAGTGATGCTTTACTTGAAAGTACTATGAGGATTGTCTTAAAATATGGAAAGAAAATTTTAGAAAATCCAAATGATTATAATAATTGTGAACAAATAATGTGGGCAGCTACTATAGCTCATAATGGAATGATTTCTTCAGGAAGAATAGCAGATTGGAGTTCTCATAGAATAGAACATGAAATAAGCGCTTTATACAATATAACTCATGGAGCAGGAATGGCAATAATTTTTCCAGCTTGGTTAAAGTATGTAAAAGAAGAAAATATAGAAATATTATCAAAATTTGCTAGAAATGTTTTTTTATTAAAAGAGGAAGATGATGAAAAAATTTCTAATAACGGAATAGAAAATTTAGAAAAATTTTTTATAGATTTAGGATTAAAGGTGAAATTAGAAGATTTTGGAGTTGATGATAAAAATTTTGAATTGATGGCAGAAAAAGCTTTGTGTGGAAATCAATTTTTAGGAAGATTTAAACAATTATCAAAATTAGATATTGTAAATATATTAAAATTAGCAAGATAGGAGGAAAAAATGTTACTTGAAGAGGAAAGAAAAGAAATAATAATTTATGGGAAAAAAATGATACAAGATTCTCTTACAAAGGGAACTGGAGGAAATATAAGTATTTTTGTACCAGATAAAAATTTGATGGCAATTACTCCTAGTGGAATTGACTATTTAAAATTAAATCCAGAAGATATAGTAATATTAGATGTAGAAACTGGCAAAGTTATTGAAGGAGAAAGAGTACCATCAAGTGAAAGTGATATGCATAGAATTTTCTATAAATATAGAAAAGATTTAAAAGCTATAGTACATACACATTCTAAATATGCTAGTGGTTTATCTTGTACTGGACAAGGATTACCAGCAGTACATTATCTTTTGGCGGTAGCAGGAACTGAAATTCCATGTGCTGAGTATGCAACATATGGAACAGTAAAGTTAGCAAAAAATGCTTATGAGGCGATGAAAGGAACAAAAGCAATATTATTAAGTAATCATGGAATGTTAACTGGAGGAAAAGATTTAGCTGAAGCTTACAATATTGCTGAAAATGTTGAATTTTGCTGTGAATTATATTTTATTTCAAAAGTGGTAGGAGAACCTAAAATATTACCTAAAAAAGAGATGGAAGATATGATTGAGAGATTTAAGGAATATGGAAAAAGGAGTGAAGAACATGAAGAAATTTAAGGTTAACTAAACATATAAATATAAAGGAGGATTAGAAAAATGGAGAAAAAAGGGAGTGTAAAAGGATTAATTCCACTATTTATATTTTTGGGATTGTATGCAGGAGCAGCTATTTTAACAGGTAATTTTGGAACAATGCCACTACTTACAGCATTTATGATCACAATGGGGGTAGCATTATTCCTCAATAGAGGTAGAGAAAAGAAAACGTTAGATGAAAAAATTGAGATGTTTTGTAAAGGTGCCGGAGATTCTACATTAATTTTAATGATGCTGATATTTTTATTAGCTGGAGCATTTTATTCAGTTGCTGATGCAATGGGAGCTGTTAGCTCAACAGTTAATTTTGGATTATCAATTTTACCAGCTAAATTATTATTACCAGGATTATTTTTAGTTGGATGTGCTTTAAGTTTTTCAATGGGAACTTCAATGGGAACAGTAAGTGCCTTAACACCAGTTGCAGTGGGAATAGCAAGAGAAACAGGAATAGCTTTACCATTAGTTTGTGGAGTTGTAATAGGTGGAGCAATGTTTGGAGATAATATGTCTTTTATATCAGATACTACAATAGCTGCTACAAGAACACAAGAAGTAGGGATGAAAGATAAATTTAAAGTTAACTTTGCAATAGTATTACCAGCTGTAATAATAAATCTCATTGCTATTTCAATAATGGGAGGACAAGGAGTTGTTGGAAAAGTATATGAATATAGTTTAATTAATATTATTCCTTATTTATCAATAATAGTATTTTCTTTAATAGGATTAAATGTTTTTATAGTTTTAGGATTGGGTATTGGAATAGGATTAGTAATAGGATTAGTTCATGGTAGTTTTACATTCTTTGAAATATTTGGAATATTACAAAGAGGATTAGGTTGGATGGAAGATATGGCTATGATTGCTATGGTTGTAGGTGGGGTTGTTGCTTTAATGAAACATCTAGGTGGAATAGACTTTATTCTTGAAAACTTAACATCTAGAATAAAATCTAAAAAAGGAGCAGAATTTGGAATAGCAGCATTAGTAAGTGTTTTAGATTTAGCGACAACAAATAATACTGTTTCTATAATTACAGCAGGACCATTAGCTAGAGATATAGCAGATGAATTTAATGTAGATCGTAAAAGAGTTGCCGGTCTTTTAGATCTATTTTCTTCAGCTTTCCAAGGATTGATGCCATATGCAGGGCAAATACTTATGGCAGCAGGAATGGCTCAAATATCTCCAGCATCAATAGTCCCATATTCTTGGTATTCAATGTTAATGATAGTTATGGGAATTTTTTCGATAATAACAGGTATTCCTAACTTTAAATCAACAAATGAATAACATTATAATTATACACTAAAATAAAATAAAAGTAAAAATAAAAATATTAAGGTGAAGTCAATGAAAAGAATGGATGAAGGATTAGCATTTATGTTAAGATATGAAAATATAGCATGGTATGAAAATGGGAAAGTAAAAATATTAGATAGAAGAATTTATCCGAGAGAGATAAAATTTGTTGAATGCAAAACATATTTAGAAGTAAAACAGGCTGTTACTGATATGGTTACTCAAAGTGCAGGACCATATACAGCAGTAGGAATGGGAATGGCTCTAGCTGCATATCAATCTAAAGGAATGCAGAATGATGAAAGAAAAGAATATTTAAAACAGGCAGCTATAGAAATTGCAAATGCAAGACCTACAACTGCTAATAGAATGAAACTAATAACTATGGCTTGTTATGAAGTAGGAGTAAAAGCTATCGATGAAAATAAATGTCCTATTGAGGCTATTTTTAATAGAACAATAGATTCTTTAGAGAGAAGATATAGAAGAATGTCAGAGGTTGCTAAGAATTTAGTAAAAATGTTTCCTAAAAAAGGAAAAGTAATGACACAATGTTTTGGAGAAACAATTGTTGGGTGTATGGGAAGAGAAATAAAAAATCAAAATAAAGATATTGAATTTTATTGTCCTGAAACAAGGCCATACCTACAAGGAGCACGATTAACCGCAAGTGTATTAAAGGATCAAGGTTTTAAAGTGATTGTAATTACAGATAATATGCCTGCTTGGACTATGAAAGAGAAAAAAATAGATGTATTTACTTCAGCAGCTGATTCTATATGTATGGATGGACATATTGTAAATAAGATAGGAACTTTACAAATAGCAATAGTAGCTAAGCATTTTGGAATTCCTTATTTTGTGACAGGAATACCAGATCAAGACAAATTATTAGAAAATATAATTATTGAAGAAAGAGATCCAAAAGATGTATTAGAATGTAATGGAGTAAAAAATACTTTATCTGGAGTAGAAGGATACTATCCATCTTTTGATATAACTCCACCCTATTTAATAAGTGGAATAGTAACAGATCAAGGAGTATATTCTCCTTATAATTTAAAAGATTATTTTGAAAATGAAGTAGAGCAATATTACTAGGGGTGAAAATATGACTAATTATAGTGAACATTTCAAATTAGATACAACTTCAGCAAAAGAGTATATAAAATTTTTAAAAATATTTGGAAATGAAGATGAATTAGAATGTGACGAAATTGGTGATGGAAATATAAATTATATTTTCAGAATAAAAAATATGACAACAGGAAAATCAGTTGTATTAAAACAAGCAGATAAATTTTTACGTTCTTCTGGAAGAACTTTAGATTTAAATAGGAATAGAATAGAAGCAGAAATATTACAGCTTCAAAGTCAATATTCTCCAAACTCTATTCCTAAAATTTATCATTATGATGACGTAATGTGTGCAATAATTATGGAGGATATATCAGAATATAAAAATTTAAGACTAGAACTTATGAAAGGAAAAATATTTCCAAATTTTACAAATGAGATAAGTAGTTTTTTAGTCGACACATTATTACCAACAACAGACTTGGTTTTAGATAGAGGAGAGAAAAAAGAAAGAGTACAAAGATTTATAAATAAGGAATTATGTGATATATCTGAATGTTTAGTATTTACAGAACCTTATACAAATGATAGAAATAGAAATATTATTATAGATGAAAATAAAGAATATGTAGAAAAATACCTTTATTCGGACTTAGATTTACATTTAGAAGTAGGAAAACTAAAAAATAATTTTATGAATAATGCTCAAGCATTAATACATGGAGATTTACACTCAGGTTCTATTTTCATAAATGAAAAAGGAATTAAGGTAATAGATCCAGAGTTTGCTTTTTATGGACCTATGGGATATGATATTGGAAATGTTATAGGAAATTTATTTTTTGCATTAGTGAATAGAAAACACTTAATGTTATCAGAAAATAAAGATGAATTTATAAATTGGTTAAAAGATACTATAAAAAATATTTTTGATATGTTTAAAGAGAAATTTATAAAAAAATATGATTTACTAGTAAAGGATTCAATATATATAAATCCTAAATTTAAAAATTGGTATCTGAATACAATTCTTTCTGATAGTATTGGAATGGCAGGGCTTGAAATTATAAGAAGGGTTGTAGGAGACTCGAAAGTTTTAGAAATAACAGCAATAGAAAATATAGAAAAAAGAGTAGTTATAGAAAGAGAACTTATAGAAATAGGAATAAGATTAATAAAAAATAGAGAAATTATCAAAGAAGGAAAAGATTTATTTTAAGAGAGGGTAAGTAATATGAAAGATTTAAAAAATAAAGGAATAGGACAAAAGCTATTCATGGAGGAGTTATAAAAAATAAATATGGAGCATTAGCTACGCCTATCTATCAGACTTCAACTTTTGTATTTAAAAATGTAGAAGAAGGAGCAAAAAGATTTTTAGGGGAAGAAGAAGGTTATATTTATAGTAGATTATCTAATCCTACTTTAACAGTTGCAGAAGAAAAAGTAGTGATATTAGAAAATGGAGAAAAAGCATTAGCTACAAGTTCCGGAATGGGAGCTATTTCAGCAACTCTATGGACTTTATTAAAGGCAGGTGATCATGTACTTGCAGATAAAACATTATATGGTTGTACTTATGCTTATATAAGTCATGGTTTAACTAAGTTTGGTGTAGAAGTTGATTTTGTTGATATGAGTGATTTAGAAGAAGTAAAAATAAAATTAAAAGATAATACAAAAGTAATATATTTAGAAACACCTGCAAATCCAAATCTTAAAATAGTAGATATACAAAAAATATCAGAGCTATCACACAATAAAAATTCAAATATAAAAGTAGTTGTAGATAATACTTTTGCAACACCATTTTGTCAAAAGCCCCTTTTACTAGGCGCTGATATTGTTGTACACTCTGCAACAAAATATTTAAATGGACATGGGGATGTTATAGCAGGATTTGTAGTTGGAAGTCAAGAAATGATAAATGATATTAGAACAGTAGGTTTAAAAGATATGACAGGAGCGGTATTGGGACCAAATGAGGCATTTTTGATAATAAGAGGATTGAAAACTTTCGAAATAAGAATGCAAAAGCATTGTGAAAATGCTATGAAAGTAGCAGAATTTTTAGAACAAAATGAAAAAGTAGAAAAAGTTTATTATCCAGGATTAAAGACTCATGTAGGATATGAGGTAGCGGTGAAGCAAATGCAAGCTTTTGGTGGAATATTAGCGTTTGAGGTAAAAGGAGGATTAGAAGCTGGTAAAAAATTATTAAATAATTTAGAAATGATAACAATAGCTGTTTCATTAGGAGATGCAGAAACATTAATACAACATCCAGCGTCAATGACACATTCACCTTATACAAAAGAAGAAAGAGAATTGGCTGGAATAACAGATGGATTGATTAGATTATCAGTTGGATTAGAAAATGTAGAAGATATTATTTTGGATTTAGAAAAAGCTTTTTTGAAAATATAAGATAAAATAAAAATTCTCCCTTAAGTATTAATATGAAATATTTAGTTAATACTAGGGGAGAATTTTATTTAGTAGAAAAATATATTGTCAAGATTATTGGTTTTGACTAGCTGTTAGCATGAAAGGAACTACTTGTTTCTTTCTAGAAACTACTCCCTCTAACCAAGCTGTTTTATTTTCTAATTTTACATTGAAAGCTTTCTCAACTAACCCTGGGCATTTTCCAACAGTTAATACATAAGAACCAGCTTTTATAATATCAGTTATTACTAATACAAATAAATCGTAGTTAGATTTTTCACTCATAGAGTTCATAGCAGCTTCTAATTCAGCTTGAGTACTTAAAAGTCCAGCAACATCAACAGTATTAACTTGAGCAACTGCTACTTTTTTACCATTCATATCAAATTCTTTCATATCTATTGTGATAATCTCTTCTGGAGTTTTATCAGATAATGAAGTTCCTTCTATTAATAACTTCATTCCATAATCTTCATAATTTTCCTCTCCACAGATTTTAGAAAGCTCTTTTACAGCTTCTACATCTTCTGGTGTGCAAGTAGGAGATTTAAATAATAATGTATCAGATATGATAGCACTCATCATAAGCCCAGCAGCTTTTTTAGATGGAGTGATTCCAGCTTGTTTAAATAATCTATAGATTAGAGTACAAGTACATCCAACTGTATCAGCAGTTATTTTTAATGGCTCATCAGTAGTTAGAGCAAATTTGTGGTGGTCTACTACTTCTAATATTTTAGCAGATTCAATTCCATCAGCTGTTTGAGCTTTTTCGTTATGGTCAACTAAGATAACCTCTTTTTTTCCATTTTCATCAGCATTTACATTCTCTATAAATAGAGGTGCTTCTGCTCCAAAATGATTTAAAGCAAATTGAGTTTCTTTGCTAACATTTCCTAATCTACAAGAGATAACATTTACTCCTTGAGCATTTTTTAACTCAGCAAAAGATATAGCTGAACATATAGAATCAGTATCTGGATTTTTGTGTCCAAAAACAAGAATTTGTTTCATAAGTCCTCCTTAAAATAATATATATTTACTTACATATCATACCATTTTTTTTAGAATTTAGGAATAGGAAATTTATAAAAAACTTTAGACAAAATTAAAGAAATTATATTATAATTACATTGTAAAGTTTAATTGAGAGGAGAAATATTGTGGAAAAATATATAAAAGAGTTGAGAGAAAAGATAAAAAAATATAGTGATTACTACTATACAAATAATGAAAGTTTAATATCTGATGTAGAGTTTGATAAGTTGTTAGTTGAGTTAAAGGAGTTAGAAGAAAAATATCCAGAGTATAAGGAAAAAAACTCTCCTACAGAAATAGTAGGAGCTACAAGTCTTAAAGAAACAAAGTTTCAAAAGGTAGCTCATAAAAAACCTATGTTAAGTTTATCTAACTCATATAATGAGGGAGATATATCTGATTTTATAGAGAGAGTAAAAAAACTTTTACCAGAAGAGAAAAACTTAGCCTATGCTTTAGAGTTAAAATTAGACGGTTTATCCTTAAGTATTCAATATGAAGAGGGAAAACTTGTAAGAGCCGTAACAAGAGGAGATGGAACAGTAGGAGAAGATGTTACAGAAAATATTTTGGAGATAGAATCTATCCCTAAAATTTTAAAAGAGAAAGTAAGCATAGAGATAAGGGGAGAAGTGGTATTACCTCTATCTAAGTTTGAAGAGTTAAATAAAAAAAGAATGGAAAATGGGGAAGAAGTTTTTGCTAATCCAAGAAATGCTGCTGCTGGAACTTTAAGACAATTAGATTCAAGTATTATAAAGGAAAGAGGATTGGATGCCTATTTTTATTTTTTAGTAGATGCTCAAAACTATGGATTGAAAACTCATAGTGAAAGTATAGAATATCTTGCTAAACTCGGAATAAAGACAACAGGAGTATGTGAGGTATTGAAAAACTCTTCTGAACTTATATCTAGAATTGAGTATTGGGGAGAAAAGAGAGAAAGTTTAGATTATGAAACAGATGGAATGGTAATAAAAGTGGACAATATAGAGCTATGGGATAAGTTAGGAAATACTACTAAAAGCCCTAGATGGGCAATAGCTTTTAAATTCCCAGCTAAACAAGTTACAACAAAGATATTAGGAGTTACTTGGCAAGTGGGAAGAACAGGTAAAGTTACTCCAGTAGCAGAGCTTGAAGAGGTAGAGTTATCAGGAAGTAGAGTAAAAAGAGCAAGTTTACATAACTATCAAGAGATAGAGAGAAAAGATATCAGAATAGGTGATAGTGTATTTATAGAAAAAGCTGCAGAGATAATACCTCAAGTAGTAAAGGCTGTAAAGGAGTTAAGAGATGGAAATGAGATAATAATAAAAGAGCCTACTCATTGTCCAATATGTAATACAAAGGTAGAAAGAGAAGAGGGACAGGTAGATATCAAGTGTCCAAATATAAGTTGTCCAGGAAAAATAGAGGGAGAGTTAATCTATTTTGTATCTCGTGATGCTATGAATATAGCTGGTTTTGGTAGTAAAATAGTAGAAAATATGTTAAGACTTGGATTTATAAAAAATATTGTAGATATATATGAGTTAAAAAATCATAGAGAAGAATTAGAAGAATTAGAAAAAATGGGTAAAAAAAGTGTGGATAATCTTCTTACAGCTATTGAAAATAGTAAAACAAGAGAGTATTCAAAAGTTTTATGTGCTTTAGGAATACCTTTTGTAGGTAAAACTTCGGCAAAACTTTTAGCTGATTCAAGTGAAAATATTGAAAAACTTATGAGTATGAGTGTAGATGAACTAATGGAGATAGAGGGAATAGGAGATAAGATGGCACAAGCTATCTTTGATTTCTTTAGAGATGAAGAGAAGAAAAAGCTTATAGAGGGGTTAAAAGCACATGGACTTACTTTTGTTCAAGAGAAGAAAGAGGAGTTACTAGCTGAAGAGAAAGTATTCACAGGAAAAACATTTTTATTCACAGGAACATTACAAAATTTCACAAGAAATGAGATAAAAGAGGAGATAGAAAAACTTGGTGGGAAAAATCTTTCTGCTGTAAGCAAAAATTTAGATTATTTAATAGTGGGAGAAAAGGCAGGAAGTAAGCTAAAGAAAGCTCAAGAGTTAGGAACTGTAGAGATAATAACAGAAGAAGAGTTTATGAAAATCTGTGGAAAAAAGAGTTAAAAAATATACCTTTATTTGACTAATAACTCATTTTATGGTAGCATATAGTCTGAAGAAGTGTATTTAAAAAAATTAAAGAGAGGAACATCAATGATAGGAAATATTTTTAAAAAGATTTTTGGAACTAAAAATGATAGAGAAGTAAAAAGAATTAGAAAAATAGTTGCTGCTATCAATTCTTTAGAGCCAGATTTCGAAAAATTAACAGATGAACAATTAAGAGAAAAAACAGCAATTTTTAAGAAGAGATTAGCTCAAGGAGAAACTTTAGATGATATTATGGTAGAGGCATTTGCTACTGTAAGAGAGGCATCAAAAAGAGTACTTGGTATGAGACATTATGATGTACAACTTATTGGAGGAATTGTACTTCATGAAGGAAAAATAACAGAGATGAAAACTGGAGAGGGAAAAACTTTGGTTGCTACTTGTCCAGTGTACCTAAATGCTTTAGCAGGAAAGGGAGTTCATGTTATCACAGTAAATGACTATCTTGCTGCTAGAGATAGAGAGATGATGGGTAGATTATACTCTTTCTTGGGACTTACTTCTGGAGTTATTTTAAATGGTATCTCCGGAGAGGAGAGAAAGGCTGCTTATAACTGTGATATCACATATGGTACTAACTCTGAATTTGGATTTGACTATTTAAGAGATAATATGGTAGGAAGCTTAGAAGAAAAAGTACAAAGACCACTTAACTACTGTATAGTTGACGAGGTTGATTCTATTCTTATAGACGAAGCAAGAACACCACTTATTATTTCTGGAGCAGCAGAAGACTCTACTAAATGGTATCAAATCTTCTATCAAGTAGTTTCTATGTTAAATAGAAGTTATGAAACAGAGGGAATAAAAGATGTAAAATTAAAGAAAGAGTTACCAGCTGAAAAGTTTGGAGATTATGAAGTAGATGAAAAAGCAAAAAATATAGTTTTAACTGAAAAAGGTATAGCTAAAGTAGAAAAATTCTTAAAATTAGAAAATCTATATTCTCCAGAAAATGTAGAGTTAACTCACTATTTAAATCAAGCTTTAAAAGCTAAAGAGTTATTTAAAAGAGATAGAGATTATCTTGTAAGAGAGGGACAAGTAATAATCATAGATGAATTTACTGGAAGAGCTATGGAAGGAAGAAGATATTCAGATGGACTTCACCAAGCGATAGAAGCTAAAGAGGGAGTACACATAGCTGGAGAAAACCAAACTCTTGCAACTATAACATTACAAAACTATTTTAGAATGTATAATAAACTTTCTGGTATGACTGGTACAGCTGAAACAGAAGCAGCAGAATTTGTACATACTTATGGATTGCAAATAGTAGTTATACCAACAAATAAACCAGTACAAAGAATAGACCATGCTGACTTAGTTTATAAGACACGTAAAGAGAAGATAGAGGCTATTATAAAAAGAATAGAAGAGTTACATGCTAAAGGTCAACCTGTGCTTGTAGGTACTATTTCTATTAAAAGTTCGGAGGAATTATCTGAGCTATTAAAAGCTAGGGGAATAAAACATAATGTATTAAATGCTAAATACCATGCAAAAGAAGCTGAGATAGTTGCTCAAGCTGGAAGATTTGGAGCTGTAACTATTGCTACAAACATGGCAGGTAGAGGAACGGATATTATGTTAGGAGGAAATCCAGAGTTCTTAGCTGTGGCAGAGGTAGGAAGTAGAGAAGCTGAAAATTATGATGAAGTATTGAAAAAATATGAGGTTCAATGTAAGGAAGAGGGAGAAAAGGTAAAATCAATAGGTGGACTTTTTATACTTGGTACTGAAAGACATGAATCAAGAAGAATAGATAATCAATTAAGAGGAAGAGCAGGAAGACAAGGAGACCCAGGAGAATCAGAATTCTACCTATCTTTAGAAGATAATTTAATGAGACTATTTGGTTCTGATAGAGTAAAAACTGTAATGGAAAAATTAGGACTTCCAGAGGGAGAACCTATAACTCATCCAATGATAAATAAAGCTATTGCAAATGCTCAAACTAAGATAGAGTCAAGAAACTTTGGAATCAGAAAAAATCTATTAGAGTATGATGATGTAATGAATAAACAAAGAACTGCTATCTATGATAGTAGAAATGAAGCAATGGCTAAGGAAAATTTAAAAGATAGTATTATTAAGATGTTACATGAAGTTATCTACTCTCAGGTAGCAAAGAGATTTGTGGGAGAATACAAAGAAGAATGGGATATGTCAGGTCTTGCTGAATACTTAAGAGATAACTATGGTTATATTATAGAAGATATGACAGAGTATAAATCTATGAGTATAGAAGATTATAGCAAAAAAATCTTTGATGCTATCTGTGCTCAATATGATGAAAAAGAGTCTAAAGTTGGAAGAGATTTAATGAGAAGACTTGAAAAATACATTTTATTTGAAGTAATTGATGCTAGATGGAGAGAACACTTAAAAGCTTTAGATGGATTAAAAGAGGGAATTTACTTAAGAGCTTATGGTCAAAAAAATCCAGTTGTAGAATATAAGTTAGTATCAGGAGAACTTTATGAGCAAATGGTAGAAACTATAAAAGAGCAAGCTACTTCTTTCTTATTTAAAGTAATAATAAAAAATCATGAAGAGGAAGAGGTAAATATAAAAGATGAAAATGAGAGTGTAGAGTATACTTCTGAAGATGAAAATGGTGTGGAAGTAGAAGAAGGAGAATTAACACCAGATTCTCCTTGTCCTTGTGGAAGTGGAAAAAAATATAAAAATTGTTGTGGAAGAGTATAAGGAGGCTAATAATGAAAAAAATAGTAGCAGGACTTTTTGTAGTGGCTTTACTTGCTTCATGTAGTTCGTTGGAGAAAGGAGCTTCATTAGAAAAAAAATACTCTATTACTAAGGAGTCAGCAAAAGAGTGGGACAAAACAATAATACAAGTTGTAGAGGGAGAATCTTTGATAGAGGATTGGTATGGAAATGAAAATCCAATTATCTATTTAAGAAAAACTGGAAAGATGAGTGAAAAAGACTTCAATTTCTTAACTTCATTAGAGAAAAAAGATGCAACAACTATTACAGATGAAGAGTATAGTGATTTCTTAGACCTAGTAAATAAATACAATAAAAAAATACCGAGAAAGTTTTATTTAGCTGATGAAAATCTAAAAAATCCTAAAGGACTTGTTGATAGAATGGTAAGAGAATCATTTGTAAAAATGGAAAATCCATCTAACCATATAAAAAATGTAGTAGCAACTCAAGAAGAGTGGGAGCAAATAGTAGCTTTTTCTCAACAAAATGACTTATCAGAAAAAGATACTAAAAAATTAAGAAAGATTTTAAATAAATTTATAAAAAGAAATGAGTTCTATGATGAAAGAGCTTGGTATAATAGAGAGATATCAGATAGAGTTATAAAAATTACAAATATAGATGCTAAGGAAAATACAACTTCATTAGAGCAAAATAATGTAAATGCTAAAGCATTATATATAGCATATCCAGAATATTTTTCTACTTTAGATAAATGGGATGATTAATTAAAATAAAAAAGTTAAGGGGGAGAGGAGGAATTTTTTCTCTCCTTTTACTATTTAAAGGAGAATTTTATGGAAGTAGATATGCATATTCATACTATAGAGTCAGATGGAACTTATACTCCAGAGGAAATTATAGTTAGAGCAATAAAAAATAATGTAATAGCTTTAGCAATAACAGACCATGATACTGTATCTGGAGTGGAGAAAGGAAAAGAGATAGCTGATAAATATGGAATGGAGTTTATAAAAGGTATAGAGATATCTTGTAATGAAGATAATTTAGAGATACATATATTGGGATATTTTTTAAACTTAGATGATAAAAAGTTTTTGTCAGAGTTAGACGAATTGGAAAAGGCTAGAGATAAAAGAAATAGAAAAATTATAGAAAAATTTGAAAAAATTGGTATAATAATAGATATAGAGGAACTTAAGAGTTTTGCTCCTGGTAAAATTATAAGTCGATTACACTTTGCTAATTATCTTTTAGAAAAAGGTATAGTTAGCAGTAAAAATGAAGCCTTTAGCAAATATTTAGGAAATGGTGGTCTAACTTATGTTCCTAAAGAGAATTTTCCACCAGAAAGAGCTGTAAGAATGATAAAAGAAAATGGTGGTTTTGTATCCCTAGCACATCCTAAATTAATTACTTTAAATGATGAAGTATTGAATAATCTCATTGTAAGATTGAAAGAGTGTGGATTAGATGCCCTTGAAACTCAGTATAGTTCATTTACAAAATTAGAAAAGCAAAAATATAAAAGACTTGCTAAAAAATATGGTTTACTAATAACTGGTGGTTCTGATTTTCATGGTGAAAATAGAGAGGGAGTAGATTTAGGAGATGCAGGATTGGAGTACTCTCAGTTTGAAAAAATTAAAAAATATTTAAAAAGATAGAGGAGGATAATTATGATAATAGTAACTGGTGCAGCTGGAATGATAGGAAGTGCAATGGTATGGAAACTTAATGAGATGGGAAGAAATGACATTATTGTTGTAGATAAACTAAGAACAGAGGAAAAATGGTTAAATCTTAGAAAGAGAGATTATGCTGATTGGGTAGATAGAGATGAGTTATTTAATTGGCTAGCTAATCCAGCAAATGCTGGAAAAATAACTGGAGTAGTTCATATGGGAGCTTGTTCCGCCACTACCGAAAGAGATGGAGATTTCTTAATGGAGAATAACTATGGATATAGTAAAAAGTTATGGGATTTTTGTGCTGCTAGACAAATACCATATGTATATGCTTCATCAGCAGCTACTTATGGAGCTGGAGAGCTAGGATATAATGATGATGTAACTCCAGAGGAACTAAAAAAATTACAACCATTAAATAAATACGGATACTCTAAAAAAATATTTGATGACTGGGCTTTTAAACAAAGTATAGCTCCAAAACAATGGTGTGGACTTAAGTTCTTCAACGTATATGGACCACAAGAGTACCATAAAGGAAGAATGGCTTCTATGGTATTCCACACATTTAATCAGTATAGAGATAATGGTGGAGTAAAACTTTTTAAATCTCATAAAGAGGGATTTAAAGATGGAGAGCAACTTAGAGATTTTGTCTATTTAAAAGATGTAGTAGATGTAATGTATTTCTTATTAACTGAAAAAGTAGAATCTGGAGTATATAATATAGGAACAGGAGAAGCGAGAAGTTTCTTAGATTTATCTATGGCAACTATGAGAGCTGCTTCTAATAATCCAGAATTAAAAGTGGAAGATGTAGTGGAATTTATTCCTATGCCTGAAGATTTAAGAGGAAGATATCAATACTTTACACAAGCTTCAATGGAAAAATTAAAGAGAGCTGGATACACTAAGAAGTTTACTTCATTAGAAGAGGGAGTAAAAGATTATGTTCAAAACTATCTAGCTAAAGAAGACTCGTACTTATAAGGTGGTAGGTAGATGAATCCTTTTTTAATAGTTATAATACTTGGAATTGTAGAGGGAATGACAGAGTTTCTTCCTGTAAGTAGTACTGGTCATATGATTTTAGTAGAGAAGTTTATAGGAAATGGAAATCTCTCTAAAAATTTTATGGAAAGTTTCCTAATAATTGTTCAACTTGGAGCTATTTTAGCAGTTGTTATATATTTTTGGAAGGATTTAACTCCTTTTGTAAAGGAAAAAAATCAGTTTATTTCAAGAATTAGATTGTGGACAAAAGTTATAATAGGTGTTTTGCCTGCTGCAATTATAGGATTATTATTAGATGACTATATATCAGCATATTTTATGGATAATGTTTTTGTAGTAGCAACAACATTGATCTTTTATGGAATAATTCTTATATTAATAGAAAAATATTACAAAACTGCTGGAAAAATAGATACATTAGGAAAATTAAGTTATAAATTAGCTTTTATAATAGGATTTTTTCAATGTTTAGCAATGATACCAGGAACATCTAGATCAGGCTCTACAATAATAGGAAGTTTACTTTTAGGACTTTCTAGAGGAGTAGCTACAGAGTTTTCTTTTTTCTTGGCTATACCTACAATGTTTGGAGCTACACTTTTAAAACTTATAAAAAATGGTATGAATTATTCAACACAGGAATGGCGACTTATAGGAGTAGGAACAATAGTTTCTTTTTTAGTAGCATACTTAGTTATAAAATGGTTTATGAGTTATATAAAGAAAAAAGATTTTGTATTTTTTGGAGTATATAGAATAATCTTAGGAATTTTAGTTTTAATAGCTTTATTTATTTAAAAATATGGGGGATGGTACAATTTAAATTTTGTAA
>OGJJ01001358.1_pt1 | contig 18694 bp, 19 predicted proteins | sample 1572081 | NCBI WGS metagenome assembly OGJJ01 (sample SAMEA2582122, study PRJEB24529) | metagenome | biome: Human gut stool | place: China | collected 2011
TTGTCCAGCCACCGGTTTCATCAAGATCCACATCATAATTCATGGTTCCGCACATCGGGCATCTTACGTTTTCTTTTCTCATAATATCACCTCTTAAAAACACCGAATAAATATGATTTCGGTCCAGAATCAACACCAAAAAGCTGTTATTCGTGGATTTGATTCGATTATATACCTACTTTATGGAGATTTCAATTACGCATTTGTCGCTATTCTGGAGATTTTTTGTTGATTTCTTATGTTTTCTATACTATAATAGAGCTACCGGATCACAAAGGAGTGTTCTTGCCATGAAAAAGAAAACTGCTCTTACCAAAATGCACATAGCCCCATCCACGGTGTGCTATGATGCAGTCGCCGCAAGGGATAGTAATGAGGTAGGTCTGATTCTCGCAGCTGTACGAAAAAAGAATGGCTATTCACTTGTAGCTTTCTCCGAACTTCTCTACAACTATGGCGTCGATGTCAGTGACAAGGGAATCAGCAAATGGGAAAAAGGATACACCACTCCCAGCATCTATCAACTGGTTGCAATCTGTCACGCATTGAACATCAAGGAAGGACCTTCCTACTTTACAAAGGCCTTTCAGAAACCCGCCCTTCTAAATGATATAGGGCAAAAAAAAGTTGCCGAGTACGAAATGGACTTGATTGCATCCCGGCGCTACCAGCCAGACACAGAAGAGCCTGCGGAAATCGACTATATAATGATGCCGGTGTCAGAGCTGCCAGTATCGGCAGATCTAGGAGCTTTTCTTGAGGGTGAAATGTTCCAGCACATACAAGTGCCTGCCAGTAGCGTTCCGGCTGGTGCCGAGTTCGGGATATACGTTAGCGGTGATAGTATGGAGCCACGTTATCATAGCGGACAGATCGTATGGGTAAAGCGCTGCGAAGAACTTGCATGCGGAGATATCGGGATATTCGTATATGATGACTGCGGATATCTGAAAAAATACGATGAACATACCCCAGATAAGTCCCAAGCAGAGTTCTTTACCGACAGCTATGGCGTGGTGCATAACCAACCGGTTTTGGTTTCTCTTAACACCAAATATTCGCCGATCCTTATATCTCCAGAGCAAAGATTCGAGGTTGTTGGAAAAGTTTTGAACTAAAAAGATGGGAGGAGTTTTCGTGGATACGATCAAACGTGTTCAGGATTTGATGCAAGCGCGTGATATGAATCTGTGTGTGTTGGCAAAGAAATGCGGAATATCGTATTCCACGATTCAAACCACTGCTCGTCGGGGAGGCCAGTTGAGCGTAGAGACGATTGAAAGAATCTGTCTGGGTTTGGGAATCACACTAAAAGACTTCTTCGATTCCTCATATTTGTAGTAAAAAGCCGCTCACCATGCTGGAAACCAGCACAGTGAGCGGCTTTAATACTGCTTCTATTTTATCCTTGGGCCATCTCCAGATAAATGTTAAGCTGCATCTGTCTGGCAATCCTATTCGTGATCCTTGGAATCGACATCAACCTGTGACAGTGCATTTCTCACATCCCTATTTACTTCTTCCAAAGCCTGACTGATGGGTTTGTTATGGCTCCCCATCGCCGCAGCAATCCACAGGCGGTTTTGAAAGATAAATCTCCTTCATTTTCATTTTCTGCTTAACGGCAGCAATAAAAAAGACCCCCGCAGCGTATGATTTGACGCCGCGGGGTTTCTCAATTGTTCGGTTTGTATTGCAGCACCTTCTGGGAGAACGTCCGATCGAAGAACTGGATGAAGGGCCCAAGGCAGAACGCACAGATCAAGGTGCCAAGGCCCACAAGGCCACCCAGCAGCCAGCACAGCAGGGCGCTGAGCGCATCGGTGAAGATGCGGCACCCGAAGTACGGGCAGGGTGTGTAGTCCCGCAGACCGAGGGAAAGGTAATCGTAGGGCGCGATGCCGAGGTCGGCGGTCTGGTAGAGCGAAGCGCCCAGCGCCGTGACCAGCACCGCCGCGATGACCCACGCCAACTGCACCGCCAGCGACGGCGCGTCGCCGAAGTGGGCGTGAATGGGGTCATAGAACGCCGTGACGATGTACCCGATGCAGATGCCGTTGACGAAGGTGCCAAGGCCGATGTACTTGCGCCCGAACCAGAATTCCAGCAGGAAAAACAGGATGTTCGTGCACAGGTTCTGGGTGCCCAGCGAGATGCCGAGCAGCTCCGCCAGCCGCATGTTCAGGGCGCTGATGGAGTCGTTGCCGAGGTGGGACTGCTTGAAAAGCGCAATGCCAAGAGCGATGATGACGATGCCCGCCACCATGCCCACCACCCGCCGGGCAGTCGGTTTGTGCAATGCGGTGCCGTTCATAGGGGATTCTCCTTTAGCGTTTCTTTTCCCCTATTATACGCCTACTTTGGGCGGGAGACAAACTATTTATGGAAAGATACAACGATATACGGGGGATCCGCCTTACCCCTTTAATCTCACCTCAATCCGTTCTTTCTCCAGCCCCTCCCCGATCACGATGAGCACTTCCTGCCCCTTGGGGATAGCGTTTGCCGTCAGGCCGTCGGCGGTGGCGTTCAGCTCCACCCAGCCGTTCTCGTCCTGTACGAAGCCTTTCGCCCGCAGCACATGGCCGCACGCGGGGTCGGTGAAGAGGGCCGGGATATTCTGTTCGAGCTGCTGGCACGAGAGGCCCAGCTCCAAAAAGTAGGCCGAACCAAAGGCCCTATGCGGTTGGCGTTACCCGCTTCTAATTATAGCAAAAGGAGGTTCTTTTTCTACCGTTTCAACGCTACGGCTCTTTTCTTCCACAAGCATAGCTTGTGGTTTTCTCTATGAATAAGAGCAGGGCCTTGCAAAAGGCTCCGCTCTTGTTGTCTAAGACGGAGATATCCCGGTCTCCATGATCCGGGGGTATCAGACACCGACAGAAGAAGTACGTGTCCATGATGTCCATTTTGATAACATTACTTTTATGGGGAATAAGTGTGAAACCTGGCAGGATATGCGGCTTGTTACAGAACTGGCAAATGACATTTATGTCAATGGTGCCAGAATATGCAGACAGATGAAATTCTGAGAATATCACCATATAGAGATGGTTTTATTACTTGCAGCAAGGAGGGTATTTATGGAACAAAGCAGCATGCTTTTCCAAAAAGACGGGAAAAATTATTTACAGCTGGACTGTGAAAATGCAAAAGAGCTTTCTATGAAACTGGGGGAGAAAACATATCCATTTACAAAAGATGGGAAAAAGTGGATTCTGGAGCTTCCGTTCTCCACAGCAGTGAATTATGTACAGATCTGCGTGGACGGACAGGAGGTTCTGCTTCCTGAACTGCCCATCGGGCATGGATACTGCCATTTATATAATTATATTGAACTGCCGGATGGAAATGAGCTGACGGAAATACGGGATATTCCACATGGAACACTGGTACACGAATTTTATATGTCAGGTATTTCCAATAACTGGGAACGGTTTATTGTTTATCTTCCGCCATGTGTACCGTCTGCGGGGCTTCCTGTCCTGTATCTGCAGCATGGATTCGGTGAGAGCGAGATTTCCTGGACAACAACAGGGAAAGCAAATATCATACTTGATAATTTAATCGAAATGGGAAAAATAAAACCATTTGCCCTTGTCATGTGCGATGGCATGGTAAAAGAAAAGTTTGGTTTAGAAGAGAGATTAAACCATGTTCTGCTGGAACGGATGCTGGTAGAAGAGATTATTCCGATGGTAGAAAAAAAGTATCAGTTTGGTGGATGCAAGGAAAAACGTGGCATGGCAGGATTGTCCATGGGTTCTGTACAGACAACAAGAACTGTATGCGATCACCCGGATCTGTTTAGCGAAGTCGGAATCTTCTCCGGTTTTTTGAGGGATGTTATTGAAGGAAACCCGGATAGGGATGTAGTTGACAGAAAGCCTTATGAGCAGGCTCATTTAAAGGCAATGGATAATCCGGCGTTCAACAGCTATTTCCATACATTTTTCCGCTGTATAGGGGATAAGGACAGCTTCCTTCCCAGGTTTCTGGCAGAGGATGAAATTATCCGGGAAAAGGGTGTTCATGAAATCAGAAGGATTTATCCCGGAGAGCATGACTGGAATGTGTGGAGACCTTGCTTTGCGGATTTTGCGCAGATGATTTTTCAATGAAACAGAAAAGTCTGCAGGTTATGGAAAGGTATGGTAATTATTATGTGGAATGGCAAGAAGAAAGCGGTCACTTTCAGCTATGATGACGGAGTAGAACAGGATAGACGGTTGATCGCATTGTTTAACAAATATGGAATGAAAGCTACTTTTAACCAGAATAGTGGAATCCAGACAAGAGCCAATACATTTACCCAGGGAAATATCGTGGTCCACAGGATGAATCAGAAAGATATGAGGGAGCTTTACAAAGGGCATGAAATCGCATCGCATACCTTGACCCATGCCAATCTGAAGGGTCTTGACGAGGAAACTGTATACAATGAAATTTCAACAGATATCAGGAATCTTGAAGCCTTCTATGAACAGAAAATAGCAGGATTCGTGTTCCCCTTTGGCACTTATGATGAATCGGCATTCAGAATATTAAAGGAATGCGGAATACAGTATGCAAGAACTCCGAAAGATACACATGGTTTTGCTTTACAATCCGACCTGTTGAGGTTTAAGCCTAGCTTCCATCATGCAGATGCAGATATTATGAGTGGGATTGACCGCTTTTTAAATATGGATACGGATGAACCACAGTTGTTATATATCTGGGGACACAGCTATGAATTTGATGTAGATGATAATTGGGAATATATGGAGTCCATTTTGAAGAAACTGGCTTTTCATGATGATATCTTTTACGGAACCAATTCTCAGGTATTGCTTTAAAAAATAAAAAATCTCCATTGGTTTTGTCAGCCAATGGAGATTTTTTATTTGTACTCTTTTTCAATGCCAGAAATTAATGTTTTCATTGTATACTCCAGTATTTCCTCAAATCCTGAGTTACAATAGCGGATAATACAACCATACCCCATCTTGCATGCAAACTCATTCAGATATCGAAACAACAACAGTTGATATTAATTGATGTAGTTCGTGTCAAATAGTTACAAAATCAGATTGGATAGTTATATTTTAAGGTAGAACGCACATTCTTTCAAGCGTATATCAGGTAGTAATGAGTGGATTCCTGAATAGTTCTAAATATTTAAAAATCTATTGCATACCAGGAAATGATACTGCTACAATAGATACCGATACAACAGAATGGAGTGATAGTGTGAAAAAAACATATATGGAAGTTTTTTCACACGGCAATTTGTGCCAGAGCAAGGTATTAAAGTACCTGAAAGGTTACAGAAAGGCATGGTAATTAATATGTTAATCAGGACAGCTGAGATAGAAGATCTGCAGCAGATTGCAGGGGTAGAGGCAGCCTGCTTTCCGCCAGCGGAGGCGGCAGCCGAGGATGAATTTGTACAGAGACTGGAATATTATAAGGAACATTTCTGGCTCATGTTTGATGGTGACAGACTCATAGCCTTTGTAGATGGCATGGTAACAGACCAGAAGGATCTGACAGATGAGATGTATGAAAAGGCATCCATGCATGATGAAAAAGGCAGTTGGCAGATGATATTTGGTGTGAATACGATTCCTTCCTATCGTAGAAAAGGCTATGCAGGTGAACTGATCCAGAGAGCCATTGAGGATGCCAGGGCGCAGGGAAGAAAAGGGCTGGTACTTACTTGTAAAGATAAGCTGATTTCTTATTATTCAAAATTTGGATTTGAACTTGAGGGTGTTTCACAATCCGTTCACGGCAATGTGGTGTGGAATCAGATGAGACTGACTTTCCCGGCATAGTCGTATTTTTGACATTTCAGGGAAACCATGGCACAATGGGGAAAGAGAATGTTTTGAATAGAGAGGAATTATCACGATACAGGAAAAATGTCCTTATGTAGAGAAATGTGGAGCCTGTCATATGGGACAGACCACATATGAAGAAGAGCTGGCAGCCAAGAAAGAGCTGGTAAAGAGCCATATTTGGAAAATATTGCAGAAATATTCATGATGTTGCAGGAATGTATTATCCTTTTCATTATAGAAATAAAGTCCATGCAGTGCAATTTCTTGGAATCAGACATAATGGCATATACAACGAAACACAGGTATCTCCAATGAATTTTCTGGGAAGATTCAGGTGGGAAAACATACCATTTGCAGGAGGTATCGCAATAGAAGGGAAGCAAGATTACCAAGATAATTCGGAACACTCCTGGAAACGAACATGCTGATAAACACCCTTTTATTTAGAAAAATATTATAAAGGAAGGATTAATGACTGGTGGAGTGAAGGGCTAGTCAGGGACAGGAACGATGGTAAGGAACTATATTTTTGGAGAACCGATTGAAACAGATGCTGTGGTAAAGGAGATCGCATCCTCTGCATGGTGCGATGGTGTTTTTCAGAAAAAAGAAGACGGTTTTCATTATTCCTTGAAAGAGGATGAAATCGTGTACGGGCTTGGAGAAAATGTGCGTGGCATCAATAAGAGGGGCTGGCGTTACATCAGCAATTGCAGCGATAATCCGAATCATTGCGAGAACACGAATTCCCTGTATGGAGCACACAACTTCATTATGGTGGGTGACGGAGTGCATGAAACCTATGGCTTGTTTGTGGATACGCCGGGCAGGGTGACCTTCGATATTGGTTATACTGACATCGATGACCTTAGCATTTCCATGGAAGAGGAGAACTATAAAATTTATCTGATTGAGGCAGCTTCCTACAGCAATGTAGTACAGGAATTCCGTGAACTGATCGGACGAAGCTATATTGCACCCCGATGGGCATTTGGCTATGGACAAAGCCGATGGAGCTATGATACGGCAGATGAAGTGCGTGAGGTGGCAGCCGAATATAAAAAGCATAACATTCCCATCGACAGTATCTATCTGGACATTGATTATATGGAGCGGTATAAGGACTTCACGATTAACCGGGACAGCTTCGCCGATTTTGAAGAGCTTGTCGAAGAAATGAAGAAAGAGAATATCCATCTCATTCCGATTATTGATGGTGGAGTGAAAAAGGAAGATGGCTATGATGTCTACGAAGAAGGCAAAGCGAACGGATACTTCTGCAAGGACGAAAACGGAGAGGATTTTATTATCGGGGTATGGCCCGGGAAATGCTGCTTTCCGGATATGCTCAATGATGAGGCAAGGCAATGGTTTGGCGATAAGTACCGGATTCTGATCGACAAGGGAATTGACGGCTTCTGGAATGATATGAATGAGCCGGCGATCTTTTATTCCGAAAAGCATCTGAAAGAGGTCTTTGAGAAAATGGAAGACTATAAGACGATGAACCTTGATGTGAATACCTTTTTCGAAATGACCGGAATGATTGGAAGCATCTGTAATAATCCAGAGGACTATGCATCGTTTTATCATAATTATAGAGGAAAACGTTACCGTCACGATCAGGTACATAACCTGTTTGGCTATTATATGACGAGATCTGCTTCTGAGGCGTTTGAGCGCTATGTACCGGAAAAGAGAATTTTGTTGTTTTCCAGAGCATCCTATATCGGCATGCATCGGTTCGGAGGAATCTGGCAGGGAGACAATGCTTCGTGGTGGTCCCATCTGAAAATGAATGTGAAGATGATGCCCTCTTTGAATATGTGCGGCTTTTTATATACCGGAGCGGATGTCGGTGGATTTGGTGCAGATGCAACCGAAGATCTGGTGTTACGTTGGCTGGAATTTGCGGTGTTTACACCACTTTTACGGAATCATTCGGCAAGGGGAACCAGAAGACAGGAGGTATACCGTTTCTCCCATGTAGAGAAATTTGCGGATGTAATCGGTGTGCGGTATCAGATTCTTCCATATATTTACAGCGAATATATGAAAGCGGCACTGCGGAACACGATGATGTTTAATCCTCTTTCATTCCTTTATGGTGAGGATGCACTGGCAGGACAGGTGGAGGATCAGCTTTTTATCGGAGAAAATGTCATGGTGGCACCGGTCTGCGAGCAGAATGTAACAGGAAGAGTCGTATATTTCCCGGAAAGAATGAAGCAGCTCATTTTTAAAGATGGTATTGTGGAAGAGGGAAAAGTGTACGAAAAAGGCTTTTCCTATGTGGAAATGCCGATGGGTACCGTGCATATTTTCCTAAGGGAAGGATATCTGTTCCCGGTGGCAAAAGGCGGAAAGTGTGTCGAAGCTGTTGATTTTGAAGATCTGACGCTGTATTCCTTTGGAGAAGAGATCAAACCGTACGAGTACTATCTGGATGACGGAGAAACGAAAGACTTTGCGCTTGAATCCCATATCCGTATGTTAAGCTGCTAAAACCCCGGAGACTGGCAGCAGGTTTTGCCAGCGGAGGGGAGTTAACGTAATGAGTGAAACCATAGTAACTTTGAAAAGGGGCGAAGACCGGATTTTTCCTTGATCAGAAATACAATCGTCTGGCAACCTGCTCCTGCTCCCACTTCATGACCCAGGAACTCCTGGAAAAAACTATCCAGGAGGCGGCCCGCTCCGCTCACAAACGGCTCCGCCAGGTGGAGTTCCGCACTCAGTCACCCGACCACCCCATCCTCTGGGCGGTAGACGAGGGCTACTATTTGAAGTTCTATATCTTTCAGGTCGTTGATGAACGCTAGACATCCGTCTGGAGAAGTAGGCGGCTGAAAGTGTCGGAAATGCTTGATTGATGGGGAAATATAAAATGAAAAGGGTTTTATTTTTAGATATAGATGGGGTTCTTAATTCTAATATCTGGAATGATAGTCATCAAAAAGAAATAAGTGATGGAACATTAATTGACGAAGAAAAAATTAAGATATTAGCACCTTTGATAAAAAGAACGGATGCAAAAGTGGTACTCCATTCTGGTTGGAGAAGGTGGTTTGGTCAGGATTTGAAACCACTTCGTCCTGAGACCAAAAGACTGGTTGAAATGCTTAATAAAGAAGGGTTATCTATTGATGGAATAACCCCAGACTTAACTACAGAAGAGATAAGAACGACTAAAAAATTCAGTTTAGTAAAAGCGGATGAAATTCTTTTGTGGTTAAAACAGCACAATGAAGTTATAGGATGGGTAGTTCTTGATGACCTTGATTTGCACAATGCTGATATAGAAAAACATCAAGTGATGCCTGACCAAACGGTAGGACTTACTCTTGAAGACATAGAAAAAGCAGAAAAGATTATTTTACATAATTGTGATTTGATGAATTAGATAATCGGAACTGAACGAGTTCTTTTAAGTCAAGTTTATGTTTGGAAGTGATGTTTCAACCCGAAATCCGTACGTTGGAACATCACTTTTCTGAAAAGTAAACACCTCCGTATGCGGAAAAATAATGTTTCAAAGGTGAAAAATTAGGAAGAGAACATCATTTTTTGAAGAGAATGACGACTTAACGGCAGAAATTTTGATGTAAACAATTCAGCAGTTTACATAATTTTGATTTAAAACCTATAAGCTGTGATAAAAGGCATATCTTATAGGTAGAATTTCAAGGATATGGCGCAACTTCAACCTATAACATGCGTCAGAATTTGTCCTTATAGGTAAAATTCACTGGAAAAATTGGAATGGAGACTCAAATGCTTTTTTATAGACCTATAAAAGCCGTTAAATGAACTTTTTTATAGGTAGTGCCTCAATGCACAAGGGGGTAAGGTACCTATAAGAGTCATAGAAAGCTGTGGTTTATGCCATTGTCTGAATCGACAAGCCATGATATACTTCGCACATGGGAAACCAGAGAGCCGGGCGGCTTACCCTCTTTTTCGGAGGGGCTAACCCTCCAGACGAAAGAAAGGAGGGCGTTGCCAATGTATGTTACATATTCTGATTTGATTCAGATAGGGATATTCATTTGCGCCCTTGTTGGATTGTGTTACACGATTTTCAAGGGAAAACGAAAATAGCCGCCATTACTCGCAATAATGACGGCTGTTGTTAAAACAGATTTTTAATTATTGGGGTAAGCCGCTTCTCTAGCTTTCCCTTTTTCTATACATAGAATAACATATCTTTTGAATCTCTGCAAGGAAAAGTGTGAATCGATTCATAATTTGTTACTGTTCACTCAGCACCTGAACACCATGCTGTTCAGGTACACATTTTCCCCCTTTTTGTGAAATGAGTTGACTTCATCACACAGGTGTAATATATTGAAGAAAACATATCATTTTCGGAGAGGGGGAATTTTTATGTGGATGTTACTGGGGATTCTTGTAGTTGGTGCGCTTGGAGGCGTATGTATGGCTGCACTCCGCAATGTGAGCGGGGATGTCGGTGGAGGCATGGGCAGAGATTATATGGAAAAAGAGTGGGGAATTACAGAAAATAAAAAAGAGTAGAAAGACAAGATGGGATTATTAGAACAGATCAAAAAACCGAATGCAAAAGCATTTACACATAGCGGAAAATTTCATGCGGATGATGTATTTTCATCCGCATTATTGTTGTATCTGAATCCGCAGATTACAATCACAAGAGGAAACCGTGTGCCGGAAGATTATGACGGGATTGTATTTGATATTGGCAGAGGGCGGTATGATCATCACCAGAGAGACAGTCGTGTGCGTGAAAATGGAGTACCGTATGCCGCCTTTGGTTTGCTATGGGAAGAACTCGGAGGCGAAATCTTAGGCGGGACGTTAGCGCAGCGGTTTGATGAAGAATTTGTGCAGCCGTTGGATAACAATGATAATACCGGAGAAAAGAATGAACTTGCGACACTGATCGGAAACTTTAATCCGGTGTGGGACGCACAAAAAAACATACAGAAGGAAGAAGAACGCATATCTGCTGAGCCTGCGCTGACTGCGGAAGAAAAATCCCGTGGTCTGACCAAAGAATTTCAGCGGGCGGTACAGATGGCAGGAATGATTCTGGAAAATAAATTTGCGCGTTATCGTGCGGATGCACGGGCAGATGCACAGATCGAGGAAGTATTAAGTGCACGGGAAGATCTGACAGATACAAGGATTCTTGTCTTTTCCGAATTTGTTCCGTGTCAGAAACGGCTGAAGGAGACGGATATCGCGTTTGTTATTTTTCCGTCGAATCGTGGCGGATATTGTATCCAGCCACAGAAGAAACCGGATTCCATGAATTACAAATGCAGTTTCCCAAAGCACTGGCTGGGGCTTGAAAATGAAGAACTGCAAAAGGCTACAGGGCTTGCCAGCGCAGGGTTCTGCCACAGGGGCGGATTTCTTATGACGGTTGGAGACGAGGCGGATGCCATCAGGGCATGCGAGATCAGCCTGGAAGAATATGAGCAAAAGCCGGTGATCGTGTGTCTGTGGGATGCCGGAGAGGCACAGGAGACAAAAAATTGCGAGAGAGAAGAAACGGAGCATATGCTCAGGCAGATTCCGGATATGACCGATGCACAGATCTGTCACATGACACTTCCGCATCTTCCGGATCTGGAAGAACAGGGCATGTATGCGGAAGTTGCGATGGAAAAAGAAGACTGGAAAAAGTATATCAAAGAGTTTGTAAAACAAATACTCGAATGTAAACCGGAAGCGGTTTATGTTACGGCAGATCTGTTTGCAGCCTATCCGGTGGTGCATGCACTCCGCAAAAAACACATGCCGGTACTGATGCGCGCAAAGAAGGAAGGAAAGACCCGCATCGTGCGGCTTCCTTCGGGATCGTAGACCAGAAAGAGAGGAAGAACAATGGACGAGTCAGGAAACCACAAACAGGCAGAACAGAGGGAGAGAATCCGGTGGATCGTATCGATTTTGATTCCCCTTTTGTGTGCACTTCTGTCATTTTGTGTGATTGCAAAATATACCGCATCTCCAACTATGAAGATAAATGCACACGCGATTCAGTCACTGGATGACAAAAAGACAACTGCATTGGAACTGACGGCAGCGGCAACAGCTGCTTCTGCCGCAATTACGCTTATTCCGGGAGATGCCGGTACTCCGATTGCGGATAAACTGGCCGATCTGAGTTCGTATTTTCTGATTGTTGTCTGTGCAATCTATCTGGAAAAATATCTGGTTACCATTACGGGGCTGGCAGCATTTAAACTGTTGATTCCGATTGGATGTATTTTGTTGTCGCTTTGTTTTGGATTCAAAAAAGATCTGGGCAGGACCATTGCCTGTAAGCTGGTTTTGTTTGGGCTGACTATTTATCTGGTAGTTCCGGTAAGTGTCAGGGTTGCGGATCTGATTGATGCGACATATGGAGCTTCCATGGAAAATACCATTGCATCAGCAAAACAGGCAACGGATGAGATCAAAGGCGAGGCGGATACACAGAGTCAGGAGAGCAGCAGTCCCGATGACGGTGGGAAAAGTAGTTTCTGGTCGGGACTAGTGGACAAAGTTGAGAATACCGTGACCGGAGCAAAAGTAAATCTGGAAAATACACTGAACCGGTTTATAGAAGCGATTGCGGTAATGCTGGTGACTTCCTGTGTAATACCGATTCTTGTTCTGTTGTTTTTTGTCTGGCTTGTGAAACTGGTACTTGGAGTAAATATTACGTTGCCACAGATCGGGAAAAAGAAGAAAGAGGGAAAAAGAATATGAAATTACTGATGAAACAGCGTGTTTTTTCATGGACGGATACCTATGATGTCTATGATGAGGCGGGAAATAAAAAGTATTTTGTAAAAGCAGAATTGTTTCGGCTGGGGCACCAGATCCATGTATTTGATGTTTCCGGAAATGAAATCGGTATGATCAAGCAGCGTCTTTTTACGCTTCTTCCTTCGTTTGATATTGTGATCGGTGGACGTGAATTTGGAAATATTCAAAAGGAATTTACGTTTTTCAAACCGCGTTATGAAATTGATTATAACGGATGGCGTTGTGAGGGAGATTTCCTCGCCTGGGATTATGATGTGTATGCGGGCTGCAGTTCGGTCGTACATATTTCAAAGGAACTGTTCCACTGGGGAGATACCTATACGATTAATATTTTAAATTCCGAAGATGAGATTCCGGCATTGATGCTTGTCATTGCCATTGATGCAGCGAATTGTACACAGGGAAAATAAAAAAGTTGGAATAACGAATCGGTCGTTATTCCAACTTTTTCATTTCTTTCATTTATTTGCAGGCTTTCGGAAGTGAAAATTTAGTTGCCTTGTTGAAGTTTTTGTATGTAACAGATGTCTTAATCTTGGAGTAGGACATATCGGAATCCGCTACAAGAGAACTAAGATACTCGTTCATGAAGTCTTTCATGTCGATCGTCTGTTTTACCGGATAATAGGTCTTCTTATCAATCCAGAGAGAGATGGTAATCGGAGAAAGAGAACTGTAATCAGAAGATGTTCCCTGTGTGTTATCTCCGTTAAGTCCAAGTTGTGCAAGAAGACCGGCAATATCTTCGCCCTTCAGCCGTGCCTGAATCTGTACGGTTGATTTTCCGTTGACGGTTACGCTGTTTTTGACAATTTTTAAATCCGAATACATATCTGTGGTCTGTACAGAACTGAGCATATCGGAGTAGTCAGACAAATCCAGTGTTGATTTTTCATAGGTTTTGTTATCCGTAGAGGTGTACTGCAACAGTTTGTTGCCTTTTTGTTTTGTGTAGGAGATTACTTTTATTTTTGTGTCTTTACCGTTGGAAGGGATTGTCATCGTCATAACGGTTTTGGTTTTCAGCGGACTGGCAAAAGCAATCGTTGTTGACGTGGTTTTGGTGGATGTGGTTTTTCCCTGAACCGACATGTCCATATCCATGTTCATTTTCATCTCATAGGATTTCAATTTTTCTGTGGCTTTCGCCATTTTGTTGATGTACTGCTTGGCAGAAAGGGTTGCTGCCGCTACAGGAGTAGTGCCGGCAAAAGCGCATACTGCCATAACTGCGGTAAGCACAGCTGCCAGAAATTGTTTCTTTAACTTTTTCATAAAATAAAACCTCCATATTTTTTATTGATATGGAGGTATCGTATCATCTAAGGATGGTTTTCGTCAATAAGACCTTTTTCCTACATTTGCTTTATTTGGAATCCATTCGTGTCACAATCATGTGAATGATATATGGAACAAGGATCACCGGGATGGCAAGGTAAGCCAGAAAACTGTAAGCTTTCTGGATCAGTGTCAGTAAGCCGAACTGTGCGATGCCAAAATCAATCAGACAGCAGATCAGTGCGATGATAATCTCACGGGAGGAGATGCGTTTTCTGGTGTTTATGTCCGGAGTTTCTGCTTTTGGTGTCCCATCGGATACATCATTTTTGCCGGACAGGGTCCGTTTTTTAAGTCCGTCGGATACACGTTTCACCATGGCGGCAACCATATTTACCGCTGTGGATACGGCACCGAGGATAATCAGAATGGAAATGAGCGGTGTCATAAATCCTTTGCCGATGCCTTTTTGTACCATAAGCAGTGTCGGCACGCTGGTGCCTGCCATATCCGGACTTGTGGAAACGGTCATAATTCCGAGACAGACCATCGTCATCATCAGCGCGTTGATGAGAAAGCCGAGCCCCATGCTTTTGACTGCATCGCCCGGTTTTTTGAATACTTTGGCGTGCTGGACAAATACCGCAATGTTTGCCAGCTGGAACGTTCCGTAAAGGAATGCGGAGTAAAGTGCCTTTCCGAATGGTTGTGTGGATGTTGTCATCTGCTGTGCGGTTGCGCGGATGGCAGACCATCCGTGGATGATATTCGGAATGTATACAATCAGAAGCCCGGCAATGATGCAGATAGAAAGCACGGAGGCAACCCGGCGCACCAGATCGGTGCCGAAAATGGCAACGATAAAGATAAAAATGCCGATGATCAGTGTACACAGCAGATACGGAAGTCCTGTCAGTGTGCTTAATGTTGCACCGCCGGTTGCAAAGGCAACCGCGGGAGCGACACACATGACGCAGATATAGAGCACTTCAAACAGGTTGGAAAAAACCGGGGCGAATTTTCCGTAAAATGCATTGTTGTACGAGCGGTAATCGTACACTTCGTGTTTCCTGGCAAAGCGCATGCCGTAGGCAAAAAAGATACCGTTATAGAGCATGGCAAGTGCAGGCATGATCAGACACCAGATGCCGAACCGTACATAGTAACTGTAAATCTGGGCACCGGAGGCAAATCCGCCGCCGAAATGCGTGGTAAACCAGACAAAGGCAACACCAAAAATGACGGAGCCAGTGCCGGCGGTTGTTTTTTTATTCATTTATCCTTTGGCCTCCCGTTCTTTTAATTGTTGCATGGCGCGTGTCAGCATTTCCGGTGTTACTTTATATGGGTAATGCCGGATATCGGACATTTCCGGAATACGGTTTATGCTTTCGGCCCACTGTTCTTCTGTAATCTCAATCTGGGAAAGAGAGGTTGGAAGCTGTAATTTTTTATTTAAGCAATAGATTTTTTCAAATTCTTCGTATTGTTCATCGACCAACAGTGCAAACAGTACCCCAAATCCTACGACTTCTCCGTGCAGGTGTTTTTCTTCGATCACCGGGTAACTGGTCAGTGCATAAAAAATCGCATGTGCCAGACCGCTGTTGTAATCCGGGGTGAAATCTTTCGTCAGGAAAATGGAGGCAATTCCGGTTGTCACGACGATGGCAAGGACAACCTGCTCCACATCGTAGGTACATAATCCTTTTTTATGATCCTCGAGTGCTTTGGCACCGTATTCCAGAAGCGGATTGCGGCACATGACACTTAATGCTACACCAAGGGAGGTGAAATGTTCCAGCTGTTCCCCACGGGAAGAGATGGTTGCCTCATAGTATTTGGCATAGGTATCGCCAATGCCCGCCCACATATACTGTGCAGGAGCTTTGGCAATGATTTCCGTGTCGATAAATGCGTGCATGGCAGGTCGTACAAAAAAGTTCGGTTTTAAGAAGGTGCCGTCCTCGTTGTACATGATGGATACCGAAGTACAGGCTGCACAGTTGGAGGCGATGGTCGGGAACGTAAAGACCGGCTTATCGTCTGTGATGCACAGGCATTTGACAGTATCCAATGCTTTTCCACCGCCCACACCAAAGACCATGTCCGCTTTTTGATAAACGGAAAGCTGGCGCAGTTTTTCTACGGTTTCGTAGGTGCAGTCACTGCCGTACCGTTCGACACCGATGATTTCTAAGTTTGTTTTTGCTACATAAGCGCGGATTTTTTCTTCCGCTGCTTTAAGTGCGCGTCTGCCACCGATCAGAAGTACGGTTTTTCCGTAGGATTCACAGACCGGTCCGATTTTATCGTAGATGTGATCGCCGATGGAATAGCTTGGCAGATGTACTTCGTAATTTTCTAATTTCATAGGTTCTCCTTTATTTTCGATATATACACAGTTTATACCAATTGCCTGTTACTGTTCAATAGAAACTTTCAAAGTTTTGCTTCATCCTGAAATGAAAATGTAAAATGTACTTGACACACAATGTAAAGTACGCTATACTTCATGATGTAAAGCAAACTTGACAAAAATTCTGTGAGGAGGGGAAGCATGAAAACAAGAATTCAGGATCTGCGCAAGGAGCGGGGAGTGACCCAGAGTGAGCTTGCAGATGCTGTGGATGTGACCAGACAGACGATCATATCCCTGGAGGGAGGCAGATATAAAGCCTCTTTAGTGCTGGCACACAAACTTGCACAGTTTTTTCACGTAACCATTGAGGAATTATTTATATTTGATCAGGAGGATGAAAACATATGAAGGGATTTTGTTTATTTTCAGGAAGTAAAGTGACAAACAACGAGGAATTCCGCAAGCAGCTGCAGGCGAAAAATAAATGCCTGCTGGGATTGATTCTGCTTGGCGTAATCAGTGCGGCAGCCGCTTATTATATGGAATTTTCAGGAAAGATGAAAGTAGACGATTATATGCTGGGTGTATATTGTGGGATCGGTGTGGGGCTTATATGTTCTGGAATTGTTTTTTTGATCCGCAATAAGCGTCTGATGAAAGACGAAGGGAAATTAAAGGAAGCAAGACTGCAGGTAACGGACGAGAGAAATATTGAGATTGGGTCGCGTGCGTTAAAGATGGCAGCGTTTGTGCTTCTGATTGTAATGTATTTTGCCTTTCTTTTTGGAGGACTGTATGATCCGATGATCAGTAAGCTGATGTCGTGTATGATCTGTCTGTTTCTTATTGTCTATGCAATTGCATGGAGAGTACTGAACAAGCATATGTAGAAATGAGGATATATGAAAACAGAACGAAAGAAAATCCGTCCGGATTATTATGATGAATTCAGCTGCATTGCCGGCCAGTGTCCGATTACCTGCTGTCAGGAGTGGAAGATTGCGGTGGATGCGGATACGAACCGCAGATGGAAGAAAGTCCTTCCGCCGGATACGATGCCGGGATGCGCTAAAAGCCAGTCGTTGGATCAGGTATCTGGAGATGTAAAAAATTGTGGGAAAAATCTCAGCACTTATACTTGTATGAAAGATGGAATCCGGGTTATCCGGCTGGACGAGGAGCATCGATGCCCATTTCTTGCCAAAGATAAACTGTGCCGTCTGGTTTTGGCGTATGGGGATTCGATTCTCTCGGAAACCTGCACGACATTTCCACGGGAAGTGCACCGGTTTGCAGATCATGAAGAAGATACATTGATGCCGGGGTGTCCGGCGGTGATTGATCTGTGGAGGCATAAAGAGATTACGTTTCCATCGGTCGTGCACTGCAATGCAGACATTTCAAGTGAAAACGCGTGGACAAATGTGTCGGAACATACCATGTGCGTGGAAAAAGACGAAAATAAAATGGCGTTTCTGATCCGGGAACATATTCTGGCGTTACTGGGGGATCATACGGTTTCTATTGAGGAGGCTCTGCTGGAAAGTTTTTATATTCTGCTGGAGTTGTATAAAAATCAGCCCATCACACCGGAACTGGTGGAAGAATATTTTTCTCCGGAGACGCTGCAGCAACTGCGCACCGCAATCACACAGGCAAAGAGCACAATCTCTTCGCTGGAAACCTGGGAAGAATGCAATGAACTTCTGCAGGATCTGGCGGTCAATTACCGGAAAGAGGGACTGTATGAGAAGTTTTTGACACCTGTGATTACACAGGCAGAATATTATTCCCAAATTTTCGGAAGGCAGGGAATCCATGTGGGAGAAGATATGGATGCCACTAAGGGGGAAAATGAGGCACGACAGCTTTGGGATCGGTGGAGACAGTTCCGGAATGCATTTGCATCGTATGAACCGTTGCTTCGTAATTTCCTCAGAAACGAAGTGTTTTCGGATCTGATTTTGCCAGAGAATTTTGAGACGGAACCGGAAGAAGCTGATAATCTGGAGCACATGGTGCTGCAGATGCAGTGGATTGCGATTGCGTATGCGGCAATCCGGCAGAGTCTGTTTTTGAAATGGTGTCTGGATGCAGATGGGATACCAGCAGAGGAGGCACTCGATTATGAGATGGTGCGGGAGTATATGGTGGTGATTTCTCGTATGACCGGGTATGAGGATGAGGATATCCGCGAGTATCTGGAGAATAGTTTTGCGGAACTTATATGGGATTGGGGATATTTTGCATTGATCATTTAAATTGCTGTTTAACAGCGGGGTCTGGAGCCTTTTGTTTTTCAGAGGGACGGATTTTGTGGGGGAGTTGGTTTGGGTATAAGGTTTCTCGATATGACGGAAGAAGGGGGACATTCTCTTTCTCCAGAAAAATTTGTAAGTCAGCGCCGATATTGATTTCAGGTCGGTTT
>OGJJ01001365.1_pt1 | contig 18656 bp, 12 predicted proteins | sample 1572081 | NCBI WGS metagenome assembly OGJJ01 (sample SAMEA2582122, study PRJEB24529) | metagenome | biome: Human gut stool | place: China | collected 2011
AAATTTTCCTCAAGCTGCGGGAGATGGGGGTGGACGTCCCGGCGGACGTGTACACCATCCCCTATGCGGTCAAGACCATTCTGGCCGCCAAGGCACGGCGGGACGCCGGGGAGCCTCTTGTATTGCCCCGGGATGCTGAGAACGGGAAAGGGGGCGTGTCCGGATGCTGAGAGATATCACCATTGGCCAGCACTTCCCGGGCAACAGCCTTGTGCACAAATTTGACCCCCGGCTCAAGCTGGTGCTCACCATTGCTTATATCATCCTGCTGTTCGCGGCTTCCAACCCGCTGGGACTGGCATTGTCCATCCTGTTCCTGGTGGGGATGTACGCTGTGGCAAAGATCCCGTTCAAGCTCATCCTCAAGAGCCTGAAACCAATTTTACCCATTGTCGTCTTTACGGCAGTGCTCAACCTCTTCTTCGTCTCGGGGGAGGGGGAGCCGCTGGTGCACATTGGATTCCTGACCGTTTACGCCGAGGGCGTCAAGTACGCCATCCTGATGGCGGTGCGCGTCATGGCCCTGATCGCGGGCACCAGCCTGCTGACTTACACCACCAGCCCCATCGTGCTGACGGATGCCATTGAGCAGCTGCTCAAGCCGCTGGGCAAACTCCACTTCCCGGTGCACGAGCTGGCCATGATGATGAGCATTGCGCTCCGCTTCATCCCCACCCTCATCGAGGAGACGGACAAGATCATGAACGCCCAGAAAGCCCGCGGTGCCCAGCTGGACACCGGCAAGATGACCGAGCGCATCAAAGCGCTGGTGCCCGTCCTCATCCCGCTGTTCATCTCGGCGTTCCGCCGGGCGGACGAGCTGGCGATGGCCATGGAGTGCCGCTGCTACCGCGGCGGTGACGGCCGCACCCGCCTGAAAGTGCTCCGCTGCACCCGGCAGGATTACATGGATCTGGCGGTCTGCATCGTCTGCTTTGTGGTCATCCTGTCGTCCCGGCTCGTATTCCCGAATTATTAAAACTCCCCCAGTCGCCTGCGGCGACAGCCCCCTCAAGGAGGGGGCCTTATAGCCTCCCTCTTTGAGGGAGGTGGCACGGCAAAGCCGTGACGGAAGGAGTTCCATGCAGAACTATCTACTGACCCTTGCCTATGATGGCACCAACTACTGCGGCTTTCAGGTGCAGCCCAACGGGCGGAGCGTGGCCCAGACCTTTCAGGATGGGCTGGAAGCGGTGCTCCACAGCCGCCCCGATATCAAGGGGTGCAGCCGCACCGATGCCGGGGTCCACGCGCTGGGCTTTGCGCTGAACTTCCACGCGGAGACCCGCATCCCCCCCGAAAAGCTGCCGTTGGCCATCAACCAGCACCTGCCCCCGGATATCCGGGTGCTGTGCGCCCGGGTGGTGCCGGAGGAGTTCCACGCCCGCTATGCCGCCCATACCAAGACCTACCTGTACCGCATCCACAACCACCCCATCGATTCGCCTTTTGATGAAAAATATTACACCCGGGTGCCCCGGCGGCTGGATGCGGATGCCATGCAGAGGGCGGCGGAACAGTTTGTGGGAAAGCACGATTTTCTGGCCCTGTGCGCGGCGGGTTCCTCCGCTGCTGCTCATGGAGATACCGTGCGCACCATCACCGACTGCCATGTGACCCGGAAGGGCGACGAGGTGGACATTGAGGTGACAGCGGACGGCTACCTCTATAACATGGTGCGCATTCTGGCAGGCACCCTGTGTGAGGTGGGCGCGGGCCGGATGCAGCCCGATGCCATCCCCGGCATCCTTGCCAGCCGGGACCGCAGCCAGGCCGGGCCGACGCTGCCCGCAAAGGGGCTATTTTTGAAGAAGGTGGACTACGACCTATGAGAAAAAATCGCAACCGTCCGGAGAGTGACGAGCCGCTTTCGGAAGGGCGGGTCGAATATCTGGAAGCTGCCCGCCAGCGTGTGCGGAACCGGCGCATCCGCCGCACGGCGGTGCTGCTGGTGCTGCTGACGGCGGTGGTGCTGTTTGCCACCGGCATCGCGGGCAGCTCGGTGGCGGCCCTGAAGGACCTGACCGATACGGCCCGCATTGCCCTGCTGCCCGGCTCCGGCTGGCCCCAGCAGACCGGTGTGGCCGAGCTGGAACAGATGGCCCCCCTGACCGGCAGCTTTGTGGAGCTGGGGGACGAGGGCTGTGTGGTCTGGTCGCGCACCGGCAAAAAGCTGAACAGCATCCAGAGCGGCTATGCCCGCCCGGCGCTGGCCGCGGGCAAGACCCGCTTTGTCCTCTACAACCGCTCCGGAAACGAGCTGCGGGTGGAGAGCCGCACCCAGAACCTTTACACCAAGCAGCTGGAAAACAGCATTTTCCTCTGCGCCATGTCGGACAACGGCACGCTGGCCGTGGTCACGGAGGACCAGACCAGCATGGCAAAGCTGCTGGTATACAGCCCCTCCATGGAGCAGCAGCTCAGCTGGAGCATGACCTCCAACGACGGCACCCCCCTGCGGATGGCCTTTTCCCCCGACAGCCGGAAGCTGGCGGCGGCAGCCGTCACCGTCAGCGGGGGACAGGTGATGACCAACCTCTACCTCATCAATCTGGCATCGGGCGATCCCGTCAGTCTGGTGAATCAGGGCGGTGTGCCCCAGTGGCTGGGGTGGACCTCTGCTTCCACGATCCTGGCTGTCTACGATACCAGGGCTGTGCTCTACAATGCGGGCGGCGGCGAGCGTGCGGTCTATGATTTTGCGGGCACGGAGCTGAAGGATGTTTCTGTGGACGCGGCAGGCAATGTGGCCCTGCTGCTGGCATCGGGGCAGGTCTCTCAGGCTGTGACGCTGGACAAAAACCTGAACGTCCAGTTCAGCGCTGCTGTCTCGGCGGCAAATTCCATTGTCCGGGCGGGGAACCTGTTCTATCTGCTGGCCGATAACGCCGTGGAGTGCTTTGATGCATCTGGCACCCAGCAGTGGAGCCAGAACCTTGACACCAGCCCGCAGGCATTGCTGGCCAACAGCAGGGATCTGCTGCTGTTCAGCGGAAATATGGTGCAGAAGTTGGCCGCACCCGCTGAATAGCCCTCTCCGTCAATGCTTCGCATTGCCACCTCTCCCAAAGGGAGAGGCGATTGCGGCTTTGAGGAAAAAGAGTGCAATTTATTTTGTGGCTTCCCCTGTCAGAAGCGTTGGCTCCCCCTTTGGGGGAGCTGGCACGACGGCAGTCGTGACTGAGAGGGTGAGCCAGTTCGGAATAAGGTTAAACGTATGTTCAAGAATCCGTCATTTATTTTTGATATCCTATGTACGGTGGTTTGGCTGGTGCTGGCCGTCCGGTATGCCCACAAAGGCTTTCTGGCCTCGGTGGTGCAGCTGACGGGCAGCCTCATCAGCCTGTTCGGTGCCAGAGCCTTTTCAGGCTGGGCAGCCGGGCAGGTGTTCGAGCGCTTCCTCGCCGGAAGCTTCCGGGACCAGATCGCTGCCAATATCGCCGCCGGGGGAGCCGTCAGTCTGGATGGCATTGCCCAGCGGTACGCGGGCTTTCTGCCCGAGGCGTTTCGGGCATCCATCGTGGATGCCTGCGAGCGCTCCATCTCTGCCGTCCTCAATGACAATGCCGTTGTACTGGCGGATACCATCGTCCAGAAGGTGCTGGCTCCGCTGCTGACCCCGGTGATCTCGCTGGTGCTGTTCTTTGTGGCGTTTGCTCTGCTGCGGATGCTGGTCAGCCTGCTGGTCACAGTGCTGGGGCTGGTGAACAAGCTGCCCGTGATCGGTGCAGTGAACCACTGGCTGGGCTGGGGCGTGGGCGGCATTGCCAGCCTTGTGGACATCTATCTGGTGCTCTGCGTGGTCTGGGCGCTCATTGTGATCACCGGCGGCAACCTCACCATGCTCAACGACACGGTGATGAGCGGCAGCCTTTACTATAAAGTATTCAATGTGTTCAACCCGTTTGTCTGAGCGGGGAGGGAAAAGGAGGAACAATGGTCTGCATTCGATGCCAGAAGCGGCCTGCCATTATCTTTGTCCAGCGGATGGAAAATGGCCAGATGAAAAACGAGGGGTACTGCCTGCACTGTGCCCGGGAGATGCACATCAAACCGGTCGATGATCTGATGAAGCAGTTCGGCATGTCCGACGAGGACATGGATGCCATGGAAGACCGGATGGAAAACATGATGCAGGAGATGGGGGACATGAGCAGCATGAACCCCTTCTCCATGATGATGGGCATGGGTCAGCCGGACCAGAGCGAGGAGGACGGCGACCTTGTGCCCGGCTCCAGCGCCACCTTCCCGCTGGGGGTGAACGGCGGTGCCCAGAACGGCAAAAACGAAAAGAAGGCGGGCAAAAACGACAAAAAGCCGCCCCGCCGCAAGTTTCTGGATACCTACTGCGAGAACCTGACCCGCAAAGCCCGGGAGGGGAAGCTGGATGATATCATCGGCCGCGACCGGGAGATCTACCGCACCATCCAGATCCTGAGCCGCCGCCAGAAGAACAACCCCTGCCTCATTGGTGAGGCGGGCGTTGGCAAGACCGCCATTGCCGAGGGCATTGCCGAGCGCATTGCCAAGGGGCAGGTGCCGGCAGGGCTGCAGGATAAGGAGATCTTCCTGCTCGACCTGACCAGCCTTGTGGCAGGCACCCAGTTCCGCGGCCAGTTCGAGCAGCGGGTCAAGGGCCTGCTGAGCGAGGTCAAGGCGGCGGGCAACGTCATCCTGTTCATTGACGAGATCCACACCATTACCTCTGCTGGTGAGAGCGAGGGTGCCATGAATGCGGGCAACATCCTGAAGCCCGCCCTCTCCCGCGGCGAGATCCAGGTCATCGGTGCCACCACCTTCAACGAGTACCGCAAGTATATCGAGAAGGACCAGGCACTGGAGCGCCGGTTCCAGCCCGTGCGGGTGGAGGAACCCAGCGTCGCTGATACGCTGGCCGTGATGGGCGGCATCAAGCACTACTACGAGGAGCACCACCATGTGCAGGTGCCTGCCGATGTGCTGAACGCCACCGTGACTCTGAGCGAGCGGTATATCACCGACCGCTACCTGCCCGACAAGGCCATCGACCTGCTGGACGAGGCCTGTGCCTGCTGCAATCTGGCCCACCCGGTCATCTCCGAGTACCTGACCATGCAGAAGGAACTGGAGGCCCTCAAGCAGGAAGAGGCCGACATGGAAAATGCCGATGTGAACGAGCCCATCGATTACGAGCGTGTGGCAGAGCGCAAGACCCGGATGGCACAGCTGGAGCGGGAATTGCCCGCCAAGCAGGCCGCGGCCGGAGAGATCCAGGTGACCATGGACGATGTGGCCAAGGTCATTGAGCTGTGGACGGGCATCCCGGCGGTGAAGATCCGGGAGACCGAGTATGCAAAGCTCGCCAGCCTTGAGACCGAGCTGAAAAAGAAGATCATCGGTCAGGACGATGCCGTGCATCTGGTGGCACAGGCGGTCAAGCGCAGCCGCGCCGACCTCTCGGGCCGCCGCCGTCCGGCCAGCTTTATCTTTGTGGGCCCCACCGGCGTGGGCAAGACGGAGCTGGTGAAGCAGCTGGCAAACCAGCTCTTTGACGGCCCCGACCCGCTGATCCGGCTGGATATGAGCGAGTATATGGAAAAGTACGCCGTGTCCCGCATGATCGGTTCCCCTCCGGGCTATGTGGGCTACGAGGAGGCGGGTCAGCTGACCGAAAAGGTCCGCCGCCGCCCGTACAGCGTGGTGCTGTTCGATGAGATCGAAAAGGCCCACCCCGATGTGATGAATATCCTGCTGCAGATCCTGGACGAGGGCAAGATCAACGATGCCCAGGGCCGCACCGTGGATTTCTCCAACACCGTCATCTGCATGACCTCCAATGCGGGCAGCAGCGACCAGACCACCGCAAGTCTGGGCTTCAACCGCAGCGAGGAGGAGCGGAACGAGGAGAAGAGCCGCAAGGCGCTGAGCCAGTTCCTCCGCCCTGAGTTTTTGGGCCGCGTGGATGAGGTCATCACCTTCAAGCCGCTGAGCGAGGAGACCCTGCAGGGCATTGCCGCCCTGATGCTGGACGAGTACAAGCCCAGCATGGAGGCCAAGGGCATTGCCTACAGCTATACCCCGGCGGCACTGGCAGCGCTGGTGCACAAGAGCCAGGGCGGCAAGTTTGGTGCCCGCGACCTGCGCCGGACCATCCGCAAGGCTGTGGAGGACCCCGCCGCTGAAAAGATTATCGACGGCACCCTTGTTTCCGGCTCCACCCTGACCGTGGATGCTGAGAACGATGAGATCGTGCTGAAATAAGTAAAGATCCCGGAGGGCAGAAACGCCCTCCGGGATCTTTGTTCTTTGAAGGAGGAGAGAAGAATGAACCTGTATCACTACCGATCAGTGGAAAGCGCACGAAAGGAGATCGAGTGCCGTACATTCCGCTATGCGGACCGGAACGAATTGAATGATCCCTTGGAGGGCTATGCTCAGATTTACTGGAAAGGCGATTGTCCGGCGTGGGAGGGACTGTTCCGGAACTATATCTGCAGTGTATACTATGCTGTAGTTGGCATTCAATTGAATGCAAGCGAGGAACTTTTGGCAGAGAGGGCAGTTATTCCGGATATTCACTGCTTTGATGATGTTCCGCTGGGGCAGGTCTGGAAAGAATTATCGGATCGTTTTGTACAGACAGCATTGGTGCAGAAGCTGATAGTAGATCTAGGAAATACGGAGACCGAAATGAATGCCCACCGCTTGAGGCAAATTTTGCGGCTCTGCCATGAGGATGCAATCAAAATTTGTCTGGACGACATGCACAAACGGAAAACGTTGCCAGGGGAGCAGGGCGGGCCGGTGGTGTCAATCAGCGAAAAGGCCGACTGGGAAAAGATGGGAGGCTTTGGAAATCTTGAAAGTCCGCTGATAAAAATGATGAAGGCTGCTTTTGAGGTTTATGAAGAAACACTGGAAAGCAGTTTTCTGAAACTGGAACAGGAGATCGAGGCAAACGAACCAAATGCCCGGAAGCGGAGGCTCTGGCTGAAGGTGAGGCTGGGATTTCCGGCCCTTTATATTGCTGGTCTGCAGGAACTGCCCTACCCCAGAATGTTTATGATGTGCTTTTCCACCGACGGAACAAACTCGGCCATGTGGGGAAATTATGCGCAAAATCACTGCGGTGTCTGTCTAGTCTACCGTGCCAACGAAGAAAATGGAAAGCAGACTCTTCGTGTAAAAACAGCCGAAAGCTGGAGTTCAAGTAGCGGATATTCCTGCGGTTTTCGGGATGACCCGGTCTACCCAGTTCGTTATACGGACGAGCAGGTAAAGCGCAACTTTTTTGAATCATTGGGACGGCTGACTTTTTCGCAGATTGAATCCTGGATGGTTTCGTCCAAAGGTGAACGAAGCCGGATTCTAGAACTTTACGACAAGGATGCGTGGCGGGTGCAGTATTGGAAAGACCAGCAGGAGAAATATTTGACGAAGCTTCCTGCCTGGAGCCATGAACAGGAATATCGACTGCTTATGAGTGACAGTTTTCATCAGCACACGGAGGCAGAGCGCTATGTGGGATACGACCCAGCAATCCTGGAGGGCGTGATCTTTGGTATCAAGACATCGGAAGCTGATAAGATGCAGATTTTCCGAACCTTGCGAAAATCTATGGAGGAAGCAGGGCGGGACCCGAAGGAACTGGAGGTGTGGCAGGCGGAATATGATGACGAAACGCGGAAGATCAGCCTGAGGAAACGGCATTTTCCCATCTGGTAAAAGAAAACACATTTCCGGACAGAACAAAACCTCCCTGTGCAGAAGAATAGCGCTGCAGGGGAGGCTTTTGTCGTTAATTTCTTAGATAGAGAAGCCGATGACTACTTAACAGACACTGGTTCCTCCGGCTTGTTGGTGGTACGGGCGCTCGTGCGGCCCTCGGGGATGATCTCGCCTGCGGCGGTCAGGCTGATCTTGGCCAGGGTCGGGCCGACCAGCTCGTACACCAGCACCGAGAAGAGCACCACGTTGCGCACCATGTGGCCATCGGAAAGCTCCGCAGCTTCGGCGGCCATGCCCAGCGCCACACCGGCCTGCGGCAGCAGGGTGATGCCCAGATACTTCTGGATCTTCTCACTGCAGCGGGTGGCCTTGCAGCTGACATAGGAACCGGAGATCTTGCCCAGAGAGCGGGAAGCGATATAGACGGCACCAATGAGCAGGACCATGGGGTTTGCAAGGATGTTCAGGTCCAGCTCCGCGCCGGAGAGCACGAAGAACAGGATGTTCACCGGGCTTACCCAGCGGTCCAGGCGGTCCATCAGCTCATCGGAAGTGGGGCAGATGTTGCAGAACACGGTGCCGGTCATCATGCAGACCAGCAGCAGCGAGAAGCTGCAGTGGATGGGGCCGACCTTAAAGCTGACCATGGAAAGGCCCACCGTCAGCAGCACAAAGGCCACCGAAAGGCTCATGCGCTTGGAGCGGGAGTGGAAGTAGACCTCCAGCTGGTTGAGCAGCAGACCTGCCAGTGCGCCCAGACCCAGGCTGAGTACGATCTCCACCAGAGGCTCCAGAAGGATGCTGATGGGGTCGATGCGGCCCTGTTCCAGCGCGTTTGCGATGCCGAAAGAGGCCGAAAAGAGCACCAGACCCACGGCATCGTCAATGGCAACCACCATCAGCAGCAGGCGGGTCAGGGGGCCGCTGGCCTTGTACTGCTTGACCACCATCAGGGTGGCGGCGGGGGCTGTGGCAGAGGCGATGGCACCCAGTGTGATGGCCGATGCCATTGAGATGACATCCGGCCGGGCGAAGTGCAGGGCAACCAGAGCGATATCCACCAGCACGGTGGTGATAACGGCCTGCAGGATGCCCACAGTGACCGCCTGCCTGCCCATGCTCTCCAATGCGCTGAGCCGGAACTCGTTGCCGATGACAAAGGCGATGAAGCCCAGTGCCACCTGTGTGATGATGCCGTAGCTTTCGACCTGTGCAAGGCTTCCGAAACCGAAGCCCCAGCCGCTCAGGCCCAGCCGACCCAGAAAGAAGGGACCCAGCAGAAGCCCCGCCACCAGATAGGAGGTGACGGCCGGCAGGCGGATCGCTTTCGCTGCACGGGATGCCAACAGGCCCGCAATGAGCGAAAGAGACATGCAAATGAGCAATTGCTCCATAAAATGAGATCCTCCTCAGAAATTAAGATACGTTAAAAAGTATATCTTATCTGAGGAGGAAAAGCAACATTTGTTAATTGAATTTAAAAATCTTCTGTGCAATGCGGTAGCCGCCCAGCACGAGCTTGTCGCCCTTGGGGATCTTCAGGTTGGTCACGCCGCCAAAGCCATAGCGGATGGAGCGGTAGACCCCGGCGCTGGTGTGTGCCTTGAGGTAGGCCCACAGCTCGTTCTCCTTCTGCTTGGCAGCGGCGCTGCCGTCCAGCAGAAGGAAGATGTCGCTGATGGCCATCATCATGGAGAGGTAGTGCAGCATATAGCTGCGCAGCTTCTTCTGGCCCTTGAGGGCATCCAGGTCCTGGCAGTCGATCATGTGGCGGGTCACCCGCAGCTGCTGATCCACCCGCTTGACCATCACACTCTCGTTCACGCTCTGGTCGGCCCGGCCGATGAAGTAGCGGTACAGGTCCAGATCCATATAATACATGCTCTTGACAAAGGGCAGGGGCTGGTAGACAAAGATGTTGTCCACATAGAAGGTGTGCTTGGGCAGCACCATGCCGCAGTCCCGCAGCACCTGTGTGCGGTACATCACCGAGTGCATCAGCAGGTTTTGGTCGGGCCGGAAGTGGCCGACATGCGTCCAGTTGAACAGCCGGTTCTGGGGGAACACGTTGGTGTAGCGCACGGTGTGGCTGGTGTTGTCCTCCACATGCTCGTAGACATAGTTGCAGATCATCAGGTCAGGCGCGGTGCCCCGGGCAGTCAGCGTGTTCAGCTTGGCCAGCACGGTCCTGAGGGCGGCTTCGTCCAGCCAGTCGTCGCTGTCTACCACCTTATAATACAGGCCGGTGGCGTTGCGGATGCCCTGATTCACGCCCTCGCCATGGCCGCCATTCTCCTGATGGATGGTCTTGACGATGGTGGAATATTTGGCAGCGTACTCGTCGCAGATGGCGGGGGTGTCATCCCTGGTGGAACCATCGTCCACCAGGATGATCTCGGCCTGCTCCCCGGCGGAGAGCAGGGTCTCGATGCAGTGGCGCATATATGCCGCCGAGTTGTAGCACGGGACGGCGAAGGTGATCAATTTCTGAGCCATACAAAATACTCCTTTGCTCTTTTCCGGCAGATGCGCAAGGCAGGGGCCGGGATGGAGATATGTACCCATATTATAGCATTTTTGTGCAGGAAATGCTATCGAACGTGGGAAATGTCAGAGATGTTTTACAATTATCCGGGGAGTTGTGGTATACTGAATGGGTTATAAACCTCTCAGGCCGCTTTGCGTCCAGCTCCCCTGGCAGGGGAGCCAAGACTTGCCTCTCCTACTAGGAGAGGCGGTATTGCGAAGCAATGACGGAGCGGTTTTGTATGGATAGGAGGAACCATGGAAAGTCCGCATAGTATTCTGAAAAAAGTCTTTGGCTACGACAGCTTCCGCCCGGGGCAGGAGGAGATCGTCTCCCGTCTGCTGGCCGGGCAGGATGTGCTGGCCGTGATGCCCACAGGTGCGGGCAAGTCCATCTGCTATCAGGTGCCGGCCCTGCTGCTGCCGGGCATCACCATTGTGGTCTCGCCGCTGGTCAGCCTGATGAAGGATCAGGTGGGGGCGCTGGTACAGGCCGGTGTGGCGGCAGCCTTCCTGAACAACAGCCTGACGGACAACCAGAAGGCCCTGATGCTCCGCCGCGCCCGGGAGGGGTGGTATAAGATCATCTATGTGGCTCCGGAGCGGCTGGAGATGCCGGGCTTCCAGCGGTTTGCGCAGGAGCGGGAGATCAGCATGGTCACGGTAGACGAGGCCCACTGCATCAGTCAGTGGGGGCAGGATTTCCGCCCCAGCTACCTGCGCATCAAGGCGTTTGTGGACAGCCTGCCCAAGCGCCCGGTGGTGGGAGCCTTTACGGCCACCGCCACCGCCCATGTGCGGGAGGACATCCGCACCCATCTGGAACTCCACACCCCCTACGAGGTGACCACCAGCTTCGACCGACCCAACCTCTATTTTGCCACCCGCAGGGCCCTGCCCAGCGAGAAGCCCAAAGTTCTGCTCGACCTTGTGCTCAGGGAGCGGGACAATGCGGGAATCATCTATTGCAGTACCACCCGGCAGGTGGACGAGACCACCCGCCTGCTGCAGAGCCGGGGGATCCGGGCGGCAGCCTACCACGCCAAGCTGGATGCGGACACCCGGCGGCAGAATCAGGACGATTTCCTCTATGACCGGGTGCAGATCATGGTGGCGACCAATGCCTTCGGCATGGGCATCGATAAGCCAAACGTCCGGTTCGTGATCCATTATAATATGCCCAAGGATCTGGAGAGCTATTATCAGGAGGCGGGCCGCGCGGGCCGTGACGGGGAGCCGGCCCGCTGCACCCTGCTCTATTCCGGCACCGATGTGCGCACCATCCGGTTCTTCATCGACAAGGAGATGGAGGCTGACAACGGCCTGCCTGCGGATGTCAAGGCTGAAGCGGCACGCAAGGCAGAGGAACGGCTCAAGTACATGACCTTCTACTCCACCACACCGCGCTGCCTGCGGGGGTATCTGCTGAGCTACTTCGGCGAGGCCGCGCCCCAGAAGTGCGAGAACTGTTCCAACTGTCTGCTGGCAGCACAGGCTGCCGAACAGGTGGAGGAGCAGGCGGCACAAGCCCGCCAGCGTGCCGCGGCCAGTGCAAAACGGCTGGCCTCGGCTTCCCGCCGCTGTGCCGACGAAGATGCCCTCAGCGAAGCGGACGAGAAGCTGCTGGCTGCCCTCTATGCCCTGCGCAAGCGGCTGGCCGCAAAGCAGAAGCTCCCTGCCTATATGGTGTTCAATGATTCCACCCTCCGCCAGATGGCGCTGAAAAAGCCCCTGAGCGTGGAGGAACTGCTCAATATCCCCGGTGTGGGCGAGAAAAAGGCCGCCCGCTATGGCCAGGAGTTCCTGGGTGTCATTGAGGATATGGTAAGTTCAAGGTAACATAAAACAGAAAGGAAAAACCGGAAATGCCGCTCTGGGCTGAAAAGCTCGGGCGGCATTTCTGGTTTCGTCACTCTTTGACGGTCTCACCCTCTCAGTCTCGCTATCGTTCGACAGCTCTCCCGAAGGGAGAGGTGGCATTGCGCAGCAATGACGGAGAGGGCCACCCCCCATCCCAGTCAAACTACACTAAAAAATAGACTATATTTGTAACATATTCCGAACATGACAAAAACACTTGATTTATATGTAGGGGGGGGGGTATAATAGGATGTGCAAGAGCACCCCCGCAAAACAGAAGAATTGGCAAACCAGCCGGAAGGCTGCGACGCAAAGCTAAAGGGCCCAGACCGGGCAACCAGCTGCACTTCCCAAGAAGTACATCCACAGCGCCACACCAGCCTTTCGGGGCAGGTGCGGCGCTTTTTTACGTTTGCGGTGGGTGCAATACACATTTGGGGTAGACTCTAAAGGAGGAATCACAATGAAACTCAAACGACTTGTCAGCGCCATTCTGGCCGTTGGCATGGCTTTGACAATGCTGCCCACGGCGGCGTTTGCGGCAGATACGTCCGAGTATGTCACAGATTTGAATTTTGAAGCCAATGGTCAACCCGTTTTGGATGGCAAAACCACAACGGTGCCAAATACTTCTTCTCTTGAAAATCCGACCTATAAGGCAACAAATTCAACTTGGAGTTGGAGTTACAGTGGCGGAAGCTATAAACTTGATTTTGTGAACAACACTATATTTAATCCAATCAATGGTTCACCCGAGACTGTGCCTTGTGCGGTTCGCAATAGCGGCACCATCGAGGGCGGTAATTTTGAACAGACCGTGTTCAACCTTTCAACTGGTGTAATAAAAGGTGGACACTTCACTAAAGTTGAGGGACGTACTACATATAACAGTAACGGCCAACCCACTGGCAGCGGAATTGTTACCGGCGGATATATTCACACTTATTTTTCCAATGAAGGTCAGTGGGGCGGTGCTGGTGCAAAGCTTAATGGCGGCATTGTCTATGGTAAAGTAGATATGCAGGAGGGCATCCTGCAAAGCGGCATCGTATGCAATATTCCTGATTCCTCGAAGGTTCAAGTCAGCAACTATCAGACCTTTACCGCAGAGGGCGGCAAAATCATCCCTGTTGTTGCAGGTGATACTGTACCAACAGATGTTCAGTTCAACGGCAAGGTTTATATCGTCGGTAATGAGAATATTATGACCCGGAAGTTCACTGTCGAACCTGCATCTCCCACATTCGTCAAATGGGATTTGAGCGAAGCTGGCAACGCAACCATTAACGAAGATCCTACTACACACGTTCTGACCGTTACCCTGCCGGAAAACAGCACCAGTGCCGGTGATGTGACCATTAAGGCGGTCGTGGAACCCGTTGACCTTGAAGTTGGTATTGTAGATGGCGAGAAGGTTCCCGTTTATGAGGGCAAATTCTACGAGGGCAGCGATCTGGACGGCTGGTTCTTTGACCGCAAAAACGAAACTCTGACTGTTTATAAAAACGGTTCTGTTGACCTTGGCAATGCAGAGGTTGACTGGGCAGTAGATAACTTCGGCAAAATCGAGGGCGGCATCTTTGATTATAAGGATGACCTGAAAGATGTACTGACCAACGAAGAAGGCGGCGTTATTGATGGCGGTACCTTCAACGTAAAAGTCCGCAACTACGGCACGATTGAAAACGGTACTTTTAACAATACTGTTTACAACAATAACATTACGAACGGCGGTGTCTTCGTGGGCCGCTTTGCCAACACTCCCACTCAGGTAACGCTGCCTGATACCAGCATTGCCATTACCGCACGAGGCACTACGAACGGTGGTATTTTCAGCCGTGGCGCAAACTTTGATACACAGGATGTAAAGGTCAGCTGGATCACCCTGAACAACTGCACTGCCAACGGCATCTCCGGCATGGTGGGCGTTGTGGGCAACCAGACCCTGAACGTGGAAGCCGATGCAACTTCCTGGACCGGCTGGGAAGTCACTGCCGACCCGAGCTATGAAGAAGCAATCACCAAGCAGGTGGGCAATACCACTGCATTTGACCTGACCTTGAACGGCGACGACGAGTGGAGCGTTACCCTGACCGCACAGGTCAAGGAAGGCTACTACCGGATGAGCCTGACCGATGGCACCGCCACCAATGCCGACGGCACAGAGATCACCTCTGCCAAGGCAGGCGATACCGTCAAGCTGACCGCTGCCGATGCCCCGGAGGGCATGGTGTTCGACCGCTGGGAGATCTCCCCTGCGGATGTGGCTCTGACGCTGGAAGAGGGCGGTTTTGATTCCCATGCCGCCACTGCAAGCTTCAAGATGCCTGCACAGACTTTGAGCATCCGTGCGATGTACCGGATGGCCGACCAGCCCGAGGAACCCAACGTTCTGGGCACCGTTGCCATGGTGGCAACCGCCGGTGTGGGCGCTGCTGTGGTTGGTTATACCGGCTACATGATCGGCACCGAGCTGTATCTGAACACTGTCCTGCCCGATGGCGTGGCTATCCCGCAGAACACCGCCGAACTGGCAAAGCTGGTCTGGACTGAAGCCGGAAAGCCTGCCCCCGCCGCTGTGATGGCTCCCGATGCCACCGATGAACAGAAGGCTCTGACTTGGGCCATCGAGAACCAGCTCATCTCCGCCGATAAGGCCGCAGACGCTTCTGTGAGCCGCTGGGAAGTTATCCAGACTTGGAATAAGGCGCAGGAGATGAAGGGGTAAGATATCCTTCGTACAACCTCTCAGTCGCCTGCGGCGATAGCGTACGGGTTGCGGCTCCCAGCGTCCGCTTCGTGCAAAGTTTTGCACTCGCGTCCTGCTGGCCGCTGCCCCAACAACTCCTCCCTGCTTCCGCCACTGGCGGCGGTCGTCGGTGTTGCCTAATAGGGGCGGCCTTGGCAAAGAGGCAGAGCTTTGCGCCATGCCAAGGGCCCCCCTACTAGCGGGGGCTGTCGCCGCAGGCGACTGGGGGGTTGTACAGAGGAGCAGCTGCCCGGAAGCGATGCTGTGATTTGTGAAGGAGGATAAACCTGTGCCGCTGGAAAACAAACTTGGTTTGACCGACGAGGCCGCGCTGGCCCGGGCTGAGGAAAAGATCAGCAAGACCAAAGCGCTGGAGCTTTACGACACCGGCCTGCTGGATGCCTTCCCGGTGGGGACATTTGCGGGCCTGCAAAAGATCCACGGCTATCTGTTCGGCGAGATCTACCCCTTTGCCGGGCAGATGCGCATCGTGAACATTGCCAAGGGCAATTTCCGGTTCGCACCCGTCATGTATCTGGCTGCGGCGCTGGAAAGCATCGACCGGATGCCCCAGTCTACCTTTGATGAGATCATCGAAAAGTATGTGGAGATGAACGTTGCCCACCCCTTCCGGGAGGGCAATGGCCGCAGCACCCGCATCTGGCTGGACTGCATCCTGAAAAAGGAGCTGCATCAGGTCATCGACTGGAGCCGTGTGGACAAGTCGGATTACCTCCTTGCCATGGAGCGCAGCCCCGTCAAGGACGTGGAGATCAAAGCCCTGCTCCGTGCAGCCCTCACAGACCGGATCACAGACCGGCTGGTCTATATGAAGGGCATCGACGCAAGCTATCATTATGAGGGCTATCACGTCTTTAGGACGGAAGATTTGTAAAGGAGTAACCCATCGTGACACCACTTGTATCTCAGCTATGGCCGCAGTTCATGGCGGACCCGGATTTCGCGGCCAGTTTCGGGCGCGTGATCGTGGAGCATGCCCGGATGCTGCGGCAGGAGCGGCAGGTCGTTTTTACCCTGCGCAGTGCCGCCCCGCTGGACAAGGGGCTGTGCGCCCGGCTGCTGGCCTCCCTGCAGCCGGATTATGAGGGCTTTGAACTGAAGATCGACAACCTCTTCGGCTATGCCGCGCTGGACGAAGCCGCCCTGCGGGAGCTGATGGAGGAGATGAAGCGGGACGGTATCCCCATCAACGGCTTTCTGGACCGGTGCCGGATCACCATCACCGGCCAGAACATCACGGTGGGGGTCTGCCACGGCACCAAGTTTTTGCAGGAGATGGAGTTTGAGCGCCTGCTGGCGGACCGCGTTGCCGCCCACACCGGTGTCAGGCCCAAAGTCACCCTGACAAGCGCGGTGGGCGAGGCCGAACAGCGTCAGATGGAGGAAAAGCTGGAGCGCAAGATCGCCCCGCCGGTGGTCAAGTTCGAGAAAAAGAACACCGCCCCCTCCATCAAGGTGGAGGGCCTTGACCTGACCGACAAGCCCGTGACCATTTTCCACGGCAAGATGTTCACCCCCAAGAACCTCACCCCCCTCAAGGACCTGGGCGGCGAGGGCGGCAAGTGCGTGATCTGGGGCGACGTGTTCTTTACCGAGGTCAAGGGCAACTACCGCAAGATCTACACGGTGTCCATCACCGATTACACCGGCTCCATCAACCTGAAGATCCGCGCGCAGGAAGGGGAGGACTGCTCCAAGTGGGAGAACATCCCCAAGGGCACCACCCTGCTGGTGCGCGGCGACTGCACCTACGACAAGTACGAGCACGACTACATCGTTTACCCCTACGATGTCCTGTTCGTGGAGCGGAAAAAGCGGGAGGACAACGCCCCGGAAAAGCGGGTGGAGCTTCACCTGCATACCAAGCTGTCCAGCATGGATGCCTTCTGCGACCCGGGCGGCATCGTCAAGCTGGCCCACCGGATGGGCCACCCTGCCATTGCCATCACCGACCACGGTGTCTGTCAGGGCTACCCGGAGGCCATGCTGGCCACCGACGAGATCCACAAGAGCGACCCGGATTTCAAGCTGATCTACGGCTGCGAGGCCTACTTTGTGGATGATATGGTGCCCTGCGTCTACGGCGTGAAGGACCAGCCGCTGGACGGCGAGTTCTGCGTGTTCGACACCGAGACCACCGGCCTGGACCCCGGCGTGGAGTACCTGACCGAGATCGGTGCGGTGATCGTGCGGAACGGGGAAGTGGTGGAGGAGTTCGACACCTTTGTCAAGCCGGGCAAGCCCATCACCCCCAAGATCACTGAGCTGACCGGCATCACCAACGAGATGGTGGCCGATGCCCCCGGGGAGAAGGAAGCGCTGGAAGCCTTTCTCCGGTTCGCGGATGGCCGCATCCTGGTGGCCCACAATGCCCATGCGTTCGATATCCGCTTCCTGAAAGCCGCCGCCAAGCGCAGCGGCATTTCCTTTGAGCCGACCTATATCGACACCCTGACCATGGCGCAGGCCATGTACCCGGGCCTGCACAACTACAAGCAGGGGACCATCAACAAGCATCTGGAGCTGCCCAGCTACGAGGCCCACCGCGCCTGCGAGGACTCCGCCGCGCTGGGCCGCATCTTCTGCGTCATGCTCAGCGACCTTGCCGAGAAAGAGGTCACCACCGTGGAGGGCATCAACACCGGTCTGGGCGGCAACCGGGAGGTGCTGAAAAAGAAGTACTTCCACCTCATCATTCTGGTCAAGAACCAGATGGGCCTGAAGAACCTGTACAAGATCGTGAGCGAGGCCCACGTCAACTACTTCTTCAAGAAGCCCCGTGTGCCCCGCAGCCTGCTGAACAAGTACCGCGACGGCCTGATCCTGACCAGCGCCTGTGAGGCGGGCGAGCTCTACCGTGCCGTTGTGGAGGGGCGCTCCTACGAGGAACTGAAGAAGATCGCCTCCTACTACGATGTGCTGGAGATCCAGCCCCTGGGCAACAACGAGTATATGGTGCGGGACGGCAAGGTGGAGAGCGAGGAAGTCATCAAGGACTTCAACCGCACCATCATCCGGCTGGGCGAGGACCTGCACAAGCCGGTCATCGCCACCGGCGACGTGCACTTTACCGAGCCGGAGGATGCCATCTACCGCACGGTGCTGCAGGCGGGCAACGGCTTCAAGGATGCGGACACCCAGCCCCCGCTGTTCTACCGCACCACGGAGGATATGCTGAAGCAGTTCAGCTACCTGCCCAAGGAAAAGGCCTACGAGATCGTGGTGACCAACCCCCGCAAGATCGCGGCCACCATCGACAACAACGTGCGGGCCATCCCGCGCGGCACCTACCCGCCCAGCATCGAGGGTGCGGAGCAGCAGCTGCGCGATGCCACCTGGGAACACGCCAGGCGGGATTACGGCGACCCCCTGCCCAAGATCGTGGAGGACCGCCTGAAAAAGGAGCTGGACTCCATCTGCGGCCACGGCTACGCGGTTCTGTACGTCATTGCCGTCAAGCTGGTGGCCTACTCCAACGCGGGCGGCTATCAGGTGGGCAGCCGTGGCTCGGTGGGCTCCTCCGCCGTGGCCCACTTCTCCGGCATTTCGGAGGTCAACAGCCTGCCGCCCCACTACCGCTGCCCCAAGTGCAAGTACAGCGAGTTCATCACCGACGGCAGCGTGGACGACGGCTTCGACCTGCCCGACAAGGACTGCCCCCACTGCGGCACCCGGATGCTGGTGGACGGCCACGACATCCCCTTTGAGACCTTCCTGGGCTTCTACGGCGACAAGGAACCTGATATCGACCTGAACTTCTCAGGCGAGTATCAGTCCAACGTCCACCGCTATA
>OGJJ01001367.1_pt1 | contig 18637 bp, 13 predicted proteins | sample 1572081 | NCBI WGS metagenome assembly OGJJ01 (sample SAMEA2582122, study PRJEB24529) | metagenome | biome: Human gut stool | place: China | collected 2011
AAAGCCTGACGTGTAAAACACTAGTTCGGTGTAAAAGTCCGAGTAGTATTGCTATAAAATTATAGCAACTTATATTATAGCCTAGAAATAGGTATATTGAAAAGATTTGAAATAAAAAGAATCCCTTTCACAAAAGAAAGAGATTCTAAACATTATCTATGTTTTAATAGTTCTTCAGCAGCTCCTAAAATACCAAGCATGGAATGTTCAAACACTAGGCCACCCTGCATGAAAATTGTATATGGTGGACGTATAGGACCATCGGCACTGAGTTCAATAGAGGAACCTTGTACAAAGGTACCACCAGCCATAATGATTTTATCTTCGTACCCAGGCATATCCCCAGGAATAGGATGTACGTGAGCATCTACAGGAGAATAGGCTTGCATACCTACACAGAAATGCTCCATTTCTTCCCCATTTTTCAGATTAATGGCTTGAATCAAATCATAGCGATCAGCATTTACCTTAGGGAATACATCATAACCTAGTAACTCACCTACAGCAGCCGTATATACAGCACCTTTAAGAGCTTGTAATACTACGTGAGGTGCCATAAATAAACCTTGGAAGAACAAGCGATAACCAGGAGCATATGAACCCATATGATCGCCAAGTCCAGGAGCTGTCAATTGATACGCTGCATCCTCTACAAGGTTTTCTCTACCAACAATATAACCACCAGTTGGTGCTAAACCGCCACCTGCATTTTTAATGAGAGAGCCAGCCATAATATCAGCACCAGCTTCTAATGGTTCTTGCAGCTCTGTAAATTCACCGTAACAATTATCTACGAAACAAATCGTTTTAGAGTTTTTAGCTTTTACAGCATCTACAATAACCTTAACATCTGCAATAGATAAAGGTTCACGTGTGCTATAGCCTCGAGACCGTTGAATCACTACTACCCGCGTATTATCGTTAACAGCGTTAGCAATAGCTTCAACATCATAGGTATTATCTTTCAATGGAACCTCAGTATAGGTAAAGCCTTTTTCTACTAAAGAACCACGTACTTCACGAGCGGCACCGATAACGGATTGCATTGTATCATAAGGAGCCCCTACGGCATAGATAAACTCTGTCCCTTTAGAGCCATTTCCCATCAAAGAAATTAATGTAGTAGCTAACGCATGTGTACCAGAAACAAAATGAGGACGAATGATAGCCTTTTCACCTTTAAATACATAGGCAAATACTTCATCTAATTTTTCACGCCCTACGTCGTTATATCCATAACCAGTAGTACCAGTGAAATGATAATCAGATACTTGGCATTCCTTAAAGGCTTCTAATACTTTTTTTGTATTGGCCAATGCAATAGGTTCAAATTTCTTAAATTCTGGTTCAGCCATTTCTAGGGCTTTACTGCGTATTTCTTCTAATGTCATGCTAATCCTTCTCTACGGATTAAATCCATAGCTTTATTAAATATAAAATCTTTAGATGTATTGCTATCAATATGTATCCATTCTATATATGGCATACGTTTATACCATGTAATTTGGCGCTTAGCAAAGTGACGTGTATTCTTCTTAATTAAGTCACGACACTCATCTAATGTTATATTGTCATTTATATAGTCTACAACCTCTTTATAGCCAATACCTTTAAAAGCTTGGCAATCTGGATTCACTCCAGATTTTATGAGTTGTTCCACCTCTTCAATCAAACCTGCATCAAACATCATATCAACGCGTAAATTGATGCGTTCATATAATTTATCACGATCTCTCATGAGACCGATAACAGAACCTTTATAGGATACACCATCTTTTGTCTGATTTCGCAACGAATCTACATCACCATGATGCAATATCTCAATAGCTCGATACAAACGATGTTTGTCGCTATATTGTATCTCTATATTATGCTCTTTACCTAATGTGAAAGCATAGTCTCGTAAGCCTTCAATACCTTTTGTACTATAGAGCTCATCGAGTTCTGCTCGCAAATATTCGTCAGGTTTAACATCATTAAAGTTGTAGTTCTCCAATAATGATTGGACATACAGTCCTGTACCACCAGACAGAATAGGAAGAATATTTCTATCTTTTAATCTTGCAATTATTTCTTTAGCTTGATCTTGAAAAATAGATACCGAATATGAATCATTTGGATCCAGTATATCGATGAGATGATGTTTCACCCGATTAAGTTCATCCACCGATGGTTTAGCGGTACCAATATTGAGTTGTTTATAAACCTGATAAGCATCACCAGAAATAACCTCAGCATGCAGATGTTCTGCTAAGTCCAAGGTAAGATCTGTTTTGCCTACCGCAGTAGGTCCAACGATGGTAATTAAGGGATTCACAATAACTCCTTCATATATACTCCATAACCTATACGGCTATATTTTCCCCCTACCCATTGGTGAGGTGGATATTTCTGAAAGACAGAACTAAATGGTCGTTCTTTAATAATAACACCATAAGAGGCAACACGCATAGCTTCCTCCATAATTTTATCATCAATACGACTTTCCACAGTATGTCCACGAAGTGGTTTAAATTGAGGACTATCCTCTACAGGGACCTCAAACATAGGATCAAAATAAATAATATCTATACTTTCATCTGGTAGATTAGGTACATAGTTTTCAAAGGTATCATAACTTACCTCAATACGACGTAATGCGTCCGTCACACTTTTCACATTATGCGAATAATGAGCTAAACCATAAGATGTGGCAAGCCATATAGATAGAGAACCTTCTAGACCTTTTATTTTAGCCTGAGGAAAAGCATAGCTCATGACGATACTGTCACTACCAAGACCAATTGTACAATCAAGAAACGAAAATTCTTCTTTATCAGTTATTTCATTAGTACTTAGTATTGTCTGAACAGCATTAATTAAATGATCTCCTTCTCCACGTTGCAAACGTAGTATACGTAATTGAGCCATGGATAAATGAAAGCTATGTTGCTGATTATCAGGAAAATGAATAGTTAAGCCATTACCAGAAAGAACAGCAATAAAATCACATGGATGAGCATTAAATAATGCTGGTATAGATAATTTTCCTCTTTTTATATAGGCCATATGCATAGAGGAAGCCAAAGCTTTGGCTTCCTCTTGAATGGCCTCATTAGATTTTTGAGCTGTAGTTAATATATTCATATTAAGACCGTAAGAATAATTTACCTAATTCATCAGGTGTAAATTTGATAATCGTAGGACGACCATGAGGACATACATATGGTTTTTCGGTACTAAATAAGTCCTCAATTAAGGTAGTCATTTGATACATATTTAAATTATGACCTGCCTTGATGGCCCCTCTACAAGATGCATAAGCTAACATTTCATGTCGTAATTGGGCCTTAGTAGGCTGTTGATGATCATGTAAATAAGAGAATATATATTGCAGAATTTCAAATGCTTTTGACTCTACTAAATCTACTGGAGCCCCTACTAATTTTATCTTAGTAGGACCACCTAACTCTACATCAAAGCCAAGATCAAGTAATGTTTCTCGTTCTTCCTCTACTAAATTCATTTCATCATTTGTGGCCTCACTATACTGAGGAACCAAAATAGATTGCATAGGAATCGATTCAGAAGACTTACACAACTTATCATAACGCACACGCTCATGTGCAGCATGTTGATCTATGATATATAGATCATCACCTTTTTTAGCTAATATATAACAAGATGCAACTTGACCCATTGGTAAAAAGCCCGAGTTTTGAATTGTACGTTCTTCTATCTCTTCGTTACGAATATCGTGAGACAAGGATTTAAACTTCTCTACATCTTCCGAAGTATAACTAGTGTATGCAGTAGGAACAGCTTCAAAACTTTCATCTACAAAAGAGGATTGTTCATAAGTAGCCTTAGGTGCAGGTGGTGTATACCCCTTTGTTTTAAGATTTTCCACAAACTGCGAAGTTTCACCGCGCATGACTTCATAGCCTTTTGTACGGCGTCCACCAAAAACCTTATCATAATCTATAGCTGTTGCTATATGTTCAGCTGACTGCATCGAATCGTGTACAACAGTAGGTGCTTGATAAGAATCATAAGTAGTATTACCAGCTAAGAATGTACTATTAGAACTAAAATTCTTAATATCACTATTACTAGCAATATCATTACCATATTTATCGGATATGTTAGCAACTGTACCAGTCATATAAGATGATGACTCTCGTTCGTATCTCTCATGGAGTGGATTATTTAAAGCATTTAAGATACCGTGATATACGGCTTTAAATATAATCTTATCATCTGAGAATTTAACTTCACTCTTGCGAGGATGTACGTTTATATCAACCATTCTCGCAGGCACAGTAATATTTAGTACCACTAAAGGATGACCATTTTTCGGCAATAGTGCATGGTATGCATTATCGATAGCCTTCATTATGGTTTTATCAGAAATCACGCGATTATTGACGATAATGGTCTGCCATATCCTTGTACTTTTAAGAAGTGTGGGCTTACTCACTACGCCATCGATATAGATAGAATCACTTTCATAAGCAACAGTAAAAATATCATCTTTGGTTTTATATCCATATAGCGCAGCTACAGTATCACTAATATCGCCATTTCCTGGTGTGATAATAGCTACCCGATCATCTATGATAAGCTTAAAAGAAATATGTGGATTACTTAGAGCTAATTTCCCTACAATATCTTGAATTTTAGAGGCTTCTGTACGCTCCGTTTTTAAGAATTTACGACGAGCCGGCGTATTATAAAATAAATCTTTAATTTCGATAGTTGTACCAGGTGCCGCACCATAAGGAATGCAATCGGTAAAAGTGCCGCCATCAACAGTAATACGAGTCCCCAAATCAGAGTCTGCTTTACGAGTAGTCAAAGAGAAATGAGATACAGAGGCAATACTAGCCAAAGCCTCCCCACGGAAGCCTAGGGACGCAATATCAAAGAGGTCCTCTACTTGTTGAATTTTAGAGGTTGCATGACGTAGAATCGCCAAACGAGCATCTTCCTCCGTCATACCGATACCATTATCAGTAATCCGCATATAGGCCACACCGCCTTCACCAATTTCAACCTCAATATTAGTGGCAGACGCATCAATAGAGTTTTCAATGAGCTCTTTAATAACTGATGCGGGACGTTCAACGACTTCACCGGCAGCTATCTTATTGATTGTCGTTTCATCCAATACGTGAATGGTTGCCATTATTTCCCGCCTCCTTTACGAGCCTCCTCTTGTAGTTCATATAATTTATTTAATGCTTCAATTGGAGTCATGCTCATTACATCGACTTCCAGTAAGCTATCTACTACGGAATGGCTAAATAAATTGCCTAGTGGAGAATCACTAACTTGCTTAACCGCTGGTTTTGCCACATTAGTAAGTTGAGCACCCATAACTCGATTATTTAAGTCACTTGCATCATGACTTTGATCTTCCAAGGATTCTAAAATCACTTCAGCTCGTTTTAATACAGAGTTAGGTAGGCCCGCCAGTCTGGCAACATGGATACCATAACTGCGATCTGCACCACCTTTAATGATACGACGCAAGAAAGCAACATCTTTCCCTTTTTCTTTAACTGCAACGGTATAATTTTTTAATTTACTATAGCTTTCTTCTAAGCAAATCAATTCATGGTAGTGCGTTGCAAATAAAGTCTTGCTATGAATGTGCTTACAAATATGTTCCACTACGGCTTGTGCGATACTCAAACCATCAAAGGTACTCGTACCCCGACCAATTTCATCGAGAATAATTAAACTATTATGAGTAGCATTTTCTAAAATATACGCTACCTCTTTCATTTCTACCATGAACGTGCTTTGACCAGTAGAAATATCGTCGCTAGCACCGACACGTGTAAAAATACGATCCACAGGTGAGATAGACGCTTCACGAGCAGGGATAAAGGAACCAATCTGTGCCATAATCATTAAGATAGCCGCTTGACGCATGTAAGTAGATTTACCTGCCATATTAGGGCCTGTAATGAGTAAAAATTCTTCATCATCATGATTTAGAACGATATCATTTGGTACAAATACCTCACGTTTTAAAAACTTTTCAATAACTGGATGACGACCATCACGAATATTGATTTGACCATTCATTACAATAGTTGGACAAATATAATTTTCTTCATAAGCAACCAAAGCAAGAGAGCACAATACATCAAGGTCTGCAAGAGCACGTGCCGTTTCTTGCACATCTTTGATAACGAGTTTAATGTCATTGCGTAATTGTTGATATAGTTCGTGTTCCAACGCGATGATTTTATCTTTCGCACTGAGAATTTTAATTTCAAATTCTTTTAACTCAGGCGTAATATAGCGTTCAGCATTGGCCAGGGTTTGTTTTCGTATGAAATAGTCTGGTACTTGTTCTGATTTACTATGGGATACCTCGAAATAATAACCAAACACTTTATTATAACCAGTCTTAATTTTTGAAAGCCCTGTAGCTTCTTTAATATCCGCTTCCATCTTAGCAAGCCATTGCTCGCTATTAGTCGCTAAAGAACGTAGCTCATCTAAATCAGCATTAAAGCCATCTTTAATAACACGACCGTCTTTTAATGTCAACGCTGGTTGCTCTGCAATAGCTCGACATAATAAGTCATAAATATCTTTATGATCTTGCATGCGCTCATTAATAGATGTTAAAGCTAGACTTGAACATGTACCTAATACATTCTTAATATCAGGTAGAACTGCTAATGACTCACGAAGAGCCGTTAAATCTCTGGGAGACACAGATCCGGTTTCAACACGACCAACGATGCGTTCAAAATCGTAAATACAATCTAAAAAGTTACGAATATGAGAACGTTCAGCACCGCGTGTAATAAGTTCTGAAACGGCTGCTTGACGACGTTGTATTTGATTTATATCAGTTAATGGACTTTCAAGCCATTGTTTTAAAAGGCGTGCCCCCATTGGTGTCAACGTACGATCTAGTACATCCAGTAAAGTACCTTTTTGTCCACCATCGCGTAAATTATGAGTAATTTCAAGGTGCCGCAAAGAAGATGTATCAAGAATAAGGCGATTACCTACACTTAATTGATGTACATAGTTGATATGAGAAATTTCAGATTTAATGATATCCTCTAAGTACAAAAGCATATAACCTAATGCTTCCCATACATCCTCTTCCATAAGGCCTAAATCACCGAAATGAGTTACAGCTTTTTCAGCTACTTCACGTTGTGTATAGTATGTAGAAAAAGGGGAAAATACGACATTACTAAATTGATTTTCAATAAAATCCTGAATATCTTGCGGTAATATTGTTCCTTCAGGCAATATGATTTCACTTGGTCTATACATGCTGAGTGCATCGTACATATCACTGCGTTTTTCACAATCAGTAATGCGGTGCCAAATAACTTCCCCTGTAGATACATCAGAAAACACAAGAATCCACGTATCTTTTACCATATAAAATAATGATAAAAAGTTATTTGACCGTGCATCGTTACCATTTTCTGTCATCACTGTACCAGGAGTAACAACTTTAATGACATCGCGCTTAACAATGCCTTTAACTGCTTTAGGATCTTCTAGTTGTTCACAGATAGCAACTTTATATCCTTTTTTTACAAGCGTTTCTATGTAGCTTTCAGCCGCATGAAAAGGAACGCCACACATCGGTGTGCGTTCCTCATCTCCTGTAGGACGACCTGTTAAGGTAATATTAAGTTCACGTGATGCGACTAAAGCATCCTCATTAAATAATTCATAAAAATCACCTAATCGAAAGAACAATAATTCTTCAGAGTATCTAGATTTAATATCTAAATACTGCTCCATCATAGGTGTTTGCTTTTTACTCATATTCACCTCATATATTATGAGTCATATCACAGATTCCGCTTATATTCGTATATTCCCATACGGTTATTAAACAAATATATAAACGGGTATAATAATTTATAAACAATAGGTGCTAAGGACAACATACTTCCTGTAAAATTAATCAATCCAGTCTGTTTAAGCTTAGGATTCATGTCTACAATTTCATGACCGTCCTTAGTTCCCCACTGAAAAGAAACATTCATTTTACTAAGCATATCATGTTGTTTAGTGCGTTTCGCCACATATGGAGAAATCATATCAAGATATAACGTAAACTCTTCAAAAGAATCAGTCAGCAAGCCTAAAAACTGCTTCATTTCATCCAATGTAAGATACATAACTACACCTTCACTAACAAGCAGTAGTTTTCGTCCATTTATCTCAATATTTTTAGTCCACAATTCATCAGTTATAGAACTCACTAAATTATGGACTCGTTCATGAGGCTCAAAAAATTGTGTACGTGCTTCAATCACTCCGGCAAAGTCGATATTATACCAATCAATATAACCGTTGTCGACTCGATAAAACATAGTATCTAAACCGGCACCTAATGATACGACGATACAATCTGGATATAGAGATATAAAGTTTCGTATCTCATCATCGATTACTTTAGCCCGTCCTAAAATTCCATAATAGGACATCTTAACATCTTTAAATTGATCAAAATCATAATCAATATGCTTTAAAATATCCCAGGATTTCTGATCCTTTAATACGGATTGTTCTGACTCATAATCTTTCGCTCTCGCATATAGTGTCAATAATGCCGTTTCGCCTACAGCGTTTAAATCAAGTTTCATAGTTACACCTTCTTTGTAAAAATACAAAATGTAAATGGTGTTCATACCTATGAATATCTTCAATATACAACTTTTATATTATTCTATTATTATAACACATATGATTTCTAATCAGCATCTATGGTAAAAAAGAACATCGCCACCACATGTTTAGCAAACTAATTTTAGATAAAAAATCTAACCTTAGAGTTAACATAATAGTGACGAGTTCTTTTTGATTCTAATAATTTATTTTACAATACTACCATAACAAACCCATGTTTGAGCTTTATCGATATGAGCTGGTACAGTTTGACCAATTGATAGGGAGTCATCCTTAGGGAATAAAACCATTTTATTACCAGATGTACGACCGAACCACATGTCTTCATCACGAGGACTTGGTCCCTCTACAATAATATCAAATACTTGTCCTTCCATAGGTTTATTTAATTCATAAGAGATTTCATTTTGTACATCCATCAATGTTTGTAAGCGAACGCGCTTAATCTCTTCTGGAATTTGATCATCCATAGTTGCTGCTGGCGTTCCGGAGCGCTTAGAGTAGATAAACGTATACGCCATGTCATAGCGCACATCTTTTAATAATTGTAATGTAGCTTGAAAATCTTCCTCAGTTTCTCCTGGGAAACCTACAATAATATCCGTAGTCACCACCACATCTTTTATTTTTTCACGGCAATAAGAAAGTAATTCTTTATAATGCTCTACCGTGTAATGACGATTCATTTTCTTTAAAATACGATTGGAACCAGATTGAATAGGTAAATGTAAATGCGTCACAATATTGGATGACCTACCAAGAGCATCAATCATAGACTTACTCATATCTTGAGGATGACTTGTCATATAGCGAATACGTTCTATACCAGGAATACCATCAAGAGCATCAACTAATGTACCAAAATCTGTACCATCTTTAAAATCTAGGCCATAAGAGTTTACATTTTGCCCCAATAAAGTGATCTCTTTAAATCCTTTAACCCCTAGGTCTGTAACCTCTTTAACAATGGCCTCTACAGGACGGCTAATCTCTCTACCACGTACATGGGGAACAATACAATAGGTGCAAAATTTATTACAGCCATTCATAATAGGTACCCATGCATAAAAAGAGCCATTTGGTTTTGCCTCTAATTCAGGCAATACAGAGTTATCCATATCTACGCTGATTTGATGCGTATGTCCATGTTGTACTTCTTCAATCATCTCGTTAATATATTGAATATTATGAGTACCCAATACAATATCAATATGAGGAGCTCGTTTAAACATTTCTGCTTGATTTTTTTGAGCCATACATCCTGTGACGGCGATAATCAAGTTTTTATTATTACGTTTTAGTCTTTTTAGCTCACCTATGCGCCCATAAACTTTAGTTTCTGCATTTTCACGCACTGCACAAGTATTTAGCAGAATTAAATCTGCAGTTTCAACATTCTCTGTTGGTATATACCCAACAGATTCAAGCTGATGCGATAATCGCTCAGAGTCGGCGGTATTCATTTGACAACCATAGGTGTAAATATAATAAGACTTCATTCTAACTCCTACACTTTAACAATCTTACGTTTTGTTTCAATAATATTCTTAACTTTAATGGACATGCGTTCAATAGACATGCCGGTAATATATTCAATTTCATTGCGAACAGATTTTTGTACCTGTTGCATCAACGGTTTAACAGGATATCCATGTTCAATAACTACAGCCATATCAACAACAAGACCGTTTTGACCTTTGTCGCTTTTTTTAAAAGAAATTATACTGGTCTCATCGACACCAGCTACTTTTTTTAACCCATTTCTAATCAATTTAATAATTACTTCATCGTCAAAAGTGAGTCGACCATAGTAGCTAAAAGCAGGCCGTACAACAGAACGTTCAAATCCTTCAGAACCAATTTGACCTAAGGTATCTTGATCTTGTTTTTTCAAAGTCCTGCGGCGCCACATGGTTTTGATTGGATCAATCAAATACCCCCTAAAGTGTGGCTTTAATTCCATAGTCGGCACAGGAATTATATGTTTACCCTCTTTAAGACGTGCATGTTGTGCCTTTTCAATTTCCTTAGGTGTTGCAACATCTTCTATACGAATATATCGATCAGGTTCTTGTAAGCCTAAAGCTTTAGTAATCTTCTTAACCATATTATCAGAAGTGCCGATAATCATAAGCTTATTAGGTTTAATCTTATCTAATTGTTCTCGTACGGATTTAACTTGTACTTCGTCTTGAAAAATAGCACGACGAACAGCTTTTAAACGACTAGACTCTTTTTTTGCAGAAAAGCCAGCTACAATTTTATTATCATGAATCAAAATACCATCATCGATGATACATTCAATTTTATTTTCATGAGCAACTACGAGGGCACGATGACTTTTACCTGTGCCACTACTACCTACAAAAGCAACGACTTCCATAGCCTACCTCGTCATTTATAACAAACTAATAAATTCTGATACATCCTTACCAGATACTAAGTAATCACCAAATCTATCAGGTTTCTTGCCTACAATACCATGATAATCAGAACCACCAGTAATAAATAGCTTATGCTTTTTAGCGAATTCTTTATATCGCTCCACATCATCATCATTATGCTTTGAGTGATATACCTCCATACCATCAAAATCATAATTTAACATTTCCAACACATATTCATCACTGGTAACCAATTTAGGATGAGCCATAACAGCAAGTCCTCCAGCTTTATGTATAATATCAATAATATAAGGAACCTCTACTTTTACCTTAGGAACATAGCAAGGACTATCTTTTCGAAGAATACCTTTAAATACATCATTAATATCCTTGGCATAACCACCATCAATTAAAAGTTTACCAATATGTGGGCGACCATAAGCTTTAGTATCAGGAAATTGTTTAATGAGCTCTTCTTTTGTAATATAATATCCTTCATTATTACAACGACGGATAATTTCATCGATACGTTCTTCACGTTTTCCTTTAAAAAACGTAATAAAATCGATTAAATCTTTATTATTTTCATCAAAACAATATCCTAAAATATGAATTGACTTATCTTTATAATCAGCACTAAATTCACAGCCATTTACAATTTTAATAGATTCATTAGGATCTAACTTCTTTTGAGCAGCACGCAATGCTTGAATGCCGTCTATTTCATCATGATCGGTTAAAGCCATCATAGATACATTACAGTCTATGGCATGTTGCAATAGATCTTTAGGTGTTTCAACACCATCTGAAAAGATGGAATGCATATGAAAATCTACAAGCATATAGCACCTCCATTCCAAATATTCTATCATTTAATTATGACTTATTTAATCTATTAATTCAAGTTTAGAAAGAAAAATTGCGACCCTAATGAACATTCACTAGAATCGCAATTCTATTATAAGTTTTGAAGCAATTCTGTTACTTTATCAGCTACAGAATCAATAGCACATGGAAGAGCTTCTCCAGACTTACGGATTTGAATTTCTACTTCGTTATTCTCAAGAGTATTTTTACTTACTGTAATGCGAAGTGGATAACCAATCAAATCAGCATCTTTGAACTTAACACCTGCACGATCTTTACGATCATCTAACAATACATCTACACCAGCATTTTGTAATGCAGTATAAATAGTTTGACTAGTAGACATTAATGCTTCGTCTTTTGCATTAATTGGAACAATAACTGCTTCAAATGGAGCGATAGAACGTGGCCAAATAATACCATTTTCATCGTGATATTGCTCAATAGCAGCAGCTAGTGTACGAGATACACCGATACCATAGCACCCCATAATCATTGGATTAGGACGACCATTTTGATCTAAGAATGTAGCTTGTAATGCTTCAGAATATTTTGTACCCAATTTAAATACTTGACCTACTTCAATGCCTTTAGCATGTTCTAAAGCACCACCACATTTAGGACACACATCGTCCTTCGTGATCAAACGAATTGGAGCAACAATAATGTCTTCTACATTAAAGTCCCGTTTTGGATTAATATTAACGTAGTGAGCATCTTTTTTATTAGCGCCACCACAAACATTGTAAGTTTCCATAACAGATTCATCAACAACAATAGCAAATTCTTCTGTTTGTTTTAAACCAATAGGACTGATGAAGCCAGCTGTTAAACCTACTTTTTCCAATTCTTCAGGGGTAGCCATCTCAGGCTCTACAGCACCAAGAACGGCATGTTGTACAGCGACTTCATTTACTTCATGGTCACCACGAACAATGGCTAATACCACTTTACCATCAATAGAGAACACTACAGCTTTAATAGTTTTATGTAGTGGTAAATTTAACATTTCCGCAACAGCTTCAATAGTGCTAGCATTAGGAGTATCCACAACGGATAACTCATGAAGAGCTTCTTCGTCTTGTTTCATGATACCAGGCTTGCCGATTTCAATGTTAGCTGCATAATCACACTTAGTACAATATACGATATCAGCTTCACCAGCTTCGGCAATGGCCATGAACTCATGCGTACCACTACCACCGATTGCACCACTATCAGCCTCTACTGGGCGGAATGTAAGGCCACAACGTGTAAAAATACGTGTATATGCATCGTACATAGATTTATAGGATTCATCTAAACCCGCTTCATCTACATCAAAAGAATAAGCATCTTTCATAATGAATTCACGGCTACGCATCAAGCCATAACGTGGACGACGCTCATCACGGAATTTACTTTGAATTTGATATAAGTTGACTGGTAATTGACGATATGAGTTAATCTCATTTTTAACGAGGGTTGTAATCATCTCTTCATGTGTTGGTCCTAGACAAAACTCATTATCATGACGATCATTGATACGCATCATTTCTGCGCCATATGCGTTCCAACGGCCAGACTCTTTCCAAATTTCTGCAGGCTGTAAAATTGGCATCATAATTTCTTGAGCACTAGCACGATCCATTTCTTCACGTACAATAGCTTCAATCTTTTTAATACTTCTCCAACCTAATGGTAAAAAACTATATAAACCATTTGCAGTTTTACGCATAAAACCAGCGCGAAGCATAAGCTGTTGGCTTACTACATCAGCGTCAGATGGAACCTCACGCAATGTAGGTGCATATAATTTAGTGGCTAACATAAAGACTCCTCATCTAAATTTTCTAAATATTGGTCAATTTCTCTAAACAATGTATCTACTAATTCGGCTTCTGGTACAGTCTTAATAACTTTCCCTTTACGGAAAATAATACCTTGACCATCACCACCAGCAATACCAAAGTCGGCTTCACGCGCTTCCCCTGGACCATTTACAACACACCCCATAACGGCAACCTTAATAGGCGCTTTTATGGATGCTAGACGTTCTTCTACAATACCAGCCATATCAAATAAATTTACTTGGCAACGACCACATGTAGGACAAGATATCATAGTGGCCCCAAAATTTCTTAATCCTAAGCTACTTAAAATACTTCTACCTACTTCAATTTCGTGAATTGGATCTCCAGTTAAGGATACCCGTAATGTATCACCAATGCCATCGAGCAATAATGCACCAATCCCCATAGCAGATTTAATAGTGCCTTGTTTAATAGTACCAGCTTCTGTTACCCCTAAATGTAACGGATAAGGAATCTTATCAGATAACTTACGATATGCTTCTACCATTAGAGGTACTTCCGTTGCTTTAATAGATAATTTCATTTGACGATAATCGAGTTTTTCTAAAATTCTTACGTGTTCTAAAGCTGTTTCAACCATACCATCCGCTGTAGGATGTCCTCCATGAGCATCGAGAATATGCTTTGGTAAAGAGCCTGCATTAACACCAATGCGAATTGGAATTTGTTTAGGTTTTGCCTTTTCAATAACGGCTAAAACCTTATCTTCACCACCAATATTTCCTGGATTAATGCGCAATCCATCAACATTATTTTCAATAGCTTCTAAAGCTAATCTATAATCAAAGTGAATATCGGCGATCAAAGGAATTGAAATGCCCGCTCTAACAGCCTTTAAAGCCTTTGCAGATGCCATTGTAGGAACGGCGACACGAACCAGTTCACAACCAGCCTCTGCTAAATGATTAATTTCTGCAATTGCCTTCTCTGTATGTACTGGATCCGTAGTAATCATAGATTGAATACTTACCGGTGCATAATCGCCGATTTTAACTATACCTACATAGATACCATTTGTTGGTTTACGTACAATCATTGTAATCTCCCATCTGTCTTATAGTAAACGGAAAATATCCTGCGTTGTTACATATAAGAATAATGCTACCATTAAGGCAACCCCAACCATTTGTATATACATAAGAGCTTTAGCAGGTAATCTACGACCTGTTATAGCTTCCGCCAAGATAATAATCAAGTGACCACCATCTAAAACAGGTAATGGTAAAAGATTAATAACCCCTAAGTTAATACTAAGGAATGCAGCAAAACTTAATAGTGGTGCAAATCCTGATTGTGCAATAGTACCTGCCATTTGGGAAATTCCTACTGGACCAGATAATTCGGCTGCTTGTGTGCCACGAATCATATCATAAATCCCACTGACCATAGCAACAATAGTTTGCCCCGTCCGACTAACAGCAAGGCTCAAAGATTCACCAATACTATAAGTTTCACGAGTAAAGCTAGGATAGATGCCAATCTTAGGACTATCTTGTTCCATTTTAGGTATTACTGTAGTCTCTATAGTTTGTCCTTCACGCTCTACAACAACAGTTACACCATGGTTTGCTGTGCCTTGTAAGCTAGGACGAATATCATCCCAAGTACTAATTTTTTTACCATCAATCGTAATAATTCTATCGTTAGCTTCTAAATGAGCCTGTTCTGCAGAACTACCCACAATAATGTTACCAATTACAGGTTCATTTGTATATGTAAGATTTCCTACAGTCACATTTAGGCCAAAGAAAAGTACAATGGCTAATATAAAGTTAAATACAGCCCCTGCAGAAATAACAATAAATTTTTTCCACGCAGGTTTATTATAAAAGGAGCGCTCATTAAGAGGCTCGTCAGGTGTCATACCAGCAATACGATTAAATCCTCCAAGAGGAATTATACGAATAGAATATAAAGTTTCCCCTTTTTGTACTTTAAATATGGCTGGACCAAAACCTATAGCAAATTCATCAACTTGCATACCTGACATCTTAGCTGTAATAAAATGGCCTAATTCATGAATAAACACGATTAAACCAAACACAAATATTGTGGCTAATGCCGTAATCATATATTCTCCTATAACATCAACGATGTTGCCTTTTCACGGGCCCATCTATCGATGGATAATAAATTATCTAATGTAAAATCATCTTCTGGTCCCATAGATTCAAGAACAGAAGTAACGACTTTATAAATATCACCAAAGGCGATTTTATCTTCTAAAAAGGCATATACTGCCGTTTCATTAGCTGCATTAAATACAGCAGGTTTAAATCCACTAGCACGTCCCACCTCATACGCAAGTCGAAGTGCAGGAAAATCGTCATACCGTGGAGGTAAAAACTCCAATTGTAGTGCTTGACTAAAATCAAGATGATTCATACTTAAAACTTCACGTTTTGGATACGTCAAAGCATATTGAATGGGCTCACGCATATCTGGATTCCCCATTTGCGCTAATATCGCACCATCCTTCATACGAATCATAGAATGAACGATACTTTGAGGATGTACTACTACATCAATATGATCAAAATCGAAACCAAATAACCAGTGAGCTTCTATTACCTCTAATCCTTTATTAAATAAGGATGCAGAGTCTATAGTTATTTTATTGCCCATATTCCAGGTAGGATGTCGCAAACAATCTGCAGCAGTTGCAGTTTGAATTTTACTAGAATCCCATGTGCGTAAAGGACCACCAGAAGCAGTGACAATTAAAGAATCAACATTGTCACGTTTCTGTCCTTCTAAGCACTGAAATATAGCACTATGTTCACTATCGATAGGTAAGATTTGCACGCCATGTTCTTTAGCTAAAGCCGTAATTAATGGACCTCCAGCAACAAGAGTTTCTTTATTAGCAAGACCTATAGTCTTACCTTGTTTTATAGCTTCCACTGTAGGCTCAATGCCCGCAGCACCTACAATAGCAGTAACAATCATTGTTGCCTCTTGAATTGTAGCTGCTGCAATGAGGGCTTCCTTACCACCTATCAATTTTGTAGGACCTGTATAGCGTGCTTGTAATTCTTTAAAAGCACCTTCATCTACAAGACCCGCCACCAAAGGTTTATATTCTTTAATCTGATGTTCTAAGAGGTCAATATTATGATGTGCCACTAAGGCAACCACCTTGAATTGATCTGGATGTTGAGACACCACATCAAGCGTCTGTGTACCGATTGAGCCAGTACTGCCGATAATACTTAGGTATTTCATAAGTGTACCTCTATGAAATTAGTACGAAAATAGTAATATATATATTAATGTAATAGGAGCCGCAAATAATAAACTATCAAAGCGATCCAATACACCGCCATGACCTGGTAATAATGTACCAGAATCTTTTACATTACATAGTCGTTTAATCTTTGATTCAAACAAATCACCTAATGGTGCTAATATACCGCTAATCATACCTACATGGATTCCCATCCACCAAGGAATGCCAACGATATACGAAAATACTGCACCTGTAAGGATACAGCCGATAAATCCACCAATAAAACCTTCTAGTGTTTTATTAGGACTAATGGATGGTACTATTTTACGTTTACCAAAAGCTCGACCTGAAAAGTATGCAAAGGTATCGCTAGCCCAAGTAGTAAACAATAATAACCAAAGTGTAATAGTGCCCCAGTTATATAGTTCAAAAGGCATTGATAAATTCATGTAAATTGAATCATGACGAATCAAGAGCAATGAAGTCATACCCATACCAATATATAATAAACCAAATACACTAAAGGATACACTAGACATCGAGTACTTAGTTTCACCAAATGTACACAACATATAATTGGCAAATAAACTTAATACTAAAATAGCTATAGCTATAATATACTGATGACATGCAAGAGCAATCATTAGCAATAAAATGCTAATATATCCCCATATAATGGATATCCAAACACGTTTAGCTTTACCAAGTAATACAAACTCACGCCACCCTAATAAAGCTAAAAGTGTAATTAGCACATCATACACTAATCCACCAAATGTAATGGCCCCTAAGGCAATAATAAAACCAATAACAGCGGTAATAACACGTGTTTTTAACATTTTTTATTCCTCATCACATAAGCCACCAAATCGGCGTTCTCGTTTCTGATATGCCGCCACAGCTTCAAGTAAAGTTTCCTTAGTAAAATCTGGCCAATGCAAATCGGTAAACCAAAATTCAGCATACGCTAGTTGCCATAACAAAAAATTACTAATTCTAAAATCACTACTAGGACGAATTAATAAATCTACATCACTAAACTCTTTAGTGAATAATTGAGAACTTACATATTCTTCAGTAATTTTGTCCATTGTAATAACGCCATCCGCAACGGATTTTACAATGTCGCGGATAGTTCTAATTATTTCATCACGCCCACCATAGTTAATCGCTAACTGTAATGTGAGGCCTGTATTATTCTGAGTTAATAATTCTGCATCTTGAATGATTTTTTGTAGGTCTTCTGAAAGCCCTCCAATAAAACCAATAAATCGAATGCGTACATTATGTTCATGCATATACTTAACATTATTATTTAAGTATTCTTTTATGAGAGACATAAGTAAAGAAACTTCCTGTTCAGGACGTTTCCAGTTCTCCGTGGAGAAGCCATATACCGTAAGAGCTCTAATTCCGATCTCATCTGCGGCCATAACAATTTCTTTTAACACCTCTGCACCAGCACGATGCCCCATGGAGCGCGGCATGCCTCTGCGTTTAGCCCATCGTCCATTACCATCCATAATAATAGCAACATGTTGTGGAATTATATTACGATCAATGACAGGCGTATCAGAACGTTTACGGTTAAATAATTTCTTTAGCATAGTCTACCTCGATAGAATTTCCGAAGT
>OGJJ01001369.1_pt1 | contig 18628 bp, 9 predicted proteins | sample 1572081 | NCBI WGS metagenome assembly OGJJ01 (sample SAMEA2582122, study PRJEB24529) | metagenome | biome: Human gut stool | place: China | collected 2011
CAGCACTGCATACAAACAATGCAGCAAGTGCAACTAAAATAAACTTTTTCATTTTTCTATATTGTTTTGATAAACATTATTCTTTTAAAAATCAAATCCAAGTTTGACGCTAACTGACTCTGTGTCATATGTAGCAGGCTTGCGAGTATAACTCATATCATATCTGCCATTGAAACGTTCAAATGTTTCAAATTCAAGTTTCTCAGCAGCATATCCTACAGATAAGCTAAGTCCCTGTTTGCTATTCAGAGCATATCTTACACCCAATGAAGCCACCACGTATAGACCAGCATTATTGGTAACAAACGTTCCTCCTTTGATGTCAAAGAAAGGCGAAATCTTGCCTTTCGTGAAATTGCTGCGGAAGTTTGCGAAAACCGGAATATCTACTTTATTGTCTCTTACATCAAGTGGTATTTCCATATCACCAGTTTTGTAAGATGACATAAAATGCAAGCCAGTACCAGCACCAAGGAAGATATAAGGATTCACTTGAAAGCCATGTGTTGTGTTGACTTCAAAACGACCAAAGTCATAGTCACCAATACCAACAGAATAACCTGCTTCAACATGGCCTTTATAGCCTGATTGCATACTTTGTGCAGTGCTATTGATGGCGAAAGCTATAGTAGCAGCTAAAAGAATTGCTATTTTCTTCATAACCTTATAATATAATAATGTGAAAAAATCTATTTTCAGAAGGTGACTACCAGCCGCAATTATCGTCATAGCACTCATCATTCTCGCAGCCTTCATACTCATCACGATCGCAATAACTACTATCATGATAGTCTTCGTAAGAACAATCATGGTCGCAGCAACAGTCATCATAACCATCTTCATAGCCACGAGCATAATTTTCATGGTCTGAGGTATTATTACCAGCGTTGCGATGCGCTTTCTTTTGGCTGTTTGAAACGCCGCTTGAAAATAAGAAATCGAATAGTCCCATACCTTTTCCTATTAATGTTTAACTTCTGCTGCAAAGGTATGAATTGATTGTGCAGTCTATCTGCACAATCAAAAGAATGTGCAAAAATGATAGAAAAAAAAAGCAGAAAGAACTATTTCTTCCTGCTTTAATATGTTATTTGACCAATTATAATTGCCTTAATGTATCTACAAAGTATGCTTCTTTTGCTTTCATCTTTTCACAGAAGTCTGCATAAGATGTGGACGTATGACAAATCTCAATACCTAATATATATAGTGATGCAGATGAGTCCTTCAATCGTGATTTTGGAATTTTCTGCAGTCTCTCAGACAAAGGAGCTATAAAAACTCCTTTCGAGGCCTGTAAGTTAGTGATGTATGTGATTAACTGATGAAGGTCATCACGATTAACTTTTGAAACCTTTTCATAACTTTCAAGCTTCTTGTATTTTGCATCGAGAACAATATCATCTTTATAGAAATCTGGATAACGGATTCCACTATAATCTTCAAACAAATAGATGCCACCTTTATGTTTCTTGTTTTCTGGATGCTTGAAGCCCTCTTTTTGTAGAATGGTATTCAGATACTCTTCCCAAAGCCAGGCTCCATCAAACAGAATACCACAAATCTCCTCATCAGTTTCTCCGTACTTTACTTCTTCCATTCTTAGAATTTGTAAGCAAAGGCATTGCAGGGGCTGGTATTCCGTATAGTAAGGATGACTCTTATGTCTAAGGTTCTTACCAATAATTGCACCACGCTCATTTTTGTTATATGAAGGAGTTAGTGAAATTATAGATTTTACATTGTCTATAGTTTCCTGGTCTAAACCTAATACGGATTGACCATATCTCTTTGACTTCATAAACTCAATTGTATGACGGATTAACTCTGTCATGTCATTGTCATAGGTATATTCACGAGTGGAGTATGCCACATTTCCTGCAAACGGAATGTTTTGGGCAATATGGCGTCCCCAGTCAATCGTACCTTTTAATTTTGAGTCGTTATGTTTGAAGTTCTGATACTCTCTGTATATGCCCTGGCGCATTGCGTTCCTTAGCAAGTGAGGGAACATAAACATGATAAAGTCAAATACATCCTCTTTTTCGTTGTTGTGATTAAGGTCAAAGAGATTGAATGAAAAGACCTTTTGAAGCATGTAATGTAAGAGATAGTCGTCGCGTCCTTCGTCAAAGCGGGATTTGATTTTTATCTGCAGGTTTCCAACACCGATAAACCCCATCACATTTCCTGTGGTAATACGTACCTTTTCAGAGTCACTTGTATTTAGAATGGTCATAACTGAAGCTTCACCGACTTTGTCGTCTGAATCCTCTATACTAAAGGGAAATACTAGCAGATTCTCATTTTCATGACATAATTGAGCTATTGTCTTGTCGGCAATAGGGAATAAAGCTGAGACATCTTTACGAAGAAATATCCCAGCTTTTACCTGTCCAATATTATTGTCTGTTAAGTTAATTCTCATCGACCAATTCGTTATCATTAATATTTGAGTTGCTTTCTTTGGTATCGAAGTAAGCATTTCTCAACTTTTCCATGATTTCTTCTGATTTGCGGAAACCACGGATATATTCTCTAAGCAATGGTTCGATATTCATATTCCATAGCTTTTCAAAGTTTCCACCATTATCACCCAACTTTAAGAAGTATGATGGTCCAACTTGGTAGGCTGGGCCAAGCCCTTCAATCTTGGATATCTCATTATTCAATCTTACCATAACATTCTTTGCCTTAGTGGCACATTCGAGTTTGTCGAGCATAGTTTGTGTATCTTCTGGCTTTATTTCCTTCCAAGTGAATCTGCGACGCATAGCAAAGTCCATGCTCTCGATACTACGGTCTATATCATTCATTGTACCAAGAATGAATACGTTTTCAGGAATATAAAATCCTTCTGCAAATACATCTGTTTCAGGGACAAGGTTCTGATATTGAGTCTTTACCCGAATATCTTTCTTGCCTCTATAACCAGGGTCAATGGCGTAGAATAGTTCACCAAATATTTTTGAAGCCTCTCCACGATTGATTTCATCAATGATGAAAACAAAATCTTTTTTGACTACGTTACTTGCTGTTAATGTTGAAATGTTCTTTTGTTTGTACACTTCTTTAAGTACAGCCCAGTAAGCAGAAGCATGACAACCTCCGATAGCATTCCTTACAGCATCGCTAATGTTTGAAATATTGTTCAAAGCCTCTGTTGTAGTAAATACTTTTGCAAGTTTTGCTAATCTGTCAAAAGAAACGGTATAAGTACGATTACTACTAGTTCCAGGAGTTTTCAGTTCTATATTATTAAAGTCTGTAACCTTAACCACTTCCATGGATTTTCCGTTTGTTTTGAGCTTAAATTCATTCAAATCACCATTATTAATTTTATCAATAACTGTATTATATTTATCATTCAGTGATTTTTCTTCCGATAACTCAGTGAGAGTTTTTTTGCTGTCCTCCAAATTCTTGATAGCTTTTTTGCAAAACTCTTTGAAAATTCCATCTTTACGCTCAAATCCCATCTGTCCTTCTGACATCATGATAGGTCGGAGTCCTTCTACAAAATCTGTATAGTCATAAGAAGGATGAAACTGCACAAAGCACATTTCGTTTTTACCACATCCCATTTCTTTTGCTATGGCCTGTGCCATAAAGGTCTTACCTGTACCAGGAGCACCTGTCAGAACTAAGTTCTTGCTTTCTTTAAGCAAGTCAATATATTTTTGATACATCATGGCGTTGCTTGTTTTTGCTTCAACAAGTTCATTTTCAATAACTTCATAGTCAGTGTCTGTGATTTTTAATAAAGCACTATTATAATACCATAAAACTGTTTGGGCAGTAAGTGGCATACTTTGAATATATCCATTATCTGCTAACTCGTCATTGATTGATGAAATCAAATCTTCCTCTTCCTTTATTTCAGGAATAACATATTGTTCCAATAATTCGTAAAAATGAACAAGCTTGTGCCCAGCCTTTCGAGGCTTGATCTCTAAAAGCTTACATAAATTCTTATATACGTCATTTTTATAAAAAGTATATTTCTGAGGATTATAAAATGCCAAGAAACAGCTAATAAGTCGTTCATCACACATTGCACTCGTGTGAGAAGTGAACTTTGCCTTAATCTTATTATCCCATAATGTTTTGCAACTTTCTGTAAATTTTTCTACTCTTTCTTGCAGAAGGATGTTTTCATCAAACAGTGCTCTAAAGAGTTTTCTATACTCTTCTGGTTCATATTTCGCAAAATTTCTAATTGCGGTAATCTGTGAACTGAAGCAGAGATTCCCAAAATCAAGAGAATTAATCTCTTTAGAAAAATCTACAGCATTAGGGTCTGGGTGTCCATTTTGTTTGGACACCAATTCCCATTTATATAATTCTTCCAAATTAGAATCACCATTTAGTCCATATTGGATTTGGTGATTCTTGAATAATGTAACTATATCTTTTAAACTCATATTTGTTCTTTCTGATTAAAATTATATTTCCTCCAGAGAACTCTACATTATCAGTTCTATAAATTACAATTAGGGCAGCCTTTTGGTATTCATTGAATACCGTGGCTGCTCTGATATTGTGTTACGCATGTTTAGTCTTCATGAATGTCGCAGTAAACTCCTTACACTTGCGCATGTCCTGTTTTGATGATGCAATAGAGTAGGGACTATACTTTTCAAACATGTCAAGACCACGTCCAAGTGTAATTGTCCACCCGGTATCTGTTTTGATACATCTGTCATGGAAGTCTCTGAACTTGTATGTAAACTCAATGCCATAAGAAGCAAGGTCGTCCTTGATGTCATCAAGCTTGTCAATCAAGTCTGGAATCTTGTCTTCCTCTTCATTAGTGAAAAGGTTCAGTTTCAAGTCATCCACAGGACGTGTGTTGATAAGCATCAGAGCAAACTCCATGAAGTTCTTGATTTGCCATGAAGCACGTATATATGGATCTTCAACGGTTATTTCCTTTGCTTCTCTCATATAAGGTGCAAATAACTTCTCATAACTTACGCCTGTTTGTCCCATTCTGAATGACATACTCTTTTCTTGTAGAATAGGAATGCGTGGACGTTTGGTCGGGTGCTGATTCGAACCGCCCTCTGCATTAGTAACTTCTGTAGAAGCCTCGTTATTTTCTGTGGAAGTTTCAGCTTCTTCTGTATTATCTTCAGTCGTTGTATGTTCTACTACCTGATTGCTTACTTGTTCCAATGTCTCTATGCTCACTTCGAAACCAGTTTTCAAGTTGATGTACTTAAACTTTGCCGGCTCTGCCATAAAAGTTTCATCAATCACATAGAGCTGATCCTTCACACGTTTACGACCTTCTGCAGCAAAGTCAACCAACTCATAAGCCTCCTGGTCTGTCATCTTACCATCAGGATAGATAAGTTTCATCATGCCAGAGAAAGTCTTACGGATAGCAAGGTGGTCACGCTCTGAGAGTGAACCGTCAAACTTCGCATAGTCATTCAGCACTGCAGTTCTGTCATCATTGCGCATCTCGTGAAGCACGGCTGCAATGTAGTCTGTTATAAGACCATATCCCTTGGAGAAACTGTTCTTCTTCAACATCTTGATTTCCCAACCTGGATTATAGAGATGGATTCGGTCGAGGAACGCACCCTTGATGAATTGGGTAGGAATACTCTCAAACAGATGGCTGTTCTTCAACATGTATGGAACAGTATGTTTAGTATTACCTACGAAAGACATGGATGCACTTGCCTCGTGAGTTCCCTTACCACGGTTGAACGACTTGTTGGCAAGATAGTTCTGCATCGTGTCGATGAGCACAGCATCCACATTACGGCCTTTCTGCTGCTCAAACTCGTCCCATGCCACTACATCCCAATAGCCTACTAGTCCGAGAATCTCCTTGTTTCCCTGGATTTTCACGAAAAGTCGGGCTGAGGTTACGTCACCACCGCTGACAAGTACGCCATAAGGAGACAGTTCCTGGAACACATGAGACTTACCTGTACCCTTTGGACCCAATTCCATGAAATTGAAGTTGTTCTCAACATGCGGGAGAAGACGAGCCAAAGTGATAAATTTCTCACGGCGGTTCATTGCCTCAGGGTTCAGACCCACAGTGTGCATCAGGAAGTCAATCCACTCCTCTGTAGTGAAGTTTTTACGTTGGTCGATATATTCCTGCAGGTCGATATTTGAAATCTGGATAGGCTTCAATGTCTGGATTTCCCATCTCACCTTGACGCTTTCACCACTGATATAGCCAATGGTAACAATGCACCAAACGCCATTGCCACTCAGTAATTTTGGGTTCTTACGCACGTAGTCTGTACCGATAGGTACTCCAGTCAATCCCAGGTTGGCAAATGTTGCCTGATACTCATCGTTCTTCTCGTTGAGCACAACGGTTACCTTATCGATGATACGATGTTTGCCATTCTCACGTATGATACCTTTTACCGATTCTGCTTCAGCACGGTGAACATAGTTGTTTTGGATAACTTGCTTCACCTTTTCCAAACCTTCGTTGATGATTTCTTCATCATCACTGGCACAATACTGCCCCAGCAGGTATTCCAACACGTATGTAGGAACAGGCAGGCCGCCCTTCACGAGGAAAGCCAAATCCTTTCTTACCACCTTGCCGATGAAGGCATTCATTACTTTCTGTTGTAAATCCATATGCAGTATTCCTTAAAAATCTTGTTCTATCATTGTATTGTTCTTCACTGTCTCACGCACAAGTGGGTTCAGTTTGTCATCCACATCGTAGATTCTAAGCTGTAACATACTTGCATTGACAGATTTATTCAAATTGAGTGTCACTTCAAACACACGATTGTTCAAGTTCGTTGCATCGGTGCTATTTAGTGTCACTTCCTTTTCCTGGGTTACAGGATCGTCACCATTATAAATACAGCAAACAACCTTACGCTCCATCACGGTCATGCTTACAGCTTCCGACTGTATCATCTGGAACTTCAGGCGGCTACTTACCATATTCAGGTTGTGGCTCATCAGAGCTACGCCCACCTTTTCTGTCTTGTTTGTTTTCTTACGCACGCTCTTAATAATAGGAATAATCATTTCCTGAAGTGAAGCGCCACCATGAGCAAAATTGTAGCCACCTGGTGCAGCCAGGCGGTTAGTCCCGATAGGCACTGCAACCTGCAACGGCGTGGTACTCTTGATAGAAGAAACTTTGTCAAGAGGAAATTTTACAATATCCTCAAAAGTATCGTTACTATCTGTAAGATAATATCTTGTCTTTTTCTCTATAGCAGAGTCTGTAATGCTATGCTTGTCCTTATCTTCAAACTTCATATCATTATAGAGGAATCCATGATCTGCAGTAAGAAGTACATTTGTTACATTCCAAGTTGCATGCAGACGTTTTATCAATACTGTCAGTTGCTCAATGGCTTTTCTGCAAGCACTGATTACCTCAAACGGACTTTGTGAATGACCGGCTTCATCTATTGTATCATAGAATATATACACCAATGAACGTTTGAAGAGTTCACGCATGGATTGTGCGTCGCCATTCATCACGTCTTCATAGCGTGTACAGATGGCTCCTTCCCGATATTTTCCCAAATGGGCAGTCCTCTGTTCTGTAGTTGTCAGCAATGTTCCATCCACCATCATGTCTGTGCCATTCAACTCCAGTGAGTGATGAGGGAGGAGGGCAGGCTTGCAATACTTGGTTTCCGTAGGAAGCATTGCCTGGTATGCATTTATTGTTGCAATATGCTTCTCTTTGGCCAGTTCCTGCATCAGTTCCTTTGCTACCTCATATCTAAGCGCATCACATACGATGACAACCTGCTTCACACTGGTATCTGACTCGTTCTTGTAGAAATCCTCTTGACGCTTTAATCCGGTTTCAGTAAACCAGGCACCCTTTTCCCCAACGCATGTCAGCCATTCGAGGTTTAGTACATTAGTAATCTTGGCATATTCCAAATCCAACTGACGCTTGGCATCACTTAATGTCTGTTCGATAGGATTCTCCTTTGTAATCAGCTCGTGGTAAGCTTCAAGTGTACGACGATAGTAGAGATCTACAAGATAGAACTCTTCTGTATATTTCTCAACATACTCCTTGGTACTATTGAGTTTCAGCGTTCCAAGACCTCTTATCTGAGCATAATATAAAGCCGACTGCTCTATGAATCGGATAGCAATCTGGATGTCACTATCTACAGGAAGCTTTAACGACAACTCACGCATGCGGTCGTTCACCTGCTCTGGGTCTGCCATCAGCTTTTCTTCTACAATCTCTTTCAGTATTGGCCAGCAGAGTGACTCTGTGAGATAGTAGTAGTTAGCATCAATACCATAGATATTGATGATTTCCTCTTCCTTGATGTCTGTTGCCAAAATACTCATTGCCTGGGCAAACTTCTCTGACAGTTGGCGGTCGTGTGTACCCAGCTCATAGATTTTGTTCACCTGATCAAGCACTACAGAATTGCTGATCTTGTACTGCTTATAGGTATCTCCTGGAACAGCATCCAGTAGTTGGGTGATGCTATTATACTTCAAGCTCTCTGCCACGTTTTTCATCTTGATGGCTGCATTGAAGTTGAGTGTTAAGCCAAAGAGTTTATCTAACTTTTCTGATAATGCCTTTGATGCATCAAAATTCTTGCTGAGCTTATACCAGAAGTCAGTACGCTTCTTCTCTTCTGCTATTCCATCTAGAATAATTATCTTGATCATGAGTTGTTCCCATTCCTGCAGCTTCTTCTCGCCAAGATAATTGGAAATGAAGGTACGGCAAACCATATCCTCGCTAAACGATGTACTGTCGATATGTCCATTGAGGATGTTGCTTACCTTAGACGACATGATTTCACCAATATTCTTCTTCACGAAGCTACGGAATTTCTCAGGAAGATTATACTGCTGCATAAAGCTGGCATAGTCTTCTTCCTTATATTCCATATTGGCTTTCAGCATGTCGAGTAGGGGGAAACTGAGCTGCTGTTCCTCTGTATGTGGATATACCTGTTCTGGGAAGAGCAGAACCACATGCTTGTCCTTCCAATCATTTTCGATGGCATACTTGGCATTGAACCACGCACCATCAAACACCTTATATATATAGTCATCATTCCACTGCTTCATCTCATCCAGTTCGTTCTGGATGATGTTCATCCTGTCGAAGATGAAGAGCACATGAAGTTGAGGATTGCGCTCAAAGTAGTTGTATATTCTATCTTGTACCATAACTTTATAAATACTTCAATAATTTTTGTTTCTCACCCTCTTGAACCAGAGGATCGCAAATATACTGTTTCAGTTTGTTCTTATATACTTCCTTTTTAAACAACTTTTTACGGTTGTCTTCATCAAAAGTTAGAATCCAAGGAACTTCAACATTTTCATTCTGCTTGTAATCATACGGCGATAAGAAAAATTTCATGCATCCATTATTTTTTGCGAACTCGTCAATATAAGTATGAATCTCATGAAACAACGGCTTCTTTCTTAGTTCAGCTAAGATATAACATATCCTATCTAAACTTAACTCAGATTTATTCTGTTCCATCAAATATTTAAAACGTTCTACTGAATATTCGTTGATGTCATTATAGTTAATGAAATGGATGTAATCATACAAATTGTCTATTTTTGCCAAAGAGTAAGTCAAAGCACGTTTCTGCTCAACTCCTTGCAAAAGTGGATATATGTAACTTATCTCTGCACCCAAGAAATCTCTGCTCTCAAAGGCATTCAAAGTAAATGTTTCCAATTTATGATTTTCCTTTTTGAGCCGTTTTGCTAAACTATAGATACAATATGCATATTGCTTATACTCCGAAGAGAAATTGAGCAATTTAACAATTAATAGCTTTGTAGTGTCAGTATTTGGTTCATAATTCTTTATAATTGACATAAGGATGTCGCTTTCAAAATGTCTATTATAATTATTATTATTCAAATATTTAATTACTACATCGTATATTTTTACAGTATCAATTCGTTCGTCTTTAGCTTTGCTTATTATTAACAAAAGGTTGTTCAGTGGAGCGAAAAACAACTTTTCGTCAACAAACATATTTTCTGTTTTCTCTAATAAACCATCAAGACATGAAGTAATATAATTCACGCCTTTTTGACTAAATGACAACGTTTTTATATCATAGCCCTTTATAATTTCTCTTAATCTTTTATGGTCTATGCTAAATATTAATGATTCCAGCATAAAAGCATCAAGTGCACATATACGGGTATTTTGCCCATACCCTCCAAACATAGATGAAGAAGGTGTGGCGAAACTATTCAATATGCCTAGAGCATTGTTTTCACTAAGTTGCTTAAAATATGCGTTATTGTCCCATATAATGAAATTTGCCCATGAGAACAAAGATTCTCTATAAAATTGAGACATCAGATTTGGAATGAAGCTATTTATAGAACCTCCACCATTTTCTGCATTTTTTCTTTGTTGATAAATTTCTTCTTTTAGATGTACAGTATGAAGAGTGCGGTCTCCTATTGACCTATAAGAAATCATATCTTGAAGTATCATTTTTATCTCAGACTCTATAGGCAGTTTTGCCAATATGGTATCAAGATTTGTGCTTGATGCCAATTCTATTTCCTTATCTTCATCATACTTATCATTAAGCCATAATTGGTTACACACGCAATAGCGAATAGCCCACATATTATGTCTACAAATGAAATATAAGATGTATTTCTTCTTATTCCAGTATTCTGTAAGCAAATCACCATAAAATTTATAGGCGCTATACGCATCACCAAGAGTGTATAATATGTATGGTAGTTCTAAATCTCCTATAGTGTAAGTAATCCGTCTAACTCTTAATTTTTTTACAATCTGGTTGACTTTTGCAGAATCAAATTGATGGATATAATCAAGAGTTGAGGCTTTGAAATCTTTTATATTCTCTATAAATTTTGCATCAAGAATGGTAAGCCCATCTATTTCAAATAGATAGTTATAATACGCTAATTTCATAAGAGTTCGCAAATTGATTGCGGGATTTTCTCTAAGAAATTTTCTTTTAGCTTCATTTGTTGCTAAATCCTTTGCAAGTTGCTTAAAATAATCAGTAAATGTTTGCAGACCAGAAGAATGAGCGTTCCAGTGTAATCTCATTTTCGGGAAAAAGTATTGAAGGCCATCCCCAAAAGAGCGCATTTCACTCATATATGGTACAATACGACTATAGAGATATAATGCTAAATTATCTTGTGGTATGGCACTATAGTTTTTGATTGCATACAAAAGTTTGTCAGTATGCAATCCTATTCCGCTTAAATCTTTGCTTTGGTATTTTCCATCATTAAGCAAATTAACATCAGCTTCAGAAATATAAACTATATTAACACCTTTCTTTACAAAATAAAGTTTTGTCGCATAGCTTGGCTCATCACACGATAGCAGGTATGGTCTTTGCATTTTATCTGAAAGAATATTTTTAAGTTCATTAAGAATAAACTTAAGATTTAAATCTGCAAAAGAGAAACCTACAAATAATATCAATTTACTTGCAAACAAAGATTGTACAAACGCCCTTGTTAATGGAAAATTTTCCTTATAATTATAGTAATCATCTTCTGTGAGTACTATGTTATCTGTAACATAATCCCCATGCATCTTTACAAGAGTATTAGAATTTGTCATTTGTGGTATGTCCTTATCCTCTCGTATTATATGATACTGCAAGAATTCTTTGGAAAGTTCTTGTTCTATCAAGTCGTCATAGTTTGTTGTAATTATATGACATGGATTTAGTGCTAATATACTTTTATGTAATGGATTTGGTACAGCTTTGTTATAAAGTAAAATATCTTTCACTTTATCCATATACTCCTTATGTCCGCGGGAATCTTTATAAATCTGAGCAATTTTAAGTGCGTCAGTTTCTTCCGAGAACTCATTAGGTAACTCAGCCTTCATTCTATTGATCAGTTGATTCCATGAAGGAACGCTGGAGTTCATAGAAACTCCAGCACCAACAAAGATTACTAATCGATTTTCACGACTTGCTCTTTGGATATTTAATAAATTTGCAATTTGCTGATTATCCATTACTAATTTTCTGTTTATTTAATTTTCTGTAATATATTACCGAACTTGGCGTAGTTGACAACAACACCGTCATCGAGGTCGAAGCTGATGGCTTGCTCGGCTACTACTTGTAGGCGCTCGTGATACTCACGGCACTCGTCGAGTTGCTTCTGCAGAGCCTGCAGCTGCTTGGTCTCTTTGGTAGAGAGTTCGGCACGACGGGCATCGAGCTTGTCGATTTCTGACTCCAGGTGTTCGATATAAGGGAGGAGATACTTCGAGCGCACACGTTCTGCGGTGTAGGCATTCATGCGATGCATGTAGGCGATGACCTGGAAGGCTCCCTTCTTGGATGAGAACAGCCAGTAGATAGGGCGGTTCTGATACATCTTCTTGTGGTCTTTCCAGAAGTCCTTTACGAAGTATTGCTCCACGGTCTTGCCGAGGCATTTCTCCACGTAGTTCAGGTTTGCCACATGCTCCTCGTTGCCCAATGCCACACGGATGAAGTCGGCAAAGCGGGATGAGGCATTGTCAGAGAAGCCACAGTCGTTTGGCATGAGCGGCATGATGCCGTCGTCGTCTATTTCCCATTGTTCACCCTTGTATTCGTAAGGGGCAATCTCCTCATCGGTTGGGTTAGGGTGGGCAATGTGAAGTCCCGGTTTGTCGAGGCGGTAGCGTCCGAGCATGCAGCCCACAGTATAGCTGATGAGTTGTTTGGTCATTACATCCTCGTTCCAGGTAATACAATCCTCTTTAACATTAATCTCACCCTGCTGAAGGATGGTGATTTCATTCAATGGAACATCAGGAGTAAGCTCGTCTTGCAGGCCATAGATGTCGATGAACTGGCGGTTGAGCTCTTCTTCGTTCTTATGCAGCTGCATAAACTTGTGCTCCCATTTCGTCTTGTATTGCTCCATGCGCCATTCCAGACTGCCTAACTGTGGGGCAGCAGGGTCAATGCAAATATGTTCGCCCGTCTCCTCGAAATGCTTTTCTATCTTGTAATCGATGTTCTCTGTGTAGGTGCTTTCATCGATTGATAAGAGCTCGTTGCGCTGGAAATCCCAGGAGGTTTCGTGGGCGTCCCAGTCTTGCTTGGAGATGGAAATATTGTTTTGGACAATTTCCTTTATTTTATTTTTCCTATTTTCGTTTTTATCCTTTAATATAGGAATGGTTGCAATAGAACCAGATTGTAAAGTAATTGTAGGATTGACAATCGTGATATAAACGGGTACTAGTACAGTATTTAAAATTGCTAAAACGTATTCGTAATCATTATCTGATGGAAAACATACACCAGCAGCACTTTCAAAAAAAGAATCATTACAAAGAACCCTGAATGATGGTTTGCCGCTTATGATTCTAGACCATGCTATTCCCTTTTTAAAGAGAAAAGCTGAATTTCTAATTGTGGCTCTACCTGTAGATTTGATTTCTTGTCCATTATTTTGCCAATTTACTAAATAGTTATGGTTTCCATACCATTTACGAAACTCTCCGCCTTTTGAACATGGTACCCATTTGTCATTATTAGTACAAATTTCATACCATAACCTTAGAAATCGATTATTGTCACCTAAAGTTGACCCCTGTTTCGGTTGAGCAACAACATCCATAGAATAACCTAAAACATATGAATCTAATATTGTTTTACTCACCCAATACCCAATCGGACTTCCTGGAATCTTCTCAAAGTTCTTCTGCTCCACATTAGGATAATAAATACGGTTACCATCCTCTGAATAAGAGAGTTCTGTAACATCCTTGTATATTCCTTGAAATTGTATTTGAAGTCATGATTAGCCAAAGTTTGCTCAAAGAGCATACGAAGGTGGCTTTGTTCAAGCTCTTGGAATGTACGTTCTACTAAGCGGAAGTAAGTACCTGAAGCATTGGCGTTGCTGGTGTTCTTGATAACTGCAGACGATGCACCAAAGTCTGCACCAAACACACCACGGCTAAGATGAAGCAAAGACTCAATGCTTTGATTCTCAATGATTTTTTTACGCAATCCTTCAAATGTGCTGAGGAACATCCATGATGGAGGTATAATGAAAGCATAACCACCATTTGCAGACGTGCGCTGTCCCATCATTTCTACAAATACGGTTGCAAGATCAGCCTTGCCGTCCTTATAGTTATCCTTCACATACTTGCTCAACACACCATTCATATTTCCACAGCCCATATACGGAGGGTTCATCACCAACGCATGATACTTCTCCGTCAAAGCAAGAATAAGTTTGAATGCTGGCATTTGTGCACGCACTTCCTCTGGTACAATCTCCTGACTGTACCAGTAATCGGTTGTCTGCAGAATGAGCAATCGTGCGCTCTCGCTGATGTCGAACTTCATGATAGAGCCAAGCGAATCTGCATCCTGCATCAGATTGAAGCAATCCATAATCTCTTCCTTCTGCTGGTTGGTAGCTTCACCTTGGAAGTAGATATGAAGTATATCTTGAATAGGGCCTTGTGTCTCTTTGTTCCATGGCTTAGGCATGGTGAGCACATTAGGCAGGCAATGCGCATCAGCGAAGCCAGCATCCTTCTGGCAAGCCTTCAGCAGGAGGGCAAACTGGCTCAACTGCTTGGCACGAGTGTCGAGGTCAATACCCGTAAGGTTGTGGCTGAAGATATTCTCCACAGCCTCTCCACGACCATAGCCTTCGGCAATATAAAGGTCATAGAGCAGGTCGAAACATTCGTTGAGAATATGACCGGAACCGCAGGCGAGGTCTGCTACCTTCAAATCCTCTAATTCGTTGTACTTCAAGATAGTATCATTGCTTGGCTTTTCTGAAGGTTCAACGAGATACTGCCATTTCTTTTGCAGCTGAGTCTCGTATGGATTATTGTCCAGATAGATTCTTCCCACAGTGTTCTGCACCATGTACTTTACAATCCAGTTAGGGGTGAAGATCTGGGTGGCTGCAGGAATCTCATCAGCCTCGAACTTGCCCTTCTTGGCAAACACCTCGTCCTTGCGCTCAGAGATATAGAACTGATAAAGCCATCCAATCAACTCTGGTGACTGGAAGTCTTCATCGGTGATAAATTCTGTATGGTTGAGCATATCTACGAAACCGCCTTCTGCCAGGATATTATTTGGCAGGAGCAGTTCGGTGTAGTCAGCGATGCTGCCGAAACACTGGTTGATGATAGGGTTGTCGTGACACCAGGCCGTAATGAGGATGGCAAACTGCTCTGTCACCTTGGTGTCGTCATCGAGAAGTTCCACGAGTCGCTGGCGCAACTCTTCCTTCATCTGCAGAATGCGTCCCTGTCGGGCTTCATCCACGATGACGGGAGTGCGTGCAGCATCAGCATACGCCAGAACCGGACTGCAGAGATTGTTCTTCTGCAGGATTCGGATGGCGCAGAGACGGTTGAACCAGGTGTAGGCTGCTTCCTCATACACCTCGTTAATACCTTTCTGCTGAATACGGTTATAGAGGGACATCCACTGATAGTAGAAGCCCTCTGTCTGCAACTGCTCATTCCAGAGAGAACCGCCCTGCATCAGCTGAGGCTTGTTCTCTTCTGCCACATTGCCGTTCTTGTCGAAGCCAAGCGTAGTAATCTTGGCAGCAATACCGGCTTTCAATATATTTCGTGCTTCGGTTGCGAAGCGTTTGATTCTATTTGTGTCCATACTTTTTTGTCTTTATTGAATAAGAATCTTATGCAAGTCTTTTTGCAAAAACTCTATCTCATCATAACCATTGGTGTGCAGGCTTTTATCAAGAATGTCGGTCTTGAAAGCAACGCCTGTTCCTCTACAAAGTAGAGTGCCGATATGGAGAATCATCTTATAAAGTAAATGCCCTTGAATATGCAGATAAGCGTTCTCCTCAGTTAGGGATTCAATCTTGCCTGTAGGTTGTTCTGAAAGATTCTTCAGTTCTTCTTCAAAACGGGATTTAATGACCGACAGATATTCCTTGCCGTTATTGTCCAATTCAGAGCGTTTGGGTTGCAAAGGTATGCAAGCATTGAACTTGGAGATATTCCACAGTTTGTTCAGATTACTGTCTGCTGAGTAGAAGATTAAATAGCGTAGAGGAGTATAGACAATCTTTGAGAATGCTGTGATAAACTCATTCATGTCAAAATCCACTTGCTCTATGTTATGTCTCATACGCTCTTGAATATGAACCGACTCGCAAAGATGATTTTCCCACGAGTAAGCATAGGTCTGAGCAACATGATTGTTCGCAGTCAGCCCTTCTTCACCCCGAAGCAGGCGCAAATCACTATCTATGCAGATAAAGAATTGGTCTGTAAGGTATGGTCTGAATCTGAGACATTGTTCACATCCTCTGGTATCAGTGCCATTATTGTTCTTGCTATAGTACAAATAGCGATAACGCCCAGGTTTGACATGTTGCAACTGATAATCCCAAAATCTCTCATCTTCCTGATCCTCCAGATGCACTATTGCCTGATAGCGATGGGTAAGGGCAAGATTTCTGTATAGTTTGGCTTGTTTACTAATCCAGTCCATACGCTTTACTTTTGAGTGATTTCTTCCATATACCAAACCTTGTCGCCCCATCCTTCACCGAAGAGGGCCGGAGAGTGGGTTGTAATGAAAAACTGGGCATTGTGGTTGAAACGAACAAGCAGGTTGACCAGTTCAAACTGCCAGTCGATGTCCAATGAGTTTTCTGGCTCATCAATCAATACCACAGCTTCACGACCATTGAGTAGAAACACTCTCAGGAGAATTAGTAGCATCTGCATCTCTCCAGAAGACAATGCGCCTACAGGCAATTTTTCTTTTTCCGTGATGACAGAAAACTTGCTACCCTCTATCTCTATCCGCTTGTGGGTCAATGCAAAAAGACGATTAACCGCATTCTGAAAATCAGCAATTCGAGATTTTAGCTCGGTTTGCACATCCTCGGAACTATCAATCATAGACATACGAAGACTCATCAATGAAGGACCAGTCTTCATATCGTAGATGTAATAATCCAAGTCTTGTGAAAGGGCTGTTGCAGTTTTTCGTTTGTCTCTCATTGCAATGTTGTCAATGGATGGCAAATAAACAACATTCTCTGTACCTTTCATGTTTTCAGTCAAAGACTTGTACAGGCTACTCAGAAAAGTAGTCTTACCACTGCCGTTGATGCCCATGATAATATTGACATCTGGGTGTGCAGAAAACTGAACTTTCTGATGATTCCAAATGCTTATATTTATGTCTTTAATACGTATCTCTGCCATAATTGTACATTATAAATTATTTAATAATCATTACTCCATCCTGGTCAACAAGCAGCTTTTCGAGCTGCTGGCGCAGACCTTCCAGGTAGCGTTCTATATCCTCTGCATTCGTGATAGGCAACTTTGTCTTAGTCTGCAAGGATGCCTTGCGGATGCGCTTAACTGGAACTGGGTCGTCCTCATCTTCATCAGGCTTTGGCTGAGGAGGATTATAAGACATAATCTTATCCACCTGCTCCTGATAGAACGTATCTGTATTGGCATTGTTCTGCAGTACCAGAATATTGGTTGGAGTGGTCTTGACACGAATAACGGTTTCACGGTCAGAAAGTACACTCTCAGGAACATGCTGTTTCTCGGCAACCTGCTTCAGATAGTCGAATATTTCATTATAGGCTGCCTTAATCTTCTCACGGAGTTCATTACGTACACCATCCAAGATACCTGATAACTGGCGTTGCAGCTTGATATAACCACGAAGACCAGATATTGGCCATGGGTCGTCCTTCAACTTACAGAAATCGGTTACCGCCCCCTGCATCTCCATCGGAACGAATGGGAAATTATACTGGTTGTTGTCCAGGAACTGGATAAGCTGCTTGTATGTATCAAGCTGGTCGTGTGTGAACTGTACCACCTCCTTACACTTATCAATGAGCACCTTTGCTTCATCCTTTGCTGCTATGACGAGGTTGAAGAACTTCAGCGGATCACGCTCGTTAAGCCATGACTCGAAGAGGTCGATAGCTTCACGGATAGGCTGGCAGAACTGGTAGCCTGCTATCTGCTGCTCAATATCCTTATAACCCTTGATGAACTTGGCAAGACTGCGGTCGCTCTCTATGTCTCGGCAGGCACGGAAGAGCTGAGTACTATCTGTGGAACTTGGAACGGCAGAAATACCGAAAATCTCTTTCCATGCAGCAATGAAGTTCTGAATCACCTGCGGAGAGATGACTTTAGCCTGACGCAATGTGAACTTGTTTGACTCGCTGACGATGCGGTTGGCAACTGTTGATGTCTCTACATTAGGATTGTTAGCGTATGAGTAGTCACGATTGTGGCGACGTACCAACTCATTGATAATATAGAGCGTGCAGATGTTGTCCCATCCGTATGGTGCCTTGGCAAACTTAGCAAGCACATCAGAAACATTTACCTCTGCAAACTGCTTGTTGAGATAAATCTCCACTTCATGCTCAGCGTCTGTAAGTACAGCATTCATTCCATCATAGTCTCCAGGGTTGACATTTCGGAGAATTGCCTTCTTCAACTGCTCCGTGGTGCGAGGCATGCTTGGATAATCCACCAGGTTCGCCTTGGTATAGATGCCGGACAGATGCTTATCCATCGCCACACGATAGCGGTCGTTGCCACGCTTCTGTCCCAGTT
>OGJJ01001373.1_pt1 | contig 18598 bp, 19 predicted proteins | sample 1572081 | NCBI WGS metagenome assembly OGJJ01 (sample SAMEA2582122, study PRJEB24529) | metagenome | biome: Human gut stool | place: China | collected 2011
TCACGGAACTGGCATCCAAATACAGCGACGATTCCGAGATCACCTATTCCTTTGGCAAAGGAGAAGCGGAGAGCGCTTATGAGGAAGCGGCTTTCAATTTGGCAACAGACGAGGTGAGCCAGGTTGTGAAATGTGAACGAGGCTATTACATTATCAAATGCATCAATACGCTGGATCGGGAAGAGACGGACGCTAATAAATTAAAGATTGTAGAAGAGCGGAAACGGGAAGTCTTCGGGCAGGAGTATGACAGCTTTGTGAATACACTGGTGCGTCAGCTCAATGACAAGCTGTGGGATGAGATCACGCTGATCATGGACGAACAGGTGACTACGGACAACTTTTTTGATGTGTATGCAAAGTACTTTCCGGAGGAGTAATTTCTGGTTTTTTACACGCTTTATTAAAATTTTAGAATTACGGAAATATTGATAAATACTGGATTTTTGACTGATTGTTAGCACTCATTTATAATGAGTGCTAAATTTGCCTTGACTTTTTAATTTTACAGTCCTACACTTAGAATCAGTTAGGAAACAGTCAGCCATGGCTGTGCAATTTTAGAAAAGGATGTGGTAATAATGGTAGCAAAAAACGGCAGTTTGTCAATTAACAGTGAAAACATATTTCCGATCATTAAAAAGTGGTTGTATTCCGATCACGACATTTTCTACAGAGAGCTGATCTCTAACGGCTGCGATGCCGTGACCAAGCTGAAAAAGCTGGACATGATGGGAGAATATTCTCTTCCCGAAGGTTATAAGGGACGTGTGGATGTCATCGTGGATCCTGAGAAGAAGACACTGACCTTCAAGGATAACGGTCTGGGTATGACCGCCGACGAAGTGGAAGAGTATATCAACCAGATCGCATTTTCCGGTGCTACGGATTTCATTGAGAAATATAAGGACAAGAGCAATTCCGACCAGATCATCGGTCATTTCGGACTGGGCTTCTATTCCGCATTCATGGTAGCGGATGAAGTACATATTGATACGTTATCTTACAAGGATGGCGCCAAGGCAGTACACTGGGAGTGTGACGGCGGCACCGAGTTCTCCATGGAAGACGGAGACAAGCCCGATGTCGGTACGACCATCACTCTGTTCTTAAATGAAGACTGCCTGGAGTTCTGTAATGAGTACAAAGCCCGTGAGGTAGTGAAGAAGTATTGTTCCTTCATGCCTACGGAGATCTATCTGTCCAAGGCGAACACAAAGGAGACGCAGATCATCAAGGAAGAGGAAAAGCTTCCCGATGATGAAGTCCTGGAAGAGATCGAGCCGGAGAAGAAGGAAGCGGCAGAAGGTGAAAACGCTGAAGCTGCTGAGGGAACAGAAGAGCCTAAGAAGCTGAAGATCAGAAAGCGTCCTGAATTGATCAACGAGACACAGCCTCTGTGGACCAAGCATCCCAATGAGTGCACGAAGGAAGAGTATCTGGACTTCTACCGCAAGGTATTTCAGGATTACAAGGAGCCTCTGTTCTGGATCCACCTGAATATGGATTATCCTTTTAATCTGAAAGGTATCCTGTACTTCCCGAAGATCAACATGGAGTATGAGTCCATCGAAGGTACCATCAAGCTTTACAACAATCAGGTATTTATCGCAGATAACATCAAGGAAGTCATTCCTGAGTTCCTGTTGCTGTTAAAGGGTGTCATCGACTGCCCGGATCTGCCTCTGAACGTATCCAGAAGTGCATTGCAGAATGATGGATTTGTCAAGAAGATTGCCGAGTACATTACCAAGAAGGTAGCGGACAAGCTGGCCGGTATGTGCAAGACGGATAAGGAAGAGTATGACAAATACTGGGATGACATCAGTCCGTTTATCAAATTCGGCTGCATCAAAGATGGTAAGTTTGCAGAAAAACTGCATGACTATATTCTGTTCAAGGACCTCGACAATAAATATATGACTCTGAAAGACTGTATTGAACAGAATAAAAAAGAAGAGCCAGAAGAAACTGCCGAAGCAAAAGATACAGAGAAAACTGATGAGGATAAAGAACCGGAAAAGACCACTATTTTCTATGTGACAGATCCGGTGCAGCAGAGCCAGTATATCAATATGTTTAAGGAGGCAGGAAAGAATGCTGTGATCCTGTCACACAATATTGATACTGCATTTATCTCACATCTTGAGCAGAAAGATCAGACCATTCAGTTTAAGAGAATTGATGCTGATCTTACAGAAGAACTCAAGGGAGAGGGCGCTGCAGATGAAGAGACAACAAAGACTCTGACAGATCTGTTCCGCAAGAGCCTTGGCAAAGAGAAACTCGAAGTCAAAGTAGAGAACCTCAAGAATGACTCCGTAGCTGCAATGATGATGCTTTCTGAGGAGAGCCGCCGTATGCAGGATATGATGAAGATGTACAACATGTATGGAATGGATCCGTCCATGTTTGGTGGACAGGAGACACTGGTACTCAATGCAAACCATCCGCTGGTACAGTTCCTCGGCAAGAATCAGGAGTCTGAACATGCAGCAGTGATCTGCGAGCAACTGTATGATCTGGCTATGATCAGCCATAAACAGCTTTCGCCAGATGAGATGACCAAGTTTGTTCAGAGAAGCAATGACATCCTGATGATGATTGCTAAATAAAATTTCATTAGAAAATGTAAGATTAATTTCCAAATTCCCGGATGTGGACAACAGTCAAAAACCACATCCGGGAATTTCTTTTGCATGATTGACAAATGGTACAAAAATTTTTATGCTATTTTTGTATGTAGATGTTGTTTTTGTCGAAAAATCGAGATATTTTTCCGGAAATGTAATCTTTTATCGAGGAAAGACTATTTTGCTAGGATATGAGAAATGAAGCAAAATATGTCGTATAATATTGAGAAAGAAAAAACCGGAGGGAAAAAGGTATGAGAAAAGTATATCGGTTGATACGGCAATTAGGAGTAACTTCCAAATATAAAGGTTATTACTATGTGGCAGAAGCGGTAAGAATGTTCATGGAAATTCAGGATCATCCTATAAAAATCACAAAAGATATATATCCATCTCTGGCAAAACAGTTTAAGTCCACACCGGTAAATGTGGAACATGATATCCGAACGGTGATCAATGTCTGTTGGGAATCAAATAAAGAAGCCATGAATGAAATTGCCGGTTATCCATTGCGTTATAAGCCGACAAACAGCGAATTTATAGATATGATGGCATATTATCTGATGCAGATGGAAATTGAGACGACGCATTCTGACAGAAAATTATATCCAGATTATAATATGGTGAAATCAATCTGATGTCCTCTGAAAAAATTCATCACAGCATTATCCCATGTAGTTTCGAAAGTTTTGTCCAGTGTAAAAAGTCTGGAAAAGGTACCCGTTGTACAGAATAATTCATGGTTTTTGTATTGAATATTCAGGAACAGATCCGAAATTTCATCGGCGGGAACAGACGGGTCTTCTGAAAGAGGAAGAAGCATCATCTGTTGGGGCGAAAGACGCATTACAAATTTAAACTGGAGAGGCGGGAGCTTTCCCCGTATGATGGAATAACAATAGGATTTTACATCTTTCCAGGAAGAGTAAATGTCACCGTTTTCAGATAACTGCTGTGCAGTATCAGTGTCAAAAAAATCCATATGTAGTTTTCCGTCTATATGGAACTGGTTAAAGGTTGTAATGGATGCTTCGGCCAGAGAAAATATATGGAAGGTATCTCCGATCAGTAATTTGTGCATAAAAGCTTTGGTAGTATTGATCTTGAGTGCAAGCATTAAAGAACTCCTTTCTGTTTACTGTTGCTTCTATTATAAAGCAGAACTGAAAAAAAGAATATAGTTTTTACAAAAACTCTTTTCAAACAATGGGCTATATGTTAATATAGATGTGGTATTCGAAACTACATATTACGGGAAAGAGGACGATATAATTGAGTTATAAGATTATTATAGATAGTTGCGGTGAATTGTTAGAAGAATGGAAGAATAATGAACATTTTGAATCGGTAGCGCTTACTTTGAATGTAGGCGGCGAGAATATTATAGATGATGAGACTTTTGATCAGGCAGATTTCCTTAAGAAAGTAGCTGCATGCCCGGAGTGCCCGAAATCAGCGTGTCCTTCTCCGGAACGTTATATGAGGGCTTTTGACTGTGAAGCAGATCATATCTATGCAGTGACACTCTCAGCAGAACTCAGCGGTTCTTATAACAGTGCAGTTCTGGGAAGTAATCTTTTGAATGAGGAGAAACCGGGCAGACAGATCCATGTTTTTAATTCCAGATCGGCTTCTGTCGGTCAGACCCTGATCGCGATGAAGATCCAGGAGTGTGAAGAAGCCGGGTATTCCTTTGAGAAAGTAATTGAGACTGTGGATGCATATATTGCAGGACAGCACACCTTCTTTGTACTGGATAATCTGGAAACACTTCGCAAGAATGGAAGACTCAGCAAAGCAAAGGCACTTGTTGCCAGCGCACTGAAGATCAAACCGGTCATGGGATCTACAGATGAAGGAAGTATCTGTCAGCTTGATCAGGCGCGCGGAATGAATAAAGCACTGGTCAAAATGGCAGAACAGATCGTAGCCAAGACACAGAATAGTGAAACCAAGACACTCGCGATCTCACACTGCAACTGCCATGAGAGAGCAGTCCTTCTTCGAAATGCACTTCAGGAGCGCATGAACGTGAAGGATATTGTAATCCTGGATACTGCAGGTGTAAGCAGCATGTATGCAAATGACGGAGGCGTGATCGTTGCCGTATAAGCCTGGAATATCCCGGAAAGGTACTTCACTTTTGGACTTTCCTGTGCTATAATGCAATGAGTACTTATATGCAGCAAAGGAGATTCGCAAATGAGTCAGAAAAAAGTAGACAGCTACAAAGCTGGTAAGAACAACCGCAGCAGAGCAGCCAGAAAAGAGAAACTGATCGACAGATTAGAGATCCTTGCATGGGTAGCAATCTGTGTGTTTATGGTTGCATGGATCGGATTTTCCGCATATGCAAAGATAACTGCCAAGGAAGCTTCCGTAGTGAAGGAAACGGTTGTAGATACTTCAGCGATCGATAATTATGTATCAGGACTTTCTTCCGATACACAATAAGCCAAATGAAAATGAACAATAAAAAACCCCGGCTGATCCAGCTGGGGTTTTTTGTTGAATGGTTATAAAACCTGAAGTATCGGATGTTAATTATAATTTTGTAACGTTAGCAGCCTGCATTCCGCGAGCGCCTTCTGTTAAATCATAAGTTACTGCCTGTCCTTCGTCTAAGGATTTGAATCCTTCGCCATTGATTGCAGAGAAGTGTACGAATACGTCAGCTCCATCCTCTCCTGTGATGAAACCATAGCCTTTTTCTGCGTTGAACCATTTTACAGTTCCCTTGTTCATGATGTTACCTCCATAAAAAATAAAAAGTTAAAAGACCATCTGACGACAAAAATCACCAGATTTTACAGACTATATTAATAATATATAATCTCTAAAAACTAGTGATTTTACATTAAGAATCTATTGGTCTATGTCTGAATTATATATCCGGTGGATAAAATTGTCAAGGTTATTTAAAAAAGACTTTATTAAATCAAATATTTCGTGTATGATGTTGGTGATAACGTAATTGTACATAAATAATTACAAAGATAAATTCCAGGAGGAGCCGTTATGATTAACAAACTTATTGAAAAAATCCGTAAAACAAATGCACCGATCGTAGTAGGACTGGATCCGATGCTGAACTATATTCCGAAGCATATCCAGGAGAATGCGTTTGCGGAATTCGGGGAGACACTGGAAGGTGCTGCAGAGGCAATCTGGCAGTTTAACAAAGGCATCGTTGATGCAACTTATGATCTGATCCCGGCAGTGAAACCGCAGATCGCAATGTACGAACAGTTTGGGATTCCAGGGCTTCAGGCATATAAAAAGACCGTAGATTACTGCAAATCCAAAGACCTTGTAGTGATCGGCGATATCAAGAGAGGTGACATCGGATCTACATCCGCAGCATATGCAGTCGGACATCTCGGACATGTGCAGGTAGGAAGTAAGAAATATGCCGGATTTGATGAGGACTTTGCAACAGTCAATCCATATCTCGGATCTGATGGTGTGAAACCATTCATCGATGTCTGCAAAGAAGAAAACAAGGGACTTTTTATCCTTGTCAAAACATCTAATCCATCAAGCGGTGAATTTCAGGATCGAGTGATCGATGGCAGACCGCTTTATGAATGGGTAGGAGAGAAGGTTGCACAGTGGGGTGAAGACCACATGGGCAAAGAATACAGCTACATCGGAGCTGTTGTCGGAGCAACTTATCCGGAAATGGGCAAAGTCCTCCGTAAACTGATGCCGAAGACATTTATCCTTGTACCTGGATACGGTGCACAGGGCGGCAAGGGCGCAGATCTTGTTCACTTCTTTAATGAAGATGGACTCGGCGCGATCGTAAACTCTTCCAGAGGAATCATTGCTGCATACAAGCAGGAAGCATACGCATCTTTCGGAGAACTGAACTATGCAGATGCATCCCGTAAGGCAGTAGAAGTGATGATCGAGGATATCAGTGGAGCACTTAACAACCGCTAAGATGATTTTTGGAGGAAGACAAATGAGCACAAAGACAAAAGAAAGTCTTAAGATCGTAAGTCAGGAGGAGATCGGCACAGGGATCTTCAGTATGTGGCTTCAGGCTGACCGTATGGCAGAAGCTGCCAGACCGGGACAGTTTTTATCCTTATACACAAGAAATGGAAGCAAGCTCCTTCCGCGTCCGATCAGTATCTGCGAGATTGACAGAGAGAATGGCAGGATCCGTCTTGTATATCGTGTGACAGGCAAAAATACAGGAACAGAGGAATTTTCCAGACTTCACCCTGGAATCCAGGTGGAGGCAATGGGACCTCTCGGTAACGGATTTCCGCTTGAAGAAGCTGAAGGAAAGAAAGTGTTCCTGATCGGAGGAGGCATCGGAATTCCGCCGATGCTTCAGACTGCCAAAGAACTTAAGGCAGAGAAGACAGCCATTCTCGGCTACAGAGATGAGCTTTTTCTGAATGATGAGTTTGAGAAATATGCAGATGTCTATGTGGCGACAGAGGATGGAAGTGCAGGAACCAAAGGTAATGTCCTCAACGCAATCAAGGAGAAAGCCCTGGAAGCAGAGGTGATCTTTGCCTGCGGACCGACACCTATGCTCCGTGCCCTCAAGGAATATGCAGCAGAAAAAAATATCACATGCTGGATCTCCATGGAGGAGCGTATGGCATGCGGCGTTGGAGCCTGTCTTGCATGTGTCTGCAGATCAAAAGAAATCGACGCACATTCTCAGGTGCACAACAAACGTGTCTGCAAGGATGGCCCGGTATTCTTAAGCACGGAGGTAGAGTTATGATAAAAACAGGCGTGACTCTTGCGGGAGTAGAATTAAAAAATCCTGTAATGACAGCTTCCGGAACCTTTGGATCCGGAGCCGAATACAGTGAGTTTGTAGATCTGAACCGCCTTGGTGCAGTTGTGACCAAGGGTGTTGCCAATGTGCCGTGGCCGGGAAACCCGACACCGCGAGTAACAGAGACAGCAAGCGGTATGCTGAATGCAATCGGGCTTCAGAATCCAGGAATCGACCTTTTCTGTAAGAGAGACATTCCGTTTCTGAAGCAGTATGACACAAAGATCGTTGTGAATGTATGTGGAAAAAGCACCGAGGATTACTGTGAAGTTGTAGAGCGTCTGGGAAATGAACCGGTTGACCTTCTTGAGATCAATGTTTCCTGCCCGAATGTCAAAGAAGGTGGAATTGCTTTTGGACAGGACCCGAAAGCTCTGGAAGCGATCACTAAGGAAGTTAAGAAGTATGCAAAACAGCCGATCATCATGAAACTCAGCCCGAATGTGACTGACATTACAGAGATGGCGAAGGCAGCAGAAGCAGGCGGCGCAGATATTCTTTCCCTCATCAATACTCTGACAGGAATGAAGATCGATATTAACAGAAGGACCTTCGCACTGGCAAACAAGACCGGTGGAATGTCAGGTCCGGCAGTGAAGCCGATCGCAGTCCGCATGGTTTATCAGGTGGCGCAGGCTGTTTCTCTTCCGATCATCGGAATGGGCGGAATCGCAACAGCAGAGGATGCACTGGAATTTATCATGGCAGGTGCGACAGCAGTATCTGTGGGAACTGCAAACTTCTTCAATCCGTATGCGACTGTTGAGATTGCAGAGGGGATTGAGAAATTTATGGAAGCACAGCATGTGGAGGATATCCACGAGCTCATCGGAGCAGTAAAATAAAAAGTATCAAAGCATAGTAATAAGTAAATGTAAGATCACAAAATGGCAGGAAAGAGCACAATGCTTTTTCCTGCTTTTTGTGGGAGAGGAGTAAAAGTGGAAAAAAATCGAACAAATGACATGACAACAGGGAATCCGATCAAACTGATCATTATGTTTATGATCCCGATGTTCCTGGGAAATATTTTTCAGCAGTTTTATAACATTGTGGATTCGATCGTTGCCGGACAGTTTATCGGTGTAGATGCACTTGCAGCGATCGGAAGTACCGGTTCGCTGATGTTCTTTGTGACCGGATGGCTGAATGGCCTCAGCAGTGGATTCGGAATCATTGTGGCACAGATGTTTGGAGCTAAGAAATATGATGATATGAGACATTTCGTAGCGATGTCCATCTATCTGATGTTTGGATTTGCGGCAGCGATGACGGTTGGATTCCTGGTATTCAATGTACCGATCCTGAAACTGATGAATTCACCGGCAGATCTGATGGGGGATGTCGCAGGATATATGGGGATCATCTACGCAGGACTTCTTGTGACAGCGGCATATAATACACTTGCGGCGTTCCTGCGTGCGCTGGGTGATTCCAAATCCCCGTTGTATTTCCTGATCATTTCCGCAGGAATCAATGTGATCCTTGATGTTGTCCTGATCCGTTTTGTGGGAATGGGCGTAGAAGGCTGCGCGTATGCAACTGTGATCGCGCAGGGAGTCTCGGCAGTCTGCTGTCTGGTTTATATCAAGAAAAAATATCCGATCCTTCATCTGGAGAAGAAAAACTTTGAATTGCGCAAAGGCAGCATGAGTAAGCTTCTGATCCTTGGAATCCCGATGGGACTTCAGTTTTCTATCACAGCGATCGGAACCATTATCGTACAGAGTGCGGTAAATGTTTACGGGGCTACCCACATGGCAGGATTTTCTGCGGCAGGAAAGATCCAGAATGTCATCGGCATGGTGGCTGTTTCCATGGGTGCGACGATCGCGACTTATGTCGGACAGAATCGTGGAGCAGACCGTATGGACCGCGTAAAACAGGGTGTGAGATATTCCTGCATCATGCTTCTTGTCTGGAGCGTGATCCAGATGATTCTTGTGTATTTCGGAGGAAAATATTTCACCTACCTGTTTATCAATCCGTCCGAGACAGAGGTGATCCAGGTGTCTGTGACTTATTTCCACACGGTATTCTGGGCGTATCCATTCCTGGACATGATCTTCGTATTCCGAAATGCCCTGCAGGGAATGGGATACGGACTTGTTCCGATGCTCGGAGGTGTTTTTGAACTGGTCGCAAGAACATTGATTGTAGTTTTGGTAGCGGGAAAAACAACTTTTGCAGGAGTATGCCTTGCCGATCCGGCGGCGTGGATCGCGGCACTGATCCCGCTGATTCCGTATTATTTTTATACTATGAAAAAATACAGCACAAAGGCAGAGCAGGCAGCGTAAAATCAAAAATCAGGCAGATTTATTTATAGACAAATACCAGGTTTTATGTGACAATAAACTTATCAGATTATTTTGAAGATAAGGAGGATTTTATGAAAGGGAAAAGAATATTTGTATTTGTGCTTCTGGCACTGTGCATCTGTTTTCTGCCGGCGAGAAATACGGAAGCGGCAGTGAGTTACAGAAATCAATTTGTAAAGGCACAGAATGGAAATATCAGTTATTTTAATTCCAAAGGTGTAAAAGCGAAAGGAATAATAACTGTAAAGGGCAGGAAATATTATATGGATTCAAGAGGAATCCTGCGTACTGGATGGCGTAAGGTCGGACAGAAATATTATTTCTTCGGACAGATAAATGGCGGGGCTGGTTACATGAGAACTTCTGCCAGAATTAACGGGATTCAGGTAAGAAAGGATGGCAGCGCATCTTATAACAGGACACAGCTTCAGAAATTGAATCTTATGGTCAGGGCAAACCAGATTGTAGATGGAATTACCAATAACAGAATGACAAAACCACAGAAATTAAGAGCATGTTTCCGCTATATTGTAAATTATAATTATGGAGACGGTGGAGATTTTGCCGGAGGTTCAAACTGGGATATTTACTATGGCAGCAGGGTGCTTAGCAGAAGAAGAGGTGACTGCTTCGGATTTGGATGTGCATTTGCATACCTGGCTGATGCAGTAGGGTATACATCATATGCAGTTTCATCTGGTGGACATGGATGGGCAGAAGTAAACGGGAGAGTTTATGATGCAAACTGGGCAAAAGCAACCGGCAGGATCGACTGGTATTGTGGAATGGACTACAATCTCAGCGGCAGAGGTGGTCGCCCGAATTACAAACCAAACAGAGTATATGTGAAACGTATCTGATCAGGCGGCAGTGAATGGAGTAAACAGTTTGTTATTTGAACAAAAGTATGATAAAATAAAATGACATTCAACAATTGATAAGTATGAACAGTTAATATGGAGGAATGAATCATGGAAGCATACAAGCAGGAATTTATTGAATTTATGGTAGACAGCCATGTACTGAAATTTGGAGAATTCACACTCAAAAGCGGAAGAAAGTCTCCGTTTTTTATGAACGCAGGTGCATATGTGACAGGTTCTCAGCTTAAGAAACTTGGAGAATACTATGCAAAAGCGATCCATGACAAATACGGTGATGACTTTGATGTGCTGTTCGGACCGGCTTACAAGGGAATTCCGCTCAGCGTAGTAACAGCGATCGCTTTCAGCGAATTATATGGCAAGGAGATCCGCTACTGCTCTGACCGTAAGGAAGAGAAGGATCACGGCGCAGATAAGGGAAGCTTCCTTGGAAGCAAACTTCAGGACGGCGACCGTGTTGTAATGATCGAGGACGTAACAACTTCCGGTAAATCCATGGAAGAAACTGTTCCGAAGGTAAGAGGAGCAGCAAACGTAGAGATCATCGGACTCATGGTATCTCTTGACCGTATGGAAGTCGGCAAGGGCGGCGTGAAGTGTGCACTCGAAGAAGTTCATGATCTGTACGGATTTGAGACAAATGCCATCGTAACAATGGAAGAAGTCATCGAACATCTCTATAATAAAGAATACAAAGGAGAGATCATCATCAACGACGACCTCAAGAAAGCAATCGATGCATATTACGCACAGTACGGCGCAAAATAAAAGAGTCTGCTGTCAGAAGGATATTCAGGAGGAATGAAGTTGAACGAAAAAATCTACAAAACAATGGCGAGAACAGGAGGCTGCAGCGTTGCAGTCGGGATCGTCACTCTTGTTACCGGAGTTGCCGCAGGAATCCTCATGATCGTCAGCGGCGCACGCCTTCTCAAAAGAAAAGGCGACATTTTGATCTAAGAACCGGAGGCGGTATAAGGTTAGGATAATATAATATGTCAAAAAACAGTGCAAAGCGCAGGATTAAACATCTGGGGACTATGCTGTTTGTCTTATACATTCTGCTGCTGATCTATTTCCTTTTCTTTTCAGAGGAATATGGACGGGTCGCAGCAGAAGAAAGAGTATACCGGTACAACCTGATCCCGTTCGTGGAGATCAGGCGGTTCTGGACCTACAGAGAGCAGCTCGGGGTGTTTGCGGTTGTTACAAATCTGTTCGGGAATGTGATTGGATTTGTTCCCTACGGATTTATTCTTCCGGTCATAGCAAGGAAGTGCCGCAGCGGATTTTTTATCATTTTGTCAGGATTCGGACTCAGCCTCGTCGTGGAGACGATCCAGCTTATTACGAAGGTCGGATGTTTCGATGTGGATGATCTGATCCTGAACACACTGGGAGCGGCACTGGGGTATCTGGCTTTTGCCGTTTGTAATTACCTGAGGAGAAAACGTTATGGCAAGAAGATATAGATATGCGATCATAAAGAAAAAGGAACCAGGTAAGGGGAAGCTGTCAGTGGGGCTGGCGATTGCTTCCCTCCTTCTGTTTGTAGCGGCAGTGGCCGTGGCTTATATAGCACAGGGGAAATTTGGTTTTATCGTAGGCGGGCTCTGTCTGTTTGCAGTGCTGCTTTCTGCTTACGGCTTTGTGATGGGACTTATGAGCTTTTCTGATGAAGAGTGCATGCATCGGACCAGCGTTGTGGGATCGATCCTGAACGGAGTGATCACAGTAGGATGGCTGGTCTTTTTTTTGATGGGAGTATAAGAGATGGATATGGAACGTTTACAGAAACAGATGGATTTTATCGTTGAGGTGGACAAAGTAAAGCAGATCATCCGGCAGACCTATCTGTCAGATGCAAGTCGTAAGGAAGACGATGCAGAACATTCCTGGCATCTGGCACTGATGGCAGTTCTTCTCAGCGAATATTCCAACGAGGAAGTAGACCTTAAGAAAGTTGTACCGATGGTGCTGATCCACGATCTGGTTGAGATCGATGCGGGCGACACCTACGCATATGATGAAGCAGGCGCGCAGACTAAAGTGGAACGGGAAACAAAGGCGGCAGACCGCATTTTTGGAATGCTTCCGGAAGATCAGGGCAGATGGTTCCGGGACCTCTGGGACGAATTTGAGGCATATGAGAGTGCAGACGCCAAATTTGCACACGTGCTTGATAACTGCCAGCCGCTTCTTCTGAACGATGCTTCCAATGGCAGAAGCTGGGCAGAACACGGTGTCCGCAAAAGCCAGATCTACAAACGAAATGAGCATACTTCAGAAGGTTCCAGGGAAATCTGGAAGTATATGCAGAAATTAATAGACAAACATGTCGAACTCGGACATGTGATCGATGAATAAGAAACAGAAAGGAAGACGAATTTGGACGAATTACTGATGGAACGTTATCATCTGGCAAAAGACCGGATCAGTGAGATCTGTATAGAAAAGACAGCACAGCCAGATTTTGAGGACTTTTTCAAAAAGACAGCCGCTTTTTTGACAAAGACAGCGGCTATTCTCGAGAGAGAAAAGGAAGAACTGACAGAAGAAGAACTCGCACAGGAAAATAGAGAACTCTACGAAGAACTTTTTCCGGAAAACTATGGGATCTGCTATGGAAATCCTTCCTACGCAGCAGTGAAACTGGGCGAATACGGCAAGGCGTTTTGTTTCCTGTATGCAGAACTCCGCGGTACGATCGCATATGCATATGAGAAAAAATGGTGGGATTATACCATCGCTGCAGAGCTTTTTCTGGAAATCTATGCTGCCTTTGAGGACAGCGAACTTCCGGCAGTGAAGACCGTGGAGGATATTCTGCGCTCCTATGTGAATGACTACTGCCAGGATCTGATGGAACAGAGAATCGCGGAGGCCGTTGACCCACAACTCGATTTTGCAGTCCGTATTATCATGGATTCTGATCTTTCAGATCTTAAATATCTCTACGCTTATGGAGAATATGTTTCTGCAAATGAGAGAGGTGTGGCAGAATTTCTGAACAGCCTTTCCCAGGAACAGATCGACAGCATGGCAGAAACCTATACAGAAGGATATCGCATCGGCTTTATCAACGGAAGAAAAGACATTACCAGGAAAAAAACAGTCAACATCCGCTATAATCTCGGATTTGAGAGAATGGTAAGATCTGCGATCCTGAAATTCCGTGCAATGGGACTGGAACCTGTCATCTACCGTCATGCGACACATGTAGTCAACAAGCGGGGAAATGCAAGAATCGGCTTTACCGGCGGCGTTGCAAACCCGCAGTATGAGTATGATCACAGACAGGACCAGGCACTTTTCCTCGACAGTGATTTTGTACAGCGGAAACTGCGCTCCATGCAGAATGCTTACGAGAATTATAAGGAACTGGCAGCAGTACACGGCGGTCCGGCATGCATTGAGACTTTTGGAGAGGAACCGTTTGCACCGGAGACCAAGGCTGAGGCGTGGACACTTTCCGAGACACAGCAGAAGCAGCAGGTGGAACTTGACAATGAATCCGGACAGATCGTCAACCGCTATATCAAGGGAGATGAGAGAAGCTTCACGATCATTGCTTATCCGATTCCTGAGATCGGAGAGAAGTTCCCGGAGATCTTTGCAGAGATCGTCAAGATCAACACTCTGGATTACAAATTATATGAGCGGATCCAGCAGACGATCATTGAGACTCTGGACACCTGCCAGTGGGTAGAAGTCAAGGGACGCGGCGACAATGAGACGGACCTTATCATCCACCTGCATGATCTCGAAGATGTGAAGAAGCAGACGAATTTCGAAAACTGTGTAGCGGATGTGAACATTCCGGTAGGAGAAGTATTTACATCTCCGGTACTTGCAGGAACAGGCGGAATCCTTCATGTCAAGAAAGTATATTTAAATGGTCTGCAGTTCCGTGATCTCAAACTGGTATTTGACTGCGGACAGGTCATCGATTATACCTGCTCAAACTTTGAGACAGAAGAAGAGAACCGCGCGTATATCGAGGACAATATCCTGTTCCATCACGCCAAGATCCCGATGGGTGAATTTGCGATCGGTACCAACACGACAGCCTACGTTGCTGCTGAGAAATACGGCATCGCGGACAAACTTCCGATCCTGATTGCAGAAAAGATGGGACCGCATTTTGCAGTGGGCGACACCTGCTACAGCTGGGCAGAAGATACTCCGGTATTTAACCCGGACGGAAGAGAGATTATTGCCCGCGACAACGAGATCTCCGCACTGCGTAAAGAAGATATCAGCATGGCATATTATGGCTGCCACACCGATATTACCATTCCATATGAGGAACTTGGAAATATCAGCGTGATCGACGAAGAAGGCGAAAGCACTCCGATCATCGAGAACGGATGTTTTGTACTTCCTGGTACAGAAGAACTCAATAAACCTTTTGAAGAGTAAACTTTATATACAAAAAGAGTTTGCGTATCTAAATATTTCTTTTCCGGAATTATGTTGACACAAATTTAGAATCTTAGTAGAATCAACCTGGGATAGAAAAAAAGGAGGCCACCAATGAAAAAAGTTGGAATTGTAATGGGAAGCGACTCAGATATGCCGGTTATGAGCAAAGCGGCAGCAATTCTTGACAAGCTGGGCGTTGAGTACGAAATGAAGATCATCTCTGCACACAGAGAACCGGACGTGTTCTTTGAATATGCAAGAAGTGCAGAAGAAAGAGGATTCAAAGTAATTATTGCAGGTGCAGGAATGGCAGCACATCTTCCGGGAATGTGCGCAGCGATTTTCCCGATGCCTGTGATCGGTATTCCAATGCATACCACTTCTCTGGGAGGACGTGATTCACTGTATTCTATCGTACAGATGCCATCCGGAATCCCGGTTGCAACAGTTGCAATCAACGGAGGGGCAAATGCAGGACTGCTGGCAGCCAAGATACTGGCTACTTCAGATCCGGAACTTCTTGAGAAACTGAAAGCATACAGCCAGGAACTGAAGGAACAGGTAGAAGCAAAGGATGCCCGCCTTCAGGAAGTTGGATATCAGGCTTATTAAATATACGGCCACGAAAACCAAGTGGCATAATATTAAAATCTTAAGAAAGGAAAAGCTATTTTAGATGAAGACCTATAACAATAGGTGTGTACCGATGGCTTGTCGGGAATTTACGACTGTGGAGTGTACAGGAACTTGTAAGTAGTGAATTATTTGATAATCACAAAAGCATACACGGTGAAGCAGTAACTACAAATCGTGAGAGTGTAGCTATTCATCTAAGCATATACTTGTTGGTATATGTTTTAGCAGCAGGAACTATGGATTACAAGAACGCAGGTGTTGATATCGAAGCAGGCTACAAGTCAGTTGAACTGATGAAGAAACATATCGCAAAAACCATGAGACCGGAGGTACTGGGAGGAATCGGCGGATTTTCCGGAGCTTTTTCCATGAGCGCATTTAAGAACATGGAGGAACCTACACTGGTATCCGGTACAGACGGATGCGGAACCAAGGTAAAACTTGCCATGATCATGGACAAACATGATACCATAGGAATCGATGCAGTTGCCATGTGTGTAAATGACATTGCATGTGCAGGCGCAGAGCCGCTGTTTTTCCTGGATTACATTGCATGCGGTAAGAACTATCCGGAGAAGATCGCTGAGATTGTAAGCGGCGTGGCAGAGGGCTGTGTACAGTCTGGTGCGGCACTGATCGGTGGAGAGACAGCAGAGCATCCTGGACTTATGCCGGAAGATGAGTACGATCTTGCCGGATTTGCAGTAGGTGTGGTAGAGCGTAAGGATCTGATCACCGGCGAGAACATCAAGCCCGGTGATGTACTGGTGGGCATCGCTTCCTCCGGTGTACATTCCAACGGTTTCTCCCTGGTGAGAAAGGTATTCGATATGACCAAAGAGAGCCTGGATACCTATTATGATGAGCTGGGCAAGACTCTTGGTGAGGCACTGCTTGCTCCTACCAGAATCTACGTGAAGGCTATGAAGTCTGTGAAGAACGCAGGTGTTAAGGTAAAGGGCTGCAGCCATATCACCGGTGGTGGTTTCTATGAGAACATCCCCAGAATGCTTCCCGACGGCATCCGTGCAGTCGTGAAGAAAGACAGCTACGAAGTGCCTGCTATTTTCCGCCTGATGCAGAAGAAAGGCAATATCACAGACGAGATGATGTATAATACTTACAACATGGGCCTGGGCATGGTACTGGCACTGGATCCCGCAGATGTGGATAAGACTATGGAAGCTCTGAAGGCAGCAGGCGAGACTGCTTATGTGGTAGGTACCTGTGAGACCGGTGAAAAGGGTGTGACCATATGTTAAGAGTAGTCGTACTGGTATCCGGCGGCGGAACGAATCTGCAGGCGATCATTGATGCTATCGCAGCGGGCAAGGTCACCAATGCGCAGATCGTCGGTGTCATCAGCAACAACAAGACGGTGAAGAGCCTGGAGAGAGCACGTAATGCAGGAATTCCTGCGGTATGTGTGTCTCCGAAGGATTATGAGAGCAGAGAAGTATTTAATGAGGCACTGCTTGCAAAGGTGAAGGAGTTTGCTCCGGACTTGATCGTACTGGCAGGATTCCTGGTGAAGATCCCGGAGGCAATGGTACATGAATACAGCAACCGGATCATCAATATCCACCCGTCCCTGATCCCTTCTTTCTGCGGTGTGGGATACTACGGACTACATGTGCATGAAAAGGCACTGGAGCGCGGAGTGAAAGTGACAGGAGCTACGGTACATTTTGTGAATGAAGGCATGGACGAGGGCCCTATCATTGCACAGAAGGCAGTGGCAGTGGAGGACGACGACACTCCGGAGACGTTGCAGAGACGTGTGATGGAACAGGCAGAGTGGCTGCTTCTTCCGAAGGCAGTGGATGACATTGCCAATGGACGGATCTGTGTCGTGGACGGAAAAGTAAAGCATACAAACAGCGAAAATTAAGGAAGGCAGAAGATATGGGTATGAAAGTATTGATCGTAGGCGGTGGCGGCAGAGAGCACGCCATTGCAACCTGTGTGGCAAAAAGTCCTAAAGTAGATAAGATCTATTGTGCTCCGGGCAATGCCGGGATCGGTCAGATCGCAGAATGTGTTCCCATCGGAGCCATGGAATTTGACAAGATCGTTGCTTTTGCGAAGGAACAGGCCATTGACCTGACCATCGTAGGTATGGACGATCCTCTGGTAGGCGGACTGGTAGATGCACTGGAGGCAGAGGGCCTGCGTGCTTTCGGACCCCGTAAAAATGCAGCAATCCTGGAGGGCAGCAAGGCTTTTTCCAAGGATCTTATGAAAAAATATAATATTCCTACCGCAGCCTATGAGAATTTCGATAATGCGGAGGATGCCATCAAATATCTGAAGGAGCAGGCAAGTTTCCCTATCGTGCTGAAGGCAGATGGCCTGGCACTGGGAAAAGGCGTACTGATCTGCAATACGTTGGAGGAAGCTCTGGCAGGCGTGGATGAGATCATGCTGGACAAGAAATTCGGTGCGGCTGGTAATCGTATGGTCATCGAAGAGTTTATGACCGGAAGAGAAGTCAGTGTACTTTCCTTTGTAGATGGCAAGACCATCAAGACCATGACCTCCGCACAGGATCACAAGCGTGCCTACGACCATGACGAAGGCCCGAACACCGGCGGTATGGGCGCATTCTCGCCGTCCCGCTTCTATACCGACGACATTGCCGCCGAGTGCATGGAGACCATCTTCAAGCCGACTGTTGCAGCCATGGAGAAGGAAGGCCGTCCGTTCAAGGGCGTGCTGTACTTCGGCCTGATGCTGACCCCGAAGGGCCCGCGCGTTATCGAATACAACGCTCGTTTCGGCGATCCGGAGACGCAGGCTGTCCTGTCCCGACTGGACACCGACCTGTTCGACATCTTCAATGCCGTTATCGACGAAAAGCTCGAGGATATCGACATCAAGTGGGCGGACAAC
>OGJJ01001379.1_pt1 | contig 18565 bp, 17 predicted proteins | sample 1572081 | NCBI WGS metagenome assembly OGJJ01 (sample SAMEA2582122, study PRJEB24529) | metagenome | biome: Human gut stool | place: China | collected 2011
GGAAGAACCGGAAAATGTTCCGCAGCTGGAAGCAGACCCTGAGAAACCGGGGGAAGCTCCGGTAGCTGTTCCTGTCGAGAGTGTACAGGAAGAGAAAAAAGAGCCGGATTTTTCTGCAACAATTAAGATGCCGGAATTAAATATACCTGCTTCCATGAAGAATATGGAACTTAGTAAAGCTCCGAAAGTGGAAGATGTTGCTGAGACGAAGTTATCCATGGACTCTTTTAAAACATCAGGAACAGAATTTAATCTGGAAGATACGATTCTTGCTGCTGCCAGCGCTCAGGGAATTGAAATTCCGAAGGAAGAAACTCAGCCGGAAGTAAAAGAGCCGGAAAAAATTTCAGAAACAGAACCTGAGGTAGCGATAAAAACACAGAAGATTGCAGATGAATTAGAAGAACCGGATTTTCTCAGTGGAAATCTGGAAGATACAGACACTGAGGATGTTAAAGCAGAGCCGGCAGAGGCTATAATAGATGAGGAAAAAACAGAAGAACCTGTAGCTGTTCCAAAAGAGTTTATTGAAGATGACGAAGATGAGGTTACGGAAGAGGACCTCAGAAGAGCAGAAGAGGAATTTCTGTATGGACCGGCAGGATGTCAATCTGGAAGATATAGATGATACAGAACCGGAACAGTTAGTTGATGTGGCGAAAGAGGAAGAAGAACAGCCAGAACCTCTGACTGAAGAAGAGGAACTGGAACGTTTTATAGAATCTATTCAGCCGAAAGATGAAACCGATCCTAGAGACATTGTACCAAGAGAAAAAGAACTGACGGATGATGAGAAACAGTTATTTACATATTTTGTAAAGATTCCGGGAATGAAAGAACAGTTGGTTGATACGTTATGTGATGTTCAGATGGCGGCAGCAGATAAGACTTCCAAAACTGGAAATATTATTGTCATGGGTGGCAAGGAATGTGGAAAGACTAGACTGATCTCCGGGTTGGTTCCGGCAATCTGTAAAGAGTTAAATCTGGAAGCATCCAAAGTAGCTTACGTTTTCGCAGACCAGATCAATGGAAAAAATATTTATAAGATTTTCTCCAAGCTGTCCGGTGGTTTCCTTGTAATAGAGAATGCAAATCAGCTTACACAGGAAACTGTTGAGATGCTTGATAAAGCTATGGAAGTAAATACGGATGGTCTGACTATAATTGTTGAGGATGAAAAGATTGGCATGCGTAAACTGATTGCAAAATATCCGAAATTTGCAAAGAAATTTACATCTATGATCAATATTCCGGTATTTACCAATGATGAGCTCGTTAATTTTGCAAGGGTTTATACAAAGGAAAATGGTTATACCATTGACCAGATGGGAATGCTTGCACTGTACAATCTGATTGGAATCAATCAGAAAGAGGATTCGCCGATGAATATTGGCGCGGTGAAAGAACTTATAGATTCTGCGATTGCGAAATCTCAGGGAGGAATCCGTAAATTTAAACGAAATGTATCCAAGAAACGTATAGACAGAGATGGTTATATCGTTCTGTATGAAAAAGATTTCAGTAAATAATGCAAGAAAAAGGAGTAAAGACTATGCCCAGACCGTATCTAGGAGATCCAAAGTATACCATAGAAGTGCTTCAGAAGTATAATTTTGCATTCCAGAAAAGGTTTGGTCAGAACTTTCTGATCGATACTCATGTTCTGGATAAGATCATAGATTCAGCGCAGATTACAAAGGACGATTTCGTATTGGAAATTGGTCCGGGAATCGGAACAATGACGCAGTACCTGGCTGAAGCAGCCAGGGAAGTTGCGGCAGTCGAGATTGATACGACACTGATTCCGATTTTGAAGGACACATTAAAAAACTGGGATAATGTAACAGTGATCAATGATGATATTCTGAAAGTGGATATTAACAGACTGGTGGAGGAGAAAAACGGCGGACGCCCCATTAAAGTGGTGGCAAATCTTCCTTATTACATCACGACACCGATCATCATGGGATTGTTCGAGAGCCGTGTACCGTTAAAAAGTATTACCATTATGGTACAGAAGGAAGTGGCGGATCGTATGCAGGTAGGACCCGGCACGAAGGATTACGGTGCATTATCCCTGGCAGTGCAGTATTATGCGAAGCCGGAGATCGTGGCTAACGTTCCTCCGAACTGTTTTATTCCGAGACCTAATGTCGGCAGTGCGGTGATCCGGCTGACCCGTTATGAAGAGCCGCCTGTGAAGGTAAAGGACGAGAAGAAGATGTTCTCCCTGATCCGTGCTTCTTTTAACCAGCGCCGGAAGACTCTGGTGAACGGTCTCGGCAATGCGGGACTTCCCGGAATTACAAAAGAATCAGCGTCAGCAGCTCTCGAACAGATGGGATTGTCACCTACCGTTCGCGGAGAGGCACTGACGCTGGAACAATTTGCACAGCTGAGTGATCTTATTTAGACTGTTAAGATGCTAATTCTTCTTTTTCTCTGCCGCAGCGTTGATCAGTTCCATGATGGTCTTAACGGCATCCATCTGATGGCTTTTGCTCATGGCGTCTACATAATTCTGGCGGTTAAAGTACAGTTCATGTACTTTAGCTACCAGAAGATTCGTCGTAATATCATCCTCATTCAGGACAATGGAATACCCCTGGGCTTCGAAGGAAGCGGCGTTCAATAACTGGTCTCCGCGGCTGCTGGCAGCAGGCAGGGGGATCAGGATATTGGGTTTTTTCAGTGCCAGCAGTTCACAGATGGCGTTGGCTCCTGCACGGGAGATCACCACATCCGCCATGGCAAAGATGTCTTTTAATTCCGCTTTGATATATTCAAACTGTTTATACCCGGGGGTATTTAATAACAGATTGTCGATCTTGTCTTTGCCGCAGAGGTGTACAACCTGGAAATCCTCCAACAGCTTCGGCAGGGCATCACGGACTGCCTTATTGACATTGGCAGCACCCAGGCTTCCGCCGATGACCATGATCACAGGCTTATTCGCAGTAAACTTCAGTAGGTCGTCCATGATCTTCTTCATCGTCGTACCCTCAGGCCACTTCTCAGTAGCCTTCTCAGGCAACGGCGCATCCGTAAAAGCAGTCACATCAGCTGCAGTCACAGGCTCCCGCTCGAAGTCATACGTAACATCCGTATACGCCTCATTCAAAGGTGTCATACCAGACCACTCAAGACTCGTCTTCGTCCCCAAAGCAGACTGAGCAGCATACACGCAAGCAGCGTAAGCCTTATCCACCGTGTCGATGTACGGGCTGCTGATCTTCAACGGATCAGTCTTACGAGGATACCCCGTATAGAACGTGACAGTCTTCTCGACATAAGGATAACCCTCACCACAGATACGCAGGAACGAGTAATCGTTCTGACCATCAGACTCAGCCAACCGATACGGTGCAAGCCGCTTATTCAGCATGCCCGTTACAGTTACCTTAATCTGATTCGGCTCGTCCCCTACTTCGACAAACACACTGCCACCCTCGGCATTCCACTGTGCAGGAACAATCGGCTTATTATCTTTGCCGACAACAACATAGTAGCTTTTACCAAACTCCTTCGGACCAGGAACGGCACCTGACTTCCCGAAATACACCGAACGAGCACCACTAGGATAGTCATACGGCATGACACAAACAGGCTGCGACGTAATACTCTTCACGTGAACGGGAACTTCAAGAACGAATTCCTTCGTCTCACCAGCATCGACAGAAAGCACCTCAAGATCCTTCAAAGCCTCCAGATAAGGCTTATTCGGATCATAATTCGGGTACAGCACAATAGTAGGCGCCGGCATATTCTTTGAATAGGGGTTAAAAACAGGCTTCCCATCAATCCAATAAGCAGCCTCGGAATTACCGCCACTAAACAGATTGTAAAGGGTAGACTCGCGATACGTGCACTCAATACTCGACACAGGCTCAGACTGCTCATACGAAATCTTATAGTCAGACGTGTAACCTTGAAGACGAGTCAACACCGTATGATTCTTAAACACCACAACCGTGTCGTATACCCACGTGATCTGAAGATCATTAGCCGACAGCCACGACTTCAAAACAGACCACAGATTGCCTTTACCACCAGAAAAATCATAAATATGATCAAAAGCAGAATTAGTAATAGCAAAGAAACCCCCAGCGACAGAACTAAGGTGAAAATTCTGTATATAGATCTTCGGCACATCAACGACACCAGCAGCCTTAAAAAACTTCGTAATAATAGTCTTTAGCTCTGTATAGACCATAGGCTCAATCGTCGCCTCAATATCCAGCAGATAAAAAGGATCATTCAACGTCACAGACCACGACCAAGGCCCTGTCGTCAAAGCGCGTGCGACAGCATGAGTACGCCCAAAACGCAAATCACTCAGCACAACATCCTTATTCACAACAAGGGCAGGCTCAATACCACCAGCACCCTCCAACGAGTACTCAGAGAAGCCACCAGACGACTGATCGCGATCCAGCGACACACCATCCTCCTGCACAGACCAGTTCGTAAGCTGGCCAGCAGGAATCCCGAAAACACGCATCACCATGAGTAGCACTCCTCCAAAGAAACCGAAGCAGAAAAATGGCCACGAGCATTATTAACCGTCACAAGACGCGCAGACCCAGGAACAACCTTCATATTCCCACCGCCAGCTGGATACGAGAACTCGTATTCAGGAGGACCAGCCAGTATCTGGGCGGTATCATACGGCGTAATACGAAGACCACACCACGACAACTGGCCATCCTGGCCAGGGCGCATCGTAATCTCCCACAAGCCCTCATTCATACTGAAAACCTGATTCTTCAACTGTGTAACGACAGTACCGGGTGTCCCACCATCGACACGCTGCAACGACCACTTAAATGGCTGCTTACCATCCTCATAGCCCGACGCGAAGAACGTCCCATAATAACCCTCAGGAACAACGACACGCTCCGTGTACGTGCCAACCTTGCTCAACGCCAAAGACGCCTGACGAGCATTCAGCTTATTAAACACATGACCCAACTGATTGTTAACAGCAAAAGGGTCAGGCTTATACACAACAGTAGGATGCTGGGACTTCTCATCAATATCATCCGACACAAACAAAGCCTGCTTACCCCAATCGTTATACGCGAACGGAGTACCAGCGTGAACATGCAAATAAGGTAAACCCATCAAAGGCGACAACATATTATTGAACGAGAAAGGATCAGCATACGACACCCACTCATCCCCACGATTCAAAAACAAACGACGAAACAGCTCAGCCTGATCACGATTCAAGTACGACCAATTCAACTCATACTTCCGATGACCATACACAGAACCATTAATCGACGCAAAGCCATTCAGCAACGTTGTCGAATCACTACCAAACTGCACACTATCCGCTGTCGGGGACTCATCCGGAGCCGGAAACCACGACGTAAACTTCCCAACCGCGAAATAAACCTCACGAGTCGCGCAACCCCTCTTAGTAGACGCCACGGTTACCACTCCTCACGTTATTACTGTCGATGTTCTTGCTAATAGCTCGGCCATTCAACATGACTGTCGTCGAAACAGCCCTGACAAGCTCATTAAACTGTGCTGGATTAATTGTAACAAGCCCATCACCAGCGCCAGCAGAATAGCCACTACCAGACATTACTGGCACCTGCATCGTGTTAAGGGCATTCATGAAGCCCTTACCGTAGAAATCTACAGCAGGCTGGCTAACCACATACTCACCACTGCGCACACTAAACAGCCCATTGCCATTCGCGGCCAGCAGATTGTCGGCCTTCGGATTAGCCGGAGGCCGACCCGGCACCAAACCACCAGAAGCAAAACCCCTAGACGGAATCAGACCACCATCAAAGAACTGATAACCATCAGCCCAAGGACCCGCCTTACCCCAATGACGCTTACCAGTCAAAACCTGACTCAAATCAGGAACAACTCGCATCCGAACAGTAATCGTAGACTGCGAAGGCTGCACCGGAACAGTCACAGGATCAGCATGAATACCATCAATAGCGCCCTGAGTCGCACCGACAGTCCCATTATCTGTCACGTTCTCACGAACATCACGAGGAACCTGACCGATCGTCCCCGTCAGGCTGTCGAACGCACCAGCCAACTCAGTCACCTCACCCTGGTTATAGCCCAGCTGAGTCACCTGGGAGATGAACTGCTGCTTCAGCGACTGCGTATACGCCTCGATCTCCTGTGTCGAATGACCAGCAGCAGCATAAGCCTCAATCAGACCAATCATTTGAGACTGCAAACTCTTCAACGCCTCACGGTTAGCAATAGCCGCCTCCGTGTACCCCTTCAACGCAAACTGGCCAGCCTGAAGAGTCGAAATCTCCTTGTCGTTCTCGCCAATCTTTGTCTGAGACTCGTTGATCTTCTGCTTTGCCTCATCGATATCAGTCTGAGTAGACTGCATACGCTCCTCGTCGCCATACTTCACGGCGACAGCATGGAAGAACTCGGCATCATGGAGCTCCTGCTGAGCCCGACGCATATCCGACGCAAGCTTCTCATTCTCCTTACGAAGATTCTTGATCTTGCTCGTCGTATTCTCAACATCCTTGCGCAAAGAGTTAAGGCCCTTGTGGTAATTGTCCTGAGCCGTCGTCGAACGCCACCACGACTGCAACGCCTTGTCGAGCGCAGACTTCAACCTCGACAGGAAGTCCTCAAAGATCTCAGCAGCAGTCTTCGTCTCCTTACGAGCACGAGACGACGGTGAATGGCCGCCACCGCCACCACCAGAACGAGGCGCACGTTCACGCCCACCGCCACCAGACGAACGCTGAGGCTTCGCGCGGAAATTCGCAGCACTGAATGCGCTCTTACCAGCATTCCGGTTAGCAAACGTAGGCGTACGAATCTTCGACTTCTGACCAAGAGTAAACGAACCCTTGCCAGACAGAGACTTCGCACCACCGATCTTCGACATATAGCCCTGGATCGACTGCCAAATAGCCTGCACCTTACCCAAGAAACCCTGAGCCTGGCTCACCGCGTTCGCCGCATTACCAACCATCTCATTCAACGACGCATCCGTCGCCGAATGATCCACCTCACCCGACTGATACGGCTGGGCAATAATCGCCGCCATCGTGTCACGCTGAGCCTCGAACGCGCTCATGTCGAACCCCTGAGCCGACAGGTAATCGATCGTGTCCTGGATCGACTGCTGAGCGTACTGGTACGCCTCCTCACCCGTCAGACCCATCTCCTCAATGCCAGCAGCAGCAGCATTACCCATCGCCTGGAAATAGTCCTCAATAGCAGCAATGTTCGCCTGACCCTCAGCAGAGTTCGGGTCCATCGACGTACCATTGGTCTGCATCGACTCATACACCTGCTGCAAAGCACTGTCGAGAGCAGCAGCCGCATCTGTCGACGAAAACATTTCATCAAGCACCGAGCGCAGAACCTCACCAAGATCCTTGAACTCGTTCTTAGCGTCGCCGATCTTGAACGACGCCTCCTCAGAGCTGTCGCCAGCCTCACTCATCTCCTGGCCAAAGAGCTGAGCGTCGTTCAGAGCATCGCGCATTGCGCCTCCGACGCCCTCAGTCTGGCTCTTCACCTCATTCAGAGCACTAATCTGGTCCTCAAACTGTGAAGCAATATCCGCACGCTTAGTCGCGTAGGAGGGAGACTCAGGATCGAGCTTAGCAATCAGCTCATTCTTGCGGGTCTCAAGCTGAGCAATGTACCCATCCACGTACGCGTCAGCAGCGGCTTTACCTCCGCCCTCAGCCTCCGACGTAGTTGCCAACTTAATATACTGCGCGTAAGAGAAGCCCATGTCAACAAGCGCCTGCTTGACATCCTTCGACATGTTCTTAAACGAATCAGAACCCTGAATGGCATCAGAAATCAGCGCCTGCGTGTGCTCACCGATCTTCAGCGTCGAATAGCCGAACGCCTCAGCCTGAGCATGTGTCGTCTGAACAACCTGGCCGGACTTATCCACGTAGTAACCAAGTGCCTCACCATTCGAGGTGAGAGTCTGGCCGTTCTGCTGGATTGTAGCGTTCAACTCAGCGAAAGAAGTCTGAGCACCGGAGCCAACTTCCTTCGTATCCTCAGCCAAAGCCTTCAGAATAGCCGACGAACCACCGACAGCAGCCTTCAGATTCTCAGCCTTCTCCGACGCCCCCGTAAACGAGTCACCAAGGTACGTCGCAGCAACCGAAGCAGCAGTAATCGCGCCCGTAATAGCCAACCCCCATGGCCCACCAAACATAGCCATCAAGCCAGAGCCAACAGCAGACAGCTTCGACAAAGCACCGACAGCCTGGCCGGCACCAGCAGCCACCTGAGCGCCTGTCGTTACAGCCGACGCCGCCGCCTGAGCCTCCTTCGCAGCAGCCGCCTTACCGGCAGCGGCAGCGACAGCCGAGTCCGACGCCGCAAGACGCTGATTTGCGGCAGCAGCAGCATTCGCCGTACTCGTATTCGCAGCCAATGCGCCGTCGTACGCAACGACACCACCCTGAGCCTGCTTCACGGCCTGCCACACCGCGCCCCATGACAACGTTTGCTGACCCGTCGCCTGCATCACGCGAGACCCCATCTGCATGTACGTCGCAGACATCGACACCAGCGTAGCCTTCGTTGCCACCATACCCACACGAGCAATACCCACAGCAGTCAAAGCACCAACGAACGCCTGAATAGGTGCGGGCAGCTTCGCGAAGGCATTTACAGCCATAGTCGCCACAGTAACAATGGCCTTCATCGGCACCATGAAACTAGAGTTCATGGCCGCACCAGCATTCTGCAAAGCGTTCTGGAACTGCTGCAACTTCGCCGACATGGTGTCGGTGATAATCGACATCGAGTCATCAATGAACGACGTATTCTTCGACGCTCGCTCAGCCTCCTGCAACTGCTCCACATACAAGCCGACACTGTTCGACATACGCGACAGCAGCTCCACGTCACGCACGTTCTTAAAGCCCAAATCCTTAATAGCCTGAGCCTTCTGCACCTTGTCGCTGATGCCCGCAAGGTTCTGCAAGATGCCCTGGAACACCTTATTCGGATCATCACGCCACAGCTTCTGGAACTCGGCATCCGTCACACCGACAGCGCGCGCATATGTGTGCATAGCGTCGCCGCCCTCAGCAGCAGCCGCGTTGATCGAGTTGAAGATACGCTGCAACGAACCGCGCGCCCACTCCTTCGGAATAGCGAGCGACGACAGCGTAGACGACAGGGCCAAAATCTGGTTCTGAGTAAAGCCCGCACTCTTACCCTGCGCGGCAATGCTCACCATCATGTTGGCAATCTCAGGCTCCGTCGCAACAGACTTCGCACCAAGGTCAGCAACCTGGTTCGCGAGAATCTTGTAGCCGTCCCCCGCGCCTTTGGAGGACTCCTGCAAGCCGCCCATCATCTGGCCGAAACGACCAAATGCTGTCGTTGCAGCCTCGACATCCATCTCCGTAACCGTCGAGAACTCAGCGACAGCAGTCGTGAAGTCCTTCAGGTCCTTCGTTGGAATGTTCATCTGCGCGCCGAGCGTGCCGATCTTCGCAAGATCAGCAAATGGGGTCACAACCTTCTGCGTAGACAAATCCGTGTATGCCTTACGCAACTCATTCAAATCCTGTGTCGTGCCCTGTGCGGTGCGCTTCACGTCGGCGAACGCACGCTCCTGAGCAATACCAGCCTGCACAGCAGCCGACACCAGCGTGCCAAGGCCAGCCGTAATCGTCCCGTAATACACCGCTGTGTCACGAGCAGCATAACGCACATTCTCAATAGCCTGCTCGTTCGCACGGAGCTGTGCTTTCGCCGCAGATGCATTAACGCGCATTGCCTGGCGCTCGCCAGAACCCTGCTCCTTAATAATGGCACGCTGCGTACGACCAGCTTCAGCCTCACGAGCAGCAGCAATACGCGCAGACGCAGCGACAGCAGCAGCCTCACGCTTCGCCTCAGCGCTAGCAGTCACGCCAGCAAGCTTCAGCTCGGCCTGCTGCAACTGCGCAGCAGCCTGGATTTCGGCAAGACGAGCAGCCTCATTGCCCTTCGCCTTCACCAAGTTACGGTCGTCCCGGCCCTTCTGTTGCTGCAATGGGATAGCGTTATCCTCGCGCTTCACTGTTGCCTGCGCGCGAAGCTTCTCAGCCTGAGCCTCGGTCTTACGAGCCTGCGACTGGTTCAACGCGGCCTGCGCACGCTTCGCCTTATCCTCAGCAGTAGCCATAGCATTAGTCGCTGATGCGACATCACGCATCGCAGCAGCAGTATCCTTCAGCTTTTGAATGTGATCATTCGTCAGCTTATTGCTGGCCTGCATTTCGCGCACAAAACGACGGTACGCTGATACAGCCTTATCGACACCACCAGCCAAGTCAACCTTCGTCATGCCGTCCCCGGCACGCGACACAGATGACAGGCCATCAGCAACAGACTTCAATGCTGTCGCCGTCTCACGCATGTTCTTGACCTTGGCACTATTAAGCTGCAGCGAATCAAGAACAGAACCACCACGACCAGACGGGGCCTTCAATGCAGCAACAGCAGACTGCAAAGAGCCGATCTGCTTTTCCAGAGCACTAATATCCCGCGCAGCTTTTTCAGCCCCTGCAGAATTGACATCAATGTCAATCTTGATCGACTCGTCACTCATGTCTTAATCCTCTACATAGAAATGTCCCCGGTACCACTTCAATGATACCAGGGACAATTCTCACTTAACGAACTCCAACGCCTCCAAAGGAGAAGGCATTGGTTCCTTTGAGCCATCTGAATACTCGACAGTATTCATCACTGTGTAGGTGTTTTCACCAGGTCTTGAATCCCTCTGCTTCTCTCGATACATCTCAAGCTCAGCACATGAATAACACGTTGAGTGCTCAACATGGAACTCAATGGATGAATGCTCACTACGCCCATACCACAAAGGTGTTCCGCATTTGTTACACAGGCTGTCGAGGTAATACTGATAGCCTGCACACAAAGCCAGATCAAGTGGAGTGTATTCAGTTTGAGGAATCGACTCGTAGTCCTTGTCGTCGCCAAACCACACAGGCAAGGTGCGAGCAAACATACCATGTGCACCAATAAACAGTGTTGGTGGCTTACCTTCAGCCCTCGCGGTCTTCAGAAGCAAGAGCATCCACTGATTCTCCTGCTTCGACAGCTCCGTCCCCACGAAACGTTGGGTCACTGATCGCCTCCGACATAACGACACCCAACGTCTGAGCGTCATTCCAGGTCTTGCAAATCTCCTGCCACGAGAACTCAGGAAGTGCACCACGAAGCTCAGCAGCCTCTTCGTCTGACAGCCCCTTCTGAGACTCACCAGTCGAGTTGTCGATGACTTCGACACAGGCGTGCGCGACGATGTACTCCATCAGTCGATCCTCACGCTCGACATCAATGACTGCTTTCTCATCGGCATTCTTGTTCTTCGTTGAAAAGACAGGATCTGTCCACACGCGACGCTTCAACACCTGAAGCTCCTTATTCGACAGGGCACGAAGACGAAGAGTAATCGTCTGCTTGCGCAGCTCATCAAGCTCCTCCTGGAATGCCACACCAGGACCCACATCCGTAATAGAGCGAGCTGTAGTGTTCTGTGCGACAAGGGCAGACTTTGCGGCCTCAGTCAGCGCTAGGAAGCGCTCAGCATCCTCAGTGTTCAATGGCACGTCGATGGCCTTCACAGTGGGCTTGATCGACGAGATGATCTTAGACAGTTCAAAAGGCATGATGTCTACTCCAATCAGATATGAGAATACCCCCGCACCTCGGAGGTACGGGGGTATTCTATCAGGCCGCGATGGCCTTATTCAGTTCCATGTAGCCCTGAGGCAGGAATGGCACAGTGAACTGGATGGGCTTATCGCCATCACCCAGTTCGTCCTTCGGGTTGTCTGCGACAACCTTGAACACGCTGATCTCCATGCCAGCCTCGACAGGGGTGCCCTGTCGGAAGCCGATACGCTGAGCAAGGTAGCCCTCGTTCAGGCCATCAAGGACACCCCGCTTGAAAAGCTGGAACGCCTTGTCGTAGACGCTCGTGTTGCCAGCTGCCTTCTGGCCGGGTGCAATCGCCTCACGGAAGAAGGTCAGCGACGCTTCATAGTTCGACACCGTAGGGGTCTTCGCGTTTCCGGAGTCGCAAATGGAACGCGAGTCATCCGTGTCCGAGTCGGTTGCGCCAAGCGTCATACCAGCTGCAATGGCACACGAAATGTCCACGGCCTTAGCCGAGGCACCCGTGTAAGTGGCAGCCTTAAAAAGGTCATCCACGTTGGTAACACTGTCAGCCGAAATCCACCAAACAGTGGTATTCGGAGAAAGCATCTTAGGCATAATCAGTCCTCCTGATCCGTCGTATTGTCAATATCAATGATATCATCCGCACCACAGCACTTAGGCTGTGTTACGGGCGTATCATCATCAACAGGCTCATACATATCGGGCAACACCGACAGCATGTCCTTAGACTTTTCGCACACAATACCCGTGTGGATATTCCGTACTCGCATATCAATCCCCCCTATCTAGGTTCACATAGAAACTCATATGCCGCTGATAAACAGTAGGCCGCAATGTCGAATCATGATCCGCTGTCGAACCGACAGAAGCCGCAATGTTCACCTCATTCGACCCGTCAATCAACACAGCACCAATGAGCTTTTCCTTCACAATCGACACCAGCCGGTCGAGCATCTGCTTATTCTCAGCATAAACATCCACATAAAAAGGATGCTCATACACATCCTGAGTGTGTCCTGCCATCGACAGATACGAATTCAAATAACGGTTAATTTCCGCCCCACCGTGGTACACAATGTGCAAAGGCTTCTTCACATCACGAGCAAAAGATTCGTAGACCTCAACATCCCGGATACCCCGCAACAGATCAAGACAGGCCGTGTCGAACTCAAGTGTACGATCCCTCACTTCAACCTCCCATAAAACTCTTCACGGAACACCCTCGTCACACGAGGCAGGTACTTCGCTGGAGTAATACCCTTACCCGCAGACTTCTTCGCCTTGCCACGCAAACCGGAACGCAAGTACCCTGTCGTCCTATTACCCTGAGTACCATTCTCCTGCCATGAGTAGTAGGGTTTCTCGCGCGCCCACTTATGCCAACCGATCTCCACGACCTTGCCGCCCTTAGACGCATCGACACTGAACGTATCGCGCATATAGCCTGTCTCGACACGCCGAGGATCCGTATCGATCAACGCTCGGCCATACTCAGTGGAAGCGACAGCAGCAGCCTGAGCAGCCTCATTCACACGCTTCCACGCGGCGTCAATAATCTTCTTCTTTGCACGAGCGGCGACACCATACCGGTCAGACTCGACAGTGACCTTAATGCCAGCGACACGCCCATCAAAGCGGACAGACTTCTTAGTTCTGGCCATTAGTATCCCCCGTCTCAAAGTCACACAATAGTGTTGGCTGCCACGGCAACGAGTCGAACACGGCGTTACGTACAACCAGTTTCAACCCATTCTGTCGAGGGTCAGCAGGAGACTTATTAATCACGACACGCATACCCTCTGCAAACGACACACGCATCTCAGGATCACCCCACAGATGCCTGTTCACAGTCTCATTCTTGTCGATATGAAGAAGCTGAATACGATACGCGTGCACGCCCGTCACTTCACCAGCCCACTCACGGTTACGAGCACGCCAGTCAACGTTAGGCGTCACATTCGCCCACCCAACCCAGATAGGCAGATTCTCCTGTTTATGTAGTCCGTGCTCAGGGTCCCACTCGTGCTCGACAGAATCCGGAGTCGAATACACACTGATCTTGCTATTCGACAACAATTCCAAAGGATAATGAGCAAGAGTCACAAACAGCGGATGGATATTAGGGTTGATCGACAGCGCCATTAGAAGTTCACCACCCAATCAACAGGATCATACGACGGCATGATGACATCAAACGACAGGTTGTTCTCGTCGTCTTCCTTTGCCTGCTCCCGCAAAGTCTTCGCACGCTTCACGATGGCGTCGAGCAGCTTAGCGCCATCCGTCTGCTTATCATCAGTCTTCAAGACGAGAAGCTGCAATGCCTTATCCATGCCGATAGCGTCGCATGCATCAGCAGCGGCCCGCTTCACATTTCCATTGTTAACAGCAAGGAAAGCAAGAATCTCGTCATCCGTAAACAAATAGCGAGGCTCATTACGAAGATCACGCAAGTCCTCCAACTTACGCAAGTCAGGAATAAGAACCCTTACCTGGCCAATAGGAGAAGTGTAGTCAATCATGATCTAAGTATAACTGAACCCCCTACAGCAAAAGCCATAGGGGGTTCAATCAATCCGTCAGGAGTTCAGGCCCGTAGACCCAATAACGCCATCATAACGGACAAGGCCCGCACCGGCAATCTGACGAATACGAATCTCGATGTCGTCATTGTCGAAGCTGCCCTCGTACGGGTTAACATCCCCGCCGCCAAGCATCTGGCCGGTCTTGTTATGGATGCGAAGCTCAGGAGCCTCACGACCCATCATACCCGTCTTGGCCAAGACAGTCTTGCCATTGGCGCGACCGCCCTTCGGCAAGAGGACCCATGCCTTCTCGCCACCGACAACCGAGATGAGGTCAGAGGAAAGCACCTCAAGACCCTTCAGCGGGTTCGCCTTGATCTCCGTGCGCTTGCCAACCTGCGTACGAATCTCATTGATGAGGGTGTAGTTCTTGGCGACCTCGGCCAGAGCCGGGTTGGTCACCAGCACGAAACCCTCGGGGACGTACGTCGAGTGGCCATCACGGATGGTCGCAAGAGCCTGGTAGCGTGCGGCCACAATGGCATCGAAGCTCAATGCTGCGTTCTTCACGCCACCGACACCACCAGCACCCGTGCCACCAGTGAACTCGTCCGGAACGGTCGTGAAGTCAGCCTTCGTCTTGTTGGCGTCATTAAACACATCCGCACGAAGAGACTTCGTAGTGGGATCGAAAATCTGAAGCAGAACCAGCAGGTCCTCCGTGCGAGCAGCCAACGTCGCAGCATCCTTCGGGAAACGCGCAATCACATTCCACTCGTCGTTGATGAACGACTCGAACGAGAATTGGATGCGCGCACCATGTTTGCTGGTGGTAATGAACGCGCCCTCTGCCTGATAGCTCATCGTGGGGTAGGGGGTAAGTTCAGGGACATGAGGAAGCGTGCCGACAGGGTGCTTGTAGCCCCCATTGTCGACGGGCACAGTCGTGGAGTCAGGCTTCAGCGACAGCAGCGAAGCCGGACGGAAATCCGTCAGCAGCTCCTTCGTCGCAATATTGCCCCACAGGGTGTTGTAGGAGTCGAAGTACTCCTGGAAGCGCACGTTCGCAGCCTTGACAAACATAGGTGCGAGCTGGTCAGAGGTGATGGCTTCCTTCAGGCGAGCCTGTGCAAGACGGTCACCTGCAAGGGCCTCAGCCAACTGAGTATTGAAGTCTTCCTGGTTCTTGAAACGCACTTTAATTGCCTCCTATCAGGCGGTCTTTGCAGGCGCAAGGACAACCTGCATCTTCTGATCGACAGAAGCGGACGACACCGGCTCCTTCAGCCAGCCAATAATGACATCCGCACCCGTCTTGACGGTCGTCACAACAGGCTTGGTGCCAGCACCCGTCGCAGCCTTCACGTACACAAGGTCACCGGCCTTGGCATCAGCAGCGACCTTGCCGGTCAACTCGAATACACCACCGGCGACACGCACAGAGGCGTAGCCGGGGCCATTCAGGCCATAGGTCGGAGCAGTCAGGACCTCACCGAGAGTCTTCTCAGGCTCAGCAGTCGTCGGGCGAACCTTCGACTGAAGAATGCCAGCAATGCCGTTCGTCTTATTAATGACAACGACATCACCCGGCTCAAGATGAGCCTGCGTTGCATCGACAGGCAGAGAAAGAGTATCCGAGTACTCGAAAATCTGATTGTCCTTGACAACCGGAACCTTAATAGGCATAACCGCCACAGTGATCACCAACCGATCTTCTTGAAAGTATTGACAGGCTTGTCGTCAACCGGGGTAGCAGTAGCCGCCACAGCCTCCTTCAGATAAGCACGCTCAGACTCCAAAGCGGAATCAACATCCGCACCAGCCTTCACGGCCTCACGAACACGCACGATGGCAGCCTCCGGCAAACCAGACTCAGCAATCTTGCGGCCAGCCTCAAGAACCGAATCAACATCGACAGATGCCTCTTCGGTAGGCTCTTCTGCCTTGGCCTCCTGAATAGTAGCCATAGCAGCTTCGAGCTTAGAGCTGAGAGCTTCAATAAGAGAAGCCTTCAGCTCATCGAACTTGGACTCGATCTCCTTGTCCATGCCCGCCTCCTTAACGTAATTGTCGTTTCGATTAGATTCTAGCAGATCGATAATAGCTCCACCTGCACCCGGAGTAGTCACAAAGTCAACTGAACGCACACCAGCAATAGGTGGAACAATACCATCCTCACTAATAGGGTCAGCACACCAAGCATTAATAGAAACACCAATATGCTCCCACTTATCCTTGATTAGCTCATTTACGCCTGAAAAGACTTTGCACACCGTATAGAGTGCACCATCTTCTCCGACAGTAGCATCCTCCAAGAAGACACCAGCATAGTCACGAATAGAACGCTCCGGGCGCTCCCACTCCTCGGTTTCTGTCGGATGGTCAATGAACATCTCAGTGCCAGCCTTAAACAAAGGCGCAGACTCAGCCAAGTTCTCAGCAGTGTAAATACCACTCGAACCCTGACCCGGCACGATAATGCGAATCCGATACTTCCCATCACCCAGAGAACTAGCCTCCGGTGAGAAAGACTCGTGCAGCTTATGCATCGGTCCCCCTATTCCTATTGTCGTTTGTTCCGTCCGACAGGGGGCCGACACCTGTCGCACGCCCGTCCTTGGTCTCGTCATCACTCTTTGTCGATGTCGAGTCTTCCTTGCCCTCATCCTCAGAAGGCAACTCAGGCAAATCCTCCAACGGCAAAGAGCCAGCAATCTTCAACAACTGCAATACACCGGAGCGCATTTCAACCTGATGCAACGCACCATTCTGGTACGCAAGCGTCAGAGATTGAATGCGACGATGCGTCTGGTCATTATTGATCGAACCGTACTCGACATTGATCTTAATACCAAGAGCCTGCGCAACCTCATTAAGCATGTCGATATGAAGCTGACGACGAAGCTCCAACGCCTTGAAGGTCGGGTCTTCCAGAGCAGTCTCAGCGCCCTGTCGTCCACCAGCAGAGCCATCCGTCAGCAACACCGACAAGGGGATATCGAGAGCAGCCGACACCATAGCCGCAAGAGGCGTGCCAGCAGAGAAATCGACACCAGCACCGGCCTTCGTAATCGCCTGAATGTCCTGCCCAGCCCCAATCGAGGCAGTGCCGCCGACACCCATGCCAGCCATACGAGCCGTCACGGCCTGCTGCTGCTTGGCATTCACGGACTTCGCTTTGAAAGCCAGGCGCGACAAGGACTTCTGCATCATGCGTGCAATTTCCAGATGCTCCTTATAAGCCTGAGCATAATTCAACGCACCCATCAGATCAGGCTTGCCATAATGTTCAGCACTTAGCCGGTTCACTGTCGCATACACAGCAGTCAGGCGGTGATTCACCTTGTAGTTCGCGGCATTAATCGTCACGCCCGGGCGATCCCACAGCATGTACCACTGAGGGTCCCCCGTAGTCGCAGGATTAATAAGCAGTGCAACGACATCCCCGGTCACATCATCAGTGGCAACACCACCAAGACGCATCAAAGGGATAGGCGTGACCGTCTTCGTCGTCTTATCGACAAGGTAGATAACACAGCCATCCGTGTTGAAAGCCTGCTCATCACGGACACGAGCCTGCACACTGAAGCACGCCTTAGCGTTCTCGTCGATCACCTTACGTGCAGGCCTTGTCGCACCCTTATACACAACCGGGTCGGACCACATGTAGGCGTTGCGGACGACAAGGCCACGCTTGACAATCGGATTCAGCGTGGCCAAGCGACGTGCGCGTGCAGAATGATCCCGGATAACATCAAGAGTAATAAGCGAGTCAGCACCCTCGACAGCAGACAACGACACCCAGCCGATGTCCTCCTGTCGAAGGCGGGCAAGGGACTCAGAATAAGCCCCCAAAGCCTCGGTAAGTTTCTGCTCGTACTTCATAAACTAAGCCTATCACGCAATAAAGTAAGCCAATTCATCCTCAAACATGAAGTCCGAGAGGTCATCGGCATCCAACAAATCATCTGGTGAAAAGTATTGTCCCTCGGAGTCGCCTGCCATAATTGCGCCAATGTTTTGGTATGCATAAATAACAGCATCAAGAACGTCAGGGGACTTAATGCCACGCTTACGCATATTCTCTTTCGACTCAATGAGCAGCGCGGACCCACGGTACTCATATTTGATCGACGCAATCTCGTTATGCAGCTCGTCGTCGTCAGGAAGATACACCCTTCCATCAGCGACAGCCTTGGCAAACTGGTCGTACATGGCTGCACGGTAGTTGTACCACTTCGTGGAGTCCCCTGACTTCGCGTTACCATGAATGCCGACGACGGAAATGGTTGGCGGAACGAAGTTGTAGATGCTGTCGAGCACTGATGCACCGACACCAATAG
>OGJJ01001383.1_pt1 | contig 18523 bp, 16 predicted proteins | sample 1572081 | NCBI WGS metagenome assembly OGJJ01 (sample SAMEA2582122, study PRJEB24529) | metagenome | biome: Human gut stool | place: China | collected 2011
CGCCAATAATCAAGGCTGCCGGTAATAGGGTACGATGTCTGCCGCCGACTAAACGGCGAGCAAGATGAGGCGCAACTAAGCCTAAAAAGGCAATAGGGCCACAAATTGCCACAGCTGTAGTGGAAAGAGCTACCGCTAACACTAAAACGCTAATTTGCACTTTATTTACGGTCACGCCAAGGGTTGAGGCTTTGTTTTCACCTAAACCAAGGGTGTCGAGATCGCGACAGAAAATAAATGGCAAGGGCAGTAATACGATTAACCATGGCAATACCACATTTAAATAAGACCAGCTACGCCCCCACAGGCTTCCTGTGAGCCATAACATCGCTGTGTTGATCTCGACTGGATTGGTAAGCATTAGATAATGACTAATAGCAGCCCATAATGCGGAAAGTGCGACCCCAATGATTGCCATTTTGATAGGACGGAAGTTAAAACCGCACACGAACCATAAAATGACAAAAGAGAGCACACCACCTAAAAAGGCAAAAATTGGCATCCAGTAAAATGCTAAGTTTGGTAAGAACATCAATACCGAAACAGCAACCAACCCCGCCGCATTGTTAATCCCTAAAATGTCGGGAGAGGCAAGCGGATTACGTACTACGCTTTGCACTAACACACCGGAAATGGCTAAAGCTCCACCCAATAAAATCGCTAACATCGCACGAGGTAGGCGATATTCCATCAAGGTAAAATAGTTTTTATCGTCAGGCTGAAAGGCCGCCCAAATTTCCTCAAAGGAAAGCGTATAAGTGCCGAGACGAATACTCAATCCAAAGAGTAGTACCATCATACTGAGCGTGACGACATAAAAGCCGATAGCGCGAAAAGATACATGAGAGGTTCGCATTAGTGTCTTCCTCTGGCAAATAATACAAAGACTGGGGCACCGATTAAGGCAAGCACCGCACCAGCAGGCACTTCGCTAGGAAAGTTGACCGCGCGGGCAATGGTATCTGCAGCGAGCATTAAAATTGCGCCGAGTAACATCGCCATAGGGAGCGATTTTCGCAAGTCATAACCAATCCAATAGCGAGCAAGATGGGGCACGAGTAAGCCAATAAAGGCAACTGGGCCAGCAACACTCACGCTTGAACCTACAATCAATAACGCCATGATGTTAGCGTACCAACGTAAACGGAAGAGATTGATGCCTAACGAACGCGCAGATTCATCGCTTAAATTGAGTAAATTCAAACGACTGGCAAAAAGCAGGCAGAAAAGTGCGGTCAAAATAAAGAACGGAAATAACGTCAATAATTCATTCCAACGAGCATGTGCAATGCCGCCAGCCAGCCAACTCATAATACCGAAGGCATGATCTTCCGCGATAATGAGCACTAATTTTGTGAGCGCTGCACACAGTAGTGATACGGCAATCCCCGCTAAAATCACTCGGCTACGATCTCCACTGTTGTCTTTCCAACCATTGCTGATTAGCATCACCACAAACCAACTTAAACCGCCACCGATACTAGCCACTAAAGCAATACTATAACCAGAAAGAATCAAGGGGCTAAACGCACTGGCGGTTACCATGGCAAGGCTGGCTCCCGAGTTCACGCTGAGTAGCGTAGGTGAAGCAAGCGGATTGCGCGTAATGGTTTGTAACAATGCGCCAGCTACCGCAAGATTGGCGCCTAAAATCATGCCAACTAATGCGCGCGGTAGGCGTAAATCGGTTACCGTAATTTTGACAATTTCATCGCCATCGGGAAGGAACGCTTGTAACGCTGCAAGCGGTCGAATTTCGATGGGATAATACAAAAACAGGCTTCCCCATAATAGGAAAGCCAGAATGATAAGGGGAAGTCCCCAACGGAAAGTGGACTTCATCATTATTTTTGTTTCACGAAACCTTCAATTTGTTTTGCCATAATTTTGCTCGCTTCTAAGCCGCGGCCACGCGCCCACATGTCGGAGTCAACGCTGTAAACACGATTTGCTTTTACGGCAGGAATGGCTTTCCAAAGTGGCTCGGCTTCCCATTTGCGCGCAATACTTTCATCACGGTAATGGGCGATGAACAAGTATTCCGGTTTTTCCATTACTAATTGTTCAAGGTTGATTTCCACGAAAGCCTGATCGCTATTGAGTTTGGTTGGGGCAAAACCTAATGTCGTTAAGAAACTACCCACATAGCCATTGTCATTTTGGATATTAAATTTATCTTCTCGGGAAGTACCAAATGAGGCTTTTTTGCCTTGTACACCTAAATTTTTTGCGATGTTGGCAATGTAATCATTATGTTCATTGATCTTCGCTTTCATTTCTGCGCTTTTACCGACTAAATCACCAATTTTCTGCGCAGTTTCAAGATTTTCTTGGTAGCTTTCATGACGGGAATCAAACATCACCGTTGGCGCAATTTTTTTCAATTCTTCAAACACCGCTGTGTGACGGGAAGGATCGGCAATAATTAAATCGGGTTTGAGAGAAGCAATCACTTCAAGACTCGGTTGAGAACGCGTGCCAACGGATTGCCATGCAGCAATTTTTTCGCGCACTTGCGGCAAAATACGATCGATTTTGTTATCGTCAGCCACACCCACTGGGCTTACACCGACTTGGGCTAAAGCATCCACAAAAGAATATTCCAATGCCACAACACGGCTTGGGGTTTTATCAAGGGTAAATTCACCTTTCGCATCTTTAACCGTCACGGCGCTAGCAAATGCGGATACCATTAATAATGCAGAAGCTAAAGTGGTTTTGAATAATTTTTTCATGTTATGTCCTCAATAATAAAAAGCATTTGGATTATACACTCAAACAATGTTATTGAGAATAGTTGTATTTTAGCTATTTGGTCGGATTTCTCTATTTTGCCCGCATTCTAGCAAGCAAGCTGACAGCGATAATGATGACTAATGAACCAATCCAGAAATTTAGGCTTGGTACGTTATCCCAGAAGAGCCAGTCACAGATGCTGGAGAAAATGACACCGGTAAAGGAAAAAGGCGTGATGACATTTGCAGGCGCGTATTTAAAGGCGCGAGTGAGTAATAATTGGAAAATAAGACCGAATCCGCCCACCAAAAGTAATAAAGTAAATCCATGCAATGTTGGTATTTCCCATTGTGCGATAAAAAAGAGTGGCAACAAAATAGAGCCTAGCAAGTGGAAATAAAACACGATATTTTTAGGTGAATTGTGTTTATTTAGCTCTTGTAAGCTGATAAATGCCATCGCAGCTAAGACTGCCGCACCCAAAGCATAGCCTGCATGGAGAGGATTGATATTCATTGAGCCGTTGGTCAGCATAATGATGGATACACCAATAAAACCCATAAAACTGCAAGCTAATACTTTTAATGGTGTTCTGACTTTAAAGAAAAACAGCAATAAAGGCACAAAAAGTGAGGACGTATTCATCAATAAAACCGCAATGGAAATCGGTAAATATTTAATAGCGTAGAAGGTTAATAACATACTGGCTATGCCGGCGAGGTTACGCAAAACGAGAAACTTCCATTGGGACATATCGACTTTGAAATCTCCATCTTTAATTAAAAAGGGTAAGAGAAACACAAAACCAATAAAGAAGCGGGAAAATAAAATTTCACTGGACGGTAATTCATCAGAGGCGTATTTTACAAAGACGCCCATTAAGGCAATGCTGATGTAAGCTAACACCATATAAACAACAGCTTTTTGATAATTATTGCGGAGATGTATGTTTGGCATAAGGGTTCCTTGCACAAAGTGCGGTAAAAAATTGCCTTATTTTGTAAGAAAATGGGCTTGTCTTCGTCTAATGAAATGTAAGCTGAAGATTTTTCTATAATAAGGAAAGAAAATGAAATATACAAAAACATTTCTCATATTGACCGCACTTTTTGGCGGTTTGCAAAGTAGTTTAACGTATGCAGATAATCCAATTTCATCAAAGGAGCAAAAAATGACAATGGAAAGCAAACAAGAACAACGTATTATTTATCTTGCTGGTGGCTGCTTTTGGGGATTAGAAGCTTATATGGAACGCATTCAAGGCGTGACTGATGCTGTTTCTGGTTATGCCAATGGAAAAGGTGATACCACTAACTATCAATTATTGCATGCGACAGATCATGCGGAAACGGTGAAAGTCACTTACGATCCAAACAAAATTTCGCTAGATAAATTATTGCAATATTATTTCCGCGTGATCGATCCAACCAGTATTAATAAGCAAGGTAATGATCGTGGCAGACAATATCGAACCGGCATTTATTATCAAAATGAACAAGATAAAGCGGTTATTGAGGCAGCATTAAAAACCTTACAAAGGAAATATCAAGAACCGATCCAAATTGAAGTGGAACCGCTGAAAAATTATGTGGAGGCGGAAGAATATCATCAGGATTATCTCAAGAAAAATCCGAATGGTTATTGCCATATTGACATCAAAAAAGCGGATGAGCCATTAATTGATGATAAAAAATACCCAAAACCAAGTGATGCAGAATTAAAGCAAAAATTGACCGCACTTCAATATGATGTGACGCAAGGCAAACATACCGAACGCTCTTTTAGTAACGAATATTGGGATAATTTCGCGCCGGGTATTTATGTGGATATCACCACGGGAGAACCGTTATTTTCTTCCAAAGATAAGTTTGAATCTGGTTGTGGCTGGCCAAGCTTTACTAAACCTATTGCGGCTGAAGTTGCAGAGTATCAAAGAGACAATAGCTTTAATATGACTCGTATTGAGGTGTTAAGTCGCAGTGGACATGCCCATTTGGGCCATGTATTTGATGATGGTCCACGCGATAAAGGTGGTTTACGTTATTGCATCAACAGCGCATCGATTAAGTTTATTCCATTAGATGAAATGGAAAAACAAGGTTATGGCGATTTGATTCCCTTTGTGAAATAAGAGGGCAAAATGAGAAAAATATTGACCGCACTTTTATTGTTTTTGAGTCCATTGAGTTTTGCACAAGAGAATGTGTCTTTGGATGATGTTCCGTTGAAGACATTGGATAAGCAAACCGTCACCTTATCACAATATCAAGGCAAACCGCTTTATATCAAAATGTGGGCATCTTGGTGTCCAATTTGCTTAGCGGGCTTAGCGGAAATTGATGATCTTAGTGCAGAAAAGAATCTTGATTTTAATGTGATTACAATTGCCTCACCTGGCCAAAAGAACGAACAAAATAGCCAAAAATTTATCAATTGGTATAAAGGGCTGGATTACAAAAATATCACGGTATTGTTGGATGAAAACGGTGAAATCATTAAACGAGCCAATGTATTAGGCTATCCGTTTAATTTGTTGTTGGATAAGGATTTAAATCTTATCAAAGTCCAGCCAGGACATCTCAATTCAGATCAAATAAAACAATTTGTGAAGGAATAAAAAAGTGCGGTCAAAAATGACCGCACTTTTAATATTGGCTTGATTATGCAAATGCCTGTAATTCAGGGTTGATTGGGGTTTCAGCAATATTGTTCACATAGTTACATAATGTAGCGAGGCTGACACCTAAAATCACATCAATAGCATTTTCTTGGGAATAACCTGCATCAAAAAACGCTTTAAGTTGTGCTTCCGTTAATTTTGCTTTTTGCAAAATAACAGCAAGGGTGAAACGCGCTAAAGTATCGAGTTTTTTATCACTTTCAATACGAGCAGTTGCACGAATTTGGTTTACAAGCTCTTCTTCAAGTTTTAACACTTTTAAAGCGATTTTCGTGTGGCCTGCTACACAGAAACCACAACCGTTAACTACAGCCGCAGTAATTTGCACCACTTCGCGTTCTGTTGCCGTTAAGCTGTTACGACCATTAATGCCGCCCACCGTGCGATAAGTTTCAAGTGCAGTAGGGGCATTCGCAAGAACACCAATTAAATTTGGAATAAACCCATTGGCATTTTGTACGGCTTTCAAAGCTTCTTGTGCTGCTTCAGGGGCTGATTCAATGGTGTGAATTTTAAATTGAGACATAAACTACTCCTAAGGGATAAATCATAAATTTCCGCTTGATAATACCTGTCTAAATTTAGTAAGAAAAAGAAGAAAAGCTTATTTCATATAGCTAAAAGTTATGATTATTTTGGCGTTGCTAGGTTAAATGCGTTTTAACGACAGACAGTAATCTCTCCAACTCTTTTTTGCCTTTTTCGGAAAGGACTTTGTTGTCGCGAAGCATTTGGGAGGCACGAGCTTCAATAAAGCGGAGGTAATCACTGTTTTGGGTTTCTTGGAATTGCTTCTCGGCTAACTGCATTTCAGTGAAATCTTTATTGGTTTGAGCAATCAGCATTTTTTGTCCGATTAATACAATTAATGCGGCAATTAAAGCGATGACGGCGCCATAGCCATTAGTGGGGTAATAAAGAATGCCCGCCAGAACAAAAAGAGCGGTCACTAAATTGGATGAATTTTTGATATAGCCTTCAGCCGGTGGTGGCTTAATGAGATCTTTCCAGTTCATAGGATTTATATGTCATGCTAAAAATTTGCCTTCCCTCAAGCGAAAGAGGGAAGGCAATATCATAATATATTACGCTAACACACCAAAATGATAGCCTAAAATACCCACGCCGAATAAGGCGAAGATGATGTACATGGCGTTGATTTTTTTACGTAATAAATACATACATAAGAAGGTTAAACCTAACGCTGCAAGGCCAGGGAGAAGATCGTTTAACACGCTTTGTACGGTGGTCACCACTTCTTCGCCCATTTGGTTTTTATAGCGGGAAAGTTCTAATGGAATATTAATACTTGTCCATTTCGATACCAGTGAGCCCATGACAAAGAGACCGAGGATAGACGCCCCCTGCGTCAATTTTTGTAAGCGACCGCCGCCCATATCGTTAACGATTGTGGTACCTTTTTCATAGCCGTATTTGAAACCATACCAACGAGTTACTGAACGGCAAAGGTTGATACCGATGAAGAAAAGTAATGGCCCTAAAAGGCTGCCAGTAATAGCTAAACCTGCACCAAGTGCTGCTAGTACAGGACGTAATGTTCCCCAGAAAATTGGGTCACCCACACCGGCTAATGGTCCCATTAAACCGACTTTCACCCCGCTGATTGCTGAGTCATCAATATCGTTACCGTTCGCACGTTCTTGTTCCATCGCGGCAGTAACACCGATGATAGATGAGGCCACCCAAGGTTGGGTGTTGAAGAATTCTAAGTGGCGTTTTAATGCCGCTGCTTGATCTTCTTTTTTGCTGTAAAGACGTTTAATGGCAGGGATCATCGATACACAGAAACCCATTGCTTGCATACGTTCAAAGTTGAAGGAACCTAGCAAGAAAGTTGAACGCCAGTAAGTGCTACGAATATCGCCTTTTGTTAATGATTTTTTAGTTTGTTCAGTCATAATTTCTTCCTTATAGTCCTTCAAGTTCATCATCAGCTAATTCACGTTTTGCAACTGCTTGTGGTGCAGTAGATTGATGGAAACGTGGGTTTAATTGAATATAAATCATCGCTAAGCATGTGCCTAAAATACCGAGACCGACAAGGTTGTAATTGGTGAAAGAGGCGATCACGAAGCCTAGGAAGAAGAATGGCATTAATGCGCCTGCACGCATCATATTGATGACCATCGCATAACCGACGACCACGATAAAACCACCCGCGATTTGTAAACCGCGAGTAACCACTTCTGGAATCGCATTCAATGCTTCGGTCACCGTATCCGTACCTGCTACTAACGCAACGAAGAAGGTTGGAATTGCCACACGTAACGCTTGTAATGCAAGACCGCTGAAGTGACAGAATTCAATACCGCGGAAGTTCGCTTTTGCGGCAAAATCATCGGCTTTGTGTTGAAGGAAGATAGTTAAAGTACGAACGAAGATAGTTAATACTTGACCTGCCGCGGCCACTGGAATCGCAATCGCTAATGCACTCCCTTTATCTTGGCCGCCTTTGATGACGAGGATAGTCGCAATCACACTGGCTAATGCTGCATCTGGTGCCATTGCCGCACCCACGTTCATCCAGCCTAATGCCACTAATTCAAGGGTACCACCGACAATAATACCGGTTTCTAAATCACCTAATACTAAGCCGATTAGGGTACAAGCAACTAAAGGACGATGGGTTTGACGTTCGTCCAATACACTCCCCATACCGCAAATGGCGGCAACGAGCGTGACTAAAATAATTTCCATTGTTGTCATAATGAATTGTCCTCGTAATTAAAATTGAATCGCATCAAGCTCTTTGTGCGTGAGCATTGATTTCGGGCTGCTCGCCACTTGTTGTAAGCTTAATTCCACGCCTTTATCTAAAAGCTGTTTAAATGCCGCTACATCTGCTGGGTTGACGGCAACCGCTTGAGAAATAAGTTTATCGCCTTCGCGATAGGTCATACCGCCCACATTGACCTTATCAATTTTCACGCCACCCTCAATTAAACGCAGGATGTCTGTTGGGTTGGTTACCAACCAAAGAATGTTTTTGCCTGCATATTTCGGGTTGTGATACACCTTAATGGCTTTTTCCACAGGAATCACATAAGCTTTCAAATGTTCAGGGGCAATTTGAAGTAATAAATCACGACGAAGCGCATCATTCGCCACATCATCATTTACCGCAAAAATCGCTTCACATTTCACTGCTTTCGCCCAAGAGGTCGCCACTTGACCGTGGATTAAACGGCTATCAATACGCAATAAGGAAATGTTCATATTGCCAGAAAGTGCGGTCGGATTTGGAGCGGTTTTTGGTGCTTCAGCTGGTTTAGCAGCTGGCGTTGGAGCAGGCTTGCTTTCTTTAGGTTGACGGAAGGATTTTACGGCAGCGACCCCGACTTCTTTCGCGGTTTCAACCAATTCATCTAAGCTAGCGCCATCTTTAGCATCAAGCACTTCTAGCAACATCGGTAGATTAATGCCGGTGACGATATCGGTATTATCTCTTTCACTGGCGACTCGGCTTGCCGCGTTATAAGGGCTACCACCAAATAAATCGACCAAAAAGAGCACCGGTTCATTTTCAGGCAGCGTGGCAATAATCGCATTGTATTTCTCGATTAAATGCTCACCGCCTTCACCCGGTAAGAAAGTCACGACATGGCAGTTTTCATCTTCGCCATACACCATAGCGGCGGAATTGACGATTTCTTCAGAAAACTTACCGTGCGTTGCAACGATAATGTGGGTCATGGATATTCCTCCCATTGAGTTGATAAAATCAGTCTATTTTGCTTTCAATACGCATTACGCAAACGATTGCTCCGAATGGAGTTTAGTGTATGGATTTGAAGATTACCGTCAAATAAAGAATAGTCAAATAGTGATCGAGATCAAATAAACAGGTAAGATGACTTACAACTTTTGAGGTATTTATGAATGAAATGCAAAGTGCGGTTGATTTTTGGACGATTTTTATCGAATGGAAAGCATTTCGCGACAAGACAAATAGGAAAAGGTTAAAATAAGCCAAATTTTCTGTTGGGAGTTTCAATGTTTTTTGTTTATCTCATTATCGCCTTAGCGGCAGGTGTCGCACTCGCGACGCAATCAGCCATTAATACGCAGTTGGCGAAAGCCATGAGTGGCGAAGCGGTGATTGCGACCTTTATTTCTTTTGCAGTGGGAACAATCGTTCTCTTTTTTATTGCTTGGGTAAAAACCGATTTATGGGGCAATTTGTCTGCTATCCCTTCACAGCCTTGGTGGAAATTAATCGGTGGGGTACTTGGTGCAATCGTCGTTTTCACAACGGTTTTACTTGCTCCTAAACTCGGTATTACCGCGATGTTATTTTTTATCATTGTCGGACAATTAATTACTGCAGCTACTATCGATCATTTTGGTCTTATCGGTATGCCGATTCGAGAAGTAAATATCACGAAATTTATCGGCTTAATTATTGTCGCCTTTGGATTAGTATTTTATTTCTTTGGGGATAAGTTAGTTGAGCTATTTGGGACGAGATAAGATAGAATACGCCTCTGTTCATTTATTTATCGCGTAATTGGGGAAACTATGCGAAAGCGTTGCCTGTGGGCTTTGATTATTTTGTTGCTCTTGATCGTAGTAAGCGTTGGCTTAGTGCGCGTTTTTGCAACCCCGAAACGTGTGGAACAACTTGCAAATCATTTTTTAGCACCACATTATCACATTGAATTAGCTGATGACTGGCAATGGAAAGCGACAGGTTTAACGCTACCTGAGCTAAAATTGAAAACAGACCAATGTACCCTCATAAACCTCAATGATGCGCAACTCACTTGGTGGAATACGCATAGTCTTGATATTGAAAAGGCGAGCTTGGATTATGATTGTTTAACTCATTTACCAAGCGATAATGCTGAAAAAACACCACCAAATTTGACCGCACTTTGGGCGGCATTACCTATTTCTGATGTCAAAGTTAAACACTTTCAATTAACAAATACCAATGCACTGAAACAAGCCGCATTGCAGCCTTTTTTATCGGCCTATTGGGCGTTAGATGCCAACTATAATGGCAACCAATTAGCACTCGAAGCACAAGCGAATAATGATGGGCTTGAGCTGCATCATCAATCCACTGTTACGCCGCGAGATGGGATCTTCCAATGGACAGGCAATACCGATATCAAACAATCAGGCGATAAAACCTATGATCTTCAGTTCACTGCAAATTTTGAGCCCGATCTTTCTCAACTTCCTCAACAAGGAAATGTTTTATTCAATTGGAATAACCCAGAACTAGCCGTCACAAAAGGCGAGGCAAAAGTGTCGTGGCAAGGTGCGGATGGTCAGTTAAATGTTCAAGATTTAACGGCAAATTCGCCGTTGTTGGATGTGCCTTTCGTCTTCACCAAAGACGGTTTGGATATTTCATGGGGGAAATTTTATTGGACTTTCGACAGATATCAACCGATTAAAGGTTTCCTTGGGTTATCTATTCACCGTGCAGCAGAAGGCTTATTGCCGTTAAGCATTGATATGAACGTGATCTTGCAAACCTTTGGCGAAATGGGCAAAGGGGAGATCGTGATTTCAGGAAAAAATGGTGAAATCGGCGGAGGCGATGACAATAATGAATTGGATTTTGAGCTGAAAACACGTGGGGATTTACGTTATAACTCGACTGTGGCACTCACCAATTTAACTTATCATCTAGGTGGGATTTTTACGCATCCAGTGGTGTATTTTTATCCGGGGTCGGTCTTTAAAATGGATAACGAACAAGAGGGCACCAAGTTACATGTTCGTTTACCGTTAGATGACATTATTATCGGTCGTTATGGCTTAGAAGGGCGTTTGCAGGCAACGTTGAATGGCACAACCCCGCAGTTTGAAAATCTCAATTTAAAATTAGACGGAAACGCCCACGAGTTTATTGCCGGTATTAAAACCGTGTTTGACTTCCGAGATGAAGAACATAAGTTACAGTCGGTGGAAAAACAAGCGACAAACCGTTGGGATTGGATTATCAATGGAAGTGCAAACTGGAAATCCTTAAATACGCCAGTCAAAATGGAAGGTAAAGGATTTTGGGAAGCCGATCATATTGAATTAAATCAACTTTCTGCTCATTCCAAAGAAGTCAAAATGAAAGAGGTAAAAATGGCGCCACTTTCATTGGAACTTAAAGATCGACTCCGCTGGGATTATGAAGAAGAACATATTCGAGGCTTGTTACAAGCGAAAACTGATTGGATTGAGCTAGCTTATGGCGGTCGTTTTGTTTCGCCTGTTTTCAGCTTAGGCATTGATGGTAAGAGTATCGGTAATTTCAATTTTGCAGGTGATTTAAAGGCGGGCTCGCTTGGGCCATTAGATGTCTTAGGCGTATATCAGAATAGTGCACTATCAGGTGAAATCAGTTGGAAAGAACAATCTGCAAAAGTATTCCAATCACTCTTCCCACAAAAATGGAACTGGTTAATTCATGAGGGAAGCATCAAAGGACAGAGCGAATTTGTGATTAATACCAATGGCGTGAAAATGGGCGGGGAGCTGAACCTAAAAAACGGTAAAATCACCATGCCAGATGGTGAGATTTATGGCTTGAATATTCGTTTTCCAATGAATTATGAAAACGAGGCATTACAAGTGGCTTCGGGTAAACCGATCCATATTTCGACTAAAAATATTCGCTATGGCGCGCTTTCTGTCGCAAATGGGGAATTGGATTTATTCGGGCGCTATCCGAATACGATGAAAAATCCACTTATCTTAAAAAATGTGAAAGTTTCCTTATTTGATGGTGAATTGACGGTACCTCAGCTCACTTTCCCACAAAGTAAAATGGCGACACTTTCTTTTACCAATATTGATTTAGCCCAAGTGTTAGCTTTGGCACAATATAATCAAGTCACCTTAACCGGCCGTGCTAATGCGACCCTGCCATTTTGGCTCGGACATAAGGAATGTTTGATTTGTAATGGCACGTTGGAACAGGTGGGAAATGTGTCCATTAAATTAACCGATGAAATGGTGAAAGGGCTGAAAAAAGGTGGTTGGACAGAGAATATTTTGGTGGATTTATTAAAAGAAATGGAGTTGAAAAACTCCCATGCGACGGTGACGCTCGATCCGAAAGGACAAATGACGTTGCGTGCGAGCATTAGTGGATTTAATCCAACCAAGCGAACTCATAATCCGATAACATTAAATTATACGCACCAAGAAAATATGTTTGAATTATGGAATATGATTGACTACGGCTCGCAATTTGAACAAAATCTGCAATATAAACTTTATAAGCAATTAGACAAAGATAAATGATAAAACACTTTAAATTTCAACCGCACTTTTTTATTTGGGCGGCGATGTTTACACTAACAGCTTGCACACCGACTATTCAATTGGATACACCAAAGGAAGGTATCACTATTAATATGAATGTGGTGGTGGACCACAATATTAAAGTGGAAATGGATGAAAAATCTCAGAAAGCCGTGGGTGAAGTAGAGCCTGTGAAGAAATAATAAATAAAAAAACATTTGAACTTTGATTTTATTTCTAGCTATATTATTTTCCATATGTGTAGGTGTGTCATATCCAGCTATTGTTATGGGCACGTTGGTTTAATATTGTTCATTTTGTTTTATCAATTTATAGCTACTGTTATAGCTAATTAAAATATAAGTAATTAAGGTATTAAATGGCAGAATTGCGTTTTCTCGATCTTTTTGCAGGTGCAGGTGGACTTTCCGAAGGGTTCATTCAGGCAGGTTTTAAGCCCGTTGCTCATATTGAATCAGACAAGGCTGCCTGTTTTACTCTGCAAACGCGTATGGCTTATCATTGGTTAAAATCAATAGATAAGCTAGATGTTTATGTTGACTACTTAAATGGAAAATTAAGCCGCACAGAATTTTATAAAATCATCCCTGAGCATATTACAAAAACAGTAATTAATATGGAAATCTCAGAGAATACCTTAAAAACATTATTTAATGAGATTGATAATTTACTTAAAGACTCACCTCTTGATTTGATTGTAGGTGGTCCACCATGCCAAGCCTATTCTCTTGTCGGTAGGTCATGTGATTCTAATAAAATGCTTGGTGATAAACGTAACTATTTATATAAGTTTTACGGAGAATTTCTTCAACGCTACCAACCTAAATACTTTGTTTTTGAAAATGTATTAGGACTTCTGTCTGCAAAAGATGCTAATGGCAATTATTATTTTCAAGAGATGAGGAACCTTTTTAAAAAGTTAGGTTACGAGACTGAATATCGCATACTTAATGCAAATGATTATGGTGCTCTGCAAGCTCGCAAAAGAATCATACTAGTTGGTAGAAGAGGTCATCAAACCGGATTCTATCCTCAATTAGAGACTGATAAACCAAATGTATTAGTTAATGAAATATTTACTGATCTTCCTGCAATCCATGCAGGTGAGGGAAGTGTTCGTCCTTGTAAAATGAAGAAGTATACTGGTAAGTGGTTGCATGATTCAGGCATAAAAAACAATGATATTCCTGTTACATGGCATATTGCACGCCCACTCAATCAACAAGACTCCAAAATATATCGTTTGGTAACGGATCTATGGAGCAGAGAGGGGAAAAGGATGGAATATAATGATTTGCCTGAAAATCTTAAAACACATAAGAATCGAACTGCATTTGCTGACAGATTTAAGGTTGTTGCAGGTAATTTATCTGCATCTCATACGGTATTAGCTCATCTTGCTAAAGATGGACATTACTATATCCATCCTGATTCATATCAGAATAGATCAATTACCCCTAGAGAAGCAGCACGCCTTCAAACTTTTCCTGATGATTATTATTTTGAAGGGGGGACTGACAAACCAAGTAGAACTGCTGCATTTAGGCAGATTGGTAATGCTGTTCCAGTTATACTGGCAAGAAAAATTGCAGAAAATTTGAAGGAGAATTGGCATGAGTGAAAATGTTTATAAAATAAGACCGGCTGGACGGCATTTATTAACTATCGGTAGGGATTTAATTCAGGACAGTTATGCTGCTATCGTTGAGCTTGTAAAAAACGCTTATGATGCGGATTCAGAATCTGTGGAAATACATTTTAAAGCGACTGAAAAACCATCAGAAAATATAAGTGACAATCCTGAGAAGAGAATAGAGATTACTGTCCGTGACTATGGCCATGGGATGTCTCAAGATACTGTGATTAACAAGTGGATGGTTCCATCAACGTCAGATAAGCTTGAACGCAAAAAGAGTCCGCATGGTCGAATTATGCAAGGTCGTAAAGGGATAGGTCGCTATGCAGCGTCTATGCTTGGTTCCACCTTATTACTAGAGACAGTCTCAGAAGATTCAGAAAAAACAACTGTTTTAGTTAACTGGCATGATTTTGAAACATCTGAATACCTAGATGATGTTGAACTTTTAGTTGAAACTCATCCAACTGATGAGCAATCAGGAACAGCTTTGACAATTGAAGGTGGAGAAGAGTATTACAGAGAATGGAATGAAAAACAATTTAAAGATTTGAATTTTGAATTAAAAAAACTTATATCCCCAGTTCAAAACTCAATGGATAAAGCAGCTCAAGATTTTCAGATTCATTTGAAAATCAGCGGGTTCTCAGATGTTGAAGATTTAGAAGAGACAATAGCCCCATACCCTATCTTTGATTTATTCGATTATAAAATTTCTGGAAGAATTAATTCCAATGGTAAAGGTACTCTGACTTATGCTTTGCAGAAGGCAAGAAATACAGTGGAAGAGGTTATTTCGTTTGATTTAAAAGATTCTACTGCTTGTGGTGATTTAATCTTTGATATCCGTGTTTATGACAGAGAAAAGGAATCAATAGAACAATTAATTCATCGCGGCCTTAAAGATGATCATGGTAACTATCTAGGAAAATTGCAGGCGAGAAAAATACTTAATGAGTCTAATGGGATTGGTGTATATCGCAATGGATTCCGGATCAGACCGCTTGGTGATCCTGAGTTTGATTGGTTAAAACTTAATGAACAGAGAATTCAAAACCCTTCTTTGAAAATTGGTAGTAACCAAGTAATTGGTTACGTATTAATTGACTCTGAGGAAAAGTCTAATCTAATAGAAAAGAGCGCAAGGGATGGTTTGCGTGATAATAATGCTTATAAACAATTGCAGAAGATTACAAATGAAGTAATTAAAGAGTTGGAAACACGTAGATTCAGTTATAGACGCAAAGCAGGATTAAGTAAACCTGCACTTAAAGTTGAAAAAGAGCTGAATCGAATTTTTTCTTTTGATACTTTGAAACAAACTGTTCATAAAAAATTGATTGCGGGGGGGATGAATGAAAAATCAGTAGAAGAAGTTATTGAATTGATCAGTAAAGAAGCTGAAGAAAAAAGCCAGACAGTAGAAGAAATTCGTCAAGCTATAGCGACTTACCAAGGTCAAGCAACTTTGGGGAAAATTATGAATGTTGTTTTACATGAAGGCAGAAGACCACTAAATTATTTTCGAAATGAGGTTCCCAGAATAGATAGATTTATCAAGAAATACAAGGAAACAAGTGATTTTGAATATATACAACAGATTGAATCAATTGCACATAATACGGTTTCAAACGCTAAAACATTTTCTGATCTCTTTTTACGACTTGACCCTCTTGCCATGGGAAAACGCCCAGCTAAACAACAATTATCTATAGAGAATGAAATTTCTAATTGTTTTGCAATATTTCGTCAACAAATGGCAGATAAGGGTATCAAATTCAAAATTAGTGGAAGTGCAATTATAGAAGCATGGAAACAGGATATTGCTGCTATATTTACAAATCTTATAGAAAATAGCATTTTTTGGCTGTCAGAGAAAAATACTGACATTAAGGAAATTATGGTTAATATTATTACTAATGAAAATTCCTTAAGTTATATAGATTTTCGTGATACAGGTCCTGGGATAGAACCCAATCTTATCGAAGATAATCTCATATTTGAACCTCAATTTAGCACTAAACCAGGTGGTACAGGTATTGGTTTGGCAATTGCTGGTGAAGCTGCTGAGAGAAACGGGCTGAAACTTACAGCTTTAGAATCAACTGCAGGCGCTTATTTTAGACTTTCTACAAAAGGGGATGAAAATGAATAATATGACGTTAATTCTTATCGAAGATAACGATGAAGAGACGGAATCTTGTGAGAACGCCGTAAATGATTTTAATGATGATCACGAAGACAAGGGGTGGCATATTCGGTTAGAAACTCATACCAATATAGAGACCGCATCAAAAGCATTAGAGAGTTCTTACTTTGATGGTGCAATTATCGATATGAAATTAGCTGATTCTGGCAATGAGGGGAATCAGGCTTTAGATGTAATAAGACAGCATTTAAAACGGATACCTGTAGCAATATATACTGGAACTCCTGATGTCGCAGATGAAACAGATATTCCTTCAATTGGCCTGTTTAAAAAAGCAGATATAACATATGCAGAGCTTATATATAAATTTTGGGATATTTACAAAACCGGTTTAACCAAAATAATGGGAGGTAAAGGTCATATTGAACAAAGTCTAAGTCAAATTTTTATAAAACACCTTCTTCCTGAAATTTCAACGAAATCACCAACTTCAGAAAAGAGTAATTGGGTTTCTTATGCAGAAGAAGATTCAGATGATACGGAAAAAGCCCTACTACGTCATACACTTAACCATCTTATACATGAATTATATAAAAGCAGTGAACATTGCTACCCTGATGAAATGTATATACATTTGCTAAACCTAGAGCAGGATCAAGTAAAAGTAGATACAGGGTGCATTTTAAAAAATAAAGATAACAATAAATTTTATATTGTTTTGAGTCCTGCTTGTGATTTGGCAGAACGCGAAGGCGGTAAATGTAATACGGATAGAGCATTATTAGTTGAGATTCAAATATTGGATGAGCTGCTGAATGATTCGGGTCATAAAATTTTCAATGATGAGTGCTTTATTATTGATAGTAATAGTGGGAATAAGAAACTTAAAAAGATACTACCAAAGCAGAATTCTTCCCCAAACGTAGAGTATCTTTCTAAAAATAAAAGTGATGAATTAACAAGATATAAAACAAATTACAAAAACTGTTATCACTGGCTTCCATCAACCTGTTATTTCAATAATGGTGGTCTCATTGACTTCAGAAGAATTTCAACATTCTCTCAAACAGAGTTGAATAATAATTTTGATGCCCCTATTATTCAAGTAACTAGCCCATTTCTAAAAGACATAATATCGCGATTTTCATCCTATTATGCACGACAAGGTCAACCTGATATAAATTTTATGATTTGAGTATATTCTTAAGTCTATATTTTAGAGATCTAGCAGATCTGAACATGTGTAAAAAAAGAGGTCTTTAATGCGGGGTCTCTATTGGAATATGGGTTAAATATTATTTAGATATTAAATAATCTAAAAATTTAGATAGGGTTGTGAGTATACTAATCACAATCAATCGATTACGCTTTTAATACTCCTATTAATTTATTCTGAATATATTATAGTTTACTGAGGGCTATCTCTTAAAGCTTATAATCAATAATCAGAAAAATTATGACAACTAATTAAGTTGGTAAAGAACGTTTTATCTCCCAACTAGTCTTCAAACTTCAAAGCATTTTTACCCCACTAAAACCGACGTCATGCTGAGCGATCCTGCAATCAGATTATCGTTGAAAAACGTAATCTCGTCTTGCGGTTCGCGTAATGCCATGATGTACAGCAACGGCAAATAATGATCTGGTGTTGGCACAGAAAGCTCGGCCTTTTCACCTAGCTGATCATAATGCACCAAAGTTTCATCATCTCGTGTTGTAATCGCTTGATTGACTGTTTCACGGAAAGCAAACGCCCAGTCATACCCTGCACCGATTTGATCAATATGTTCCCAGCTTATCGCTCTTAGATTATGCACAATATTGCCACTGCCGATAATCAGCACACCTTGTTCTCGTAAAGCAGATAATTTTTTCGCCAAGTTGAAATGCCACTCTGCCGATTGCAAACGGTTAAGACTAAGCTGCACCACAGGAATATCGGCATCGGGATAGAGAAATTTCAACACCGCCCATGCACCATGATCAAAACCACGCGTTGGATTTAGAGATCGGAAGAGCGTCGTGT
>OGJJ01001388.1_pt1 | contig 18462 bp, 10 predicted proteins | sample 1572081 | NCBI WGS metagenome assembly OGJJ01 (sample SAMEA2582122, study PRJEB24529) | metagenome | biome: Human gut stool | place: China | collected 2011
CTTTTTTCATGGTTTCTACAACCATTTTCTTGAATTCCGGCGTATATCGTTTGTTCGGTTTTCCTCTTGACATAATAAATCACCCCATCTGTTAGATAGTATATCATACTGTCTAACAAATGGGGTGCAGTTCATATCTGCAATTCGGGACTTTTTGTTTTATTTTGCCCCACTTTGTACATTTTCCTGAAAATGTACACGGTTTGATGGGGTAGACAAAAAAGCGCACACCCCTCGGTGTGCGCTCGGATTTCACGTCTGCGTCGATTCCCGCAGGCTTACCTGGTAACCCAACTCCATGCGGGTTTCAACAGGCTGCCCCTGCAAGGCGCACAGCAGCTGCTGCGTTGCTTTTAAGCCAAGGATATCCGCATTAAACTGCACGGCGGAGATGGGCGGCACGGTATTGACCAGATTCTCATTATCATACAGCGACGCCAGCCGGATATCCTGCGGCACGCGCAGGTTCAGCTGCTTGAGCATATTCAGCGTCAGCTGTGCCAGCCGTTCGTCCATGCACAGGATGCAATCCGCCCCGCGCTCTACAGCCTGCTGCACAGCCTCCATGCGCAAATCGTCGCTTTCCAGCTCCAAAAACAGCAGGCTTTCGTCAATTTTTTGCCCCATCTTGACATAAGCCTGGCGGAAACCCTCCAATCGGGATTGGTTGACGGTGTACAGCATACTGCCGCCCAGCAGCGCGATATGCTTCATGCCCTTCATCAGCAGCAGACTGGTCATCTCACGGCAGCCGCCCACCTGGTCATGGTCAACGGAAAGTACCTGATCGTCCTCCGGCTGACCGATGGCGACAAACGGCACCTTGCGCGCCTTCAGCAGCGGGATCAAGGGGTCACGCTCCAGTGTGCGGGTCAAGATCAGACCATCGATTTTGCGGTTATCCAGCAGTCGCTCCACAGGACGGGTTTCGTTTTCGTCCACCAGCGTCAGCAGGACATCGTAGTCGGAATCCCCGGCAACCTGATAGACAGAGCGCATCACCTTGCGCAAAAAGGGCAGCTCAAAGTCGGAAAATTGCGTGGAAATCACCAGCGAAATATTGTAGGAGCAGCGCTTCACCAGCCCGCGCGCCATCATACTGGGGGTATAGTTATGCGCTTTTACATAGTCCAGCACGCGTTGGCGGGTTGCTGCGCTGATGCGCCCGTTGCCGGATATGGCACGGGACACGGTTGTCTTGGATACGCCAAGCGCCTGCGCGATTTGCGTGATATCGATTGGCTTGTCGTTCTTCGGCAAAGGTGGCATGGTTTCTCATCTCCGATATGTATTTACTTTTATCATAATCGTTTTTTGCCGAATCGTCAATTATTTCTTGCGTAAAGCTTCCCCTTGCACAGCCCTCACACCGTTCGTCTGCACAGTTTTTTGCGTAATTTACGGCACAGGGTCTGTATCTCCTGCGCGGTTTCGGCGGTGCATGGATCGGGCGCAAACTGTGCCGCCTGTACGGCATCCAGCAGGTGCTGCACGGTTTCACGGTCCGTCTGCGGGCAATGTGTTTGCAGAAATTCCGCAAATGCCGCTTCGTCAGAGGACACCTCCGCCGCCAGCCCGCAGCGCCGCATCTTGCGATGGAGCGCACAAAATTCTGCCTGTACGGTCTGCAAAGGTGTGCGCCTTGCACGGCGCAGAAGTGCCAAGGCCAAGACGAGCAGCAGCAAAACCGTAGGCAGCACCCACAAAAGCGGGACGCTTTGCGGCGTTTCGGCAGGGGAGTCGGCCTCCTGCCGCGCGAGCAGGGGTGTATCACTGTCTGCGGCATTTTGCCCTGCCTGTGCGGCATCGGCGGCAAGCTCGCCCTTGGTCAGTTCGGCTGTCATACCGGGGGTGACCTCCAGCGGCGTCCAGCCCTGCCCGGAAAGGTAAATCTCTGCCCAGGCGTGGGCGTTATCGTCCTGCAAAACGGCACGGCAGCTGCCGTCGCCCGCAGCGGTAAACAGACTTTGCGGTGCGGCGTAGCCTACCACATATCGGGCGGGCAGCCCCACCATGCGGCACAGCAGCACCGCTGCCGAGGCAAACTGTGTGCTGCTGCCCGCGTGGCTCTCGCGCAGGAAATACAGCAGCGGGTCTGTGTCGTCGGGTGTCTCGGCGTCCGCGCTGTAACGGCAGTGCTCGTTCAGCCAGCTGCGCACCAGTGCGCGTCGGCCATCGATGTCATCATCCCTGAGTTTGCGCTCCTTCACCAGCGCAGCCAGTTCCTTGTCTATGGCATCGTACCCGGCACCGTCGGGCACATCCAGGCAGCGCGCACGAACATACGCGGCGTAGGCGTTTTCCAGACGGTCCAGCACCCCCGCGTCATCATCGTCACGGGCCGCCAGCAGCTCCTCTGCCTGTTTGCGCGGAAAATAGTAGAACATATCGTCCTGCACGGTCTGCCCCGCTATGGCTCCGTCGCCGTCCGGCGTGTAGTAGTCGTTAAAATATGCGTTGTACGGCGCAAACGTGTAGGCATCGTTTGCATGCAGACGCTGTACGGTCATTTGCTGCGGCTGTGCGCCGCTGTATGCCGCGCGCAAAAACGGCAGGTTCGCAATGGCAAGCCGCCCGTCGCCGTCGGTTTTCCAGTTTGCTGCGGCACTGTCGAAGGCAGCGGCATTCCCTGCCTGCCAGCTTGTGCCGTCATAGTCCACGCCGATAAACCCGCGCAGGTAGACGGTCTCCTCCGGCTTGGCGTCGGTCGTGACCATTATATCCTCCAGCCCCGTCAGCGCCAGGCCGTCGCCCCGTGTCAGGCTGCCGTCCTCCACGCCGCCCGCAGCAGCGCTGACATGGAAATTCAGTGCCCCGCCGCTGATTTTCGGCAGCCACTCGATCACCGCGCTCAGCCCGGCCGCGCAGACTTTGTCGGTCACAGGCTGCAGCGCGTTCAAGGGCAGCATCAGCACGGGGCGCAGTGCCAGGGCAGGCAAAAACAGCACCGCGCAAATGGCAGCCATGCCGACACCGGCCAGCCTTTGGTTTGTGCGGTGGGTCTGCAGGTTGGCGGCATAGACAGCGGAATCCTTGCCGCGCCACAGCCGTTTGCGCACCAGCGACCGCGCCGCCGCACAGCTTCCCAACCAGCCCGGCAAAAGCAGCAGCCAGCCCAAAACGGCACGGCCCGTCCCCGCCAACAGCGTGAACACCACGATCGGCAGAAGCACCGCCCCCAGCAACAGCGCGTCGGTGTGGCGGGCTGTCAGCGCGGCCAAAAACATTGTAAACGGCACTGCCGTCAGCAGCGCAAACAGGCCCATCTGCGCCGAAACCGGCGAGGCGGACACTACAAAATTTGCGTTGAAGCGTGTATTCAAGCACAGCCTGACGGCATCCGCGCACTGTGCCGCACCGGCCAAAAACGGCTGCTGTACGGCAAACAGCAGCACCAGATACCCCACGGCCAGCGCCAGCGCCGCGCCGTAACGGCCCGCCTTGGAAAGCGGGACGCGGTGCAGTGCCGGCCACGCCGCACACAGTGCCGCCACGCCAAGCCACACCCAAATCGGCAATGCCAGTGCAAACGCACCGTTCAGCGCCGTCAGTAAGCCCAAGGCCAGCAGCTCCGAAATCAGCAGATCCGCCGCCGCTTCCGCCATGGGGTGGGCAGCGGCCTTGGTGCGGGGCAGCAGCACACGGTCCACAAATACCAGCCCCGTAGCGGGGTCGGTGTCCTTGCGGCGGGTCAATCTGCGCAGCCGCTTTACGGCGGCCTGCCCAAAGTGCAGCAACTGCTGCTGCGCGTCGGCCCCCTCTGCCAAAACGCTGCCCGCAGGGTCAGCGCGGTAGGCTGCGCCCAACGGCTCGCGAACGGTCAACTCGCCCACGCGGGCGGTCAGTTTCCAGTGGATCAGCTTCGGTGAATCGCCTGCACGGTAGGGGCGCAGATCATAAACGCCGTCGGTCAAATCGCAGCCCGCCGCAGTCACTTTTTCGGCGCAGTTCTGCGGTTTTGTGCCTGCGCCGTCGTCCTCGCCCTCGGCGGGGGGCAGCACACACAGTTCTCTGCTTTGGGGCGGCACGGCGCAGTGCGCGGCAAACAGCCCCAACGGGTCGCGCACGGTGGCTTCCCGCACACGGAACCGCCACAGACCGCTTTTTGCTGCGCGCAGGGTCACGCGCAAATCGGCACACTGATGCGGGGCCAGCATCGCGCCGCAGGGCAGTTCAATGGCCGTTCCGCTTTCGGCGTCCACAGCCTGCAAAACGACACGCAGCTCCGGCATGGGCCGCCGCCCGTTGTTGTGCAGTTTCACCAGTACGGCAAAATCCTCGTCGGGGTGCACGGGGCGGGCAGGCAGCTGCAGCGTTACCGTCACATCCCTGCGCAGTGTGCGGACATACCACGCCAAAAAGCCGACCAGCAGCACCGCCAGTGCCGCCAAAAAGACCGCAAACGACGTGCGGCTGACCGCTGCTGCGGCAAACAGCACGGCCAGCAGCAGCGCGCAGCCCACCTTACCTGCCATGGAACGGTTTCTCCGGGCGAGGGCGCGGCACGGTGTGCAGAACATCGTCAAGGATATTCTGCACTGTATCGCCGCCGGTGCGGGCCTGTTCGGTCAGGCACAGACGGTGGCGGGCCGCATCGGCAAAAATCGCGGTAATATCCTGCGGGGCCACATAATTGCGCCCGCCCAGAAAAGCCGCCGCGCGCGCCATACCGGCCACTGCCAGCGACGCACGGGGCGAAAGCCCCAGCATCAGGCGGCTGTCCTGCCGCGTCGCGCGGGAAAGCTCCACGATATACCGTCTGATTTCATCGCTCATATATACTTCGTCTACCTGCTGCTGCATAGCCAGCAGGTCGTTTTTGTCCATCACCGGCTGCACACGGTCCAGCAGGGCGCGGCGCGGCTGGCGGGACAAAATCTCCATTTCCGCCTCCGCATCGGGGTAGCCCATGACCACGCAGACCATAAAGCGGTCCAGCTGGGATTCCGGCAGCATCTGCGTACCCACCGAGCCGACGGGGTTTTCCGTTGCAAAAACGGTAAACGGCTGCGGCAGAACGCGCGTCACGCCGTCCACCGTGACGGCGCTTTCCTCCATGACTTCCAGCAAGGCGGACTGGGTGCGGGCGCTGGTACGGTTGATTTCATCGGCCAAAAACAGGTTGCACATCACCGCGCCGGGGTGGTACACAAATTTGCCGGTTTCCTTTTGGTACAGCGAGAACCCCACAATGTCGGACGGCAGAACGTCCGGCGTGAACTGCACGCGGTTTTGGGTCAGGTCCATAGCGCGGGCAAACGCCTGTGCCAGCGTAGTTTTGCCCACGCCGGGGATATCCTCAATCAGCACATGGCCGCGGGCCAGTATCGCCATCATGATTTTCAGCACGACTTCCGGCTTGCCCAGCACCGCCTTGCTTACCTCGGCTGTAACGGCCAGCGCCTTTTCGTTGATATTCTGCATGGGTCAATCCTTTCTATGCCTGCGCCAAATCAGCATACAGCCGATCACGGCGGCAATCAGCAGGCATCCCGCCCACAGGGCGTTGTTTTCCAGCCAAATCACCCAGTTGGAGTACGCGCCGCCCGCGTTTTCGCCGCCGCCCTCGTGGGGCAGGGGAGTGATACTTTCGGGGGTGACTTCCTCCAGCGCGGAGGTACCGTCGGCCTCCACCGTCACTTGGCGCGGTGCGGCGTCCCAGGTTTCGTCACACTCGGCCAGGTCTGCCGCATGGGTGGCGGCCTCTGCGTCGGGGTCGCGCTCGGCTATCACCAGGTAGCGCTGGGTGTTTTGGGTGTAGGGGTGGCAGGTCGTCAGGGTAAGCAGGTCGCGGCCGGGCTGTATCAGCACGGCGTTTATGTCGTCCGGCTGTATAATTTTCAGCTCGCACACGCGGTAAACCAGCGTGTCCCACGGCGTTGTCAGGGTAATTTTGTCGCCGATTTGTATCTGCTGCACGTTGCGCAGCATTTCCGCGCCGTAATAGCCGCGGTGGGCGGCAATGACGGTGTTGGTGTTTTCGCCGCCCAGCGGCATGGAGGTCTGCCCCAGCAGCGCGCCGCCGCGGGCCATGTTGGCCGCGTTGGCCCCCAGATAAACAGGCAGTTCCAAGTCCAGACGCGGTATCCACAGCGCGGCGATAACGTCGTCGGGCAAGCCGCAGCCCGTCAGGTCAAAGGCGGGGGTCTCGTAGGCAAAGGGGTCTTTCAGGCCGCTTTGGCCTTGGGCAAAAAGTTGTTGGTTGTAGGCCAGAAACGCGTCGTACAGTTCGGGGTAGGCGCGCGCGGGTTCGGCGGCGGAGGCTTCGGGCGCGGCGGGGGCGGCAGCTTCGGCGGCCTGCACAAATTTTTGCACGGTTTTTGTGCTTTTCTGCTCCGTCAGATATCGGCTGACCGTGGGCTGCAGCATCAACCCAACGCCCAGCAAAATTGCCAGCCATGCAAAAATTTGCAGAAACAGGCGTTTCATCAGTCTTCCTCCTCGCGCTTTTTGCAGCGGTGCAACAGCAGCAGCAACAGCAGCGCCTCGCCGCCGATAACCACACTGCCCGTCACGCTGATCCACGGCCAGGCGTCCACAATGCGCTTTACCACGTTGCCGGTATTCAGCTGTTGGTACTGCACGGTCTGCGGCGTGTCGGGCTGCTCGTCCTCTCCGGTATACGGCACACGGGCGCCGCGCACAAGCATACGGTGGGTGTTGATGGCATAGGGTGTGCAGGTGACCAGCGTGCAGTAGTCCCCGCCGGGGATAATTTCCAAATCCTCGGTGTTTTCCGGCTCCACGACCTTGACCTGATCCACCTGATACGCCAGCACCTCGTCCATGATGTGGAGGTAAAAACGGTCGCCCTCGCCCAGCTTGTCCAGGTCGGTAAACAGTACCGCCTCGGCCAGACCGCGATGCCCCGTCAGCACACTGTGGGTGCCCGCGCCGCCCAGCGGATAACTGGAGCCTTCCAGATGTCCGACGCCCTTTACCAGCACATCGTCGCTTGTGCCCTCATAAATGGGCAGGTTTACGTCAATTTTGGGTATGGTAATGTAGCCAAGGCTCTCGCCCACATCCAGCATGTCCACATAGCTTGTGCCGATGTCGTCCGCTTCGCCCGCCGCGTCGCGGTCGATGGCATTGTTCAGCTGTTGGTTGTAGCGGCGCGCAGCCTCCTTGGCGGCGTCGATTTTCTCGGCGTCCATCGACTGCACGTTGTCGTTGTAGCTTTCAATGACCGAGCTTGCGTGGCGCTGTGCCACCGCGTTGCTGACAACGGGGTACATGGCCACGCCGATGCCGGAGACGATCATCAGCGCAGCAAAGCCAAGTTTTAATTTGACGGTGGTTTCCATTGCAAAGAGCCTTTCTGTAAAGGGTTGACGCACTGCCACAACCGCCCATAGGGGAAGAACCGTTTCCGGCCCTTCCCCTATGGATTACCCGTTTATTTTGCTGTGGGTGTTTGGATGATGTGCATTACGCACGGTTGGTTTTCTTTTTCAGGCTGAACAGAACGCCGACGCCCGCCAGAACCAGCAGCACACCGATACCGCTGAACAGCAGCGTACCGAAACCGCCGGTGACAGGCAGCGTAAAGCCCTTGCGGTTGACAACATTAACCGTGTGCACGCCGATGTTCTGTTCATCGCCACCGGTAAAGGTTGTTGTCTTGGTAATCGTGCCGTCAGCGTCTTTTGTAAACGTCGTGGTTTCCTTAATGTTCAAGGTAACTTTGACAGGAGATTTCAGCAGGTTATAACCCTCGGCGGTCTTCGTTTCAACCAGGTAGTAGTCGCCATTGGCCAGACCGCCCTGCTCCAAATAACCGTCTTTACCACTTACTAACTTTTCTTTGTTGATCTGGGTCCATTTCTTGCTGGCATCCAAGCCCAATGCCCTTGCGGCATCATCCTTTACGGTACCGTTCGCATCTTCTTTGTACAGGTCAAACTCGACGCCGGACAGTCCTTTTTGGGTATCATCGGCAGTTTTATGCACCTTTACTTTGAAGGTGTAAACAACAGCTTCGTCTTTCGTTTCTTTCTTGTCTTCTTCTGTCGGGTTGCCCTTGAGGTCTACACCGATTTTGTTGGTGTAGACGAGAGAAGCAGAGTTTGTGTTGCCCGTCGTAGTCTGGTCTGCCGTATCCTGTAAAGTTGCAGTATACTTGATAATGATGTCTTTTCCGGCATAATCAGTCATATTAGTAGGGATAAAGGTAATGGTAAAGCCATCGCCACTATTCACAACAGTATATGCCGCTTCCTCCACAGCGGTGTTTTCACACTGAACGCTGAAGTCGCTCGTCTTGCCGTCAAACTTCAGGTTGGTCGGCCTATCGGTAACGGTAAAGGTCGTCAGTTTCGCAATGTTCCACGGTACAGTTACCTTAATTTGGTACGGAACATGGTCACCGACGCTGTAATCCGTACTCTTCGTGAGTGCATCGTTTTTATCTATCTTTTTTTCAATAGCAGCGCCTTCATTGATAACAGGAATTTCGATTGCTGGCGCAGCATTTTCGCCGTTGTACTGGATTTCGCCCTTCTTGGTTACCTCAAATGCAATGGGCTTCTTATCGATGATGTAGGGGGTATTTCCTTCAATGGACTGCTCGATAAAACGGTATTTACCCTGAGACAGACCACTTACAGAAACAATGCCCTCTTCATTTGTTTTCAGATCGAATTTGGTATTGTCCGACTCGCTCTCTGTTACGGGCTTCCATGTTTTATCGGTGTCACTGAACTTTTCCAAAGTAAAAGTTACACCTTTGAGTGGGCTTTCGGCACCGTTGCCCACACGAGCTGTTTTATGAATCTTCACTTCGCCATAAGTCGTGCCGTTTTTGGGATAAACGTGGATATCGTACAACCACTCGTTGAGGTTGCTTGCCTTCGTCATAGGAACCGAAACAAGAAACGGCTTCACAGGGCTTGTAACCTTATCGGGGGTAGCCGTCTCAACCACAACATACAAGCCAAGCTCAAGGGAGTTGAAAGTTGCAAGGCCCTTTTCGTCAGTCGTTTGTGGTAGAACAAAAGGGGTGGAATAAGACTGACCCTCTTTGATTGCATCTTCGGTATCGTTCAGATAGTCCTCAACCTTAACCGAGGAGACGTTACTTAAACCGTCGTAATAAGCCTGAAGCTGGGTACGATTCATAACCTGATAAATGCTGAATGTAGCACCTTCCAATGGTCTGGCGGTATCAGTAGGAACATTTTTCTCATCTGTATTTTCGCCGGTGCTTTCCTTTGCGTCATTTCCATTATATTCATATTTATGAATCGTAATAGAGCCAGAGTTCTGTGTCCAAACATCCGTCGTCGTCGTGCCGTCAGCCGCCATTGCGGGCATGGCGCAGAAGCTCAGGGTCAAGGCGGCGCTGAGGATTGCGGTAAATAAACGTTTCAGTTTCATCTTGTTGCATACCTCTTTCTTTCTATGTTGTTTTGTGCAGAGGGCTTTTTTAGGGGGTTCAGGAATGTTTGCCCCCTTTCTTATTGTATCGGAACACCAGCACCAGCAGCACAGCCACCAGTGCGGGCAAACCTATCAGCAGCCACAGGCTGGGTGCGTCCGCGCCCGTGTGCGGCAAGGTAAAGCCCTTGCGGTTGTAAATGGTCAGGGCAATGTTGCACACGCCGTCGGCATCTGTGGTTTTCGCGCCAAACGCCGCGCCATCGCGTCGGCATTGCCCGTCCGCTGTCAGTGTAAATTCGATGGGCTCGGCCAGCAGGGTGTAGCCCGCGGCGGTTTTGGTTTCGGTCAGGCGGTACTCGCCGGGGGATAGGTCTGCAAAGGTAAGTTGACCTGTTCCCGCGCTTGCGCTGCCCGTCACGCCTGTGCCGATTGTTACAAACGTGGTGTTGTCATCGTTCAGTTTTTCCAGCTTGAACTCCACACCGCCCAGCAGGGGAGTGGTTGTACCGTCTATGCCCATTTTGGTAAGGTTCAGGGCAAATTTCGGGTTGGTGCGCTGGTTGGTCAGGGTGATTTTGCCATCGGTAAGGTCGGTCTGCGATGCGGTGTAGGTGTATGTGCCAAGCGTAACCGTACCTTTTGCCGTAAATGTGCCTTTTTCGGTTGCACACTCCGCCACGCGGTACTCATATTTGGTGCCGCTGCTGACATCCGTCTTGTCCAGACGTTCAAACTTGTGCGTCCACTTCCCGGTCATATAGTTGTATTGCAGCTTGACAGCGCTCGTTGCATCTACCCACTTGCCGCTTGTGTCATTCACATGGCGGCGCTCCAGCTTGACCCAAATATCCGGCAGTTTATCGGTCAGCGGTTTGTCCTTTGCATCCTTCCACTGCTTTTCCACCTCAATATCCATCAATTGGTGTGCCGTGTTGGTAAAGGTGGCGGTGACGGGTGTCGTATCGCTGGTAACCGTGCCGCGCACGCCATTGTCCACGTCGAACTTTGCGTCAGTGGCTGTACAGGTTACGCTTTTCAGGCTGCTGTCAGCGGCGGGCGTTTCAACTACCCGGAAGCGTGTGCCAATGGGGATGCCGGTAATTTCCCTGCTTTCGCCAATTGGAATGGTAATGGTCATTGGTTGTACGCTGTCCGCGCCGCCCAAGCCGATACCGCCAACGTTGCTGAAGGTGACGGTAAATTCGTAGCTTTTGCCTGTCAGCGGTGTTTCGCCGGTCGGCTGTTCCTTTTTAATTACCAGCGTACCGACCTTGACGGTGTTAATGAACTTGACCTTCAATTCGGGGAATTCTTCTTCCGGCGCGGCGTAACTGCGGAACACCAGCGTATTCGTGCCTTTGGGCTTGCTGCCGTTGTAGCTGCTGCCTGTTGATGTGGTGTCCGCCGTTTCGGTTCGGTTATCCTCCGGCTTTGTGCTGTCGCCTTGCAGCGGGAGGGGGGATGCGGCGTTTACAGACGAACTTTCCCCCGCTGTGTTGACCAACGTCCCGTTCTCGTACACTTCCCAGCGGGTGTCGTACAAGGCGGTGTTTTCCGTCTCTTGCAGCGAGATATAACTGCCACGGCGGAACTGGTCCGTAAAGGTCACGGTTTCGCCGTCTTGCAAATCAAACGTGCCATCGGTGTCCACCGCCTGCGTGCCGCTGCTCGCTACGCTGGACGTAAATATCGCGCCGCTGGCGGGCTTCAAGGTATTGCTTCCCGCCGAGCCATAGTCCGGGATATCCGCTTGCTCTACCGAGAAGCCCACCGTTTTGTTTGCCACGGGCTTGGCGGTAAAAACAAAATTGCGGAAGTAAACCGTGCGCTCGTAGTCATCGCCAATGCGGATTTCTGTGAGTTTGGTCAGGTCAAAGCCATCGTCCTGTGGCATTTTGCTCAGCTGCAGCTTGACCGTGACCCATTGGTTGTTTTGCATCACAACGCTGCCGCTGAGCATGGTGTTCAGATAGGACTTTTGGCCGTTAGTCAAATCGCAGCCCATCTGGTTGTCCTTGTCGTCCTCCAAGGTCAGATACAGGTAGTTGGTGGACAGAACGCCGTCACCCGGGTTGCCCACGGCGTAAACGTCAAAGGACAGATAGTCGCGGTTTTCGATGTTGAGCGGGTTTGTCAGCGTCATAGTGCCGTAGCGCAGGTTGCGGTGTGCGCTGCCTTTATCATACCCTTGGGCGTACCATTTTACGATTTGACCAGTGTATGTTCCGCTTGTGTCGGGCGGATTATCGTCCTTTTTCATGGTTGTTTTGTCAGTATCGCTGCTGCTGGCGGTGAAATTGCTGCCGACTGCCACGGGGTCGGGGGTGCTGTTGGTGATTGCTTTTGGGCCGTAATGCGTAGCCAAGTTTTGCAGGGTAAAGGTAAAGAGCTTTTGATTTTGGAATAAAGACTTGAACGCGGTGTTTACCTTGCTGAGATCGACCTGCTTTTCAACCTGCAATTTGTTATTGTCGGGGAAGTTGAACGCCACCGCCATGTTGGACTCCCACATACCGCGCTCCATATAGAACATGGTCAGGGTGTGGGTGGTGCGGTCTTTGTCTAATTGGATGGCTTTGCCTGTCGTCTTGGTGAACGTGACAGGGGTCTGGTTGAAGCAGACGGTTTTGGTGGTATCAGTCTGGTAGACCATGGTGTCGCTTGTGTCGGTGTTCTTGTTGGAGCTGACGTAGGGGGTTACGGTGTTGTTTGCACCAAATTCCAGCAGACCGGACGCTTTACCGTGCGCGCCGCCGACATCCAGCATCAACTCGCCGTCAATGTAGACCCACACGTCATCGTCGCCGGAGAAGAAGAACTTGATAGGGATCTTGATGTCGTTGCCGTCGTTGTCTTTTCCTACAACAACATTGCCGTCCTCGGTAAGCGTAAAGTCAAATTGCAGCTTGGCACCAAAGCCGTAGTTGTATCGAGACGCCACGACTGTGGAAACTGTTTGGTTAAACGGGAAAAAGCCGTGGGTGCCATCTTGGCCGCCTGTTGCATCAATGTTTTTTGAGTTGTCGTCCGTGATGGGTTTGCCGTCACTATCTTTGCCGGGGGATGCCAGATAATACTTGCCGTTGGTTTGGTCCTGCTTCAGATACAGCGAGGCTTTGCTGCTGTCATAGTACCAATATTGGGCGTATTTTTCGGGGTCGTTTTCGTTGGTACTGCTCTTAAAAACGGCGTCCTTTGTAAACGGGAAGGAAACATCCTTATACACCTTGCCCAGCACGGTGTTAAAGCTGTTGTCGCCTTGCAGGAATGCTTCGTTAAAGTGCGGGTCAACCAGCGCTTTTGTTGTGTCGGAATTCTCGGTTCTTAACAGCGGCAGACCGTTTGCCGTACTGTCAGAGGTCTTGCTTTCTACAAGACCTTGGAAGGTGCGGTCGTAGACGAAGGTGTTGTTGCTGTTGTCTTTAGATAGCGTTTTACCCTTATCGTCCAAAGCCGAGTTGTTTACCGCCATAAAGGTGTTGTATTTGTCGCTACCCACATTGTCCCAACCATACAGCTTCATACCACCGGCAACGTCAGCAAAGCGGTTGCCCCAATCACCTATTGACGGTTGGAAATGCCCGGTGTAAAGCGGGTATTTGACATTGTCGTTTTTCGTGTAAGCACTGCTGAGGGCGCGGTCAAACTGCTCAAAAGTGACAAGCCCGCGTTGGGAACCGCCAATGATCGGGGCGCTGTCGCGGTTCAAGCCGTTCAGCTCGTAGTCGGTGTAGTAATCGTACAGGGTGCTGGTGATATACTTTGTATCCTTTTGTTGGGTAAAAATGCCGCTGTTATCAATGTCCACAACGGTCATGTTTTTGCCGCTTTCGGCATCGTGGCGGGAGTTTTTCTCGCCCCAGTAGCCGTCACGGTTGACACCTTCGCCGCCCGTGTAGGCCGACGGGTCGCCGTCGTCGGCAAAGAAGCAGGGTTCTTGCAGGGCTGGGGGGATTTCTGCCGTGCTGTACTTTCTGGTCTTGTTGTCTTTTGCGGGGGCGTTTTGGTTATCCGTTGCGGAGAATTGCACCGCGGTGTAAGTGCCCTCAGGAATTGTGCAAGACCACAGCTTGCGGTCAGCGGCGGGGTCGGTGACTTCGTCCATTGTCACGGTTTTGACAGTGCTGCCGTCTGAACCCGTCAGGAAGCAGTACATGGGTTTGCCATCGTCCGGCATAGGACTTTGATGTATGTCGGGGTCGTTCGCATAACTGTACGAGGACAGCGTGGCATCAAAGTAAATGGTTTTGTTTGCCTTTAGCAAATCACTGCCCGCACTTTGCCAAGAGAATGTGGAATCTGTGCCGTAGACAAAGCAATTGGCGGTTGTTAAGTTGAACGGCGTTGCGCCATCGTAGTTGTCTTTGCTGAAATTATACAGGGCGCTTTCGCCGCCGTCCCAAGTGAACTTTACAAACTGCGACTTATTGTCTGGAATCAGGATTTTCTGCGCGTAAAACTTGCCCGCTTCCACCGTGCCGATTGGCAGGCTGGCGGTTTTTACTGTTTTGGTCTTATCATTTTCATCTTGTTTATAAAATACTGCGGTTACGTTGGTAAGTGGAGCGCCGCTTGCATTTTTGAAGTAAAGCGGCATATCCTTGTAATAGTACTCCACGCGCTTCCATTGGGCGGCGTTGTAAGATGAACCCCGATTGTAATTTTTGTCCGTAGTATTTTTGTCTGTTCGAACAAACTTTTTACCGGCAAGTTGGTCAATCGCTGTCCAGTGAGTGGTGGCTCCGGTTTCACGGTCACCATTGCCAAAGGCAAAGATTTCTTCCTGCCAGTTGCCGCCTACCCAATACTGGAAAATAACCCGATAAAACCCGTCATCCGGATAATCTGCGGAATTCAGTGTGACGCTGAATACTCTATGTTTTTCCCCATTGCTATCGGTTGTTTCTCCGGCATCCACCATATCCTTGTTCAAGTCGGCGGTACCTGCGTCAGTAGAGGCTGCCTTTTGTGCATAAAAACGGATGGTACAGTTTTGACCGTTATATGTTGTATTGTATCTGCCATCATCCTCAAAATAAATGGTTGTCGTAGCCGGAATAAAGCCCGTCGATACACTGGTATCCGCTATCGTATCAGGTGTGTTCGCGTCATCGTTGTCAGGCGAATCATCCGCAGGCATAGTATCTTCTTCGTTGGGGTTGTCCCCGTCAGCAAAAAGAACATCTTGCTCTGTGTTGGTTTTTGCCGCCGTGGTTTCCTCTGCGTTGATGGCATGGTTTGGCGCGGCAGCCGTATCGGAAGTGTCCGCAGGGGTTTTGTTCGTCAAGGCTGGGTCGGCAGGGGCGGTGCCCGTATCGGCGGCGGGAGTCTGATTTTCTGCCGCTTCCTGGGTTTTGCCGTCATTGTTCGGAACCGCTGCTGTATTATTTACCGTGTCTCCCGCTTCTGTTCCCGGCTCGTTCGCAGTGGGCGGGGTATCTCCTTCATCCGGAATCGTTTCCAAGTCGGATACAATAGGCTCTTGCGCAGGTTCTGCACCCTCGCTTGACGTGTCTGCGGCAGGAATGGTCGGAATCGTTTCCGAACCTGCGTCAAAAAATAAAGCCTCATCCTCAGCTGCATAAACCGGCAGAGCCATACCGACCAGCAGGCACAGGGCGACAAGCAGTGCCGCCGCACGGTGCAGGATAGAAAATGCTTTCGTCATTTGCTTCGACTCCTTTTTCTATATATGATATGTGTGTTCTCACGATATATCGGGGGAACGCGCGCCATTCGGCGCGATTTTATGCGCTGCGCACATCTGGCCCGGAAACGGACTTTTTCCACAAGCTGAGCTGTATTTACAGTCTTTTTTGAGAATATAATCCGATGTGCAAACATTTGCGCTTGCGTCGGGAAAAGTAAGACACGGTATGTTTGTTGTGTGCCTTTTTATTTATAAGGAACAGTATAATACTTTGGGATGAAAATTTCAATACGGCTACATTCAAGCAAGTGATTTTTTGGCAGATTGCAAAATTTTGACTTGTCGAATTCGTCACAATGACAAGCGCTTTCGGCAGCTATTATACACACCGCAAGCACTTGTTAAAATCTTGCTGATGCTTTTGCGCAACTATTGCGCAAAAACCGCCGCAAAAAAAGCGTAAACACAACACAAATTCAACGGGAATGTCCGTGAATTTGGTCGTGTGTGTGCTTGCGGTTTTATCCTTATCCGGAGCCCAAAAGGGCAGGGGGTCAGCTTTGTTGGCTTGTCCAAAAGCGGACGGCTTCATCCAGCCAGCCCTCACAGGCAAGACCCATGCCCAGCCCCACGCCGTGGTCAACGCCGTGGTAGACTGTCAGCTTATGCGGCACACCAATGTTCAAGCTGAAGATGGAATCTTATATCTTCCCTGAGTATGCAGACTGTCAAAAAACTCTTGTAGGGGCGAGCATTGCTCGCCCGTGCCCGTTTGCCTGTGAAAAAAACTTACCCGGAAAAGGCGTTGCTGCGCCAAGTTCGCGGGCGACCAATGGTCGCCCCTAGATATTCAATAGACCACGAATGTGATTTTTTGACACGCCGGAGTATGAGCAGGAGCTGACAAGCAAGTTACGGTGGCCGCATAAAAAGGCGCACGGCAAACACACCCGGGCAAGGACTGCGCTTGCCGGGAACAGCATGTGAGCGGTGTCCCTTGCGCTATAGGACACCCGGCAAAGGGGCGCACCTCGCCCCTGGTCGGAGCCTTTGGGGGCGGAAGGCTTTACCCGCTGATGGCATCCTCGACCACGTCCAGCAGGTGGCAGGGGTCGAGCTGGGCGGCGGTGCAGCGGCGTGCGAGGGCCTCGACGAAGGCGCGGTCCAACGATACGTCGGAGATAAACTGTACGACCTGCTGGCAGCCACGGAGGTCCCGCGCGGCCAGAATGCCGTAGGTAGTGTAGGGCCCGAGCTCGGGCGCGGAGAGCTTTTGACAGACAACGCGATAGGTATACACGATTTTCACCCACTCCTGCTATGTTACATAACAAAATATATTGACAAAAAATGGTAACTGGGGTAAAATTATGGTAGTGTTAGTGTACTTATGGATGCCGCCCTTCACAATATAGCATATCCCGGTGTGCAAAGTACACAACCAGTGCCGGGAATTTTGGCGGCGCATTTTGCACCGCCGCTTTGCTGTTTTTCCGGCGGTGAATCGCGTTTTGAGGGGAGAGAAGATGTTATGTCCGCATATCGATGCCGTGTGGCAGAAGCAATGACCGCTGCGAGGGAGGCAGCGGGTGTTTCACAGCGGGAACTGGCAGACCGCCTGGGCCGGGATAAGCGCACGATCCAGAAATGGGAAAAGGGCGAGATGAAGATTGCGCTTGAGGATTTTCTGGCCGTCTTTGATGCACTAAAAGTGCAGGTGGAGCCGTACTCCAAATGGATTCGGCACCCAGAGCTTTTCCCCCATGGACTGTCGGACATCCTGCAATACTCCACCGATAAAAAGCGCATGGCACTGGGGGATTTCTACAGCCGCCAGGCGTCGCCCATGGAGGTCGAGCAGGAATATTACTTTCTGTTTGCTGACCACGGCAGCGACTACCACGGCATGTACCAGCAGTGGATGGCCAACCTGCTGACACCGCTGCGGGATCGCCGCCGCATCTGTGCCCAGGTTATTGAGAATTATAACGAGGCCCTTGCCACCGGGACCATTACCGACCCGGACGCGCCCCAGCCCAACATGGAGGTCCTGCAGGCCTGCTATGAGGCCAGTGGCCAGAGCATCCAGAGCGGCGCCAACGGCTACACGATGCTGAGCCTTGATTTGAACCGCTGACAAAAGCATAAACCCGCCGCCCCCTGCGTACACTCTGCGCAGGGGGCTTTGTTATGGCTGCACTTGTACAAAGGATTCGGGCGCGGGCGGCATCGCTGCCGACATTCGACATACCGTTTCTGCTGATCTTGCTGCTGTTGTTGAGCTACGGGCTCATCATGCTGTTCTCCGCGGGGTACGCGGTGGCGCTCTACCGCCGCGGCGACGCTTACACCTACATCCGCCCGCAGCTGCTGTTTGCGGCGCTGGGCGTGCTGGCTATGTACGCGGCCAGCCTGGTGGACTACCACGTCTGGCACAGGCTGGCCTGGCCGATGCTGGGGATCTCGCTGCTTTTGCTTGCCATCGTGCTTTTCATGCCGGAGTACAACGGCTGCAAGCGGTGGATCGTGCTGCCGGGGCTGGGCACGCTGCAGCCCAGTGAAATCGCAAAATTCTCGATTGTGCTGGTGTTCTCGCATATCATCTCACTGAATCACGACAGGATGAAGTCGTTTTCCACAGGCGTTGTGCCGTTCGCGTTGATTCTGGGGGTCGTCACGGTGCTCATGCTGCTGGAGCCGCACCTGTCCGGCACGCTGCTGATCCTGTCCATCGGCGCGGTGCTGATGTTTGTGGGCGGCACGGGGCTGCACTGGTTCGGGCTGGCCGGGGGGCTGGGCGCGGCGGCCATTGCGGCGGCGGTCATTGCGCTGCCGGAGCTGGTGCCCTACGCCACGGACCGGCTCGCGTCGTGGCGCGACCCCTTTGCCGACCCGCTGGGCGAAGGTCACCAGACGATCCAGAGCCTCTACGCCATCGCGTCGGGCGGGCTGGCCGGGCTGGGGCTGGGCAACAGCCGACAGAAATATCTGTACGTGCCGGAGCCGCAGAACGACTTTATTTTTTCGATTTTGTGTGAGGAGCTTGGTTTTATCGGGGCGGCGCTGGTCGTGGCGCTGTTTTTGCTGCTGCTCTTGCGCGGCATGTCGATTGCGGTGCGCGCGCGGGATAAGTTCGGCGCACTGCTCGTCGTCGGGTTCGTCGTGCAGGTCACGCTGCAGGCGATTCTGAACATGGCCGTTGTGACGAACACAATCCCGAACACCGGCATCAGCCTGCCGTTTTTCTCGTCGGGCGGCACCAGCTTATTGATGCTGCTGGGGGAGATGGGCATCGTGCTGTCGGTGTCCAGGCAGACGGATATGGTGTAGGGAACATTCCCCTGGCCCCCTCTGCGAGGGAGCAAGGACGTCCCAAGGCAATACCGCACAATTCCCGCCTAACGGCTTAAGCACCGCTCCGGCGGCTGCGG
>OGJJ01001390.1_pt1 | contig 18446 bp, 17 predicted proteins | sample 1572081 | NCBI WGS metagenome assembly OGJJ01 (sample SAMEA2582122, study PRJEB24529) | metagenome | biome: Human gut stool | place: China | collected 2011
AGGGGGTAATATGTACCGCTTCGACCTGCGCGGGGCCGCTCCGAAAGATTGGACTGCGGTTAAAATCTTCTCCGGTTCGTCAAGCAAGCCGATTACCTCGGCTCCTGCCGTATCACGAAAAGGAGCTAAGGAATACGTCGTGATTTTCGGTACGGGTAGTGAAATCTACCAAAGTGATTTGAGCAATACTGAGACACAATCGATTTACGGTATTGTCCAAAAATTGGATAAAACGCCGAAAAACCTGTTCGAAGACAAGGCAAATAAAGATATTGCTGAGCAAAATCTGCGCGAACAAACTATTACTGAGGTAGAGCAGTCATATAACGATGGAAACAATCAGCCGCAAACCAGTAAAGCTTTGTATCTGAGCAACGAAAAAATTGAAGAGAAACATAAGGGCTGGTTCATCAATCTGCGTTCCGGCGAGCGTGTCAGCATTAAGCCGACCATGATTCTGCGTACTGCCATCGTTACAATACGCAAGTACGCTTCCGATGGCGGTAAGACTATCGGCAAGGAGGAAGCGGAAAAAGACTTGTGTATGCCTGTCAGCAACAATAAGTCAACCGTAACCAGCACAACCTTCCTCGGCATCAATGCCGATAATGGCGGTGCACTCAATAGCCGTAGCGCACGTTTTACGCCTGATATATTTAAGCGTGAATTGAGTGGTTTCGGTACGCAATACGCCAACGGTTTGACTCAAGAAGGTATTGTCAGCTTCACCTTTATCGATCCGAACAAGCGTACAGACGATCCTGTTACTGCCGATGGTGACAGCGGTGAAACCGGTACGGATAAAGAGCTTGGGTTGGGTTCTGGTACGCCCAACAACAAATGCTTCTCAGGCAAAGAGGGTGACCAGCGCAGTTTGTTGCTGAATAATGCGCAATCGCTGGAAGTAAAAGGCCGTATCTGTGGTCTGCAACGTATCAGCTGGCGCGAGCTGTTTTTCTGATTGGCTCGTGTAAGCGTATGAAGACCAAGAGGTCGTCTGAAAACTTGGAAACAGGTTTTCAGACGACCTTTTTAGTCTCGGATTAAGGCGGAATGGAACGGTGGTTATGTAGAAATGTAGATGATGAACAACCGCCGTTTTTTATCGCACCTGTCCGTTAAACAGCTTTTGAAGTTGGCCAAAAGACAGACTATTTAGCCTTGCTTCTGCCTTTGCGCTTGGTTGGCGCGGTATCCGAGGTTTTCACTTTGATTTTCACGCTTTTGCTTGGCTTCTTGTCTTTGCGTTTGGCTTTTTCCGTTGCTGTTTTGGCTTTGGCGGTTTTCTTTTTGCCGTTTTCAGACGACGTTGCTGCGCTGGCCGGTTGGGCTTTGCTGCGGCGTTTGGCGGCGGGTTTTTCCTGTTTTACAGGCGTTTTCATTGCGTCGTCGATTTCTTTCGCCGTCAGTTTGCGCTTGGTTTTCGAGCCGGTTTGGGCGGTGGTTTTGGTGCGGCGTTTTTTGTCGCTGCTTCCGCCGCTGATCAAGGTCAGGTCGATTTTGCTGGTGTCCAAATCGGCGCGCGCCACTCGGACGCTGACTTTGTCGCCCATGTTGAAACGGATGCCGCTGCGTTCGCCTTCTATCGCCATGATTTCGGGACGGAAGTTGAAATAGTCTTCGCCCAAATCGCTGATGTGTACCAAGCCGTCGATGTGGATGCCGTCCAGCGTAACGAAGAGGCCGAAGTTGGTCATGCCGGAGATTTTGCCTTTGTGCGGAAGATCCATGGTGACGCGCAGAGATTCCGGTGAGGTAAAAGGAATGGAGACTTTCATTGGACGAGAGGAAATGCCGCTTTCTCGTGGAAGAATGGAGCCATCTGCGACAAAAGCAACGAGATTTCGTTTGGCAAGCTGGCTTCGGATATAGGTCTGGTCTTCGGCGAGAAAGATAGTCTGTTCCAGTTCTTTGTGATTGATATTTCTGTAAAGGAAAGCTTTCTGCACGCAGACCGGGAGAAAGTCGAAGAGGATTTTTTCCAGCTCAGTGGCATTAATCGTTCTTCCGTTGGCCGGAAAACCGATGAAGAAACGGGCAGTGATCCCTTTTTCTGTGATCTCGCAGGCGGTCCGCTCCAGGATTTCCTGCCCACAGTGACTCACCGAGATCAGACCGCTCTTGCCGGAGCCTTTGGCACGGAAGGTGTAGTGGCTGACCTGTTTTTCAAACTGTCTGGTAAGATAATCAGACAGCGTGATGCGGGTAACATGATCGCTATAATATTCCCGTGGAAATCCCGCAGTTTTGTGCGAAATCCGTACACTGATATGAGAAGGCGAAGCAAAAGGATCCCCCTGTACGTGGTCGATTGAGAGGATATAATTGTCAAACTGGTAACTGCCCTTCAGAGATTTATAGGCAGGATAACTCTTTCTGTGGACAGAATGCAGAAGATTCTGTAGATCGGTGGATTGCTGCATGTAGATGACCTCCATAATCATAAAATAAATACGAATTGTAGTTTGAATATGAATAATATTATTGTAACGGCGGAGGCGAATTTTTCAAGAAAAATTTGAGAAAACTGTGAAATAAGTAATGGAATTCTTATTTTTTGATTAAGAATTGTGAGGATTGTAGAAATAAATAGAAGTTTGTTTTATAATATGTGAGATATCAGGGTTCAAAGTTTCAAGTGCCGTTCCTGCTTGCAGGGAGAGGCACTTGAACTTGGAAGTCGCCAAACATAAGGAAGTAGCGATTTACAGAGTAAATCAGCGGATTCCGAATGTTTGAAGAATTGCGGGAGCTGCTTGCAGCGGAGCAATTCGTTAATATCGGAGTAAAAAATTCAATCGAAAGGTGGTTTTATATATTATGGAAAGAAAAAACGTATGGCTTTCTTATGGAGAATCGGATGAGAAAGAGATGGAGAAACTTGCAAAGGATTACCGCGCATTCCTTGATGCAGGCAAGACAGAGCGTGAATGTGTGACGGAACTTGTCAGAGAAGCAGAAGCCAACGGATATGTCAGCCTTGAAGCAAAACAGGCAGCAGGCGAGAAGATCCAGCCGGGAGATAAAGTATATGCAGTCGGAATGAAAAAGATCATGGCACTGTTCCACGTAGGCCAGGAACCGCTGGAAAAAGGTATGAACATCCTCGGCGCACACATCGACTCCCCACGTCTCGACGTAAAACAGAATCCTCTGTATGAAGACACAGACCTTGCATACCTCGATACCCACTACTATGGCGGTGTCAAGAAATATCAGTGGGTAGCTCTTCCACTCGCGATCCACGGCGTGATCGCAAAAAAAGACGGCAGCGTAGTCAACGTTACCATCGGTGAAGATGAAAATGATCCGGTCGTATACATCACAGACCTTCTGATCCACCTTGCAGGCAAACAGCTTCAGAAAAAAGCAGCCGAGGTCATCGAAGGTGAAAATCTCGACATCCTGATCGGAAGCAGACCGCTCAGCGAAAGCACCGATGAGAAGAAAAAAGAAGCAGTCAAATCCAATGTTCTCCGTATCCTCAAAGAGAAATACGATGTAGAAGAGGAGGATTTCCTTTCAGCAGAGCTTGAGATCGTTCCGGCAGGCAAGGCACGTGACTGCGGTCTGGACAGAAGCATGGTAGCCGCATATGGACAGGATGACCGCGTATGCGCCTATACTTCCTTTGTCGCAATGATGGAAATGGACGCACCGAAACGCACAAGCTGCTGTCTCCTGACAGACAAAGAAGAGATTGGAAGCGTCGGCGCAACCGGAATGCAGTCCAGATTTTTTGAAAATACCGTTGCAGAACTTCTGGATGGAATGGGATGCTATTCTGATCTGGCACTCAGAAGAACTCTCCGCAACTCCAGCATGCTTTCCTCTGATGTAAGCGCGGGCTATGATCCGGCTTATGGAGAATGCTTCGAGAAAAAGAATGCTGCATATCTCGGAAGAGGCATCGTGCTCAATAAATTCACAGGAGCAAGAGGCAAATCTGGCTCCAACGATGCAAATGCTGAATATGTTGCGGAAGTCCGCAGGATCTTTGACGACCATCAGGTTGCATTCCAGACTGCAGAACTTGGCAAGGTCGATGTAGGCGGCGGTGGAACCATCGCATATATCGCAGCCCTTTATGGAATGAACGTGATCGACAGTGGTGTGGCAGTCCTGAGTATGCATGCTCCGTGGGAAGTTACAAGCAAAGCCGATATTTACGAAGCAAAGAAAGCATACAAGGCATTTTTGCTTGATGCATAATAAGATATCTGAAACAGTAATAAATCAGGCTCCATGAAGGGGCACCAGAGGAGGATTTATGGACAACGATACACTGATCAAAGTAGAAGACTTATGCAAGATTTACAATCCTGGAGAAAACGAAGTGCGTGCTCTGGATCATGTGAGCCTGGAGATCAAAAAGGGAGAACTGGTAGCGATCATTGGACAGTCCGGTTCTGGCAAATCCACGTTTATGAACATGCTCGGATGCCTTGATGTTCCAACTTCCGGCAGATATTATCTTAACGGAACAGATGTGTCCGAAATGACGGACAATGAACTCTCAGAAGTGCGAAACCGTGAGATCGGTTTTATCTTCCAGGGCTTTAACCTGATCGCAAATCTGAATGCGATCGAAAACGTAGAACTTCCCCTGATCTACAGAGGCACAGACAAGAAAACAAGACACCAGCTTGCCGTAGATTCGCTCAAACTGGTCGGTCTGGAGAAACGTATGGATCATAAGCCAAGTGAAATGTCCGGTGGTCAGCAGCAGAGAGTTGCGATCGCGAGAGCCATTGCCGCACAGCCGCCGGTGATCCTGGCAGATGAGCCGACCGGAAACCTGGACTCCGCATCCAGCAGGGAGATCCTTGCGATCCTCAAAAAGATGCACAAGTCAGGACGAACCGTGATCCTGATCACACATGACAATGGAATTGCGGCTCAGGCACGCCGTGTGGTACGTATCATGGACGGAAAAATCGAATCCGACACAATAAATGAGGATTTTGACCAGGAGGCAGAGGCATGAAGAAGAAAAAATCCAAAAAGAAACTGCTGATCGGTGCAGGCGTGATCGCAGTTGTGGCAGTGGGCGGCGTATCTGTCCTGGGAGGCAGGTCATCCGGCGAGGAGGCAGTTCCACAGGTTGAGGTGGTAAAAGCCGAGATCGGTGATGTCCAGCAGACCGTGGAGGCAAGCGGAACTGTAGTCAGCGAAGAATCCAAGACATATTTTTCTCCGGTGAATGCCAAAGTAGACAAGGTCGATTTCAAAGAGGGCGACACCGTCAAAGCCGGAACAGAGCTGGTGGCTTTTGACAAAAAGGATCTCGAAAGAGAGCAGAAAAAAGCTGATCTGAACGTAGAGTCCGGGAAATTGGACATGACCAATACGATCAACAAATCGGACAAGGCAGTTCAGAAACAGAAAGATGCCGCAGGTAATGCGTCAAGCCTGAAACAGCAGGTGGCAGCGCAGGAAGATTATGTGGCGAGCCTTAAGGCACAGATTTCTCAGGTAACAGCCAATGCACAGGCACAGGCAGCAGCAGAATCTGCAAGAAAAGCAGCCGAGGCGCAGGCCGCCCAGGAAGCTGCACAGCAGAAAATCCAGCAGGAATATGCAGCCGACCTCAGTACATATCAGAACAAAACACTCCCGGCATATCAGAATAAGCTGAATGAACTTAACAATACGATGAATCAGACTCTTCAGGAATACAATCAGTCCGAGAGTGAGTATCAGATGGCTTTTCAGACCTGGTCGGGGGATCAGACGGACGAAAATGCAGATGCACTTTCCATTGCAGAACAGTTACGGAGTGAGTCACAGATTGCATATCAGGACGCAAAGCGTGACTACGAAGATTATAAGGCACAGAAGCCGGAAGCACCGGTGTTATCTGATTACACAGGAGAAAGTTCTGCAATCGTGTCAGATGGAACCAAGACAGAAACATCCTCTGATTTTTCGGATACTACAGAAACAGCGACAGTAACAGCAGATACCTCTGCTCTGGAATCTGAGCTGGAAAAAGCCAGCAGCGATCTTGCAGAGCTCCAGTCCAAACTGTCCAGTGAAGAAGCAACTGCAGAAGCAGACCCGGGAGCTGTGACCGAAGAAGAAAAAGAAAAAATGGAGATCACCAACAACCTCGCAGAACTGGATCAGATGTCAGCCAAGGAACTTGTAGAAGCAGCCAAAAAAGGAATCCACGCAGATTTTAACGGCGTAGTGACAAAGGTTGCTGTTGTGGAAGGCTCTACAACAGCACTTGGTACAGAACTTTTTACTCTGCAGAATACAGATAAAGTAGATGTAACGGTAAACATTTCCAAGTATGACTACGACAAGGTTCAGGAAGGACAGAGCGCACAGATCACACTTGCAGGAAAAACATACGAAGGCGAAGTTATCAAGGTCAGCCACATTGCGACGCAGAATGAAAAAGGTGCATCCCTGATCTCAGCAGACATCCGTATCAAAAATCCGGACGAAGATATTTTTCTCGGCGTAGATGCCAAAGTAACGATCCAGGCACAGAAAGCAGAGAACGTTGTCGTTCTGCCGTCCGAAGTTGTCAACATTGGCAAAGAGGGTTCTTTTTGTTATGTCCTTGAAGATGGCGTGATCACCAGAAAAGATATCACAACAGGTATAAGTTCTGACGATTATATCGAGGTAACAGATGGCATTGAGGCAGATGAACAGGTGATCCGTGATATCGGTTCCCTGCAGGAAGGAATGCCTGCACAGGCCGTGGATGCCAGTGCGGAAGGCGTTGATGGAGCAGATGCTGTTCCTGCCGATGCAGAAGATGTGGTTACAGAAACAGAAGAAGGTGCTTGATGGGTGGAGTGTATGAATATATAAAAATGGCAGTCCAGAACATCCGTGCAAATAAAGGACGTTCTTTTCTGACCATGCTTGGAATCATCATAGGTATTGCCTCGGTTATTGCGATCGTTTCTATCGGTGAGGGAACCAAGAATCAGATGAACAGTGAGATCGACGGGATCGGTGCCGGTAAGATCGCGATCAGCGTCAGCAGTGATGCCATGACAGAGGACGAATGGATCACACCGGAAGATGTGCAGGAAGTCCGTAAACTGGATGATGTAGAGGGAGTCAGTGTTTCAAACAGTTATGACGGTGAGACTGTGACCGGCAAGGGTACTTTTTCTATTATGTTAACCGGCGAGGGCCCGGATGCCAAAATGATCAATAACTCTGAAATGAAATACGGAAATTATTTCGGAGAGCAGGAGACCGAGGAGGGCAAAAACGTCTGTGTCATTTCCGATTCCGATGCCAAAAGACTGTTTGGCACAGATGATGTCGTGGGTATGAGCCTTGATATCACCTGTTATGATTCTTCCAAATCATTTCGTATCATAGGTGTCACGACTCAGAAAGAAAATGGAACTTTTGTAAGTTATACTTATGATGGAATGCCGGTTACGGTGAATATCCCGTATTCATCCATGGATGATCTGGTCGTAGGGTCTGATGAATTTTATTCGATCACTGTCCAGGCAGACAAAACACAGGATTCCCAGGGGATTGCAGATCAGATCGTTCACCTGCTGGAAAAACGCCATCAGTGTGCCGGAGAAGATTATTTCCAGGTTGAGAGTTTCCAGGATATCATGAAATCTATGAACGAGATGCTTGGCATGGTCACGACTTTTATTTCTTTTGTGGCCGGAATTTCTCTTCTTGTCGGTGGAATCGGTGTCATGAATATCATGCTTGTGTCTGTCACAGAGCGAACGAGGGAGATCGGTATCCGTAAATCTCTTGGAGCCAAGACTGCTTCTATCATGCTGCAGTTCCTTGCAGAAGCAGCGATCCTGACAGTCATCGGTGGTCTGATCGGAATCCTGCTCGGTGTGCTGGCGGCATATGGAATCTGTACGGTCATGAGTAACAGTATGGGAATGGCAATCTCACCGGGGATCAGCCCGACAGTCGTGCTGGCAGCGACTTTGTTCTCCTGCGCGGTAGGTGTTTTCTTTGGAATCTACCCTGCAAGAAAAGCCGCAAAACTGAGCCCGATCGAGGCGCTGAGACGAAATTAAATATAACGAAGATCCTTCATCTTTCCCGAGGTGAAGGATTTTTTGTGCAAAAAATGTGACCGATTTCATAAAATCTCCTTATTTTTATCACATAAAGGTCACAAATCCAGCCTATATTGTTAGCTGTAAGCAACAGAAAGCAAAACAAAAAATCAAAATTAAAATAGAAGAGAGGAATTGATTATTATGAAACGTAAATATGCAGCAATGGTATTAGGACTGACAATGGCACTGACTTCTGTAAATATGGCATATGCAGCAAGTGATACTGCTGAGACAACAGAGGCTGCAGCAGAGGACGAGAGCGCAGATTCCACAGATACAACTACAGATGAGGCAGAAGCTACAGAAGTTTACGGTGAAGTTACAGAAGTCGGAGAGGACAGCATTACGATCAATGTAGGAACTCCAAAAGAAGGACAGCAGCCGGATGGACAGGACCCGAAGGGTGAAAAACCAGAGGATGGCAAAGATGAGAAGGCAGATGATTCCAAGGACGAGAAAGCTGACGACAGCAAAGATGAAAAAGCAGATGATTCCAAAGATACAGAGGAAAGCACAGATGAGTCCGCAGACACAGAAGCAGCAGACGAATCTACAGAAGACAGCACAGACGAGGCAGCAGCTGATGAGAAAGATGCAAAAGTTCCAGATGACAAGGGTGAAGCTCCATCTATGCTGGATCTGACGGGAGAATCTCAGACGATCACAGTAACAGACACTACAACTTACGAGAAGGAAGCTCAGCCAGAAAAACCGGACGAAGCACCGGCAGATGATCAGAAAGCAGATGATTCCAAGGATGCTGACAGCGAGGACGCCAAAGCAGACGACACAGACTCTACAGATGAGTCCGCAGACACAGAGTCCACAGATGAAACAGCAGACAGCGACAGCACAGATGCAGGTGCTGCAGATGAAACAACAGACGAATCCGCAGATGCATCTGACAAAGATGCAAAACCAGACGATACAAAAGCTCCGGAGATGAAGACAGAAGCAATCGCATTCTCAGACATCAAAGTTGGTGATACCATCAAAGTTACTCTTGATGCAGATGGAAATGCAACAGCAGTTGTTGTAATGAATGCAGGTGCACCAGAAGCAAAAGAAGATGCAGCACCGGCAGATGACAAGAAAGATGACGCATCCAAAGACGACAGCGAAGCTGCAGAGACAACAGATGACAGCGCTGACGCTGAATAATAAAACAGTCGACATTATCTGAATTTGACGTAGAAATCCGCATAATTAACAGGCAGGTACTGTTCACAGGTAATATCCCGCGAGGTGTTTTGCCATAGATATGGCAAAATCCCGAGACATACGGGGCAAAATGCTATCACCGAAGGTGATGTGGAATGCATTTTGACCAATACTGTGAACGTAGTGAACAGTATTTGACAGACAAAATGACCGGGAGAGTTTTTGATCCCGGTCATTTGTCTGTCTTGATATCAGTAAATATCACCCGCACATATGGCAGGATTCGCAAGCAGACGGCGCGGTTGCACAGCCGCCAAGTGCAGTTTCTCTCAATTCAGCAGGAAGCTTTTTGCCTACGGTGAACATGATCGTGATCATTTCATCGAGAGGGATAAGCTGTGTGATGCCTGCGAGGGACATTTCCGCAGCGACCAGTGCAATCGCAACACCGGAAGCATTTCGGTTCTGGCACGGATATTCCACCAGACCGCCAACCGGGTCACATACAAGCCCGAGCATGTTCATAAGCACGGTAGAAGCGGCGTAGGTACACTGCAGTGGCGTACCGCCCATCAGTTCTGTAGCGGCAGAAGCGGCCATGGCAGCTGCAACACCTGTCTCTGCCTGACAGCCACCGACAGCACCGGCAACGGTTGCATTTCGCATGGCAAGATATCCGATCGCACCAGCATTAAAAAGTGCTTTCTGGATATCCTCGTCAGAGAAATCATAAACTTCCTGAAGTGCAAGAAGAAGTCCCGGAACGATACCGGCAGAGCCGGCAGTAGGAGAGGCTACGATCAGTCCCATGGAAGCATTTGTCTCCAGAGTCGCCATTGCGTAGGTGATTGCTTTTTCCAGGACATTTCCACAGATCCCTTTACCGGAAGCAAGATGCCTGGAAAGCTTCTGTGCTTCACCGCCGATCAGTCCGCCCATAGATTTGACAGGGGTTTTGACCGGGGAAAAAGCGGCATCTTTCATGATCTCAAGGACACGTGCCATCCGTGAATTTACACTCTCGTCGGTCGTCTCACCGACAATAATCTCCCTCTGGCGCATGATCTCAGAGATCGGAAGTTGATGATCCTGGCAGAGCGTCAGAAGTTCTTTTGCATTTTTAAAATCCATGATAAAAAATCTCCTTCCTTACATCTGCACGATCATGACTTCGTGGATATTTTCGTGCTGGCGGATCGTGACTCCGATATCCTCCGGAAGACGTCCGTCAGATTCCACGATCGTATAGGCGATCTCGCCTTTGGATTCGCGGAAAAGACGCATAAAAGCGATGTTTACGTTTCGGTCGCTGAGGCATTTGGTGATGTATGCCACAACGCCCGGTTTGTCCTGATGAGTTACGATCACGGCACTGTATTCGCCCGTGAAATCAACCTGTACGGAATTGATCCTTACGATGCGGACTTTGCCGCCTCCGAGAGATTCTCCGCGGACGGTCATTTCCTGACCGCTTTCGTTGACCATATGGATGTCAACAGTGTTTGGATGGATATCTGTTTCCAGCTCATTTGGCGTAAAGGTGAATTCGAGTCCTTTTTTTTCTGCAATCTCAAAGGAGTTGCGGATACGCATATCGTCTGTGGAAAATCCCATAATACCACCGAGCAGTGCGCGGTCAGTACCATGTCCTTTGTAAGTTCTAGAAAAAGATCCATACAGTGTAAATTCAACTTTTTTCAGTGGACCATTGATCATTTTCTGTGCGAGAAAACCAATGCGGGCAGCTCCGGCTGTGTGGGAGCTGGAAGGACCGATCATGTTTGGTCCCATTACATCAAATACGCTGATAAAAGACATTTTAATTCTCCTGTGGCTGTGGTGTTTTTAAGATAAATTTCTTATAAATAGTGTCTACGATGATACCGATAGCGTTGTCACCGGAAATGTTGCAGGCTGTTCCGAAGGAATCCTGTGTGATGTAAAGTGCAACCATGATCGCGCAGATCGCGCCTTCCGGATCTCCGGCTTCTGCGCCGAATACCATGTACAGGAACGGAAGAGCAGTCATGATGGAACCGCCAGGAGCTCCCGGGGAAGCGACCATTGCGATGCCGAGTGTCATGATGAACGGAATGACAGTTGCGAGACTGATCGGAAGCTGGTTCATCAGACAGACAGCAGTTGCACATGCGGTGATCGTGATCATGGAACCTGCCATATGGATGTTTGCACAAAGTGGTACAACGAAGTTACGGATCTGGGAGCACACGCCGTCAGCTTCTGCACACTGCAGATTGACCGGGACCGTTGTAGCAGAGGACTGTGTTCCAAGAGCTGTAGTATAACCAGGAACCTGGTTTTTTATAAGGGTCAGAGGGTTTTTCCTGCTGACAGAACCTGCGATCGTGAACTGGATAAAAATGCAGATCAGATGCATTGCGATAACAACAAGGAAAACTTTCCAGAGGATTCCAAGGATCGAGAAAGTTTTGCTGATTTTGCATAAAAATATGATTGACGTCTTCGTGAGTGTATTGTATCATCAACATATAAATGAAGCAAATTCATAGTATTTATGATATGGTTGAAAATTTTTCATAATAAGAGGGAGGGCGTCATGGAGATCCGTCAGGTGCAGTCTTTTGTTCATGTTGCGAGACTTGGAAGTTTTTCCAGGGCAGCGGAGACTATGGGATATTCACAGTCTGCCATTACGGTCCAGATCCGGCTTCTGGAGGAAGAACTCGGCACGAAACTGTTTGACCGTATGGGTAAGAAAGTCAGCCTTACGCCGCAGGGGAAGCGTTTCCTAGAGCATGCCAGCCGTATCCTTTATGAAATGAACAGGACGATAATGGCGATGAATGAGGACAGGGAGCTTGAGAATCCGCTTCATATTGGTACGATCGAATCTCTGTGCACAGCGAAGTTTCCACGTATCCTGAGCCAGTTTCATACGCTTTATCCGAAGGTGAACATACAGATCACGCTGGATTCACCGGAGAAGCTGATCCGTATGATGGAGCACAATGAACTGGATCTTATCTATATCCTGGACACGCCGCGCTGGAATAAGGAATGGATCAAGGTCATGGAGGCAGCAGAGCCGATCGTTTTTGTTGCATCTGTAAATTCTGAATTTGCATTGAGGAAGGAAATGGTGCTTCAGGATATCCTGGGAGAACCTTTTTTTCTGACGGAAAAAAATGCGAACTACAGGCAGGCACTGGATCAGCATCTTGCGCTTGAGAACCGCACGCTGGATCCTGTCCTTGAGATCAGCGATACGGAATTTATCATTAAGATGGTGGAGCGAAATGACGGACTTTCGTTCCTTCCATATTTTGCAGTGGAGAAATATATCCGCAGCGGCCGGATTACCATGCTTGACGTGACCGACATTGATATCTCCATGTACCGCCAGATCTTCTATCATAAGAACAAGTACAAAACCCGCGAAATGAGCGAATTCATCCGCCTCATAACCGAGTCCGAAAATGCCTGAAATGCACCTTCAAAATATAAAAATAAAAAAAATAAATTTTTTTCAAAAAAAGTGTTGACAAAATGACAGTTATACTATAAAATACATTTTGTTGTGAGCGACAAGTACTCACAAAACAAAAGAGATGTGCGTTTAGCTCAGCTGGATAGAGCGTTTGGCTACGGACCAAAAGGTCGGGGGTTCGAATCCTCTAACGCACGCTAATAAAAAATAAGACACAGCGTTAAGCTGTGTCTTATTTTTTGTTCGAGTCCGGGTCGGACTCGAACGGGTTCGATCTCCGCTCCGCTTCGGTCGTTGCTAAACGCGTGCCACTGGCACGCAGCAACCTCTAACGCACGCTTTGACGAAAGGCTGGAAACCTTGAAAAAACAATGGTTTCCGGCCTTTTTTGTACTTGTCAATTTGAGTTCGAACCTGTGACTTCCTGTGACAAGGGAATTTTGGATAAAATCAGTTGGAAAAATGCCTTTTCCATGATACTCAGACTTTCCTCAGGAGTCAGTGGATTGTATATATCTTAATATTGTTGTGGTGTTGGGTAGAAGATGGCTGCGAGAGGAGTAAGTTGTCTGGAGGTCAACGAAAATATAGGTGCCGAATGACTATGGAAAGGATAAGCTGTGTGGAGACCAACCAAAATTGTGGTGCTAGATGCCCCGGGAAAGAGTAAGTCTGCTGGAAACCAACATAATTTAGATAAAATGGTTGGCCAGTGATAGAGCAAGTATCTTGCAGGTCATTGAAGGTAATAAAATTGGATGGTTTGTATATGAGTAACACCAAATTAAGCCAATAAAATGAATATATAATGGTCCCTATAGTTGAAGTGATTTTACCAAAAAATCAGAAAATATGATAGAAAAAACTATTATTGTGAGAATTAATTGCGGATGAAGTGAAGATATTTGTTAGCTTTATAAAATATACATGTTATAATAGAACTATCTTAAATAGTAAGCAAGGGGGCATGCAATATGAACAGTATTTTTCACAGAATCAGTGTAAGAAAATATGAAGACAGACCAGTGGAAAAGGAAAAAATTATGGAGATCCTGAGGGCGGGAATGCAGGCACCAAGTGCATGTAATCAGCAACCATGGGAATTTTACGTGGTGACAGATAAAGAAAAAATCCAGAAATTATCCAAAGTAACACCATATACCGGCTGTGCGGCAGGGGCACCGGTAGTCATCGTTCCGGTGTATCATACAGAAGGTCTTGTTGCGCCATCTTTTGCGCAGATTGATATGGCAATTGCGCAGGAGAATATCTGGCTGGAAACAGATGCGCAGGGTCTTGGCGGTGTATGGTTTGGTATCGCACCAGTGGAAGACCGGATGGAAGAAGTACACAAACTTCTGGAACTCCCGGAAAATGTGAAGGTATTTTCTATGTTTGCACTGGGGTATCCGGCAGAAACAAGACCTCAGCAGAATCGTTTTGAGCCTGAAAGAATACATTTCATAGAAAAATAAAAAGTTATTACGGATAATAGAGGGAGAGAAATTTATGCAGGATATTTTAGTTGTGGTAGATATGCAGAATGATTTCATTGATGGCGCTCTTGGGACAAAAGAAGCTGTCACAATCGTTCCAAAAGTAAAAGAGAAAATCAGAAATTTTAAAGGAACGGTTCTTTTTACACGGGATACCCATGAAACATGGTATCTGGACACGCAGGAGGGGAAGAAACTGCCGGTATCACACTGTATCCGGGATACAGAAGGATGGCAGATCAGAAGTGAACTGGACAATCTCAGAAAAACAGAACCGATTGATAAAGAAACTTTTGGTTCTACAGATCTGGCTGATGAACTGGTGGCAATGAACATCGATGATGAGATAGGAAGTATTACATTTGTTGGTCTTTGTACAGATATCTGCGTGATTTCCAATGCACTTCTGGTAAAAGCAGCTCTTCCGGAAGTTCCGATCATAGTAGATGCTGCATGTTGTGCGGGAGTGACACCAGAAAGTCATGAAAATGCATTGAATGCTATGAAAATGTGCCAGATAGATATTGTCAGATAAACTGGTATTATGTTAGTACTGTGAAAGGAAATACGTATGGGGAAGAGCTTAATGGATGTTGCTGTAGATAAATTGTATCAGGCGTTAGGCGGAGATAAATTGACTGGTAAACTGGGAGAGGTGCTTACAGCAAAAGAAGTAAAATATGTCCAGCTATTTGGGAGAAAAGGCAGGATTCTTAGAAATATATATGTTCCTAAAGATAATGGAGAAACATCAGAAATAGATCTTTTGTATATTACGCAGAAGGGAATCTTTGTGTTTGAGAGCAAAAACTATTCAGGATGGATATTTGGCGATGAAAAAAGTCAGAAATGGACAATGATGTTACCGAACAAAGAAAAACATTCTTTTTATAATCCTATAAAACAAAATCAGACACATATCAAATGGTTGCGAAACTATATTGGGGAAGAGATTCCATTGTTTTCAATAATTGTATTTTCGGAACGATGTGAACTTAAAAAGGTAACCATTACAAGTCAGGACATTAAAGTTATTAAAAGAGATTTTACATATGCAGCAGTCAGAGATATATGGAATAAGAATAAAGATTGTTTATCAGGAGAAGAAGTTGAAAGTTTGTATAAAAATCTTCAGAAATTGACAAAGGTCAGCGAAGAGACAAAAGAAGTTCACATTCAAAATATAAAAAATCGATACAGTATTTCAGAAAAAGAATCTGCCTGTTTGAAAAAAATGATAATGAACCCAGAAGAAACAAAGCAGGAAATAGAAAACAAAAAAGTTGAAACGAGTGTATCAGAAAATTCTGAACCAGATAAGGTATGTCCACGCTGTGGAAAGAAGTTGATTCTTCGCACGGCGAAGAAAGGAGTAAATGCTGGAAAACAATTTTGGGGTTGTAGTGGATTTCCGAAATGTAGATATACGGAATGATATTTTGCATGTTAAAGTCGAAACAAAACAAGGGAGATTTTATACGGGAAAACTGTAGAAAGAGATATGAATCTGCTGTTTGCGGAGTCTCTTGCAAGTGATAAGATTCTTTAAGGATATGTAGATTGACTTTTACATTGGCAGCTAAACATATGGCAAATTTTTGCGAGCTAATCTCAAGTTTGAATATTAAAAAGAATAAATAGTGCGAAGGTGCTTATACTTTCTGACATATCAAAAGCCAGAGACTCAGTGAAAAAGCTGATTTTCTGGTTTTTTTATGTAATAGTTTATATGTATTCAAATATATTGACATGTACATCATAGTGCGATATAACATAACTATCGAAGTACGATATATCGCACTGAAAGGAAAACGCTTATGGATGCACATATAAAAAAAGTTTACGTTCCTATGACGGAGACGAGCTTTTACATATTGTTATGTCTTCGTACCCCGAATCATGGGTACGGGATTGTACAAAAGGTAAAAGAACTGACAGATAATGAAGTGGTGCTCGGTCCGGGAACCATGTATGGAAGCCTTTCGAAGATGGAGAAGGATGGTCTGATTCATTTTATTCGGGAGGAAGACAAGAGGAAGATTTACGAGATCACAGAACTTGGCACAGAAGTTCTGGAGCTTGAACTGAAGAGAATCCGCAGGTTGTATCGGAATGCACAGGAGGTAACGAAATGAAAGAACTCAAAAAAGAATTTCGCTGGTTTAACATCATGGAGTACGAAAAAGAAGAAAATTACCTGAGTAAAAGACACCAGGAAGGCTGGAAATTCAAGAGAGTGACTTTCCCTGGTGTGTATACATTTGAGCGGTGTGAGCCTGAGAAAGTGATTTACCAGTTGGATTACAATAAAGAAGGAATCAAACACCAGATGGAATATGTGCGGATGTTTGAGGATTGCGGCTGGGAATACCTGACAGAGTTTGATGGCTATAATTATTTCCGCAAGCCGGCAGATAAGATGCAGCAGGAAGAAGAAATATTCTGTGACGACATCTCCCGCCTGGATATGATGAATCGGATTTTTATAGGAAGAGTAATTCCGTTGATCGTAATTCTTTGCGGTCTGATCTGGCAGCTTTATATATCTGCGACAGACCATAGTGAACGGGGTTGGTTGCCGATATTTATTGTATTAGTGATTATATACATTATTACTTTCCTACAGTTTGCAGTAAAATATTTTGCATTTCGGAAAAAGGTAAAATAATAGCATTCGTTTGACGAAGCATTAATAGAAAGAGTTCATTATCTGGGAAACAATGACCTCAGGTGATGGACTTTTTCTGATTTTATAAAGAAATTTGAATTTTTTTGTTACCATTCAGGCTTTTTTACGATATATAGTATGAGTAGAAAAACGAGGAGGACAACCCGTAAATGAAAGACAATGAAATCATATCTTTGTTTGAGCTAAGGGATGAGCATGCGATTGAAGCATTGAGCGACAAGTATCATCCTTATCCGTCCATTGATGCACAGAGTGCGGAGATAAGCATAACAAAGGTACAGCTGGGCTATATGTGCATGTCAGACAGTGAAGGCAGCGATACCGAAGCAGTCCTGATCCCAGTGTGGGATTTTTATGGAACATGGACATCCGAAGAACCAGAGTATAAGTACGGAAATGGGGAGGATGGACTGGTCATGGGAGACGTGACGATGGATGATGCAGGTGTTTCGCTTCTTACGATCGATGCACGCGATGGCAGCGTGATACAAAGAGTACAGGCGGGGGGGGCAGTTTCTACAGGAAACAACTAAATATTTATAAAAATCTGCTATTACGAGAACCAATTTGCCTGTATATGCATCTAATCAGTGTAAAAGAAAAAAGCAAACACGTGTAGTAATCCGGCCGGACAGAAGGAGAAAACAAATTATGACAAAAGATGCATTTATCAGGGAGGTTCGGGATGCAGAAGCCATGCTGTATCATATATCAAAGTCTATTTTGAAGAATGACTCTGATTGTGGTGATGCGGTACAGGAAACTCTTCTTAAAGCATACGAAAAACTTCCTACACTAAAAAGAGAGAAATTTTTTCGAACATGGATCACCAGGATACTGATCAATGAGTGTAAAGGGATTCTTCGAAGACGAAAAAATGTGATTCCATATGAAGATTATATGGATAATGCAAGAATGTTTGAGGAAAATCGTTATGATCATTTATATATGGCAATCATGGAACTTCCGGAAGATTTGAGAATTTTGGTAACATTATATTATATGGAAGGTTTTTCGCAAAAAGAGATTAGTGAAATTCTGGAGATCCCGACAGGAACGATCAAAAGCAAACTTTCCAGGGCAAGAGATTCTTTAAAAGAACAGCTTTCTAATGAGGAAAAACCATCAACCGCCAGGAAGAACAGTAAAATGTCGGATAAAGTGACAGGAAAGGGGAAAATGCCATGTTAGAAAACAAATGGAAAGATATAGCACCAGAAGTACCGTATGATTTTCACGAAAAGTTTGAAGAGACACTGAGACAGATTGAGCAGGCGGATACGGTAGATAAAAAATACAAAAGAAAAAGAATCAGTGGCCGATTATTGATTGCAGCAGCAGTGATCTGTACAGGCATGGGAGTCACAGTGGCGGCAAAAGAATTCTTTAAATGGAATGACCATCTGTTAAAAAGACTTGAACCATCTGAGAAACAGCAGGAAACGATGCAGGAATCAACCTATATTCAGAATATAAACCAGTCTGTAACGCAGAACGGTGTGACTGTTACCCTGACAGATTCTATTCAGGATCAGGGATTCCTGTAT
>OGJJ01001394.1_pt1 | contig 18404 bp, 19 predicted proteins | sample 1572081 | NCBI WGS metagenome assembly OGJJ01 (sample SAMEA2582122, study PRJEB24529) | metagenome | biome: Human gut stool | place: China | collected 2011
TGACGAAAAACTCAACTACTATGCTTCTTTTGGATATTTAGGTCAATATGATTTTGTTCCACTGACTCCAAATTTCTTGATCAATTCTGTATTGCTTACACGCTTATTAACTTTAAGCATTTCTAAAATCTTTTCTTGTCTTTCTTCTGCAAACATGTATGACAACTTCCTCCTTCATCTGACTCATTTATTTATTCAAATTTTAACATATTCTATCTAAAACTTCTATGAAATAAATATTTTTTCAAAAAAAGATATGCTCTTACAAATTTATGCATGAACATATCTTTTAAATCAAAATCACTACTATCTTGTCTCTTTTATTTTTTCTATGATTGCATCGTATTGTTCTCCCTCAAGGAAATTTTCTACAGAATAATGAATCGCATTTGGTCTGACAGCTATTGCACGATCTGTTAGAGATTTATGTGTAACTACAATGTCTACATCTTCTGGTAAAGATGGAATTGATACATTTTTTACTTCAATATCATCAAATCCAGCTTCTTTGCATGCTTCATCTGTGATTGCCTGTGCAACTGCTTTCTTATCGTCGTTGATTACTGTAGCGTCATCACCAACTTCACCAAGCATTGGCTCTGCGATTGCTACAGATTCGAATTTGTCTTTGTAGTTGTCGATCGTTTCTACCATCTCATCGTACTCAGCACCATGCATCAGATGTGTGGGCTGAACAACAAGATTCTTAACTCCGTTTGCTACTGCACGGTCAAGAGCCTGATCCATGTTGTCGATTACTTCATCATCTCTTGCCTCTACATGGTTGATGATGATCTGTGCTGTGAAAGCACGTCTTACGGACCAGTCCGGATAAGCTGCTGCCAGAGCATCTTCGATTCCTTTGATATCCTGTGCACGGCTGTCGTTGAAGGAAGTACCAAAGCTTACAACAAGAAGTTCGTTCTCACCGATCTCATCCTGGTTGCGTGGGTCATCCTTGGAAGCATCGCCTGTGTCACGTCCGAAATATTCCGGGCTTGCTTCTTCACCTTCTACCAGTTCTTTCTGTGCGTCTGTCAGAGCATCCCATGCTTCTTTGGCTGCCTTACAGTCCTCATCTGTTGTGTCGTTTCTTTCCTGAACGTAGATCTTGTCGATCAGTGCTGCAACGTTGTCTGCTGCTGCCTGGTCATCATCAGATGCCTCTGCTGTATCGTCTGCTGCTTCTGCGTCATCTGCTGCTTCTGCGTCATCTGCTGCTTCTGCATCATCTGCTGCTTCTGCGTCATCTGCTGCTGCCTCTGTTGCAGTGTCCTCTGCTGTGTTGTCAGAAGCCATAACTCCTGCTGTACCCATCATAGATACAGTTGTGATCGCTAACAGTGTTGCAAGTGCTTTTACAGTTTTGTTTTTCATGTTTTTGTCCTCCTTTGACATTACAGTACGAAAACTGAACAGAATCCTGCACACAAAAAAAGCCCTCAAAAAAAGGGTAAGTGGTCTATCAAAAAACGGTACGACCAATTACTCGTGATCTGGAATCCTATATTCCCGTACCAGACAACAGGCAGGTTTCCTGACTTGCCGCTCAACATATGGTTCTATCTTCCCAGTTTCCCAGTGATCATGCTTAATGCATACAGAACCGTACTCCGTGCTTACAGTGACGAGATCGTACAGGTTTCTCACCTGTTTCCCTTTTAACCTCATGAACAATGCCCTCGGCACCTGTTATCTTCTTTATTCAATTTTCTATACAGTATCATATTTTTTGACAAATTGCAATACATTTGGGTTATTTTTAACAAAATATATCGGTCAGTCTGCTCATCTGTGCTGTTTTTGCTGCCGGATCTTCTGCGGCAAAGATCCCTGAGATCACCGCTGCGCCGTTGACTCCGCTACCCTCAAGCTGTGAGACATTTTCGCTGTTGATCCCACCGATCGCCACAACCGGGATGCTGACAGAGGCTGCGATCTTCTTCAGGTCTTCCATGGAAAGATATTTGGCATCTTTCTTTGTTGTGCTGCCAAAAACCGCCCCTGTTCCGATGTAATCTGCTCCGGCTTTTTCGGCTGCGATCGCCTGTTCAACAGTCTTGGCTGTCATCCCGAGGATTTTGTCCGGTCCTATCATGGCACGGATGTCTCTTTCCTTAATGTCTGACTGACCGACATGTACACCGTCCGCGTCCATTTCCAGCGCGATTTCCACACTGTCATTCACCACAAAGGGGATATTGTATCTGTGGCAGAGTTTCTGAAGTTCTATGGCTTCTTTTCTTGTCTCCTCTGCACCCAGTTCTTTTTCTCGGAGCTGAAGGAAGGTTGCCCCGTTCTGGATCACCTTTTCGCAGACAGAAAGAAGTGTTTCGTCTTCTTTCAGCCAGCTTCGGTCCGTAATGACATAAAGTTTCAGCGCTTTTGCTATCTGTTCTCTTGTAAATTTCATCTTTCTTATCCTTTCTTCCGAATTCCATCCAATACCCTGCAAAGCGGCAGCAGATACAGGAAAAACGCGAATAAAATACTGCTTTGCGGTGCACCGACTGCTGTAAGCGGAACCGCCCCCGCGATCGACCATGGGATCATTGGTGCGAGGATCACGACACTGTCCTCCAGGTCATTCGCAAACCGTTCTTTGTCTCGTTCTGTTCTGGCGCAGAGCTGCTGTGTCAGCATGATCGCAAGTGTCTGGTTGCAGGCGATCGCGCTGGCTGCTGCTGATGTGAGCAGGATCGCAAGAAACGGAAATGTTTTCTGTGCCAGAGACTCTACTGTTGTCTGGATCCCGTCGAGGATCCCTGTCTTCTCAAAAATCCCCGAATAGGATGAGGAAAGACACACGATCGCACCGACTCTCAGCATGGAAACGATCCCTCCTCCATCCAGCATGGAAGCAATCTCTGCATTTTCGCTGTGAAAGCCAAAGATAAGGATGTGCGGGAGTTCCATAAGCGGCATCCCCTGTATCCAAACGCATAAGACAAGTGCCACGGCAATGCTTGCAAGCATGGAGATTTTGACTCCGAGCTGCGCCACGGACAGGGTCAGAATCACCAGTGCCGGCAGAAGTGTCCACCAGACGATCCGAAATTCCTGATGAAAAACTCCGGTAAGATCCGGCAGTTCCTGTGTATGGGAAGTCCTCATTCCGACCATTGTATACAAGATGCAGACCAGTACAAAGGGAATCAGCGCACTGCGGACCATATTTCGGATGTTTCTATAAATGCTGGTCTCTGTCAGTTCTGACACAAGAAGGGCGCTGGTCGAGACCGGTGAACAGCGGTCACCAAAAAAGATTCCCGAAAGGATCGCGCCACCGCAGAGCCACGGAGATACCGAAAGGACAGATCCCATCGTCGCACAGACAACGCCTACTGTTGCCGCCGTCCCGAACGAAGTTCCGGTCAGCACCGAAACCAGCGAGTTCAAAAGAAATACCATCAGAAGAAAAACCGATGGTTTTATAAAATGGATCGTATAGCAGATGATCGCCGGGATCGTTCCTGCCTGTCTCCAGAGTGCGGTCAGCATTCCGATCAGCATAAAGGTAATCAGAATGTTTCTGACTTTCCAGATTCCCTCGCCCGCCATATGCAGGATCTCTTTTACTGAAAAGCCTTTTTTCTTTGCATAATAGCCAAAGATCACGAAGCCTGCCAGTAATGCATATATAATAGAAACATTACATACAATACACAGAATAAGGATGCCGCAAAACAGCCCTAATACTGCAAATTCCATGGCAGCCTCCTACATCTCAAAGGCTTTGCGGATGCTGTCGTAATGGAGGAATTTACCTTCTGCTGCAAATGCCTGGATCTGTTCCAGAGTTGCAAACATATGTCCGTCTGTCTCCTCTGTCTGCAGTGTCAGGTCTTTCTCGTCAATGTCCATGACGAAACGGTAAACGTCTACAAAATAGTTGTCGCCCTCGCCCGGATTTTCTCTCTTATAAGTAAAAAGATAACCGCCTTCTGCGTTTCTCGCATCCAGACCAGTCTCTTCTTTTACTTCACGGAGCACTGCCTCATAGGAGTCCTCTCCTGCCTGTGCCGCGCCGCCGGAAACTTCCCACCAGCCCGGAGCCCAGGCTTTTGTCATAACTCGTTTAGTGATCAGGAATGTGCCGTCCGGTCTTGCAACAACGCCAAGCACGGTCAGATGATACTCCCCGTCTTTCAGACACCAGTCGTTTCTTTTCATTGTGCGGCCTGTCGGCTGTTTATTTTCATCGTAGATATCCCAGTATTCCATTTATCTTTCTCTCCCTGTCTGTCTTTTTTGTCCCTGCTTCTACTGGCGGGGATTTTTTTCGGTTTTATTTTACCAGAGTAAAGTGTAAATGACAAGGAATGTTATGTATGCACCATTCTTTTTTGCTCACATAAAATATAAAGAGCTCTTCTGAAAGGACTTGTTTATGGAAATCTACCAGACATCCCGGCCCTGTGGCCGCCCATATAATGCAACCTGCGGTATGGCACGTGAAATGATGGGGAACCAGCCATGTTCCTGCCGTCCATCACCGCGAAACCAGAGAACACCGTCCGCACCATGCCCATCCTGCCGCATGCCTTCTGCCTCTTCCAGAGATTCTGAAATGTATACACACATTGACGAAATGCAGATTGCAATGGCATATGTACCCTGTCAGAAGTTTTCGACAACTTACGACCTGGGGTATGCTTTAAATGTCGGAACTGTTTTTCCTGAGCTTTGCAAACCATTCTGCGGAAAGCGAGGTGGCAGACGATGATGTGTCCGAATCAGTGTACTCCTAAAGAAAAACTCCTTCAGCGGATCAATGAAGTCAGTTTTGCTGTCAACGATATCCTTCTCTACCTCGACACGCACCCCTGCTGCCAGGAAGCGCTTGCTTTTTATCAGGAATGTGCTGCCGAGCGCAGGAAACTGATGAAAGAATACGCCCAGTGCTACGGACCTCTGACCGTTGATGATGCTCTGGAAACAGACGGCAGCACCTGGAAATGGATGGAACAGCCATTCCCGTGGGAGCAGGAAGGAGGGTGCAGATAGTCTATGTGGAATTATGAAAAAAGATTGCAGTATCCGGTAAATATCAAGACACCCAATGCGAAGATCGCGCAGTATATCCTAAGTCAATATGGCGGTCCCGACGGGGAAATTGGCGCATCTCTCCGCTATCTCTCCCAGAGATTTACCATGCCGAACCGCATGGCTGCCGCCGTTTTAAATGATATCGGCACGGAGGAACTCGCACACCTCGAGATGGTCTCCACTATCGTCCATCAGCTTACACGAGACCTCTCAATGGAAGAAATTGAAAAGAGCGGTTTCGGACCGTACTATATTGACCACACGGTAGGGGTATGGCCGCAGGCGGCGGGCGGTGTTCCGTTTAATGCATGCGAATTCCAGAGTAAAGGGGATCCGATCACGGATCTGTTTGAAAACCTCGCTGCCGAACAGAAAGCCCGCTCGACTTACGACAATATCCTCCGGGTAGTACGTGATATTCCGGAGATTGCCGACCCGATCAAATTCCTGCGTGCAAGGGAGATCGTTCATTTCCAGCGGTTTGGTGAAGCTCTCCGAAGTATTCAAGAAGAACTGGATGCCAAAAACTTCTATGCTTTTAATCCAAGTTTCGACAATCCATGCACAGCTTCCTGCAAAACCGCCTGCCAGAAGTCCTGAATATTCCCGGACAAAAAATAACGGCTCCCCGTTTTCATGCGGGGAGCCAATCTGTGTAATCTGAGATTATCTTTTATTATTCTTCAATAATATACGCATTTACGATCTCACCATAATATGCCACATGGGTATCTCTGTTGGAGCCGGTAAATGTGCTGTCTACATTCTGTGGATAGAATTTTCCCTGGTCTTCTTTGGTCATTGCGCTGATGTCCTGGGTCTGTTTGTAGACTACTCTGCATTCCAGAGTCAGCGGAAGTTCCTTGATTCCAGGTACGGAAATGGTTTCCGGTTCTTCGTAAGTAAGACCGAGTTCTTTGGCTTTGTCCACATCTCTTCCTGATTTGGAGCCGCAGAATGTAAGGATTTTCTTTGCGCTGTCGTCTACCGGGATGTTAACGGTGAATTCGCCGTTTTTCTCGATGAGGCTTCTGGTGAAGCGGCTTTCTCTGATGAAGGTTACGAATACAGGTTTCGCCCATTCGATACCAACCATTCCCCAGGAAATTGTCATGGAGTTTACTCTGTCATCTGCCTTGCCTGTTACCAGGACACCAGATTTCACTCCTTTGAGGATTTCTCCCATATGTTCATATACGTCTATTTTTTTCTTCATAATATGAATTCCTCCTGATCTGTCTTTGTTTTCTGCTATTAATCATAAAATAATGACCGCTTTTTGGCAAGCTTTTTGTTCTCTGTTGTTGTATAATAGAAATAATTATTCATACATAAGGAGATTTTATCATGTCATCTGCCAAAAGCAAAAACCTCACGGGATCTTATTCCTGTATCCAGGCTCTGTACTGGATGTATTTCGCTGCGATCATGAGTTTTTCCGGATTTTTCCTTTTGGGAGGGGGATTTTCCAATACTCAGATCGGCATCATCGCCGCTGTTGCCGGCATTATGTCTGCACTTTTGCAGCCTGTGCTCGCGGGTTACGCAGACCGCCCGGACAGCCCATCCCTCAAAAAGATCATCCAGATTCTCTATGTCATCCAGCTGCTTCTCGGAATCGGGCTGTTTTTTTCCAGAACGCTTATCCTGACCGGACTTCTCTACGGGATCAGCATCGCACTGCTGCAGCTTATGACTCCTTTCATCAACGCGCTCGGCATGGAGAGCATCAACCAGGGTCAGAAGCTGAACTTCGGACTTGCGCGTGGAATGGGCTCTGTCGCCTATGCAGTCATCTGCTATGTACTCGGGATCATCACCGTCAAAGCCGGCGTGCTTTCCATCCCAGCTTCCGTGACGATCATCACCGTCCTGTCACTTGGCTGCCTGATCATCTTTCCTTTCGTCAAGACACAGAAATCTGCCCAGACATCATCCGACAGCAAAAGCCTGGCAAACCCTCTTCTGTTTTTCCGGAAATACAGACGTTTTTCACTGGTACTGATTGGCTGTATTTTTATCTACCTCAGTCATGTGCTCCTGAATAACTTCAATTTCCAGATCGCACAGGGTAAAGGCGGAGGAAGTGCAGAAATGGGTACTGCATCCGCGATCGCAGCAATGTGCGAACTTCCTACGCTGTTTCTCTTTGGATATATCATCAAAAAGATCCGCTGTGACCTCCTGGTCCGTTTCGCGGGGATCTTCTTTGTGCTGAAGGCGCTGGGGACTTTCCTTGCTCCCGGAATTTCCATGTATTATGGAGTTCAGGTTTTCCAGATGCTCGGCTGGGGACTTCTGACTGCGGCTTCTGTCTACTACGTAAACGCCATCATGGAACCGGAAGATGCCATCAAAGGACAGGCGTATTTCACGATGACCTATACACTTGGAAGCGTGATCGGTTCCTTCCTCGGAGGTGCGCTTATTGACTTCGCGAGAGTCAGTTCCATGCTTCTGTTCGCAACAGTCTCTGCACTCTTCGGTGCCGTGATCGTATTTATCTTTGCAGAACGTACACCTCTTAACAAATAAACGCTTCATTACCATATATGAAACAGCCGGAACATATCATCCGATACGCTCCGGCTGTATTTGTTTTATTTTTTATGCTACGTATTTACGCAGTTTTCGGGAAAGCACATAGGCAAGTGCGATCTTGATAAGATCCGGGATGATGAACGGAAATACACACCATCCAAGGGCTGTTACAAGTCCTACCGGTCCGTTTGCTTTGCCATAGACTACCATGAACCAGGCGGTTCCGAATGCATAGCATACGACCAGTCCTACGACCATGGACACGATCTGCATAATGGATTTCTTACCAGGAAGTTTCTCCATCGCCCACATCACAAGTGCGGAAAATAAAAATCCGATGATATATCCGCCTGTAGGTCCCACCAGGACTCCGATCCCACCGGAAAAGTTTGCGAATACCGGGATTCCTACTGCACCGAGCAGGATAAATACCAGAACAGATAAAGTTCCTCTCTTGCCTCCCAGAACACCTGCTGCGATAAAAACACCAAATGTCTGTAATGTAAACGGTACTGCTGCCGGAATGGAAATCCAGGAACAGATTGCCATGATCACTGCAAACACTGCAATGTAAACAATATCATATGTTTTGCTTCTTTGAACTGCCACCGTACTCATCTTGTCCTCCTCGTGATAAACGTTACTGTTCACAGTAACTGATAAACAACTGTTTTCACAGCTTCTGTAATTTCTGTGCATTACTTTACCACAGGAAAGTTCAGATTGTCAACCTATTATTTATTTCCAGTTTACGTTTTCTCATAAACAGCTATTTGCGTGGATGTACGTAAACCTCCAGCTGGTTGTATGGGATCGCGATTCCGTTTGCGTCAAATTCTTCCTTGATCCGCTGGTTCAGTCTCCACTTCGTTGCCCAGTACGCTTCTGTCGGTACCCAGACACGAAGTCCCATGATCACCGCACTCTCTCCCAGTTCATCTACAAAAACCACCATCTCTGCATTGTCGCTCTTGGTGTCCGGGTCTGCCTTCAGGATATCCTCAAGAATTTTTTTTGCTTTGCGGATGTCGGCTTCGTAGGAGATTCCTACTTTGATCTCAAGCTTACGGTTTTCTTTTGCTGTCACATTGATGATCGTGCTGTTTGACAGAGTTCCGTTCGGTACTACGATCTTCTTGTTGTCAATACTCAAAAGTGTGGTATAACAGATCTCGATTTTGGAAACAGTACCTTCACAGCCATTTGCCTGGCCCTGAATGATATAATCCCCCACAACAAAAGGCTTGAACATCAGAAGCAGTACACCACCTGCCAGGTTCGCAAGACCGCCCTGCAGTGCAAGACCTACCGTAACACCGGCAGTTCCGAGAAGTGCTGCAACAGAAGATTCCTTGACTCCCAGGCTGATCGCAATATTAAAGATCAACAGTGTATACAAAATAGCCTTGCCCGCCGATGAGATAAACTGGACAACTCCAGCATCCACATTGGCACGCTCCATAGAACGCCTCATAATGCTCACGATCCAGCATATGATCTTGCGGCCTACAAAAAATACAATGATCGACAGAACTACCTTGATACAGAATCCGGTAAATGCAGGCAGCTGCTCTGCCAGATATTCCTTGAAATTCAGAAAGTCCCTGATGCTCTGCTTCACGGAAGTTCCGTCAATCCCCATATTCTGGAGACTCTGATCGACTTTATCCGCGGTTTCACTCAGTGTATCCATTGTCCGTCACTTCCTCTCTTTTTTCCGTACTATAACATTTTTCTCATTAACTTCTGTAAGCTGCTGTTCACAGCGGCTTCTGCAGCCAGTATACCATGAAATTTACATTTTCTCTATTTAAAAACCTTATGTAGAGTGATATAATAGATTGGCTTATAATAATTATTTTTTATTACTGGAGGAAATCATGCATATCATAATTGTCGGGTGCGGCAAAGTTGGACGCACTCTTGCAGAACAGCTTCAGGAAGAAGAAACTGACCTGACTCTGATCGATATGGATGCCGATGTTATCAACGATCTCACAGAAGATATCGACGCTATGGGAATTGTTGGAAACGGCGCAAGTATCAATACTCTTATGGAGGCCGGTGTTCAGACTGCCGATATCCTGATCGCTGTCACCGCTTCTGATGAACTGAACCTTCTCTGCTGCCTTATCGCACAGAAGACCGGTCATTGTCAGACGATCGCGCGTGTAAGAAATCCGATCTACAGCAAGGAGATCGGGTTCATCAAGGAACGTCTGGGACTTTCCATGATCATGAATCCTGAACTGGCTGCTGCACGGGAAATCTCCCGTCTGCTCCGTTTTCCGGCCGCGATCAAGATCGATCCTTTTTCCAAAGGCCGTGTAGAACTTCTCAAATTCAAGGTCCTGCCTGAATTTGGACTGGATGGCATGTCTGTTTCTCAGATCACAGACAAATACCGCTGCGACATTCTTTTTGCCGCGATCGAGAGCAAAGATACCCTGACGATCCCAGGTGGTGATCATCTTGTTCATAATGGAGATTTTGTTTCCATTATCGCTGCCCCTAAGAATACCGCTACTTTCTTCAAGAAGATCGGTCTCAAGACCCATCAGGTCAGAAATACACTGATCATCGGAGGAGGTACTATTTCTTATTACCTTGCCAAAACTTTGTCCGATCTCAAGATCAATGTCAAGATCATCGAGAAGGATAAGGAACGCTGCGAGGAATTAAGTGACATGCTCCCGGAGGCAACGATCATCTGCGGAGACGGAACTGAGCGTTCTCTTCTTATGGAGGAGGGGCTTGCAACTGTCGAATCATTTGTAACCCTCACCAATATGGACGAGGAAAACATCTTCCTGTCACTTTCTGCCAAGAAACTTACCAACGCCAAGCTGGTTGCCAAGGTCAACCGCCTGCCGTACAAGGATGTTATTGACGACCTGGATCTCGGAAGTGTGATCTATCCGAAATATATCACTTCGGATTCCATTCTCCGTTATGTCCGCGCCATGCAGAATACGATCGGAAGTAATGTAGAGACTCTGTATCACGTCCTGGACAACCAGGCAGAGGCTCTGGAGTTCATCATCCGTGACAACTCTCCTGTTGTCGGTATTCCGCTTGCCGAGCTGAACCTCAAGAGCAATCTTCTGGTCTGCTGTCTTACCCGCAAGGGTACTGTCCGTATTCCACGAGGCCAGGATACGCTTCAGATCGGGGATAATGTTGTCATCGTAACCACCAGCAAGGGACTTCGCGACATCCGCGATATTCTTGCATAGAACGGGGTGGTATTATGAATTTTCGTATTATCGCCTATATTGTAGGCTGGGTATGTAATTTTCAGGCGGCCTTTATGATGCTGCCTCTTCTTACGGCAGGAATCTATCGTGAAAAGGATTTTTCAGCCTTTTTGCTTGTCATGCTGGTGTGCCTTGTCGTTGGCGTTCCGCTTACCCGCAAGAAACCCAAAAACAAGGTCTTTTATATCAAGGATGGCTGCGTTGCCGTTGCACTGAGCTGGCTTGCCTTATGTATTTTTGGTTCGATCCCGTTTGTTGTCAGCGGATGTATCCCACATCCGATCGATGCACTGTTTGAGACTGTTTCCGGATTTACAACGACCGGTTCCAGTATCCTTTCAGATGTGGAAGTCCTCCCTCATTGTATTTTGATCTGGAGAAGTTTCACTCATTGGATCGGCGGTATGGGCGTCCTCGTGTTCCTGCTTTCTCTTCTTCCGCTTGCCGGAGGTTATCATATGAACCTTATGAAAGCAGAGAGCCCGGGGCCTTCCGTCAGCAAACTTGTCCCGAAGGTACAGTCCACTGCAAAGATCCTTTATACGATCTACTTTGGAATGACACTGATCCAGCTGGCTCTGCTTCTGATTGGCAGGGTTCCGCTTTTTGATTCTCTGTGCATTACCTTTGGTACTGCCGGAACCGGTGGATTCGGTATTGTCAATGACAGTCTTGGAAGCTACAGCACTTACTGCCAGGTTGTTACTACGATCTTTATGATCCTGTTTGGTGTCAACTTCTCCGCATACTATCTGATCCTGACCAAGAAATTCCGCCAGGCATTCAAATATGAGGAGGTTCGTTATTACTTCGGGATCATCGCTGTAGCGATCGTGATCATCGCCCTGAATACAGCCCACCTGTTCCGCAACCTCCTGACTGCATTCCAGCAGGCTGCATTCCAGGTAGGTTCCATTATCACAACGACCGGTTTTTCGAGCACCGACTTCAACCAATGGCCTGCTCTGTCCAAGACGGTTCTGGTCCTTCTGATGTTTGTCGGAGCCTGTGCCGGAAGTACAGGCGGTGGAATCAAGGTTTCCCGTATTCTGATCCTGTGTAAAGCTGCCAAGAAAGAATTCCAGCTTTACCTTCATCCGAATGCAGTCAAGAAGATCAAGATGGATGACAAGGTCATCACCCATGATATCCTGAGATCCACCAATATTTATATCAGTCTGTATCTTATGATCTTCGCCGCATCTGTTCTGCTGATCGCGATCGATAATTTTGATCTGATCACAAACTTCATGGCGGTAACAGCTACACTCAACAACGTTGGTCCGGGATTTGAGATCGTTGGTCCGATGGGAAATTTCAGTTCTTTTTCCTATCTGTCCAAATGTGTCCTTATCTTTGATATGCTTGCAGGACGTCTGGAGATCTTCCCGCTTCTCCTGCTCTTCTTCAAAGGAACCTGGAAAAAATTCTGATGCAGTAATCCCTTCCCTGCCCTTACATTTAAGCGGCAGGGAATTTTTTTTGCTTTTTCACGTAAAAACGCTGTATAAAGCACGTTAAATTTTATGTTTTCTTCACGTTTTCTTCAAAAGTTCATCACACTTTCTTCACATTTATAGGGTATAGTATTAGTCATAGAAGGCGATATGCTTTCTATAAAATATTTTTCTTTTTCATACGCGCCGGTACGAAAGTACCGGCCTCCTTCCATTTATGGAACTTTTTTTATTTTCCCATTTATATAATTAACAAAAAACACACTCTGCCTCCCCTGCAAAGTGTGTTTTTTATTATGCTCTCATTCTATTATCATATAGAAAATTTCTTATTTATGAAGCGCTCTGAAGATTCTCACTGATCGTGCTCCATATATCATTACTCTCGAATCCCAGTCTCCACTGTGCAACTCCGGCAAGATCGTATTTCGGGATCAGCTTGACTTTCTCTGCGATCGACTGTGCATCCTCCATCCAGATCTGGTATGTAGAGCCGTCCTTCTCGTATTCCCCGTAATTCTGGCTTATACTTCCATCCCATACAGTCTCTACCTTATTCTCTGTAAGGACATTCTGGGCCTCTGTCATACCGATTGCCTCGCTTGTCACAGCGCCGCCTGTTGTCTTCCACAGTCTGGTGTAGAATGGGATCGCAAGAATGGTCCTCTGTGCCGGAACTTCTGCCAGCGTATCCTCTACGCCCTGTTCTACCCACGGAAGGGACGCAACAGAACCTGCATCGGAACCGACATAATGTTCATCATATCCCATAATCACGACATAATCTACAACCATTCCCTGCTCTCTCCTGTCATAATGGCTTGTAAAATCCTCTGGAACCGGATTATCTACGGAAAGAACGAGATTGTTCTTATGGCATTCGATCGAAAGTTCTCTCAGGAATTCCAGGAAATGCGGACCCGCATCTTCACTGAGCGATTCAAAATCGACATTGATGCCGTCCATTCCGATATTGGCTGCTGTCTGCACCAGATGCTTAATGATATTCTGTCTGGAAGCAAGCTGTGACAGAGTCTCTGTCGTACTCACATCTGCTGTAAAGTTATCCACCAAGCCCCATACCTTATAGCCCTTCTGATGTGCCTGTGTCACATAATCTGCGGAAGAAAGATCCCCAAGATTGCCTGAAGTATCCTGAATATAAAACCAGGTCGGAGAGATCACATTCAGACCGCTGACATTCGCTGTCATATCCGCGAAATAAGCATTTGCATCCGTGTTGGTGATCTGATGCCAGGTCATATTGACCTTGTCATCCATGGTGAGATAGGTATAATCTTCTTTCTCAAAACTTCTCTCGAAATCAGTCGTCTCCATATCGGAAAGAACCTTCTTCTGTACATATCCGATATAGCCGTCCAGGGTAGAAACCTGTACCCAGTCCTCCAGTGCCTGCATATAGATCAGGGTATCGCCCTTGCTTACGTCTGTAAGTATCGGTGATTTGATACCTCCACGATAACGGACACTTGTGTCCTTCTGGACAGTTGCTGTATTGATTCCTGTAAATTCATGCTGTATCACGATCCTAGATGGATCTTCGTAAGTATAAGTATCGAGATCTGTGTATTTCTGTACCAGTGCGAGATTCAGATAAACGGTCCCATCCTTAAGCCAGACATCCCCGTCTCCTGATTCTGATGCCGGATAATTCTCAAGTGCTGACGGTGTTGCATACAGAATCTGCTGGTTAGCGCTGTCCCAGTAATATCTCTGATTCAGATAGGTGCTTACCATAGTCTGAGGCAGATAGATCTGATCTCCTGATTTCAGAGCCCGCTCTTCCATGATATCTGTACCAAGTACAACAACCATCTCACCGTCTGACGGCTGACCATAGTACTCTGTCAGACTCATATGCTCCTTGGATGGGATATAATTCTGAACAACGTGTACACCCAGTCCGATCGCTGCCAGCAAAAAGATCAGAATAACAATGGTGATCCTGAGTTTAAGCTGCTTACGCCGGCTCTGTATATCGTTTGACTTTTTCATTCGTTCCTCTCTTTCGGTTCAAAATGTATGAAATCCTGTTTTTTTGTAAAGATTCTGTATTATTATATCATGTTTTGTTTTGAATGTATTGTTTATTTATATATTTTAGGAGTTTTTATAGTTTTTTCACTTTTGCAGGAGGATTTTCCCAAATGGTCAAGTATACGGAGGAAACCTTTTTCTCCGGGAGATCCCCCCTGCCTGCTCTTATGTATTTCCGCAGGATCTGCACTCCGGTGTTTATCTGTATCGGTATTTCTTACGGGGAGCTTCACTGATCCGGTCAAAATCAACTCTCGCGATCCTGCCCGATTCATCTTCGGTGTAATCTCTCATGTAGCCTCCGCCCTCTGCGATCAAACAGGCTTTCGCAATATCTTTGGGCGTACTTGGCTCTCCATCCATAAAAAGCTGTATCCCGCTCTTCTGATAGAGCTTCAGTTCTTCTCTGAGAGGCTTCATGGATTTCCTGCTGCACTTTGCATGTGACATATTTTCGCTGGTCTTTCCTCCTTTCTCTCGGAATAAGATTTTAGAAAACACCTGCAAGAAAAAATAAGCCTCTATAATTGAATTTAATCTCATGGAAATTGCATCTGCCGCAGCCTGAACGCTGCATGACATGTAAATGATGGCAATGACTTGTTTGTAGAAATAAGGAAATGATGGTTACTATGTAAGTTAGATGTTACGTCTTCAGTTGTCCAATCACAGAATCTGTATTTTTTCTTATCCTTTATTATACAGATTTATTCTGTGCTTGCAAGGACTTTTCTCTATTTGACGAAAAATTCCCGCTTTATTTCCAAATATTTTAGAAATAGGTAATTCTAATTTCTTTACATTCGCTATGGTTGTGGTATATAATATACACAAGGTTACTGTGAACAGGTAGTATCCCGCGAGGTGTTTTGCCATGAATATGGCAAAATCCCGAGACATACAGGGCAAAATCCCATCACCGAAGGTGATTTGGAATGGATTTTGACCAAGTTACTGTGAACGTAGTGAACAGTAACCATATAAGTCATGGACTATATCCTGATTTCTATATATATTCATATAATACAACAGGATCCGAAGAATAGGATGTGATGAAATGAAATTAGAGAAAATCAACGACAATCAGATTCGTTGTACCTTAACACGAGAAGATCTGGAAATGCATCAGGTAAATTTACGTGAACTGGCTTACGGCTCAGAGAAAGCCAAGAAACTTTTTCGCGATATGATGCAGCAGGCTCAGATAGAGTTTGGTTTTGAGGCGGACAACATTCCGCTGATGATCGAGGCGATTCCTGTAAATCTTGACAGCATTATCCTCATCATTACCAAAGTCGAAGACCCGGAAGAATTAGATACCCGCTTTTCCAAATTTTCTCCATATAAAGAGAATACCCAGGCGGAACCGCTTCAGCTTGACGGAGCGGACAGTATCATTGATATCTTCCAGAAGATCTGCGAATCCAAGCTCAAGGGCAAATCTTCACAGGCCTCAGAGTCTCAGGAAACAGAAGATTCTTCCGATTCCGGCGAATCTTCCGCTGTAAATCTGATCCGTCAGTATACATTCACTCATCTGGATGATGTAATCGCAGCATCTCATGGACTGAATGGATTCTTTACCGGCGAGAACAGCTTATACAAGATCCCTGGCAATGGCAGCTATCAGCTTATCATTCACCAGTCTTCTCACACAGCACAGGAATTCAACAAGGTCTGCAATATTCTTTCTGAATATGGCAAGGGACGCGCCTGCACACCTGCCGGCGAGGCTCACCTGATCGAGCATGGAGAACTGATCTCCACCAATGTTCTGCAACAGTTAATACAGCTTTAACCATGACTTAAAAAGACTGGCATCTCTGCCAGTCTTTTATTTTGGTATTAATTAGTTGTTCTCAAGAAAATCGTTGATCTGCTGAACCAGAACATCAGCGTCCATTCCATGAACCATAGCTGCTTCTTCCAGAGATTCCATCTGTGAAGACGGGCATCCAAGGCAGTGCATTCCTGCTCTCATAAGAATCGGTGCAATATTCGGATCTAAAGTGATTAACTGGCCGATCAGCATATCTTTTGTAACCTTTGCCATTATATTTTCCTCCTTTTCTCAGGGATGAGACCGAAATCCGTATTCCCAGTGATAGATTTCATTATAATATAAAACCCACCAGTACGCAACGCCCGACATCAAAAAAACTGTACATAATTTATAAAAATTTGTTTATAAATTAATACTTGTATTCTTGCCGGATATATATTAGAATAGCCTTATGGATACCTGTAAAGGGTACGAAAGATATAAAGGAGGATATCATTATGGCATACGTAATTTCTGACGATTGTGTAAGCTGCGGAACATGTGCAGCAGAATGCCCAGCAGAGGCTATTTCTGAGGGCGCAGAGCATTTCGAGATTGATGCTGATGCATGTCTTGACTGCGGAACATGTGCAGATGCCTGTCCAACCGAAGCTATTCACCCAGCTGAATAAGCTTCATACAGACAGAATTGAGAGAAGCTGTAGCAATTATGCTACAGCTTCTTTTTTTGTCTTTTTTCAACAGTTGCCGCGGCTTCTTTCCTTGCCATCTGCTGTCTGCGGATTGCAAGATCCAGAGAGCGGCATCTCTCTTCATCTTCGCTTTCATTCTGAAGCTTCAGTTCCTGCGCGATCAGACGCTCGAGGATCGTCTGGAATTCCAGGATCTTCTCATCATTGTCCTTATGTGGATCTTCTATGATCTCTTCTGTCACAACTTCTTCTTTGTCCGGCGGTATTTCCACCATCTCTCCTTCCAGGAGTTTCGTTCGGCTTTCTGTGGAGCCTGGTGCTGTCCGGGCAAGTTTCGGGATCAGCTCGCGGATTGCGCGGAGCTGGAGTCCACGCTTCTTCAGTTCTTTTATATTCATAAAAAGCTGAATATCATATCCGGTGTAATAGCGATGACCCACTTCAAATTATTGATTATGGGACTTATCAAAAAACCTAACGAACTGACAGTTAAGAATGCCCTGTCGGCATTAATCTACGGACAACCTGGTATGGGAAAGACCACACTGGCGTTAAGCTCTCCCCAGCCACTACTCCTGGACTTTGACGGTGGCGTTCACCGTGTGAATGCAGCCCACCGTGTAGACACCGTACAAATTTCCAAATGGGAAGAGGTGGATGAAGTTCTTACGAGCGGAGAAATTGCCGAATACAAGACCATCGTTATTGATACGGCAGGAAAAATGTTATCCTTCATGGATAAATATATAATGAAAAACAATCCCAAAATGAAGAAAGCGGATGGCACACTGTCCCTGCAAGGATATGGAGTACGAAAGAATATGTTCATCAACTTCGTAAACCAAGTCACACTAATGGGTAAATCAGTAATATTCGTAGCCCATGAACGCGAGGAAAAGAACGGAGAGGACAAACAGATACGCCCGGAAATCGGAGGTTCTTCTGCCGGTGACCTGATTAAAGAGCTTGATCTTGTAGGCTATATGGAAGCCATAGGTAAGGACAGAACCATCTCTTTTGATCCGTGCGAGAAATTTTACGGTAAGAATACCTGCAATCTTCCGGCACGCATAAAGATACCAGTTATCATTAATGCAGAAGGTACAATCACCGGACCGAACGACTTTATGACAAAGATTGTAAACACTTATCAGACCTATCAGGAAAAACAGGCAGAACTGTCCTCCGAATATGAAGGTCTTATGGAAGTTATCAAGGAACAGATAGCCATGGTAGCGGATGCGGACACGGCCAACGAAGTGAAACAATCACTGGAGAGCCTGCAGCATATCTTCGACAGCAAATTACAAGCAGGTATGCTACTGAATAAAAGATGCAAGGAATTAGGGTTGAAATTCGATAAAGTCAAAAAAATATATGAAGCAGCCTAGTTATAAAATCTATCCCTCATTACTTGACAAATTCGACAAGTATCTGAGAGCTGATGAAGAAGTGGAAAACTTCTGGAACATTGATAATGAAACCGGAGAGTATAAACGCTCTCCGGAAGAAATCGAAGAGAGCCTGAAGCAAGACCTTCTGGATGCTATCAACCGTGTGCAGTTTG
>OGJJ01001401.1_pt1 | contig 18328 bp, 19 predicted proteins | sample 1572081 | NCBI WGS metagenome assembly OGJJ01 (sample SAMEA2582122, study PRJEB24529) | metagenome | biome: Human gut stool | place: China | collected 2011
CGACGGTTGAGAATTTCAATGACGCGGACGATTTCCTCATCACGACCGATGACAGGGTCAATTTCACCGCGCCGAGCAAATTCGGTTACATTGATACCAAATTCTTCTAGGAGGCCTTTAGGCTGTTGCGGAGCTTGCTGGCGTGCACCTCCACCTTGATTGGAACCGTAACCTCCATTGCCGTAACCGCCTCCAGATTGAGTCGGAGGGGTTTGTGGTTCTTGATGATTTTGAAAATTTCCGAGATTACTAAAGAAGTCATCAAAAGGATCTAAGTTGTTTTGGTTATTCATATTGGTCATTCCACGAAATAGAGCATTATTTGGGTCTGTTTTCATGATTTGATAACAATTTTGACAGAGGTCAACTTGGTGTTGTTTTCCATTCACATTTGTGTAAAGGTGAATAGTTGATTCATTTATTTTACAGTTTTGACAAAGCATGTGCTACCTCTTTCTTTTAAAATTTGTTTGACTGATACCAATTGGTCAATAATAGTCAAACTTCTTAGTTTTATTATATCAGTATTCTAAAACATTGCAAGAATAAAGTGTTAAAAGACAGATTTTTGTACTGAAGCGTTTCATTTTGTGTTAAATTTATCAAAAACAGGGCTTTTACTGGTATTTCATCTTTCATTTGTGGTAAAATAGTAACGTATAAATGAATAGGAGAAGGAAAATGGAATCACATTTAGTAAGAATTATCAATCGTTTAGATGCTATGACAAAAGATGGCGGAAATTTGAAACGTAATTTTGAACGTGACGGGGTTGTTGTAGCAGAAGTAGCTTATAGCTATGATGAAGAAAATGGCTCAGTATTCACTCTTCGCGATGTTGCAGCGCGTGAAACCTATACTTTTGATAGCATTGATTTGATTGCTATGGAAATTTATGAATTGTTGTATTAATTTGCTAGTCTCTAATAAGATATCCTCTAGGCACCTGCTTAGAGGGTATTTATTTTGCAATAATTTTTGCCCATCTACCTTAGAATTGTCAGAAATTCTTAGAAAAAAGTGGTATACTAATGGTGATAGCAAGCATATTTCTTGACAAACAGAAAAGGAGATAGTATGGATTTATCTCGGATAACATTATTAACAGAATATGAAATTGTCGGAATCGATCTGGAGGAAGCGAGCGTCCGTCATTTAGCAGATTTAGGGATTAAGATAGGCAGTTTTATTCAAATCATTTCAAAAACAAATGATACAGCCATTCTCTTAGTTCGAGCTGCGAGGATTGCTTTGGACAATTCTATTTTGGAAAAGCTGGACGTTGTTCTGAAAGATAGCAACTGCTCAGCCCTTCCTTTATCTGAATTAGCTGTTGGAGATGTGGCATATATAGAAGCAATTCATGCGGATGGTGCTTTAAAACGGAGGCTGATGGATATGGGTTTGACGAAAAACACAAAAGTTCAGTTGCAGAAAGTCGCACCATTAGGTGATCCATTAGAAATTAAGTTGAGAGGTTACGATTTGACGTTGAGAAAGTCAGAAGCGAGTCTAGTTAGTGTTGTGAAAAGCGAAAAGGGAGCAAAAGGATGAAAGAATTAGCGCTTGCGGGAAATCCGAATAGTGGAAAGACCAGTTTATTTAACATTCTAACCGGTAGTAGCCAGCATGTGGGAAATTGGCCTGGTGTCACTGTCGAGAAGAAAAGTGGTCTGTTTCGTAAAAATAAAGATATTATTATTCAAGATCTACCGGGAATTTACTCGTTGTCGCCTTATACTTCTGAAGAAGTGATTAGTAGAAATTATCTTTTAAGCGGTAATGCAGACGGGATTTTGGATGTAGTTGACGCAACCAATTTGGAACGAAATCTATACTTGAGCTTGCAATTGATTGAGACGGGGATTCCGGTTGTGCTGGCTTTAAATATGAGCGATGTCGTTGAAAAACAAGGAAAATGGATTGATACGACTAAATTAAGTTATCAACTAGGTGTGCCAGTCGTTGCGACCAGTGCTTTGAAAAAGACTGGGATTGACCAAGTCATGCAGAAGGTCTTACGAGAAATGGAGCGCACGGATGAAACGCTCTATCCTGTTTACGACAGTCATTTTGAAGCGGCCTTGTCAGAAATTATCCGCATTTTAGGAAATGCAGTGCCTCAAAAACAGGCTCGGTTTTATGCCATTAAGCTTTTTGAACGCGATAAAGAATTATCTGAACAGCTGGTATTGTCTGATTTTCAAAAAACAGAGATTGAAGATGCGATTAGGATTACGGAGGAAATCTACACTGAAGATGCAGAGACCATTGTTGTTAATGCTCGCTATGAGTTTATTGAGTCAGCAGTCAAAATGGCGCTGCAAGCCGATGTTACTAAATTAAGTTTGTCAGATAAGATTGACCGTATTGTGACCAATCGTTATTTAGCTTTACCAATCTTTGCGCTTGTTATGTGGTTGGTGTATTTCCTCTCTATTCAAACGATTGGAACGATGGGAACGGATTGGACAAACGATGTTCTCTTTGGAGAATGGATTCCAAATGGTGTTAAATCATTGCTAGAGCAATTAGCTGTAGCTGACTGGCTTCAATCTTTAATCATTGATGGGATTATCGCAGGCTGCGGAGCTGTGCTAGGCTTTGTGCCTCAGATTTTTGTCTTGTTTATCTGCTTGGGCTTCTTGGAAGACATCGGCTATATGAGCCGGATTGCCTTTGTTATGGATCGGTTGTTTAGACGCTTTGGTTTATCTGGAAAATCCTTTATCCCCATGTTGATTTCGACGGGGTGTGGCGTTCCTGGTGTCATGGCGAGTAGAACCATTGAAAATGAACGTGACCGTAGAATTACCATTATGACAACAACCTTTATGCCTTGTTCTGCCAAGTTGCCGATTATTTCCTTGATTGCGGGAGCTTTCTTCCCCGGCAATCCTTGGATTGCACCAAGTGCTTATTTTGTCGGAATGGGAGCGATTGTCTTATCAGGGATTGCTTTGAAAAAGACAGCGAGTCTCGGTGGAGCAGTAGCGCCCTTTATCATGGAGCTGCCGAGTTACCACCTGCCACAAGTCAAAACGGTTTTGCGCTATGCTGGTCAAAAGGCTTTGAGCTTCATTAAGCGTGCTGGAACGATTATCTTTGTGACTAATATATTCATTTGGTTTGCTAGTTCCTATAACTTTGGCTTGCAGGCGGTTGAGACGGAAGATAGTATCTTAGCGGCATTAGGAAAGGGGCTAGCTTGGATCTTTAGCCCTCTTGGCTTTGGCAATTGGCGAGCAACGGTTGCGGCTATTACGGGATTGTTGGCTAAGGAAACGGTGATTTCGACTTTTGGAATCTTGTATAAAGTGACAGACGCGACAGAGACCACCAAAGAGTTGTGGACCAATCTCCAACAGCATTATACGGCACTTTCCGCTTACTCATTCCTTGTCTTTAATCTACTCTGCGCTCCTTGTTTTGCAGCGATTGGTGCGATTCATCGGGAAATGGGCAATGCCAAGTGGACGTGGATTGCTATTTCATTCCAAACTCTACTGGCTTATAATGTCAGCCTTGTGATTTACCAGTTTGGTCAAGTTTTGCTGTACGGAAAAGGAATATCTCCAGTGACTGTCTTTGCTTTGTTCGTTGTAGCAGTTGGTCTCTATTTCATCTTTAGAAAACCACGGAAAGAAAAAATAGAAGTTATCACTTTAGATAGTCTGACACATCAAATAGTATAGGAGAAATTATGTCCACGATTATTGTATTTATCATTATTTTAGTTTTAGCTGGCGCAGCGCTGCACCACATCATTAAGGGAAAGGGGAACTGTGGTGATTGTGACTGTCAATGTGAAATCAAAGAAAAAATGAGACAAAAATAAAGAGAAAACTAAAAACATGACAGAGGTTGTCAGGTTATTTGTTGTATGATTTATTAAAAAGAAGGAGAACACAACATGGTAAGACCTACTAGCAAGACTGAGTTGATTAGTGCAGCGACGCAGCAATATGCAAAACTGCAGTCATTGATTTCCCAATTAGCAGAAGAAGAGTTAAAGACTCCATTTGATTTTTCAAAAGATGAAAAAAAGAAAGAGGCGCATTGGAAGAGGGATAAAAACCTCAGAGATGTTCTCATTCATCTTTATGAGTGGCAGCAATTGCTTTTGGATTGGGTGCATTCCAATCAAAATGGTGTCGAAAAATCGTTTTTGCCAGCAGCTTATAATTGGAGAAGCTATGGTGAGATGAATGTGGCATTTTGGCAAAAACATCAACAGACACCGCTAGAAGAAGCAATCAAATTGCTTCATCAATCACAGGAAAAAGTGCTAGCCCTGGCTGAAACCTTTACAAACGAAGAACTGTTTTCAAAGGGCGTCTATAAATGGGTTGGTGGGAGTACCCTTGGCTCCTACTTTGTCAGTTGCACATCGAGTCACTACGACTGGGCCATGAAGAAGCTGAAAGCACATCAAAAGAACTGTAAAAAAGTATAACTGGCAGCAACAAAGAAAGAAACAATGGTCAAGTGAACCACATCTAATGTGTTTCACCTCGTCCGCCGGGCTGACGGAGCAAACCAAAAGAGTTTCATCTCGTCCGCCGGGCTGACGGAATAAACCAAAAGAGTTTCACCTCGTCCGCCGGGCTGACGAAGCAAACTAAAAGAGCTTCATCTTTTCGACCGGGTCGACAGAGCCAATCCAAAGCGGTTCATTTTATCGACCAAGTCGACAAAGCGAACCTCACGTCATTTCATCCGAGAGTCAGTCCAGCTGTCTATAAAATAAATCGGTCCGTCAACTTAGCTGACGGACCGATTTTGTCTGAACTCATTGATATCTTATTTGCTGTTATCACCCATTAGTAAGTCTTTTGGTTGCTTACTAAGGAGCGTGATTGAAGCAATGAGGACGGAAACGATGATAATGGCAAGTCCAAAGATGACCACCTTGGTCATATCATCAGGAGATACATGTACATTGAGGCTAGTGAGGGTCTTGTTAAAGCCATCCACTTCAGCCCCGCCTCCAAGATTGGCGCTCTTACCTTCTCGAGCTAGTTTTTCAGCAATACCACTGGTAACTTGTTTTAAAATGCTATTTCCCATCACCTTGCTGACAGCACTACCTGCAAAGTAAGCACCAATGAAGCTAAATATACTTACAAAGAGAACTTCTGTGATAAATTGGAAGAAAATCTTTGTTTTGCTAATTCCCATTGAAAGCATGATTCCCATTTCTTTTCTACGACCATTGATCCATAAGAACAAGACTAGGGTAAGAACAATCGCTCCAAAGATTAGCGTTCCGATTAAGAGGTTTCCAGTAACGCCGTAAATACCGTTAATAGAAGATTGAAGTGCAGGGAAGTTGCTTGTACTCTTAACAAGGGTGTAGGCTTCCCAATCAATAGATGATATTTCTTTTACTTTCGCCATCACTTTATCAATATCTTGGCTACCATTTACAAAGAAAGTAGCATCTTGATAAATAGCGTTTTTATCTGTTGAACCTTGTAAAGTTTTAGTCGTTTCTAAGTCTGTGATAAAGGTATTTTCATACAATTCTTGAGGACTAGAAACGCCTCCTTTATTTTTCCCGTCAAAAATTCCGATAACTGTCACTTTAGTCGTTTTATTAGCTTTGCGAACGTTATCATAGTCATAAGTATTGGATTTTATATTAATCGTATCGCCGACTTTAAGTTTGTTCTTTTCTGCAAAATCTTTATGAATTAAAGCAACATTTTTGTCATTTTTGTTGATATGTCTACCTTCAACTAGTTTGAAGGTTTCTGCGGTAAATTTATCATCTTTAGATGAATCGTTGATACCTGTTGCCATAATGGCACGGCCGAATTTTTGTTTTCTATCTTCGCTTTCAAAGTCGGTTTCTCCAGATTCAACCAATTGGTGATCAATTAAGTCAGCGACAACATTCATTCGTTTGATGTAGCCAGAGATACCTTTAACTTTTTCCACAGCTTCGATATCTTCGCCTTTAAGATTTCCTGCTCCGCGAGGGGTACCTTGGTTCACTTCGCGGTTAATCTGCATTGAGAAACTGCTAGTGATATTTTTGAAAGTCTCTTTTGAAGCGGCGTCTGTTGCATTTTTAACAGCAATACTGCCAAGTGTTAAAGTAGAGATGGCTAACAGGATTAAAAAGATAATCAGTGTTTTTATTTTTTTGCGCCATACATAGGCAAGAGCGTTCTTTATCGTTAACATATAATTTCTTCTCCTTGGAGGTCTTATTTATAATTCTTAGTGACTTCGACTAAGTTCTTATTGCTTAACTCTAAGACGACGTCTGCTTTATTAGCTAACTCTTTGCTGTGTGTCACCACAATCACACATTTATTTTTTTGTTTAGCTGATTTAATTAGGACTTCAATGATGTCCATGGCAGTACCTTCATCTAAGTTCCCAGTTGGTTCATCTGCTAAGATAATTGGTGCTGTAGATGCAAGAGCGCGTGCAATAGCAACCCGTTGCTGCTGGCCACCTGATAATCGTAATACGTTACGATGGATTTCTTTTTCGTTGAGTCCAAGTTGTAGTAAGCTATCTTTATTTGCTTGAGAATTTACGAGTCGAACATTCTCCATCGGAGTTAAGTAATCGATTAAATTATAATTTTGGAAAACCAGGGAGATTTGTTTCCGTCTGTGATGGTTATAGCCTTTTTGAGCGATGTCTTGATCTTCAAAGAGGATTTTTCCTTTTGTAGGAGTATCAAGTCCTGCAAGAAGGGAAAGTAAGGTTGATTTTCCTGCACCAGATTTCCCTATAATAGCATAAAATTTTCCTTCTTCAAATGAAGCTGTGATTTGATTCAATACATTTTCTTGTAGGCTATTGTATTGGTAACTAACTGAATCCATTTTTAAAATTGTCATGTTTTGTCTCCTTAACTTATATCGGTTAAAATATCTTTTGGTTTTTTATGTAGGATAATAGAAGATGAACCTACTACTGCAAGTAAAATAATGATGAGCAGTATTCCATAAGTCATCAGAATAGTAGAGGTATGTAAGTGCGGAACGATATTTTCAAAAATAGCGGATGAGCTATCTTGTTGTTGACCGCCTTTTATAAACCCTTTGAATACCATAGTGGAAATATAAGAGCCACTAATAGAAGCTAGTGCCATACTAAATACTGATATGATAACCAGTTCCAGTATGAATTGAGAGATAATCATCGCTTTTGAAATACCGAGAGATAATAGTACTCCGATTTCATAAATCCTTTCTCTCAACCAGAACATGAGAATCAAGGAAAGAACGATGATACTTCCAATAATGATACTGAAAGTTAAAACATTAATAATCTGTTTGAAACTGGTAACAGAAGAAGAAACTGCTTCAAAAGCCTTAGAATTTTTAACAAGATCAGTTTGCTTCCAATCAATTTTTGACTTTTTGACTGTATTAATGACTTTATCAATTTGATTTGGATTTGATACGAAATAAACGGCTGCAGATAATTTATAATCAGCTGGTTTGTAGCCTTGTAAGTGTTGGCTCGATTCATAGTCCATATAGACAGTATTTTCTGTCGCATCTGAGCTTAAACCTGTTTGTTTCTCTTCTTTTTTTCCGAAGAAGATACCAGCAATTTCAAACTCTACTTCATGGAGTTGTTTAGCATCCTCATCCTTTAAGGAGGCTCCCTTTAGTTTTAGTTTATCTCCAACTTTTAAATGGTTCTTTTTAGCTAATTTTTCATGGATGAGAATCTTGGATTTATCGCCTTTACGAATTGGCTTTCCTTGTTCAAGTTTGAAAACACCACTTGCAAAGGTTGTTTCTAGAGTAGAATCACTTGTTCCTAATGCAGCAACCAGATTGTTGAGGACAGGGCTTTGATTGTCTCTTGTAACACCTTGTTTTTTCTTAACAATAGTTTTATCTGTCAAACTTGCTAAAGCATCGTATTTGAAGTTGAATTTTGAAATTTCTTTATTCTCAAGTAATTTTTCTGCTGTTTTTAGTGAAAGTGGTCGTTCAAGTGTTTTGCTAGTTATTGTAAAGCCAGTATTTGATGCGTCATAGATTTTCTTTTCGATATTATCTGTCGTTTTCATAATCGAAAAACTACTGGATAAAGCAGTGGAAATAAATGTTAGTATCAGAAAAATCAGAATAGTTTTAACTTTTTTTCTACTGATGTAATTCAAAGCCTGTTTGGCTATTTGCATAATTTTCTTCCCTTCTATATATTTTTAAACTAAATCGGTACCGTGTTCTATGTTAAAGCAGTTACCTTAAAATAGTTTTAAGGTTTAAGATAATTTTAAGTTTTTTAGCTCCTTTTTTTCTGTTTTTTGTGTAAATTTTCATAAAATAGTAGAAAAAGGTGGAAAGACAAGGTTGGTTTCGCTCTATAACTTTCTATAAAAAAAGTCTATAGGGCAAATGAATGAATTTCTGCTATAATAGTAATGAAGAAATTAGAAATGAGATGGATATGGCAAAGATAATCGACGGAAAAGCTTTGGCAGAAAAATTACAAGCACAACTAGCAGAGAAAGTTCGTAAACTAAAAGACCAAACAGGCTTAGTTCCTGGACTTGTAGTCATCTTAGTCGGCAATAACCCAGCTAGTCAAATCTATGTGAGAAATAAAGAACGGTCAGCTTTGGCTGCAGGACTTCGAAGCGAAGTGGTGCGTCTGCCAGAAACAACTAGTCAAGAAGAATTGCTTGCTTTGATAGACCAATACAATCAAGATTCAGCTTGGCACGGGATTTTAGTTCAGTTGCCACTGCCAAAGCATATTGATGAAGAGGCAGTGTTGTTAGCAATTGACCCTGATAAAGATGTGGACGGCTTTCACCCAATGAATATGGGACGCCTTTGGAGTGGTCATCCTGTCATGATTCCCTCCACACCTGCTGGAATTATGGAAATGTTTCATGAGTACGGTGTAGAATTAGAAGGTAAACGTGCTGTTGTCATTGGACGGAGTAACATTGTCGGAAAGCCCATGGCACAGCTTTTACTTGCTAAAAATGCAACAGTAACTCTGACGCATTCACGGACACATCACTTGTCAGAGATTACAAAAGAAGCTGATATTTTAGTTGTAGCTATTGGTCGCGGACATTTTGTGACTAAAGATTTTGTCAAAGAAGGTGCAGTCGTGATTGATGTGGGGATGAACCGCGATCAGAATGGTAAATTGATTGGCGATGTAAAATTTGATGAAGTATCAGAAATCGCAAGTCTCATTACTCCTGTACCAAGAGGGGTTGGTCCGATGACCATTACCATGCTCATGGAGCAAACCTATCGAGCTTGCAAGCGGAGTTTGAAAAGATAAGAATGTCATGGGAGTGGGACAGACAGCCATGATTACTACGAATTCCCCCACAGAAAGAGTGTAATCGTGAAAATTACGTATAAAAAATTGGTATTTCGTAAGAAATCAAATTTGTTGCCCTACCCTGCAAGGTTGAGTAGGTTTGTAAAAGCTGATATCATCAGCGTAATAAAGGCCACTCAATTGCGTATTGAGTTTTATTCTAGAAAGTAAACGAGTCTGAGACAAAAATGTCCTAGACAGGTCTTTTTACCTTTATATAAAATAGAGGTAGACAAGGGGAATCGCAGTATGCAAAAGGAGAAAATAATGGAAGTGGTCAATTGTACATTATTGGAAAAGGTCGTTCAGCCACGTGCACTCCATAGTCACAAGGGAGATTACGGTCGCTTGTTGTTAATTGGCGGGACATATCCTTTTGGTGGAGCGATTATCATGGCAACCTTAGCTGCAGTTCATAGCGGAGCTGGTCTAGTGACGGTGGCGACGGATAGGGAAAATATCGCAGCTCTCCACGCTCATTTACCAGAAGCAATGGCTTTTGATGTACAAGATAAAAAGCTATTGACCGAGCAAGTCCAAAAAGCAGATGTAGTATTGATTGGATCAGGTTTAGCTGAAAGTAAACTTGAAAAAGCCGTTTTGCAGCTGGTAGTGGAACTTGTCAGTGAACATCAAATCTTCATCATGGACGGTGGAGCTATTTCACTTTACAGCAAAGAAACTCTGCTATTTCCAAAAGCACAGACAATTTTTACCCCGCATCAAAAAGAATGGGAGCGGTTGAGCGGACTAAAGATAGCTGAGCAAACGGTTGAAAAAAGCCAAGAAGCTGTTAATTCCTTCCCTGCTGGAACTATCGTTGTTCAAAAGAAGCACGGAACGACTATTTTTCAAAGTGGAAATGGAAACCATTTTCAACTGACTATTGGTGGTCCTTATCAAGCAACGGGTGGCATGGGAGATACTCTGGCAGGCATGATTGCGGGTTTTGCAGGGCAGTTCAAGACTAGTTCTTTACTGGAACGTGTAGCAGCAGCAGTCTATCTGCATTCAGCCATTGCAGAGGAGTTAAGCAAAGAAAACTATGTAGTCTTGCCAACGGAAATCAGCAAAGAAATCCCTAAGTGGATGAAGAAGTTAACTAAAAATGAAATATATTATAATGAAAAAGCCTGCAAAAATATTTAAAAACTTAGAAAGTTTAGATTTTCTTAGCTATTTATAAAAGTAATATTTAGCTCATGAGGTTTAGCTACAAGTTGAAATGGAGAATAAACTTTTTCAATATCCACTATCTTATGAAAATTCATTGCATCTAATGAGGTTGAGATTTTTTATCTTGACCTTATTTTTTTGTCTTACAAAAATGTCACTTTTCTTTCTGAAAATGTAAGTTTATGTAATGGAAAAAATGGGAAATTTTCGATAAGATTATGCTTGCTGAAAAAATGAAATGGAGAATTTATGATGTTACAATCTTTAAAGAAAGTATCAAATGCAACGAACTTGAAATTTTTAGCCATTTTTCTTATGTTTTTAGATCATATTCACGAAATGTTTGGTGCTTTTGGCGCCCCGATGTGGCTAACAATGCTCGGGCGCATCGTTTTTCCTCTTTTTATGTTTCTGGTAGCTGATAGTTTTTATTATACGCATAATCGAAAAGCTTATTTGAAACGGTTGCTCTTTATGACATGGTTTATGATTATTGGAAACATGATTGTCAGTCAATTTTTCACTAATGGTCAAGTTGGGCTGGCGAATAATGCTTTTGGCGCCTTTTTCTTAGCGGGCGTATCTATCTGTGCTTGGGATTTGATGGTTGAAGGGGTGAAGGAAAAGAAAGTTTGTTCATTTTGGAAAGGGCTAGGGCTTTTTCTTTTGCCGATTCTTCTGGCTCTGCCGGTCTTGTTTTTATCGAGTTATCTAACGAGTGAGAATGTACCACCTCTTATGGTTCAGATTATTTCCTTTTTTATCATGGCTATTCCGAACATTCTCGTGGTTGAAGGAGGGTATATCATGGTTTACCTTGGTCTTCTCTTTTATATTTTCCGCAGACACCGCATAGCACAAATGGTGATATTAGCACTAGTCTCTTTATTTGTGTATCTGACAGATCCAATGTCTGTACAATGGATGATGGTTGTTGCGATTATTCCAATGTATTTTTACAATGGTGAAAAGGGGCGTGGTATGAAGTTGTTTTTCTACATTTTCTATCCTGTGCATATCTATCTTTTGTATATTTTGGCAAGTTTGTTGGGCTAGGCTCTGCTTAAGATATGGGAAACTAGTCTTTCCTTTTTCGTTGAGGGCTGGAAATGATTTTTTATAGATTGTTTGGTATAATAAAAATTATGAATAAAGAAGCATTACAGGAAATGAAAGGAGAGGAATGTCTGAGTATTTATCCGTGTCAACCTTGACCAAATACTTAAAATTAAAGTTTGATAAAGATCCTTATTTAGAACGAGTTTATATGATGGGGCAAGTTTCTAATTTTCGTAGGCGACCTAATCACCAATATTTCTCTCTCAAAGATGAAAAAGCTGTCATTCAGGCAACAATTTGGGGTGGTGTTTATAAGAAGTTAGGTTTTGACTTGGAAGAGGGTATGAAGATTAATGTCATCGGTCGTGTTCAACTCTATGAACCAAGTGGATCTTATTCTATTATCATTGAAAAAGCGGAGCCAGACGGTATCGGAGCTTTGGCGATTCAGTTTGAGCAGCTCAAGAAAAAGCTAGGCGAGGAAGGGATTTTTGAGGAGCGCTTTAAGCAAGCTTTACCGCAATTTCCAAAGAAAATTGGAGTAGTGACCAGTCCTAGTGGTGCAGTGATTCGCGATATTATAACGACTGTCAGCCGTCGTTTTTCGGGAGTTGAGATAATTCTTTATCCGACGAAGGTGCAAGGCGAAGGAGCGTCTGCTGAAGTAGCAGAAAATATTCGTCGTGCTAATGAGCGAAATGATTTAGATGTGCTCATTATCGGTCGAGGTGGTGGCTCAATTGAAGATCTCTGGGCGTTTAATGAGGAAGTGGTTGTCCGTGCAATTTTTGAATCGCACATTCCGATCATTTCGAGTGTAGGGCATGAAACGGATACGACCTTGGCAGATTTTGTTGCAGATAGACGCGCTGCAACGCCGACAGCGGCTGCTGAATTAGCAACACCTGTAACAAAGCTGGATCTCCTAGCACACTTGCAGCAGCAACAAAATCAGTTAGCAGCTGCCATGTCTAATCGTCTTACTTACAATCGTGAGCGATTAGCTAAGCTGAGTCATTCTGTCATTTTTCGACAACCAGAACGACTATATGATAGCTACCTGCAAAAATTAGATCAACTTAATTTACGGATCAAGCAAAAAATTCGCGAATATTATAACGAGGAAGTGCAGCGAGCAAGGCTTTTACAACATCGTTTGGAGGCTCTGGCTCCCTTAAGGCAGGTTCAGATTTATCAAGAGCGTGTAGCTCAGTTGGAACGGCTTCTGCGTAGCAATATGGCAGTTGTTTATGACCATAAAGTGGCTGAAGTCAAGCGTCTGTCTGACGCTTTGCTCATGCTGGATACTAGCCGAATTGTGGCTCGGGGTTATGCTATTGTCAAAAAAGATGAACAGGTGTTAGAATCTATTGAGAAAGTCAATAAGAAAGATCAATTAACCATTTTGATGCGAGATGGTCAGATAGAAGTTGAGGTAAAAGATGTCGAAAGAAAAGAAATTTGAAGAAAATTTAGCAGACTTAGAAGTTATCGTACAGAAGTTAGAAAACGGAGATGTGGCTTTGGAAGAAGCGATTTCTGAGTTCCAAAAGGGTATGCAGCTTTCAAAAGAACTTCAAACAACCTTGGACAAAGCAGAAAAAACGCTGGTAAAGGTTATGCAGGCTGATGGCACAGAAACGGAAATGGAATGAAACAAGACGAAAAATTAGCTAGAATTGGACAAGCTATTGAGACTTTTTATGCTCAAAAAGTGGTATCCGCTGATTTGATAGAAGCAATCCTCTATTCTGTTAATGCAGGCGGTAAGCGAATTCGTCCTCTTTTGCTTTTGGAATTATTAGAAGGTCTAGGAATGGAACTGACAGAAGCACATTTCCAAGTGGCAGCAGCGCTTGAAATGATTCATACAGGTAGCTTGATTCATGATGATTTGCCGGCTATGGACGATGATGATTATCGTCGTGGTCGCTTGACCAGCCACAAGAAATTTGGCGAAGCAATGGCTATTTTAGCAGGAGATTCTCTCTTTTTAGATTCTTATGCCTTGATCGCAGAAGCGGCACTACCTAGTCAAATCAAGGTAAACTTAATCGCAGAATTGTCGTTAGCGGCTGGAACTTTTGGTATGGTCGGAGGTCAAGTCCTTGATATGCAGGGCGAAGGAAAGGACATCAGTTTAGCAGAGCTACAGACCATTCATGCCAATAAAACTGGTAAACTCCTGACCTATCCTTTTATTGCTGCGGGTTTGATTGCTGAAGTAGGAGAATCACAGCAGGAAAAATTGAAAACAATAGGTCAGCTGTTGGGACTAGCTTTTCAGGTGCGAGATGATATTTTAGATATCACAGCGAACTTTGAAGACTTGGGCAAGACACCGCAGAAAGATGTGGCAGCAGAGAAAGCCACCTATCCAGCTATTTTGGGCTTGAATGGTGCTAAGCATTTCTTTGAAGAACAGCTAGAGGAAACAGAGCATTTATTGGCAGAAGTAGAAGCAGAGCTAGCTTTTTCAGGTGCGGCTATCAGAAAGATAATAGAAAGTTTAAAACTCAATGACGAAAGAAAGAGTAGATGTTCTAGCTTATAAGCAAGGGCTTTTTGAAACAAGAGAACAGGCCAAGCGCGGTGTGATGGCGGGCTTAGTCGTTGCTGTTGCAAATGGTGAGCGTTTCGATAAACCTGGCGAGAAAATTGATGAGACCACTGAGTTAAAACTCAAAGGCGAAAAGCTCAAATATGTTAGTCGTGGTGGTTTAAAATTAGAAAAGGCTTTGCAGATTTTTGAAATTTCAGTTGAAAATCAGGTCACGTTGGACATTGGGGCATCAACGGGTGGGTTTACGGACGTCATGCTGCAAAATGGTGCAAGGCAAGTCTATGCAGTAGATGTCGGAACCAATCAACTGGCTTGGAAATTGCGCCAAGATGAACGCGTCATCAGCATGGAGCAGTTTAATTTTCGTTATGCCAAGGCAGCTGATTTTGAGGAGATGCCTAGCTTTGCCTCCATTGATGTCAGTTTTATCTCGCTTGGTCTCATTTTGCCAGCTCTGCATAAGATTTTGGCTGAAAATGGAAAAGTCGTTGCACTTATCAAACCTCAGTTTGAAGCAGGAAGAGAGCAGATTGGCAAAAATGGGATTGTGAAAGATAAAAAAGTGCATCAAGCAGTTTTAGAAAAAGTAACAGACTTTATGGTTGAAGCCGGATTTTCTGTCCAAGGTCTGGATTTCTCCCCTATTCAAGGTGGGCATGGGAATGTGGAATTTTTAGCCTATTTGGAAAAAAATCCTCATCCTGAAAACCTAGTAAAAGCAATGATTACAACGGTCGTAGAGACAGCACATAAGGAATTTAAAGATGAATAAAAAGGAAAGATTAGAAAAAATTAGACATTTTGTGTCGGACTATGAAGTTGGGACACAAGAAGCAATTGTAGAATATCTGAAGAAATCAGGAATTACAGCAACACAGGCAACTGTTTCGCGTGATATTAAAGAATTGGGCATTGTCAAAATTCCGCTGAAAAATAACACTTATATTTATGAACTGCCGAAATCAGCTAGCACGAGTTTGAAGTTAGCAGACAATAATATCTTAAAGTTTGAGCTATTGGGAAATATGATCAATCTCAATCTTGTCCCTGGAAGCACAGCTTTTGTGAAGCGACAAATTGTAGAAGATTTTTCTAAGGACATTTTTAGTATTTTAGCCGATGATGACACGATTCTCCTTATTTTCCGTAGTGAAGAAATGGCTCATCAGGTATTGGAACAAATCAGGAATTGGTAGATAGCCTATGTTACTTGAAATTTCCATTAAAAATTTTGCAATTATTGAAGAGATTTCCCTCAATTTTGAGCAAGGCATGACTGTTTTGACAGGTGAAACAGGAGCTGGAAAGTCTATTATTATTGATGCTATGAACATGATGCTAGGAAGCCGCGCGACAACAGATGTGATTCGTCACGGTGCATCAAAAGCAGAGATTGAAGGGCTTTTTGCAATTGAGCAGAGTAAGGCTTTGGTTGAAATTTTTGAGCAGCAAGGACTTGATATGACAGAGGAGCTGATTATTCGGCGAGAAATTTTTCAAAATGGACGTAGTGTCAGTCGTATTAATGGTCAAATGGTTAATTTGTCTGTCTTGCGAGCCGTTGGACAGCATTTGGTGGATATTCACGGTCAGCACGACCAAGAAGAACTCATGCGACCGCAGCTGCATATTGCCATGCTGGACGAGTTTGGAGATGACGCATTTTTCAAGCTCAAAGCGGATTATCAACAGATTTTTGATCAGTATCGTCAGTTGCGCAAGCAGGTCTTGATGATTCAAAAGAATCAAGAAGAAAATAAAGCGCGGATTGATATGCTGGAATATCAGATTGCAGAGATTGAAGCAGCTAATTTAAAAGCAGGTGAAGATTTAGCTTTAAATCAAGAACGTGATAAGTTGCTCAATCATAAGCAGATTGCGGACACTTTGACCAATGCTTATGCCATGCTGGATGATGAAGAATTTTCTAGTTTAGCAAATGTTCGATCTGCCATGAATGACATGGAAGCTATTGAAGACTACGACGCCACTTACAAAGAAATTGCGGCCAACCTTTCTGAATCTTACTATGTGTTGGAAGATGTGACAAAGCGTTTGGAGGATATTCTAGAAGACTTGGATTTTGATGGCGGTCGTCTCTTAGAAGTAGAAAGTCGTCTAGATTTAATCTATAGTATTACTCGCAAATACGGCGGTCAAGTAGATGATGTCCTAGCTTATTTTGAGCAGATTTCTAAAGAATATGCTCTACTTACTGGGAAAAATCTTTCATCAGATGATTTGAACAAAGAGCTGAAAAAGCTGGAAAAAGACTTGGTTTCTCTAGCAAGCAGTCTTAGTCAGGCTCGGCACGAATTAGCCCAGCAGTTAGAAGCAGAGATTCAGCAAGAACTGCAAGACCTCTATATGGAAAAGGCGAATTTTCGAGTTCAATTTACCAAGGGAAAATTTAGCCGCGATGGGAATGAACACGTTGAATTTTATATTTCGACCAATCCCGGTGAAGATTACAAACCGCTCGTTAAGGTTGCTTCAGGTGGTGAATTGTCTCGTTTAATGTTGGCAATCAAGTCTGCTTTTTCTCGCAAGGAAGGCAAGACCAGCATTGTCTTTGATGAAGTAGATACAGGTGTATCGGGACGTGTTGCACAAGCTATTGCTCAAAAGATTCATAAAATTGGCTCCAATGGACAAGTTCTTGCCATCTCGCACCTACCACAAGTGATTGCCATTGCAGATTATCAATTTTTCATTGAGAAAATATCTGATGAACATTCGACCGTTTCAACTGTTCGCTTGTTATCAGATGAGGAGCGTGTCGAAGAAATTGCCAAAATGTTGGCGGGTGAAAATGTGACCCAAGCAGCCCTCACGCAGGCTAGAGAGCTCTTGAAAAAATGAAATACTCTTTGGCTTGTGCTAAATGAGTTGTTATCAGGAGGTAATCATGACAAATTATTTTGTAATTGGTGACGTACATGGAAAAGCAAAAATGCTAAAAGAATTACTCAAAAAATGGGATGGAGAAAGTCAGCTCATCTTTTTGGGAGATTTGATTGACCGTGGGGAAGATAGCCGCGCTGTTTTGGAGCGTGTGAAAGAACTTGTTGAAAAGCAAGGAGCGATTTGTATTTCTGGGAATCACGAATACATGTTTTTAACTTGGTTGGACAATCCTGAGAGTGGCTATGCTCATTATCGTCGCAATGGCGGAGATACAACAATCAATTCCATTTTGGGGCGACCTTTAGATACTCCTGTTGATGGAGTTGAAGACGCGAAGCGCGTGTCGGAAGAGGCGCCAGACCTCGTGTCTTTTATTCGTCAGATGCCTTTCTTTGTTGAAACAGATAACTATATTTTTGTACACGCTGGAGTTGACTTAACTTTAAAAGATTGGCATGAAACAAGCGATTATCAAAAAGTTTGGATACGTGAGCCCTTTCATCAAGGTCTCAATCAAACAGGGAAAATAATTGTATTTGGGCATACTCCGACTTTTTATCTTTTTTCTGAGATGCCTGGGACAAGTCACCTTTGGCAAACGCAGGATCAAAAAATTGGCATGGATGGCGGTGCTGTCTATGGCGGTGTTCTCCACGGAGTTTTATTTGGAAATGAGGGAATTTTAGAACATCATTTCATCACAAATGATGGTTTCGCGGTAGAGGATAATTAGAAGTTGAGGATGATAAAAGAGCTGGAGAAAATTCATTTAAGGTTTTCTCCAGCTCTTTTATATTATTTCCCAGCTACATTTTTTACATCTTCAATCATCAATTTTGTGGATTCGAGTCCGCCTCCGCTTAGGTACCAGAGGTCGGATGTCAAGTTTACAATAGTTTTGTTTTTAGCAGCATTTGTTTCTTGGATCAGTGAGTTATTCAGTAAGTCTTTATTGGCCGAATTGTCCCCACCGATAGCAAGAGTGCGGTTCAGAACAAAGATAATGTCTGGATTGATTTGTTTGATACTTTCAAAGCTGACTTCTTGTCCATGTCTTGATTCTTTGATTTTAGCATCTGTTGGTTTGAATTTCAAAGTACTGTAAAGGAAAGCAAAACGTGATTTAGCTCCGAAAGCAGATATTGCACCTTCATTTAACATCATCGCAAGAGCATTTTTATTTGATTTTTCATTGGCAGCAACAACGGTTTGAATTTCCTTGTCTAATTTAGCTAATTCACTTTTAGCTTTTTTCGTTCCATCTTCCCCAAAGATACTTGCTAAAGAAAG
>OGJJ01001421.1_pt1 | contig 18194 bp, 19 predicted proteins | sample 1572081 | NCBI WGS metagenome assembly OGJJ01 (sample SAMEA2582122, study PRJEB24529) | metagenome | biome: Human gut stool | place: China | collected 2011
TCCAGCATTTTCAGCATGGAAAACTTCAGCTTTACCATCCAAGATGTTTTGGATTAATTCTTGAGGTTGACGAATACCTGCAGCAACTGGTTTAGAAATCAATTTCTTCCCATTAAAGCGTGCGGTTTCAACTGCCTTGTCCGCTGCAACGATAACACCAACAGCCTTGTTAATTTCTTCAGCAGTCAATGGTGTTCCGACACCTGAAGCACCGTTAGTTTCAACACGAACATTGACACCCATTTCTTCACCTGTTTTAATCAGTGATTCTTCAGCCATGTAAGTGTGAGCAATACCGGTCGTACAAGCTGTTACTGCTACGATAAGTGGTTTATCGCTTGAAGCTGCTTCTTTAACAGCTTGTGCTTTCTTAGCTTCCTCAGCCTGTGCTTCTTCTTCACCCGTATCAAAAGCAGCAATCACTTCGTCTGGAGAAGTTACCTTACGTAATCGGTCTGCAAAACCATCTTGCATGAGGTATTTTGACAACTCAGCAAGAGCTGCCAAGTGAGTGTCATTTGCTCCCTCTGGAGCTGCAATCATAAAGAAGAGATCGGTCGATTGACCATCAAGTGATTCGTAATCCACACCTTTATTAGATTTAGCAAAAAGTACAGTTGCTTCTTTTACTGCAGCATTTTTACTGTGCGGCATAGCAATTCCATCACCCAAACCAGTTGATGTTTGTGCTTCACGAGCCATAATGCCTGCTTTGAAAATATCAAAGTCAGCCACGACACCATTGTCAACCAAGCTGTTAATCATTTCATCGATAGCAGCTTCCTTTGTCGTTGCTTGAAGGTCAAGCAACATGACTTTTTTGTTCAGTAAATCCTGAATTTTCATAGTTTTTCTACCTCTACTTTATTGTACGTTTCTTTAATAAATTCAATTGTCGCCAAGTCATCTGAGAAAGCTGTAGATGTTCCACACGCTACTCCCCACTTGAGAGCCTCAATTGGATCACCTGATTTAACAAACTCACCAGTGAAACCAGCAACCATTGAGTCACCCGCACCAACAGAGTTCTTCACTGTTCCCTTGATTGGTTTAGAAAAGTATGCAGCCTCTGGTGTGACAAGCAGAGCTCCATCGCCTGCCATTGAGATGATAACGTTTTGCGCCCCCTTAGCAAGGATTTCACGCGCATATTTTTCAACATCAGCCAAACCATTAAGTTTAACATTGAAAATGGCTTCAAGTTCATGGTTATTTGGCTTAACCAAGAGCGGTTGGTGGGCCAATGAATCAAGCAAGGTTTGTCCTTCAAAGTCACAAACCACCTGTGCCCCAGTTTCACGAACCAGTGGAATCAATTTGTTATAGACCTTGTTCCCAAGATTGCTTGGTGCAGATCCAGCAAAAACAACCACATCATCGGCACTTACACTTGAAAGAACTGCTTCCAATTCAGCCAATTGATACTCGTTAATGACAGGTCCTGCACCGTTAATTTCAGTTTCTTGGTCAGCCTTGATTTTAACATTGATACGTGTGTCTTGATCTACAGCTACAAACTTGGTTTTAATGCCCTCTACATCCAAACCATCTGTCACAAAACGTCCTGTAAAACCACCGATGAAGCCCGTTGCAGTATTATCAACACCTAAACGTTGCAAAATACGACTAACGTTAATACCCTTACCGCCAGCGAACTTATCATCACTCTCCATACGGTTAACTTCACCAATCTCTACTTTATCGATACGAACAATGAAGTCGATTGATGGATTCAGCGTTACAGTATAAATCATACTTCAATAACCCTCGTTTTCTCTTTTAATTCTTTTAGGAGCTCTTCTTCCGAAGCATTTGTAATTATGGTTACTTTCTCAACCTCGGCTACCTTAGCATAGGTAATCTGACCAAGTTTAGAGGCATCAGCTAGAACATAGGCTTTTTGCGAATTAGCTATAACCGTCCGTTTGATAACTGCCTCTTCCATGTCTGGTGTGGTGAAATAATTAGCATCAACGCCATTAGCACCAATGAAAGCACAATCAAAATTCAGTTGTCTGATTTGCTCTTGAGCAGTACTTCCAATAGAGGCATCCGTTGAATGTTTAACCTTTCCTCCAACAATCCTAGTGCTAACACCAAGATCTACCAGCTTAACCGCATGATGGATAGAATTAGTCACAACTGTTACCTGACGATTAGACAAATGTGAAATCAAAAGTTCATTTGTTGTACTAGCCTCAAGAAAGACGACATCACCTTCCTTAATTAAATCGGCAGCATAACCAGCTAACTGAGCCTTTTCTTTAACGTTTCTAATAGCTTTTTGACTATTGGCAATTTCTTCCTTTAGACCATGAATGCTTTCAGCACCACCATGAACACGTTTAAGTTGGCCATCTGCCGCTAACTCGTCTAAGTCGCGACGAATCGTCGACTCGGAAGTATCACTTAACAAAACAGTTAGGTTTTCCAAAGTGACAAAACCATCTTGTTTCAACTGAGACAAGATAATCTGCTTACGTTCAGACTTTATCATAATCTCTCCTTTTGTAATCGTTTACAATGTCTATTATACTAAATTTTTAATAACTGTCAACTAAAAACAGTCAAAAAAAATCAAAATATTTCATTATAAAACACTAATCTTCCAAAATAAGGCGATTTGATAAGAAAGTTCTTACATTTTCAAAAAGAATACAACATTTCAGTATCAAGTGCAAAATAAAAAAGCCTTTCGGCTCTCTTATCTTATTTGGCATAATCAACCGCACGGAATTCACGAATGACTGTAACCTTAATATTTCCTGGGTAATCCAAGTTTTTCTCAATTTGTTCACGTACCTTGTGAGACAAGATTGTAACTTCATCATCTGAGATTTTATTTGGATGAACCATAATACGAATTTCACGACCAGCCTGAAGGGCAAAGCTTGTTTGAACACCGTCAAAGCTTGATGCAATCTCTTCCAGATCACGAAGACGTTTGACATAATTTTCAACGGATTCATTACGAGCTCCTGGGCGAGCCGAACTCAAAGCATCTGCTGCAGCTACAATAACTGCAATCACACTCTCAGGTTCCACATCTCCATGGTGGCTGGCAATGGCATTAACCACGACTGGATGCTCTTTATACTTACGTGCAAACTCAGTACCAATCTCAACGTGACTACCTTCGACTTCTTTGTCAATAGCTTTCCCCATATCATGAAGGAAACCAGCACGACGAGCGAGAGCCACATTTTCACCCAATTCACCAGCCATGATACCTGCTAATTTACCAACTTCAACTGAGTGACGAAGGACATTTTGACCATACGAAGTACGGAACTGCAAGCGTCCCATAATCTTAATCAAATCAGGATGAAGATTCATAGCGCCAATTTCGTAGGCTGCCTCTTCACCATATTCACGGATACGGTTATCCATTTCCTGACGGCTCTTCTCAACCAACTCCTCAATACGAGCTGGGTGGATACGTCCATCCTTAATTAAGGCTTCTAGAGTCATGCGAGCAATCTCACGACGGACTGGATCAAAACCAGAAAGAACAACCACTTCTGGAGTATCATCGATGATAACATCAATACCTGTTAAGCTCTCAAGGGTACGAATGTTACGCCCCTCACGGCCAATGATACGACCTTTCATATTATCATCTGGGAGGTGAACAGTGGTTACAGTTTGTTCAGTAACATAATCTCCAGCCAAGCGTTGCATAGCTTGAGCCAATAAGTTTTTGGCCTTCTTATCAACAGTATCTTTGACCTGTGCTTCTGCATCTTTGATACGTGTTGCAATCTCATGAGTCAGATTATTCTCAGTCTCCGTTAAGATTACCTCACGCGCCTCTGCAATGGTCATCTGACCAACACGTTCAAGTTCAGCTTGCTTCTCAGCCTCCAACTGAGTCACATTCTCTTCACGCTCATTAAGATGTTTAGATTTGTCAGCAAGACTCTGCTCTTTTTTCTCGAGGGCGAGTTCTTTACTTGATAGATTTTCATCCTTACGATCAAGGCTGGTTGCACGTTCTGTTAAACGATTCTCCATTTGTTTAAGCTCTTGACGTTCAGATTTGAATTCTTTTTCAATATCTTCTCGATATTTTCTAGCTTCCTCTTTTGCCTCTAACAAGAACTCTTTACGTTGAGCCTTACTTTCGCGTTCAGCAGTTACACGTAGATGATCTGCATCATGTTCTGCCTGACTACGAAGGTTCACAGCGTCTTGTTCTGCCTTTAGCAAGGTAGTTTCTGCTTGTTCCTTAGCTTTGCTAAGTTTAATAGAAATTGCTAAATATCCAACGACTAAACCAATGAGTGCAAAGACAACTAAAATTATCATGTTTATCATGTCTTTACCTCAACTTTTCTAAGGTTTTCTTAAAGAAAACCACCTTCTAGTGTATCATATTTGCATCTATTACTCAAATGAATAGCGACTCCTTTTTCATAGGTTTTATTAGAGTGATAACAAAGCGATTTTGTGAGCTATTTTATCAATTCATACCCCATAAGTTGCTACTTGCTTACCCCAAAAGTTAGCAAAAAGGAAAGCAAAAAAATACCCTTTAGGGTATCAATCACTTTACGAGTTTAGCAGGCAAGGAAACAGTGTAGTCAAAAACTACACTGTTTTAGCTTCTTGATAATCTATAAGAAATGGAGACTTTATGATAGTGTTCATGAAGTTGTATCGTCCAAAGTTATTTCTATATAAAAATTTAGAAAGTTGCTCAATCATTCAATAATTTACTAATTTCTAAAAGGTGTCTACTTGGCGCCTTTGTAGTTTGTGTAATTATTCCTTGACTCCTCAAGAGTTTTATGTTGTCTTTAATCGTCTTTTTAGGATAACTAGCTGATAAGATAGTAACGATTTCATTATCTTTAATACCATCTTTAGGAAGATCCACGAAAACGGTAGATTGGAAAAGTAAAAATAATATTTCTCTTTCTAAATCAGTCATATTAGGATGATGTTGGATTTTATCCCAAAAAGCACCTAAAAGAGCCTGTTTTTCATTTAGAAATTTAATAATATCATTTTGACCTTCCTTCAATAATTCTAATATATCTATTACAAAAAAAGTTCCTTCAGCTTTGTTCTCGTAGTCTCCAGTAGTTCTAAACGCATCGTAATATTTCTTTTTATTTTCGTTAATTTTTTGCGAAATAACTAGTCCTGAGTATATATCAAGCTTTCTAGAAAGGTACCTTGATAGAATATATCGTCCAGTCCGCCCATTCCCATCATAAAATGGGTGAATGTTTTCGAAAAAATAGTGAGCAAGAGCAGCCTTTATTAAAAATGGCGCTGTTTTATCATTAATAAAAGTAATCCAACTTGTCAACATCATTAGTATTTTCGTTTCATTCTTTGGTGGAATGTGTTCAGTTCGCCCTGAATTTTGGTCTACAACCTCAACAATATCATTTCTGAATAAATCTCCATCTAGTGCATCGTTACTTTCAATTTCTCCTTCAGTTAATATGTCATAAATTTCTCTTATTACTTTTACATCTTCAATCTTCAAAAAATCATTGGAAAGAATATCATGATATAACCGAACAGTAGAAAGGAGTCTTTTTCTTTTGTTTTTTTTATCGGTTAACGCATTAAATGCCTCAGAAACTTCCTTTTTAGTAGTTTTAACACCTTCAATTTCATTATTATTAATTACAGCTTTATATAATTGTTCTTTATAAAATTGATCTTTGGCTACATTCGGCAAAGTGTTTGCTAAGTCTTTTATGATATTAGATTTCTCTTGTATCTGTTGCATTAATATCTGAAGCTTCTGTAAAGGAACAACAAATAAAGGATAATCCGCCTTTACGGAATCTCTTTTCATTAAATAAGGATACATATCCGTTTTTATAACTCCGTAACTATTAATTCTTTTTTCATACTCTTCTTCATTAGTTTTATTCATATATTTTACGATTTTTAATTGTTTATAGTCCATTATTGTCACCAACTTTTTTAAATTTAGCTCTTTTTTTAAAAGTCTATATTATTTTTAATTTGAAATCAATAATTATTGCTTATTTTTCAAAAATAGATCTTTTTTGCAGTGCTAAGTTAATTAAATACATATAGTTTGTTAGAAACTTCAAAAAGATTGATAGATACCAAACCTTAAATATTTGACTTAACAGATTTTATGTATAAATAAAAAATACACTAAAAATTAGCGTACATTTAGTTATTTGAAAAAGAGAGTATTGTGCTCTACTAGTGCTTTTTTAGTTGTCTCCGCCTAGTTCCTTTATTATATCCGATACCTTTTCTAAACTCGATGTTTCGTGTGGCTCAACTCTTTCACCGTCTAAAACGTAGTCATGGATCTTACCATTCTTTCGGACAGTCTGGACAGTATCACCCTTAATAAAACCCTTATCCATTGCCTCTTTAAATTCATCATAGATTAGCATTATATTATTCTCCTTTCCTATACTATTCGTAATTGATACAGAAAAATACGTATCTTTTTAAGTAATTCTATTATAGCGAAAAATGTTAGCAAACATTAGCATAAATTGATATAGACACCCTATAAAAAACTGGAAAAAGTTGCGCGTGATGTAAGACAACACCTTGTAGTGGCTCTCCAGAAAGCAATATAGGGGCGGGGGGCATTAAAAATAGCCCGAGTGTTATCGGACTATTCTTTGTCTAGGGCGTGTTAAGGACGTTATAGGGGTGTTTTATATCAACATTTTTCAACATTTTTATCCCACGCGCTACCATTCCACTATCTTCCACTATCTTCTACTATGCTCCATGTAAAGAGTAACTAGAAAAATTGAGGACGTACACAAATTTGAAAAGCGTTTTCCAAATACGACCACGTTGTCGCTTTTAAGAGTGTTCTTCAATTTCTCGATGTTGGAAAATGTCGGAACGTTACGACATATCAAGATTTTAACAAGCGACTTGCTCTATTCAACCATAAGTCCTCACCTTTGCGCCAATATTGATAATACTTAGCTCTATGCTTGTAATAGGTTTTCCAGTGCATCCTTTTGGGTTTATCGGGAAAATCGGGTGTTAAGTAGTCCTTTGCCTCGTATTCAGGCACTATCTTTTGAGCTTCCTTAACTGCCTGCTCCCAGTAATAAACACAGTCGGTCTTGCTTCGGTTTAATGTTCTATTATGCAATCCTAGACACTTACGACATGACAAGTCTTCACAATACCAATATAAGCTCGTTCTAGCCTCTCCACAGTTAGGACAATATAAATAATAGCGATAGCCTCCATAGTTTAATGACTGCCGTTTTAGGGGCGTTTCTTGACCGTTATAAACTATGATCAACTTATCCAAGTCTAGCCATACCCTAGCTTTGCCGTGTGCTAGCTTTGCTTTGGTTAGGTTGCTAGCTTTGAGAACGTCTATAAACACCTTTAATTCAATTTCTATCACTTTGACACCTCGCCCTATATTAGGGCAACCCAACTATTCAAGCAAATCAAGCAGTTCACCGTTTCGATAATTTTCAGCAAAAGCTAGACAAGCAAGGTTAACTAGCTCTTGGAATCTTGTTCTAGCGTAACCCAATTCTTGAGCGATAACCCAGTTTGGGACTGGTGGAGATTGTAAGAAACGGCGATAGATAATAACCCTATATCGTTCATCAATGATATTTCTGTGTGCTTCCTCAATAGCTTCCAGCTCATTTATGGCATTCATTCGTCTTAGGGTTAGTGTTTCAACAATGTTACTGCGGTTATTGTTCTTAGAACGTGGCTCAAAGGTATAATTTGCCGTTATACGCTGTTCAGCGCTATCGTGTGCAATCTCTCGCCATCGTGGGTATTCTCGCAACTTCTTTTTAGCGTTCTTGATTGTCTGCTTTTCATTGATTGCCATAAGTTTCGTGATATATCCTCTTTTTATACTAGTCAAAAGCGCTCAGATAACCCAAGCGCTTCATTTCTGTTCAATCTTCGGCTAGTATCCCACTGACTGCCATATCTCGGATAAACTGGCTTTCTATCTCTGCTGGTAGCTCTAACAAATCTAGTAACTCACCTAGTTCCTGTTTGTCTGTGCTGGCAATCATTTTCTTTAAGGTGTTTTCGTATTGCTGTTCTAGATAGTCGCAAAATGCCAATCTTTGGGCTTGTGTCGGTGTAGCATTCAAAGCCATATAACAAGCTTCAGTTATCTGTGAGAATAGTTTAGCACGCGCTTCTGGGTGCTTATACAGTTCATAAATGTTCAGACTGGTATCCTCTGCTTGTAACTTTTCAGCTATTTCCATTAGTTTAGGAATACCGCTAGGCTCAATAGGTGTATCATCAGCCATATAATTTAAGCGGTGCTGTTCAAGTTCCAGTCTGTCTTTTTCCGCTTGTTCTAAGTAGTGGTTTTCAGTCATTTTTAGTCTCTCTTTCTTGTTTATAGAAAAGCTAATAGTTTTCCGTTTTTGTAGATTGCTGCGAACTTCAGTAGTGCATCATCAAGTTCACGATAAAAGGAGCTTTCAGAACGTCCTAAGTCGTAATAGAGTTCTATGTTACTTTTCTTTATTGGTATGCAGTATTTTTCAACTAAGATTGTCTTTAGTTCCTGGGGTTGAATTTTTTCGATTGCCTCTCTCATGCAGTCTCTTTCTAACTCAGCAATGAATTTTCTGTTTTGTCGAGTATTTTCAAGAGCTGAAATATCGAGGTTTAAGGCGTTATTACTTGTTCTATTTGCGTTAGGATCGTAGGGGCTACCTGCTATCCTTTCCATACGTCTATAAACATTAAGCATACTTTTGGCATTGTTTATAGTTTGTCGTTTATCAAGCTCAGCGCTTAATGCTCTGGCCTTATTAAAATCTTTAACGCCATTACATATACGCTCAAAAGCGTTGTCAAGGCTTTGTTTTGCCTCATATTCAACGCTTAGCATATACTTTTTAGATCTTGGGGTACTGTTTTTTAAAGTGATACTAATCATTGGTTGCTCATACAAGCCCGATATAAAGCCATGAATGGCAGTAGCGGCAGTATCTGCTTGATAGTAGTCAGTGAGCTCTTTCGAGAAAGTAAAGGCCATTTAAGCACCTCTCTTTCTAGCTCTTTTGTTTCAAGGCGCTAATGTTATAGCGCTTATCCTTGATGCCAAAGACCTTGAATGAATTACCGTCAAGACCTTTCAAAATTCTGCTTGTATTGCGCTCATTGTAAACCTTTCTAAGTTCATCACCGCTTAAATTAGTGTTGATGATCGTAGTATCTCGGTTATTGAGAATATCAAACAGAAAATCTTGCTCCCAGTCGCCTTTTGGCTTAATCTCAGCGTTCTTTGCGCCTAGGTCATCCAGTATCAGATAATCAACGCTTGTCATGAGGTTTAACGCCTCATGCTCTGTCAAGCTAGCATGGCGGCCATAATTCCAACCGTTTTTGATTTCCTTGATGATTTCGGTAAGGCTGATAAACAAGACACTCTTAGGCTCATTCTTAGCCCGATAGCCCTCGTTAATCGCTTTGGCCATGGCATAAGATAGGTGGCTCTTTCCTATCCCAGTATTGCCCGTTATAAGCGTATTTCCTGCCATACCGTCCAGGTACTTTAGGACTTGCCCCTTAGCAAAATCTAAGAGTTGCTTTTCCTCTGGGGTCTCAGCAATAAAGTTATCAAAGGTTGCTGCTTTCAGCTCCTTGGGAACAGTGCTTTTACTTTCGAGGATATTATAAGTTTTGAGATATAAACCTTGATTTTGGCTTTCCTCAATCTCGGACAGTTCCTTTTGAGAAATGCCCTCTTTGACACAAACAGGACAATAAGGCTTTGGCTGTCGAGGTTTATTCTCGCCTGCAATTAAAACCGCTTTATTAAGCTGCTGATAATGGACGTTGTGGACTGGACAAACTTCATCCAGTGTCACTACTCTTTTAAACATTGCAAGATAATTAGGCTTTTCAATAGCCGTTTCTGTTTCTTTAGTCATAGATACCCCCTTTAAAATGGCAGCGGTGGAAGGCTACTTGTCAGCGCGTCTTCCTCTGCCTTTTTGTTACGGTTCGCTTTTGAGTTGCGAACTAAGTCAACGGTTAGTAAGTTATCTTGCTTCCAGCGTGTAAGAATGGCCTTGATATATGCAAAGTTCACCTTTCCTTGATTGACGGCTTCTTTTAACGCCTCATAGATCAAGTCGGCGTTAAACTCGTCTAGCATATAGCCTAGTTCTTGTTGTTGAATAGCTGATAAAGGTCGCCCGCTCTCTTGTTCAAAGCTCTGATAGAGATTGATAAACTCTTGGCTAAAAATAGGGGCAGTGGTAGTGGTGGTTTTTTCTTCTTGAGTTTCCTTACTACTACCCTTACTTACCTTACCTTTACTTATATTATCTTTACTTATATTGGGTCTACCAGTGGTTGCCGTTTGGTTTACCAGTGGTTTACCAGTCGTGTCATCGCTATCTGTTATAAGGTTTTCAGCGTTTTGCTCTAGCAGGTCTTTATAAATGCTAGGCGTGTATCTGTCTTTTCTGACAGTGTTTTGCTCGTGGAAATCAACCACGAAATAAACCATTTCATCGTTAAGAGGTTTCACAAACCTTTTAACAACTAGGAGCCCCAAATTATCCTCGCTAGCTCCTATCATTCTGATAATAGGGAATGCTTCCACCACCCCGTCATCATCACAATTTTGTATAAGGTGAAAATATAGGGCTTGGGCTTCCAGGGGCAATCGTAAGAAACGATGTGTTTGAGTGACAGTTTTACTTATCATTCTACGGTTTCCCATTATTTTCCACCCCCAAAAATGCCAAAATGTCACTGATACGATAATACACTTTGCGGCTATCCTCTACGGGTGGTTGATAGCGTTTAAGACCCGCTTCCTCCCAACGTCTTAGAGTGTTGTATTTAAGTCCTAGCTCGTCCATTGCTTGCTGGGCAGTGATTAGCCCTAACTGGTGCTTACCGAGCTTAGAATAGCCCTCTAGGGCTTTATCTAGTACCGATATAACCCCTTGGGCAAGCTCTTTTTGGTATGCTTCACTCAGTACTTGCATACTGTCTCCTTTCTAGTATTTTTTTATAGTTAGTCACGTCCTCAATAGACATTAGAACATCTAACCTTTTTTGCTCGTTCTTAACTTGGTTTTTTAGAGATACAAGTCCCTCTAAGAGTTCCTCTCTGGTTTTTGCTATATAGTAACCATTACGACTACCAACCCTAGCACCAATGATAGGGACACCATAGCGAATAACTAAGTTACTGATTGCACTAGATATTAGGCGAGGGTTGTAACCCGTGATAGTGGCTATCTCTCCACCAGTCGTAGCATTAGCACGCCCTTTCTTTAGGACTGCTAAAACTGCCATTTCTGCCTCTTGTAGTCTATTTCTTTTCATTCATACCTCTTTCTTGGCTACTTACCATAATTTGACCATTCATCCACATATCAGTGGCGTTCATTAAAAACTCAAGCATACTTTCTAACTCCCTGCGGTCTTGTGGTGGTTAACAATCTAATTTATTTTCAAGGGAAAAAGCTATCATAGTGTTATAAGCCTCTTCAAGATCTAAACCAAAGTTTTTGGCTAATTCGGCTGATAAGTTAAATTTTTCTATCATGATATTCCTCTTTCTAGTTGTAATAATTGCCTTGAGATTGAATATAAGCCCCGTAGCGTGTGCCTACGTTGCGCGTGGTGTTATCTGTCACTGTATCAGTTTTAGGCTCTATATCAAGCTGAAAATAGCTCTTTTTAAGCCATAGAACAGTTAAGGCGATCGATAAAACAGTAACTAGGATAAAGAACTGGGTAGCAGATAAATTTAATTCTGTGGCCATGATTACTCTCCTCTTTCCTTTACCTCGTATGCTCTTAATTCCTCTGGGTTGTCACATTCGAGTAGGTAAAACGCAATTTTGTCTAGGTCTGTTGTCATTGCATTGCCTCCTAATCAATCATCATTCCACGAGTATATAAGGATGAGTCTGTCCATGAATCCAAAACGTTCTTTTTCCCTCGTTTTTTCTTTGCGATATCAACCGCTATGACTTCCCATACATAATTCAATAATTGACTTTGTTCCATTGGGTAGGTATTTTCTTTAGTTATTTCAGCTAGGTAAGTGTTTAAGAAAAGAAATCCATCAAAGTTGGAAAGTAGCTTTATAAACTTAGTATCACCCCAAAAATTTCTGTAATAAGACTCTTCTCGTTCTTCTAGTTCACCTATTACCTCAGCAATCACCCTCTGTTTCATCTTCTCTGTTTGTTCCTTTAGCGTTTGCTGTTGTTCATGGTATTCTGTGCTAGTTAGTTCATTGTAGACATCGTCCAAGTCATTCAATACCCTGCTGATTTCTCTTTTAGCTAATGCAGTTTCAGCCCCTACAAGGCTTTCTTGTATTTCTTCTAAATTTGTTGAAATAGCTTCTAATTTATCTGCTAACATGTTTTTACCTCTGTTTCTATATTTGTTTAGTTGCCCTGATAGCTTTTTAATGGTTATTTCTTATACAGTTTTTCTTGTAATTTCTAGCCTCACGCTCTGAGTCGCCAAACTTAGAGAGTGTGAGAAGGTACCAGTTTTAAGAGTTGGCGCTCTCCGTATGGTCAAATTGCCCTAATTATGCTATAATCTAGGTATAAATCTTTACTAAAACCTCTTTGATAATAGCTTGCCTGCTTTTTTGTTAAATTCGTTTTAGTGTTGTGTAAAAGGCTCTGCGGTATGGTTATTGCTAAGCCTTTTTTGTTGCAATCACGCGCTTTCTTGGCGTGTTTTTTTATTTCTGAATACCATAGCTTTGATTTCCTGATAACTCATATTCAAGCCAATCATGGCTATTACCATGTCTTCAAATGCCTGGTATTGCTCTAGCTCGACACTGGTCAAGCTATCAATGCCATTGTAGCCCCCACGCTCTTCCCTTAACTGCTTAGCGTTCCTGTCAGTTACTGCTTTTAGTAGCAGGTTGTTCATGGTGCTATGCGCGTGCTTGGGTTTTGCCTCCCATGTCTCTATACTGTCATGCAAGGTTTTTCTTTTTGGCTTTTCTAGTGCCCTCTGCATACGAAACTTAGAAAGTTCCTCACGCATTTCAAAGAAGGCTTTGACTAGGTTCATTTTGAATTTACGAACTGGTGCAGTATTCTTTAGATAAGTGATCAGCAAGGTAGCCTGTTGCTCATTCAAGATATAGGACTTTTTAGGTTGCCCACGGGTATCTAATTTATGGATTTCAAATCCAAGTATTCCCAAGGCTTCAAAATCTGCTTTATGTTCTCTGACTAGGCGTGTGACAGTATGGTGCTTGACCTCAGCACATTCAGAGATTATCTCGCTTGTTGTGTACGGCTCTTTCTTGCCGTCCATGTAAACAATGTTCATGCTGTACCTCCTTAATAGTCTTTTGCTAGCCATTCCATGACTTTAGCATAAACTCCGTTCTTAAACTCTCCGCCTTTGACAATACGGCGATAAGTTACAGCAGTTACACCAATGGCTTCAGCCGTTGCCTTAGCCGTCAACATATTATCCGCCTGCTTTCTGCGGACGGCTTTCGCTTGGTCTTGTGTAATTTGCATAAAAGACCTCCTTTCCAAAAAGTGCTGTTTTATTTCACTTTTTTACTTTATGGTGTCATTATATAGCACTTAATTTTATTTGTCAACAGAAAGTGCTGTTTTATTTCACTTTGAAATATGTTATAATTTCATCGTAAGATAAAGAAAATAGGTAAAACATGGAAACACAAGAAAATAGGCTTAAAATCCTCAGAAAAGAAAAAGGGTTCACTCAAGCCAAATTAGCAAATGAAATAGGAGTTTCAAAGCGTACCATTATAGCTTGGGAAAATGATGAACGCCAAATCAAATCTGACAAAGCGCAAAAACTAGCAGATTTTTTTGAAGTGCCCATTGGGTATCTACTGGGATATAGTGATTATAAAGACATGGATTCTTATTTTGAGAGCATAGAGGAATCAAAGGAGTTGGATGTTGATATACTTAACTCTATTGATACTATTGGTGAAAAAAACTTACCAACAGTGATGGAATATTTTAAAAAAGAATTTATCAAAGAATACTCACAAATTGAGCAACTAAAAAACGGAGAATCTATCGACGGATGGAATATAGAAGATTCTGTTTCTGTTGCGATGAGAAATGTATTAGAAAACCTTTGGGGATTGCCTGACAGTGTGGTTAAATTGCTTCTTTTTTGGGGTACTCTCAAAGATAACGAAAGAGAAGAATTATATAAATTGATTGAAATATTGGCTTTTAATAATCTATCGAATAGCCAAGACTAACCCACGCGCATAGAGGAGAAACAAACATGAAAAAGAAAATTATTGTTGCATTGGTCGCATTGCTAGTTATTGGTGGTGGTTCAGCTTATTATTTCCTAAGTTACGCCCCTCACCAAGAGGCTGTCACAAACTTTAATAAAGCTGTTAAGACAGTTAAGGCAAAGAATAAGACGCTAAAAAGTGAGATTGCCAAAGCTGAAAAGCTCGTTAAGTCAAACCAGAAGCCACTAGATGTAAAGACTTTAGACAACCTAAAAACAGCAGTAGCAACCGCCAAAAGTGACCTAAGGAAAATCCCAAAGGTAGCAGATAAAACCGAAGCTATCAAGAAACAAACCAAGTCGCTTAATCAACCAATAGATTATTCAAAAGCTACTCAGTCTTTAGCTGATAGTTCTTTAGCATATACAAATAGTGTTAAGCAACTAGCCCAAATCACCAATCCACGTCAAAGTTTTGTAGAGGAGCGCTTAAAAGAGATTGATACAGTTACAGGTATTCAGTCAGTGACAGAAAGCAATGACCCTAATGGAAACCTAAATAAACAAGGTGGTTATACTGCCTCAATCTACTTTACTGATAACCAGGTAACTGAAGCTGTAGAAGGTGCTGATATTGTAGATAAAGGGACAGACGCCGGCGGAAACATTGAAGTTTATAAAACCTCTGATGAAGCCAAATCCCGTAACACCTACCTAAGCGCCTTTGATGGTCAAGGCATTCTAAACCCTGGCTCTCATTACGTTTATGGGACGGTTGTCATTCGTACGTCAAAACACCTTACTGCAAGTCAGCAAACGGCGTTAACTGAGAAAATCTATAATAAGCTGATTGAAATAAAGTAACACCTCCTGCAAGATATTTTTTCAAGGTTTATCAAATTCTGATACTCCAGAACTTGATAAAACCTGTTTTAGTACTTTCAAAATATCACCCTTTTACTCTTTTATGAGACCCGAAAGGGGCGATTTTAGAACCAATTCGCGTGGATTCTCTTACTTCGCTCGAACTTCAAGCACATATAAGCCCCATATCTACTAATTTTGTTGACGTCAACAAAAGTCAACTCCTCACAATATTTTAGAAAGGACTCTCATGAACGAATTACAATTCTTAATCTATACTGCTGACAACGATAGCGAAACAGCTAGTGTCATCATCAAAGGCGAAACTATCTGGACTAGTCAGAAAGAAATGGCTAGACTTTTTGACGTCGGTGTTCCTGCAATTAGTAAACACCTAAAAAATATCTTTGAAGAGGGCGAATTAGAAGAAGATTCAGTTATTTCCAAAATGGAAACAACTGCTACTGATGGGAAGAATTACTTAATTACTTACTACAATCTTGACGCCATCATTTCAGTTGGTTACCGTGTCAATTCCCAAAAAGCTACGAGATTTAGACAGTGGGCTACTTCGGTACTTCGTGAGTACATGATAAAAGGTTTCGCCATGGATGACAACCGTCTAAAACAAGGCGAAAACTTGCTGGAAAAAGACTATTTCCGTGAGCTCTTGGAGCGCGTGCGCTCTATCCGTGCTAGTGAACGCCGTATATGGTTACAGATTACAGATATTTTTGCTGAAATCTCTATCGACTATGACCCACAAAGTACGTTGACTAAGCAATTCTATGCTGATGTACAGAATAAGTTTCATTATGCAATCACTGGCCAAACTGCTGCGGAAATTATCTACACAAAAGCAGACCATACAAAAGACAATATGGGACTTACAACATGGAAAAACTCCCCTAATGGTCGCATACTGCAAGCAGATACTCAAATAGCAAAGAATTATCTTTCAGAAACAGAAATCCGTTCCCTTGAAAGAGGAATATCTAGCTATTTTGATTACCTGGAAAGACAGATAGAACAGCGAAAAGCTCAGACAATGCAACAACTAGCCCAAAGCATTGACCGCTTTTTGACTTTCCAAGAATACGATATTTTAGAAGGTCATGGGAAAATCACTTCCAAGGTTGCGAAAGATAAAGCAAAAGCAGAATACCAACTATTCAACAAAACTCAAAAGATAAACTCTGACTTTGAAAAAACTTTAAAACAGCTAACTGACGATAAAAAACTTTAAATACAGGCCTGTACTATAAACAAGCTCATATTAACCCCATATCCGCCGTGTCTCCAACTCTGGTATTATATTTACCGTCTGACCAGTTAAAATCAAAAATAAGAGGCTTCTCGTAGCCCCTAGCATGATACAAAACCTCTTTGATAATGGCTTGCCTGCTGATGTTTAGAAAGGTTTATCATGAAAATTAACGAGATAAAGAAAAAAGACGGGTCAACCGTCTATCGTGCTAATATATATCTTGGTGTTGATGTAATCACTGGTAAAAAAGTTACAACTAAAGTAACCGCTAGGACAAAGAAAGAACTCAAGACCAAAGCCCAACAAGCGCAATTTGATTTTAAAGCCAATGGATCAACACGTTACAAAGAAGTAGCAATAGAAACATACGAGGAATTGGCTTCCTCATGGTGGGATAGCTACAAAAATACAGTTAAAGCCAATACAAGAAACACACAAAAAGGGCTCTTAAACAACCATGTTTTACCGTTGTTTGGTGAGTTTAAACTGGATAAGCTGACAACCCCACTCATTCAGTCCACTATGAATAAGCTGGCAAACAGTACAAATACTGGTGAGGCTGGTGCTTATCTTCATTACGGCAAAATTCACACCCTTAACAAACGTATATTACAGTATGGAGTGATTTTACAAGTTATTCCCACTAACCCAGCTAATAATGTTGTTTTACCTAGAAACACTCAAAAGGATAAGAAAGCCAAAGTTAAGCATTTCAATAATGACGAGCTTAAACAATTTCTTACCTACCTTGATAGTTTAGACAACTCTAAATATAAAAATTATTATGATATCACGTTATACAAGTTCTTACTTGCCACTGGTTGCCGTATTAACGAGGCTTTGGCTCTCTCATGGTCTGATATTGACCTTGATAACTCGGTTGTCCATATAACAAAGACTTTAAACTGTGAAATGGAGTTGAACAGTCCTAAGTCAAAAGCAGGTTACCGAGATATCGACATAGATCAGCAAACCGCAACCATGCTGAAAAGATATCAACACAAGCAAACTCAAGAGGCTTGGAAACTAGGTAGGACTGAAACAGTGGTATTCTCTAATTTCATCAAATCCTATCCGAGTTATAAAGCAGTATCGGGAAGACTTAAGTCGCATTTTAAACGCGCTGGGGTAAATAACATAGGTTTCCACGGTTTTCGCCATACTCATGCTAGCTTGCTTCTTAATTCGGGTATTCCTTATAAGGAGTTGCAACACCGTCTAGGACATTCTACTCTTTCAATGACTATGGACACATACAGTCACTTATCAAAAGAGAACGCTAAAAAAGCGACGTCATTTTATGAGCAAGCACTAAAATCTATCTAAAAGTAAGCAAAAAGGTAAGCAAATTGAAATTAGAATATGAATTATCAGTTACAAACCTTTTATTTTCAAGGGGTTTGCTTATTCTAATCAATAACAGTGGTATTACTCAAATAAATACTAGAACTTTAAGTTGATTTTATGGTATGATAACTTTATTAGAATAGGGAGGTATTATCATGCCAAAGGACGTTACTGTTGAAAGTTTTGAACTTGATCACACTATTGTTAAAGCACCTTATGTCCGTCTTATTTCAGAGGAAGTTGGACCTAAAGGAGATATCATTACAAACTTCGATATCCGTTTGATCCAACCTAACGAAAATAGTATCGATACAGGTGGTCTTCATACTATCGAACACCTGCTCGCTAAACTGATTCGTCAACGTATCGATGGACTTATTGATTGCTCACCATTTGGTTGCCGTACAGGTTTCCATATGATTATGTGGGGTAAACAAGATCCTACAGAAATTGCCAAAGTTATCAAATCTAGTCTTGAAGCTATTGC